>OBLI01000843.1_pt1 | contig 31886 bp, 36 predicted proteins | sample 1519701 | NCBI WGS metagenome assembly OBLI01 (sample SAMEA3663005, study PRJEB22513) | pig gut metagenome | biome: pig gut; feature: pig-associated habitat; material: faeces | place: France | collected 2012 | reverse complement strand
AAAACGGAGCCGCAATAAAAAAGCGGCGAACGTGAAAAGAATGCCCGCGCCACGACGAATATTTTGAAAGTAACCATCCGAGACAAGCCGACTTGACATGGCCGAAGAAAAAGGCCTCTACCCCGTTTGTTTCACATTGTTATGTTGTTTATGCCTGCAAGTACTGGAAAGCGGCTTCGGCGCAGCGTTCGCCGTCGATGGCAGCCGACACAATGCCGCCGGCATAGCCCGCACCCTCGCCACAGGGAAACAGGCCAGGCAAAACGGGGCTTTGCAGCGTGGCGGCATCGCGCACGATGCGGACGGGTGCCGAGGTGCGCGTCTCTACGCCGAGCAATAGGGCCTCATCGGTGAGAAAGCCGTGATAGCGGCGGCCGAAGTCCAAAAATCCCTCTCGCAGACGCGACGTGATGAATGCAGGCATCCAGAAATGCAGGGGCGAGGCAATGGCACCGGGTGCATAGCTTGTAGCAGGCAGGTCGGCACTGAGGCGGCGGTTCACAAAGTCGGCCATGCGCTGAGCCGGTGCCGTTTGGCGGCGACCCGCCTGCACCCAGCAGGCGCGTTCCAAGGCTTCCTGAAACACGAGCATGCGCAACGGACTACCCTCCCCCCACTCTGAGGCAGGATGGGCGGCAGCAAAACTTTCGTCGGCAAAGGCTTCCTGCATAAAGGGACGCAGCTCGCCATCAAGATCAGCCACGCGCGTCTCTACCACCATGCCCGAATTGCTCCACGCCGAGGAGCGGTGCGACGGGCTCATGCCGTTCACCACTACCTGCTCTGCGCCGCTCGCCGCAGGCACCACGAAACCACCGGGACACATGCAGAAACTATATACGCCACGGCCGTTCACCTGCGTTACGAGGCTGTATTCGGCAGCGGGCAACCAGCGGCCGCGCCCGCTCTTCTGGTGATAAAAGATTTGGTCGATGAGATGGGAGGGATGCTCCAGGCGCACGCCGACGGCTATGTCTTTGGCTTCGAGGGCGGATGGGGTACGGCTAAGCATGCGGTAGACATCGCGGGCGGAATGGCCCGTGGCCAATATCACCGCGCCTTCAAAGGCACGGCCATCGCGGCACTGTACGCCGCACACCTTGCCCTGCTCCACGATGAGTTGCTCAACGCAGGTTTGGAAATGCACCTCACCGCCGCAGTCGATGATGCGCCGCCGCATGGCCTCGATGATGCGGGGCAGGCGGTCGGTGCCGATGTGGGGGTGCGCGTCTTGGAGGATATTGGTCGCCGCTCCATGCTGGCAGAACACGCGGAGGATTTTCTCCACATTGCCCCGCTTCTTTGAGCGCGTATAGAGCTTGCCGTCGGAGAAGGCCCCTGCCCCGCCCTCGCCGAAGCTGTAATTGCTTTCGGGGTCGACAGTGTGCGACCGAGAGATGAGAGCGATGTCCTTGCGCCGTTCGTGCACGTCCTTGCCGCGCTCTACCACTACGGGGCGCAACCCGAGTTCTATAAGCCTCAAGGCAGCGAATAGTCCGCCTGGCCCTGCACCAACCACGACAACCTGGGGCTTGCCCGCTACCGAGGCATACGCCACCGGCTCGAACTCTGGCGCATGGGGCGTTTCATTAATATATATATCGAGCGTAAGATTGATGTATATGGTGCGCTGACGGGCATCTATGCTGCGGCGGCGCGTGCGCAGGGCGGTTATGGTGCGTGCGTCAATCTTGAGCAATGCGGCAACGTGCTTTTTCAGCCGCTCTTCGCTTCCTGCCACATCGGGCGTGACGCGGGTGGATATGTTTTTAATCATGGGGAACGTTTAATTGTCTACTCGTTTACTTGTTTACTTGTCTACTCGTTTACTTTGAGATTTTCGGCTGCACTCGGCATAGCCCGAACAAGTTCGGCTCTGCTCTCGCTTGCACGAAAATTTCCTTGTCTACTCGTAAATAATTTTTTTGCAAAAATACTAATTTGCCTTTTATCTGCGCAGTTGGGTAGCCGTCTAAACGACCTTTAACATTCCGCAGAGTGCGCAAAAAGCGAATTTTCTGTAACTTTGCGGGCGTATTTTATCATTATTCAATGCGACTTTCCCACACCCACTCGTTTTCTTTGAGATTTTTTGCTTCGAAAAAATTGCCTCGTCTTATATTATATGTTTTCGCCCTCTCTCTCGCCTTTCCGATTGATGCCACCGCACGCAAGAAGGAAAAGGACGGGAAGGGCATGGCAGCCTATGCAGCCATTGAACCAGACGCGCAGCCGGAGAAAGCGAAGCGCGAAAAGGCGGCGACACGCGCCCTCGCCCTCGACCACCACTCGGAGGCGAAGGTGAACACGCGCTACCGAGAAGGCATCGACGTGTCGCATTATCAGGGAACAATTGACTGGGACGCGCTGATGGCGGAAACTAAAATCTCGTATGTCTACATCAAAGCCACGGAAGGCGCCGCGCTCGTGGACGACACCTACGCCTACAACCTGCGCGAGGCGCGCCGAGTGGGACTGAGCGCGGGCAGCTACCATTTCTACCGCCCTAACGTGGACTGGAAGACGCAACTGGAAAACCTCACTTCCACTGTGCGGCGCGAGGAGCAGGATCTCGTGCCGATTATCGACATCGAACATCGCGGCAACGTGGGTTACGACAAATTCATCGCAGACCTCAACGCGTTTGTTGCAGAGGTGACGAAACACTATGGCAAGAAACCGCTACTCTATACGTTCCAGAATTTTTACAATAAGTATCTCTGCGGCACATTCAAGGACTACCATTGGATGATAGCCCGCTACCGCCCCGACGAACCGACGCTTGACGACGGTCGCAAATTTATCATCTGGCAATACTCGGCGAAAGGCAGTGTGAGGGGCATTCGCGGCAATGTGGACCGCTCGCGACTGATGGACGGGTTCTCGCTGTCGGCCTTGGCCATGTAAGCCCAGCGGCAGCCCTACTCTATCCCGATATACTTATGCGTTTGCAACGATAGCCGCCAGTGCGGATGGCTTTTGCAATATTCTACCGCCTGCTGGAGAAGCAGGCGGTTTTTCGTTTCATCGCCCGTGTCGCAGGGTTGCAAAAAGAGATGGGTGGTTTGGAATGTCGCTGCAATTACCTCGGGGTCGGTATGCGCGGCGGCGAAAGCCTCGGGCGAAAAGACAAGTTTCAATTCATTGGGACGGAGCACGGCAGGGGCGGCAATCTTTCCGAGGAAATAATGCTTCGGCGAAAGGGTCACCCAGTCGAGCGATAGGCTGTCCACAGGGCAAGTTCCATTGGTTTCCATCGCCACGAAGCGGTTTGCCATGTGCAGCAAATCCACAAGGAGCGGCGTGACTTGCAAAGACGGTTCGCCGCCCGTGAGCACCACGTGCCTGGCGGGGAAACGGCACACGGCCTCCACTATCTCTTCTTCACTCATCCGTACGAAAGCCTTGTGATTGGTGTCGCAGAAGGAGCAGCGCAAGTTGCAACCCGAGAAGCGCACGAACACTGCGGGCGTGCCCGTGAAAAAGCCCTCGCCTTGGAGGGAATAAAAGATTTCGTTTACACGCATTTTTGTTGGTTGAATGAACTGCTTTTTTTCAACGAATTAATTTTTTGTAGTTCACCAAGTTTTTATTGCCCACGAATCTCACGAATCTACACGAATCTTTTCAATGAATTAAATGGCGACCTGTACGGTCGCACGAATTTTCACTAATTCAATGATTGCATTCGTGTGATTCGTGCGACCGTACAGGTCGCCATTATTACAGAGAGCAATGAATTCGTGTAGATTCGTGAGATTCGTGGGCAAAAAATTATCCGTGGAAAAAAAATAGTTCGTGGCTGTTATCCAACGCTTTCGCTCTATAAAGCGGCGTTTTCAAAGCCTGGTTTCACATAGACGGCCGTGTTGCCCTCGCTCTCCTGCACCGACACTTTGTAGCATTTCGGTGTGTGCTCGCAAATCCAATGCGCGATGTTTTCGGCTGTGGGATTGAAGTCGAAGAGTTCGTTAAGGCAGCGGTGGTCGAGTTTATCTTTCACGCTGCTCGATATGTGCGAGAAGTCTGCCACCATGCCGTTCTCGTCCAACTCTTCGGAGCAGCAGTAAACGGTGACGATGCCGTTGTGGCCATGGAATCGCTGGCATTTGCTCTCGTAGGTCAGGCAGAGGCTGTGGGCAAATGCAACTTCTATTCTTTTCTTTACGTAGTACATTTTCTTCAAAATAAAACAAATTATCAACAAACTATCCGAACAACTGCCGCAGGGCTTCTTCCACACGTGCCACTGGCACCAGTTCCATGTTTCGCGGCTGCTGTTCCAGTCCCTTAATGCTGCCAGAGGGAACGAGCATTCGCTTGAAACCGAGTTTCTCGGCCTCAGCAATGCGCTGGGCGATGCGCGTCACGGGACGGATTTCGCCGCTCAACCCCACCTCGCCAGCCATGCAAACGTCCGAACCTATGGCCGTGTCTACGTTGCTCGAAAGCACGGCGGCTATGACGGAAAGGTCGATGGCAGGATCGGAGACGCGCAAACCACCGGCGATGTTGAGGAACACGTCTTTCTGCATAATCTTAAAACCCACACGCTTTTCAAGCACGGCAAGCAGCATGTTGAGGCGACGCAGGTCGAACCCCGTCACAGTGCGCTGCGGAGTGCCATAAGCAGCCGACGAAACAAGAGCCTGCGTCTCGATGAGGAAAGGACGAAATCCTTCTAAGGCAGCCGCCACGGCAGTGCCGCTCAGTTCTGCATTCTCACGAGTGAGGAGCAATTCGCTCGGATTGTCCACACTGCGAAGCCCGCTACCGCGCATCTCATAGATGCCTAATTCGGCGGTAGAACCAAAGCGGTTCTTGATGCTGCGCAATATTCTATATAGATAATGCCGGTCGCCCTCGAATTGCAGCACGGTGTCGACGATGTGTTCCAAAATCTTCGGGCCGGCAATCGTGCCGTCTTTGGTGATATGACCCACGAGCAGCACAGGCACGGCGCTCTCCTTGGCGTATTTGAGCAAGGCGGCAGCACACTCACGGATTTGCGTCACCGAACCAGGCGAGTTTTCCAATCCCTCGCAATAAATCGTTTGGACCGAATCGACTACAACCATGTCGGGCTGCACTGCGCGGATTTGCGCAAATATTTCGTCCAGCCTTGTCTCGCAGAGCAGCATCAGGTCGCCTTTGGGTGTGCCGATGCGATCCGCGCGAAGCTTGATTTGCCTTTCGCTCTCCTCGCCACTCACATAGAGGACGCGGCAGCCGAGTTCGAGCGCAGTTTGAAGCAGGAGGGTAGACTTTCCGATGCCCGGTTCTCCACCAATGAGCGTGAGCGAACCCGGCACAAGCCCCCCGCCAAGCACTCGGTTCAGTTCGGCATCGGGCATGGGCATGCGCGGTTCGGCGGCGGCATCGATGGCCGCCAAGCGCACTGCGCCCCGCGCTCTGCCTGTACCGCCCAAAGCAGCGGCGGCACGGGAAAAAGCGGAGGGTTTGGCCTCTGCCGATACGGTAAATTCCTTCATCGTGTTCCAGCGGCCGCACGAGGGGCAACGTCCCACCCATTTGGGGGAGTCGTAGCCGCATTCGGAACACACGAAGGCAGTTTTATCCTTTGCCATCGCCGTTTTACATTTCAGAAAGTTGGTTGCGCAGTTCCACCAGTGCAGCGCGAGCATTGCGCAGGTGCTCAACGGCTTCAACTGCTTGCGTGGTGCCTTCCTTGTTCTTGCGCAGCAATTCGCGGGCGGCAGCAATTTTCAGGCCGCGCACCTTCACCAAGTTGTAGATAATGCGGATTTGCTCTATGTCGTCACGCGTGTAGAAGCGGATGCCGCGGCCGCCCTTCTTGGGCGAAATTTGCGGGAACTCTTTTTCCCAAAATCGCAGAAGCGTTTCGTTGACGCCAAACTCTTCTGCCACTTCTTTTATGGAGAAAAAGCGTTTTAGGTCTTTTTTCTGTTCTTCGCTCATATCGGGTATCTATAATTAAATGTCTGTCTGTAATTCTTTAGCAATATTGAACTGCTTGCCGGCCTTGCCGTTCTCGAAGCCCTCGGCATAACCCTCGCGGTAGCCTTCGGCATAGCGGTTGCGCTCGGCGGCGGAGGGGAAGGTGCTGGTTTCGTCGTAGGAGGCCTGCGGTGCGGAAGCTGCGCCGTCGTCGAGCCCGGCGAGGTAGCCGTCTTCATAACCTGCCTCGTAGGCGGGGCGGCGGTCTTTTTCAACCAAAAGCGAGTCGGGCAAGAGTTGTGAGGCATGCGCACCGTATGTGGCAGAGTCGGACTTTACGGAAGAGGGCAGCGTAGTGTCGGGCACGGCTACCGTCACATGGCTCTTTGCCGATGCCTTTCTGGCGTGCGTGCCGCCAGCATCGCCGATTTTAAGAATGATAATGGTAACCACTGCTGCAATGCAGAGCACCAAGAGGAGAATATTCTTTTTCATCAAATAAGTATTTTCAAGATAATATTATAGAAGCGAACGCTTGCGTCCCGCATCTATGCGCAGGAAGGTGAAGAGCAGGAGCGTGAAGCCCCACAGCGACGAGCCGCCGTAACTGAAAAACGGCAGCGGAATGCCGATGACGGGCGTGAGGCCCATAACCATGCCCACGTTGATAAAGACGTGGAAAAGCAGGATGCTCATCACGCAATAGCCGTAGACGCGCCCGAAGACTGTGCTCTGCCGCTCGGCAAGATAAATGAGCCGCAAGACGAGCGTGAGGAACAGCAGGAGCACGGCGGCAGAGCCGATAAATCCCTCTTCCTCGCCCACGGTGCAGAAGATAAAGTCGGTATCCTGCTCGGGCACGTAGCGCAGCTTGGTCTGCGTGCCGTTCATGAAGCCCTTGCCTTCCAGCCCGCCCGAGCCGATGGCGATTTTGCTTTGGTGAACGTTGTAACCGGCGGCGCGGGTGTCGTCGTTCATGCCGAGCAGCACCTGTATGCGCGTGCGTTGATGGTCTTCGAGCACGTGGTTGAGCACATAGTCCGAGGCGTAGAGAAAGGCCGCCGAACCGAGGGCGAAGAGGGCGATGTAGATATAGTTGGACACGCGGTCGCGCAGGGAGAGCCAAGCCAAATAGCACGCCGTGGCGCAGACGAGGAAAATCAGCACCCAAGCCACGTCGAAAGGCACAATCCAAGCCGACAAGGCAAGGGACACGGCGGCGCAGCCGAGCGTGATGAGGAGCAGGCGCATGGTCAGGGCTTTGTTTGACGTATAGACGCGCAACATGCCGATGACAAAGATTTCGATGAGCAGCAGCACGGCGTATTCGCCCACCGAAGCCATCGGCGCAAAGGGCATGGGCGTTCCGGCAAAGCGTATGCCCACCACGAAATAGATAACAGCCGCCACGGCTACAAAGAGTATGCTGCCGGGCATTCCCTCGCGGTAGAACATCAGGAAGAAGGCAAGGTAGACCAGTGCGGAACCGGTTTCGCGCTGCATTACAATCAGCACCATGGGCAGGAGCACCATGCCGACGGCGCGGGCGAAGTCGCGGCGGTTGGCCATCGAGAAGCCGTAGCGCCCCATGAGTTTTGCAAGCGCGAGGGCCGTGGCCCATTTGGCAAACTCGGCGGGCTGGAGGTTGAACGCACCGAATGAAATCCACGAGCGCGACCCTTTGATGTCCTTGGCAATGAAGGGCGTGATGAGCAGCACAATCATCATACCCCAATAGAAGAGTTCCGACAAGACATCAAGGTATTTGTCGTCGAGCATGAGCAAGACAAAGCCCAGCAGAAACGCTGCGCCGATCCATACGAGTTGCTTGCCCGTGCGCGTGTCCCACGAGAAGAAATCGGTATCGCCGATTTCGTGGCTTGCCCCGCAGATGCTAAACCAGCCGAAGACGAGCAGCACCACGTAAATGATGATGACGATGCGGTCGGCCGACCAAAAGGGATTTCTGATGTTTTCGGACATTATTATATTTTATTTTTAGCTTCCTTGATTATTTCATCTGCCAGATATTGGTCGCTGCGGCAATGAAGGTCAGCCACTCCTTTGTCAATCAATTCAAAAGCAGGAGAGTTGTAGAAAATATCCATTGCCTCTTCGCGCGTTAAGTGCAATTGTTGAGCAAGTATCTCAATGATACGTGCGTATTTCATGTCCAAGATGATTCGACTTGCCTCCATACCTATTATTAGAGTTGTTGAGCGCCTACGAATTCGATGCAACGTTCTATGGCTCTTTGGTTTGTAAAACAGATTTGTTGGTTAGGTTTCTCAAAAATCAAACGCTTCAAAGTTTCTTCTTTGGTCATCTGATTAGAAAAATACAAGTCAAGGGTATTGAAAACTCGGTCGTTGGCAATACCGCCACAGATCACATCATACCGTTTGTACGTTTCTTCTCCCATGCGGCATGCTGCGACGAAATCAAGCCAGTCGCTATCGTATGCATCAAAACACTTAATGTTCAAATCCTTTGCAGGTGTGTACTCATAAGTATTAAGAATACCTTTTCGATTTCTTAGAATAAACCGCAGGGCATATCGCTCCGCCTGCTCCCTTATGACTGTGGCATAGAATCCCTTACCAAAATCCAAATTGGTACGGGAATGTATAGTGTCAGGCTTATCGACAATTACGTCTGAAGCATGATAGATTAGCATAGATTTACTCCTTTCTCTTTTATAAAGTCCAAAACATCGTCTACCAAATATTGGCGACCAAAAGTATGCAACACATCGTATGCAGGAACTAAATACCCGGCAATGACGTTAGCCTGCTTAAAAACCTTGTATATCTCCGCAGGGCTCTTGTGCAGCCTTTCTGCAACGCAGCCAATAGCGAACGTGACAAATTCCAATATATTCTTATCCATAAGCAATGTATGATGTGTCGTTTATAAATAGGCTTTCGCCCTGCCTATCGCGCATAATCGGGATATTGTATGTGCCGCAGGCGGAAGGCTTCGGCCTTTTTCTCCGACTCGGGCGAGAGCTTGCCGTTGAGGTATTGCTCCATGATGAGTGCGCCGAGGGGCACGCCATAGACATTGCCGAAGCCGCCGTTTTCCACGTAGACGGCAACGGCGATGCGGGGATTGTTCATCGGCGCAAAGCCCATAAAGGCGGAATGGTCGTGGCCGCGGTTCTGCGCCGTGCCCGTTTTGCCGCACACTTCATAGCCTGGAATATTCGCCGCATGGCAAGTGCCGTGTGTCACGGCGCGGCGCATGCCGGCTACGGCATAATCGTAGTAGTGCGGGTCGACCAACGTGTGGCGCTTCTTCGTATAGAGCGTGTCCAGCTGCTCGTCTTGCACGGAGCGCACCACGTGGGGCGTGATAAACCAGCCCCGGTTGGCTATAGTAGCGGCAAGGTTGGCGATTTGCAGCGGCGTGGCGGTGACCTCGCCCTGACCTATGGCGATGGAAATCACCGTAAGGCCGTTCCACGACTTCTTATAAGCCTTGTCGTAATAATCGGCATTGGGAATCATGCCCCTGCGCTCGCCCGGCAGGTCCACGCCGAGCTTGTAGCCGAAGCCCATTGCCACAAGGTGGTCTTTCCAGCGCGTCATGGCTGCCTGCACGGAGCCGTACTTGGCGCGGTTACTCAACATGCGGTAAAGATTCCAGCAGAAATAGGAGTTGCACGACGTACCGATAGCCGGCACGAGCGGTATGGGCGAGGCGTGCCCGTGGCAGCCCACGTGGAGGCCCTTATAGTTGAAACCGTGACTGCAAGGGAAAGATATTTCGGGATTGATGCTGCCTTCCTGTAGTCCGAGCAGGGCTTGCGTGAGCTTGAAGGTAGACCCCGGCGGGTAAAGCCCCATTATGGCGCGGTTGAGCAGGGGGCGGCGCGTGTCCTTGCTGAGCATCAGGTGGTTCTTGCCGCGCTCGCGCCCCACCATGATACGCGGGTCGTAGGTAGGCGAAGAAGCCATGCAGAGGATCTCGCCCGTGCTCGGCTCGATAGCTACGATGGCACCGATTTTGCCTTCGAGCAGGCGCTCGGCAAGGAGTTGCAGGTCGTGGTCGATGCCGAGCGTGAGGTTCTTTCCCGGTACGGGGGCTTTGTCGTACCGCCCATTTTGATAATGCCCCTGCGTGCGGCCGCGTACATCGCGGAGCATGATGCGCATGCCCTTCTCGCCGCGCAGTTGCCGCTCATAGGAGCGTTCCACACCGAGTTTGCCGATAAAGTCGCCGCTCTGATAGTAGCGGTCGCTATCGTTTTCGAGTTCCTTCTCGCTGATTTCGCCCACGTCGCCCAACACGTGCGCCCCGCTTCCCTTGGCATAGTGGCGCGTGGAACGCTTCACGGCACTGAACCCATTGAAGCGGAAGAGCTTTTCCTTGAAAAGGGAGAACTCCCGCGCGGGGATTTGGCTCATGAAAAGCTGCGGCGTGTAGCGCGAATAGCCGGGATTTTTGGCAGGGTCTTTAATCTCTGCCATGCGGCGGATATAGAACTCTCGGGTGATGCCGACCGTTTCGCAGAAGTCGAGCGTATCAACGCCGCGCTGGTCGTTCATCACTACCATAATATTATAGGACGGCTCGTTGTAGACGAGCAGTTTGCCGTTGCGGTCGAAAATCAAGCCGCGCGAGGGGTAAAGTATTTCTTTGCGGAAAGCGTTGGAGTCGGCATTCTTCTTATAGTCGTCGCTGAGCAGCTGCAAGGTGAAGAGGCGCACAAGGTACACGATGATGATACCGACGGCAATGCCGCCGATAACGAACTTTCGATTTTTCAATTGTGGCGATGCTGACATAATGATTTTAAGAAACCTTGCTGCGAATAAGTTCTATGGCAATGGCCATCAAGAACGTGATAAGCGTGCTGCCGGCTATGTTCATCAGGAGTAGCGTGGTGTCGAAGAAAGAGAAACATTCGAGCAGGAAGAACACCGTGCAATGCAGCAGCGACATGATGGCGGCGATTTTCAGGAAACCGCTCCACTCCATGGCCTTTACCGACGGCATGAGGCTGTCGTCGTCGCGGTCGGAGGGCAAGAATACGCGCAGTATCCACGGCGCGGCGAAACCGGCGAACGTCATCGCGCCTGCTGCCACGCCGGGCGTGCCGGCAAAGAGGTCGATGAGAAAGCCCAGCACGAAGCCCAGCAGCACGTACAACCACCGGGGGGTGTCGGCGGAGAGGATAAGAAGGAAATAAAAATAGGGCATCGGCGTGGCAATGCCGAGGATATGGACGTGGTTGAACACGAACACCTGCAAGGCTAACAGCAGGACGAACCAGCCGAAACGCGCAAATATCGTCTGTATCATATTTTATTCTTCTTCAAAATGAGCATGCGCCTTGAGCGTGTCAATTTCCGCCTTATAGGGCGTGGCTACTACAGAAACGTCGCGCAGATTGCCGAAATGCGTGCCCAGCACGATGTCCAATTTATAAGATTGCCCGTCGGGGGAGTTTTCAATGCCGGAAATGCGGCCTACGAAGATGCCTGGCGGGAACACGGAGGAGTAGCCGCTGGTTTCTACCGCCTCGCCCTTTTTCACTTTGGCATATCTGGGAAAATCGTCAACGTAGGCGTGCATCATGTCGCCGCCGTTCCATTGAAGGTAACCGAAGTAACGCTGGCCGCGCACGCGGCAGCTGATGCTCGACTTGCTGTTCGTCACGGGAATAACGAGCGAGTGGTGCCGCCCCGTCAGGTAGACGATGCCCACCACGCCGCCGCCGCCCACCACGCCCATTTCGGGGCGGATGCCTTCGGCGGCGCCTTTATCTATCACCAAGAGGCTGCCGCCTGTGCTGCGCGTATTGCTCACTACGATGGCGGGAATGAGCCGGAAGTCGCGCAAGTGCTCGAGCATCAGGCGTTCGGTCACGGTGGTGTCGCGCGTCACGGTCATAAGTGCCTCGCGCAGGGCGTTGCTCTCGCGTTGCAGGCGGATGTTCTCTTCGGTAAGGTTGCGGTTCACGCTTTCCAAGTTGAGGTAGGAAAAGAAGCCGTAGTACCAGCCGTTCACCCGTGCCACGGCAGCATTGGCAGCGGTGTACCACACGCTGCCCTGGTAACTGTTGAAACGGAACAGCATCGCCATGCTCACCAGTTCCAAAATCAGGAACAGGAACACATAACTGTATTTTCTAAGAAAATCGAGAAGATTGCGCACGGTGGTAAGGGCGCGATACTTGCGCCAGTGGGAATGATTTATTAAAAGGCGTGGCGTATGCCTACGCCTGCCCTGATAAATGCCAATAAACAAGTAAACAAGACAAACGCCTGTCTTGCTTACTTGTTTGAAAAAGTCTAATATAAATTATCTCATCAAGAACGTGAACTTATCCACATTCTTCAGAGCGATGCCCGTACCTTTCGCCACGCAGAGCAAGGGGTCTTCTGCCACGTGGAAGGGTATGTTGATCTTGTCGGTCAGTCGCTTGTCCAGCCCACGCAGCAATGCGCCGCCGCCGGTGAGGTAGATACCGTTTTTCACGATGTCGGCATAGAGTTCGGGCGGCGTGTTTTCGAGGGCGTTGATTACGGCCTGCTCGATTTTGGCAATGCTCTTTTCGAGACAGTGTGCGATTTCCTGATAGCACACGGGTACTTCCATCGGCATGGTCGTGATTTTGTTCGGGCCGTGCACGATGTAGTTCTCGGGCTGCTTGTCGCCGAGGTCGGTGAGCGCGGAGCCTACGTTAATCTTGATGCGCTCTGCCATGCGTTCGCTGACGCGCACGTTGTGCTGGCGGCTCATATATTCCTGAATGTCGGCGGTGAAGTCGTCGCCGGCCATCTTGATGGAGTTGTTCGACACGATGCCTCCGAGCGAAATCACGGCAATCTCCGTCGTACCGCCGCCGATATCTACCACCATGTTGCCCTCAGGCGCATTCACGTCAAGACCGATACCGATGGCAGCCGCCATGGGTTCGTAAAGGAGGAACACGTCGCGGCCGCCGGCATGCTCGGCAGAGTCGCGCACGGCACGCAGCTCTACTTCGGTAGAGCCGGAGGGCACGCCGATAACCATGCGCAGCGAGGGCGAGAAGAGGCGATGTCCTTTGTGTACTTTCTTAATAAGTCCGCGCAGCATTTGCTCGCAGGCATTGAAGTCGGCAATCACGCCGTCGCGCAGGGGACGAATCACGCGGATGCGGTTGTTCGTCTTTTCGTACATCAGCTTTGCGCGGTCGCCCACGGCAATCATCTTTTCAGAGTGCTGGTCGAGCGCAACTACGGAAGGCTCGTTGACAGCGATGCTGCCGTCGGCAATGATGACCGTGTTGGCTGTGCCGAGGTCGATGGCCAATTCCTGCGTGAAAGAAAACAAATTTGAAAAGAATCCCATTTTCTTTTACTCTAAATTATTGCTGTGAGAACCAGTTGTGAATAGCCGTGTCGTAGTGGCTGCTGACGCCGAAGGCGCGCGTGGCGAAGAGGCGGCGCTCTTCGAGGCTCGTCTGCGCTGCACCGTGCTTCTGGAGCATTTCGAGCAGCAGACCGTATTCAGCCTTCGAGGGGACGATGACCACGTCGTTGAAGTTCTTTGCGCCGGCGCGTATGAGGGAGATGCCGCCTATGTCGATTTTTTCGATGATGTCGGCTGCCGATGCGCCGCTTGCCACGGTCTGTTCAAAGGGATAGAGGTCCACGATGACGAGGTCGATGGCGGGAATTTCGTATTGCGCCATTTGCTCGCGGTCGCTTTCAAGTTCGCGACGTCCGAGGATGCCGCCGAAGATTTTGGGGTGCAGGGTCTTTACACGGCCGCCGAGGATTGAGGGATAAGTGGTTACGTCCTCCACTTTCTGGCAGGGATAGCCGAGCGATTCGATAAACTGCTGCGTGCCGCCCGTAGAGAGGAAGGCAACGCCCTGCTCGTGGAGCGTTTTGAGCAACTCGTCCAAGCCGTCCTTATGGAACACGGAAACGAGCGCGGTCTTAATGGGTTTGATGTCTGACATATTCTGTTGTTTTTGGATTATCTTATAAGGAAATGCAAAGTTACATCTTTTTTATGGGCATTATGATATAAAAGCCCGCTTTTTCGCAGTAAAGGAGTTATTGCATGCGTCCGTGAAACTATAGTCCGTGAAACTATTGCTCAATTAGCAAAACGCCCCTACTCTTCTACACCTTTTCTGAAAAAGGAGAAATTGACGCTGCCATAGGCGCGGTGCTCTAAGAAATCGGGGTGCGCGGAGAAATCGTTGTGCTTGCCGTGCTCCAACACGAAGATGCCGCCGGGGCGCAGCAGGCGCGAGCCAAGCACCCGCTCGGGCAGTTCGGGCAATTCGGGCAAGGCATAGGGAGGGTCGGCAAAGACGAGGTCGAACGCCTCGGAACTCCTTTCGATGAAACGCAAGGCATCGGTGCAAAGCGGCGCGGCCTCGCGTGCCTGTAACTTGTCGATGCACGAGCGAATGAAGGCAAAGTGGGCGCGGTCTTTTTCCACCGTCACCACGCGCCGGCAACCGCGTGAGAGCAGTTCGAGGGTGATGCTGCCCGTGCCGCCGAAGAGGTCGAGCGCGCTGGCTTCCTCGAAATCCACGTAGGCGCGCAGCACGTTAAACAGGTTTTCCTTTGCAAAGTCGGTGGTAGGACGCGCCTTAAACGTGCGCGGCACTTCAAAATGCCTGCCTTTGTAGATTCCTGTGATGATTCGCATGTTGAATTAGTAGACGAGTAAACAAGTAGACAAGTAAACAAGTAGACAAGTAAACAAGTAGACAAGTAGACAAGTAAACAAGTAAACAAGTAAACAAGTAGACGAGTTATAGCAATAACGTGATTAAGTCATAAGGCACATCGGGCGTGGTTGCCACGATGTTTCTATTGAACTCTGCCTTGGGGTGCACGGCGTAGACATTGGTGGCATAGCGGCTCAGTTCCTTGATGGCCGCCTCTGCCTCCGTTGCCTCGCCTGCCACGTAAAAGGCCGCCTCTTTCTCTTCCGTCACCAAACTGGAGGCGGCATTGAGCACGTAATACGCCACGTCTTTCTCGCCCAGCACCTTAAACGTGTTGAGGAAGCAGAGGCGCGACTCATCGAACGCGATTACGTCTACTGCCTGGTCGTGACAATATATATATATGCGCTTCGCAGGCGCGCCGCATTGCGGCAAGGACGCGAAATGCTCCACGACGGGCGTGAGGGATGACGTGTAGCGCACTTTGCCGAATTGGTCCTCGAGCGTGTGGCAGACGCTCTCTTCCACAGAGAAAATCACCACGGCATTTGCGGAGGGCACCGTGTCGTAGAACACGCGGTGGTGCTGCTTGTCGGCAAAGCAATGGCGGTAAAACCGCTCGGCATCTTCTTCCTGAAAATCTGCAAGGGGCACTACGGTCACGGCATCGACCACCAACGCCTCAACCCTTTCGATAGGGGCTTGCAAGATTGATTCTTGGTTCTTTGCCTCGCGCAGGTTCATCGTGAGCGAGGCATGATGCCGGGCTCGATAGCGCGAAAAGTCAAACACAGGCTCGCGCCCCGCTTCGTAACGGGCGAAGCAAAGGTCCGTGTCGGATATTCGTATATAAAGGGTTGGAGACATTTTAGTTAACGAGTAAACAAGGCAAATTACTCATGTGAAATTAATACTTCGTTTATAGTAGACGAGTTTACAAGTAAACGAGTAGACGAGACAAGTTTCTCATGTAAAATATAAATTAGCAAGACATCTCTGTCTTGTTTACTTGTTTACTCGTTTACTTGTTTACTAAAAATACTTCCCTGTCTCGTCTACCAGTCTACTTGCTTACTAATAGAGAGACAGGAAAGGACAAGATTATTTTCTAAACGCCTGCCCAATCGCGGCGGCGAGGGCAACGCCTATCGAATTGGCGAGGAAGTCGCGCCAGTCGCCGCTGCGGCAGTCGGTGAAGTATTCCTGGCACAGTTCTATCGCGCCGCTCATCAGAATGGGACACGCCACAGCCAGCAGCCAGTGGCTCACTGGTACGCGCCCTGACTGATGGCTGCGCCAGTATTCAAACCACAGGAGCGAGCAAGTGCCGAAATACATCAGCACGTGCGCCCATTTGTCGGCATTTTCGAAGTCGGCGAAGGGCGTGCTCGGCACGCGCACCAGGCAGAGATACCACGTGAGGGCAATGCTGATGAGGGTCAGCGGATAGCGTTTCAGGTGTACGATGAGGCAATGCATAGGACTGTGTTACCAAAATTTATTGTGTTCGGGGCTGTATTCAAAGCCGGCTTCTGCAAGCCGCCTTTCGAGGTCGGCGCGCTCGATATCGAGGTCGTCGCAAAGCGCGTCGAGCGACGCATATTGGTCGCGCAGTTTCATGTTGACGACGCTGAACAGCATCATCGGGTCGTTGGGAAGTTGCAAGGTTGTCAGGAGATTAAAACATTTGCCAAAGCCTAAGTGCCTCAGGATAGGGGGCGGTAACGTCGATAGGCTGGTGCGAAACGGGGTGTTCGAAGCAGACGTTGCGGGCGTGCAGGCAGATGCTGCCGTCGGGGTTGGAGCGCGGCGCACCGTATTTGAGGTCGCCCTTAATGGGGCAGCCGATGGCGGCCAGTTGGCAGCGTATCTGATGATGCCGCCCCGTGTGAAGCCTCACTTCGAGCAGGGCGTACCGCTCGGAATGACCTATGGCGCGATAGTCCAATACGGCGCGCTTGCTGTCTTTCACCTCTCTGGGGTGAGCGTAGGCTTTGTTCTGCCGCTCGTTGCGCGTGAGCCAGTGCTCCAGCGTGGCAGCCTCCTGCTGCGGGGCGTTGGCTACGATGGCGTGGTAGGTTTTCTTCACGCTGCCCGTGCGGAACATCTCGTTGAGCCGCGCCAGCGCCTTTCCCGTCCGCGCAAACACCACAACGCCGCTCACTGGGCGGTCGAGCCTGTGCACCACGCCGAGAAACACGTTGCCCGGCTTCTGGTATTTCTCTTTAATATAGAGCTTTACCTGTTCCGATAGCGGCGTGTCGCCCGTCTTGTCGCCCTGCACGATTTCGCCCGGGGCTTTGTTTACAATGATGATATGGTTGTCCTCGTAGAGTACGTGCATAAAGAAAAGGGGGCGCATTCGGCGCGCCCCCTGATGAATTTACATATTCATGCCGCCGTCCACTTGGATCACCTGACCGCTGATATACGAAGCGAGGTCGGAGGCGAGGAAAGTGGCCACGTTAGCGATATCTTCGGGCTTACCGCCGCGACGCAGGGGGATAGCCTTCATCCATTCCTTGCGCACGTCTTCGCTGAGGGCGGCGGTCATGGCCGTCTCGATGAAGCCCGGGGCGATGGCGTTGGCGCGGATGCCGCGGCTACCCATTTCCTGAGCCACGCTCTTGGCGAGGGCAATCATACCAGCCTTAGAGGCGGCGTAGTTGCTCTGGCCGGCATTGCCGTGCACGCCGACAACCGAGGCCATGTTGATAATCGAACCGCCGCGCTGGCGCATCATGATAGGCGTGCAGGCGTGGATAAAGTTGAAAGCCGATTTGAGGTTCACGCCGATTACAGCGTCCCACTGCGCTTCGGTCATGCGCATCATGAGGCCGTCCTTGGTGATGCCGGCATTGTTCACGAGAATGTCGATCGAGCCGAAATCCTCGTGCACCTTCTTCACCACTTCCTCCGTCTGAGCAAAGTCGGCGGCGTTGGAGGCGTAGGCTGCGCACTTCACGCCTTTTGCTTCTATTTCTGCGCGGGTGGCTTCGCCGTTCTCGTCGATAACGAGGTCGGTGAATGCGATGTTTGCGCCTTCTTCTGCAAATTTCAGGGCAATGGCCTTGCCAATGCCGCGGGCAGCACCCGTGATGAGTGCCGTTTTACCTGTGAGTAATCCCATTTTTCTTTTTTGTTTATTAGTTTATAGGGTTTTGTTGATTCTGTCAGGACACAATATATATATTATATATGTATCAAAAATTGTCCTCGATACCGATGGCGCGTCCGATGATGTCGGCCACGATAGGTATCGTTTCCTCTTCGGTGAGGCCCTCGCCGAGGCGGTCGTAGATATAAGGCACCTCGAGTCCTTTCACGCAGTAGTGAATGATTTCCGCCATGAGGCGCACGTTCACGATTTTGAACCTGCCCGCGTCGCAGCCCTCTTGCAGCACGCGCTCCAGCACGTTGAGTTCTTCGATGTCGAAGGCGCGGCGCACCTTCTCCACGTTCCAGATATTTCTGAAAAACTCCGCCCGCAGTGACCCGTTTCGCGCCACGGTTTCGCGCATGGCATTGAGGTGTGCATAGATGAGGGTCAGGATTTTGCGCTCGGGCGCGGCATCCTGTGCCGCCACGAGTTCCATGCGCTCCGAGAGGCGTTCGAGTTCCTCCTCCACCACGGCCTTGTAGATTTCCTCCTTATTTCGGAAATACGTGTAGAGCGTGCGCCGCCCTTTGCCTGAGGCTTGGGCGATGTCGTTCATCGTTGTGGCTTCAAGCCCGTTGTGGGCAAAGAGGTCGCGCGCCACTTCAATGAGCTTTTGTCGGGTTTTAGCGATAGACATATTTCCAGGGAAGAAGATATTGGCGGATAAAAAAGCACACATTCGCTTTCTGTGTGCAAAGTTAGAACTTTTTGGGCAATTACGATACAAGAAAATGCTATAAGTTTGGTTTTGCCTCTGCTTATATTGTGTCTTGAAGGTCGCCTGCGCCCTGTACAAACATGTTTCCTATACGCATTTTTTCCCCGAAAAACCATTCAACCTTTCATTCTTGCTCTTAATCGTTTATTTTTTAGAGATTTAAGACTGAAGGGTTTGAGACTCAAACCCTTCATATACATGCACCTTTTCATGACATTTTCGGCTGCGGCTCGGCATAGCCCGATCAAACAAGTTTGTCGGCCTTTGCGCTCGCCTTGCACAAACGTTCATAACTATTCATCTTTTCGAGAATCACTATCCGCAAGATAGTTTTCATTTTCAGCAAGATAGTTTTCATTATCCGCAAGATAATTTTTCCGCTCATATAAGATAGTTTTTGTTACAAACTTTGTAACGCTTGTTAGAAAGTTTGTAACGCGCGTTACAAACTTTCTAATATATGTTAGCAAGTTTGTAATAAACTTTCTCTGCGCAGTTGGTGAAAACCATCACGGGCTTAGGAAAAATTTTCTTGCGGATAGCTAAAATTTTCTGCCTTAAACTGCGGAGCGGATAGGCAGGGAGTAGGACATTCTAAGGCTACCTGGCGATAGTCAACCTTTTTGGGAAATGGTCAACTATAAAAGGAAATGGACAACTTTATTGAGGAAATAGTATAAAAATGGTCAACCTATTTCAGGACAAGACGCAACCCTTCATAAGTGACGGGTTTGAGGTGCAAATCATACACTCGCAACCCGTTTGATTACAGTTGGTTATCCGAATTAGTGCTGGGTTGAAGGGTTTTTCGGGGAAATAAATGCGTAACGCGCGTAAAGATAATTTATGCACTTAATAGCAAGACGCACAAACGTTGGTATTCAACAGGCTTTGACGGCGGCTCGGCAGAGCCCAAGCGAGCTTGGCCTCTGCGCTCGCCTTGCACAAACGTTCATATCCAGTACTAATAATTCTCTAACCTCTTGCTTTTAATCTGCAAAGCGGAGTTTGCATTAAACTATTTTATGTATTTTTGCAAGCGGTAGCGGTTTTCCGTACCTGCAAACAAGACCACGAACTTATTACATACCATATATATGAACTTCCTCGTAGGTACAAAGGCTTTGGTCGGCCGCAGGTGCTACTTGGAAGTTTTGGGCTATATGAGGCGGACAATTCATATTTCAGATTACCAATTATGAACGATAAGAATGAAGTGTTTTGCTATTCAGACGTGAAGGATGCCAAAATTCTTTTGGGGGCATATCGCAGCGAGAAAGACCAACTTTCCTGGATAGTTGGTCTGAAAACGCATAGATATGAAAAGCTATATAACGTGCGATTAAATAACGATATATTCTCTACACGAAATGGTGGAATTGTGTCGTCCGCAAAGCCCGATTATATCCTAATTTACGACACTGCAAACCCAAAGGTAGGTTACCACCTATTTCCTTGTATTTCTCAAAGTATCAAACGAGAAGATGAAATGCAGGTGTTGAAATATCCCACGCCGAATGGTGACTATATGGTCTATTTGCTTGGGGATGAAATTCAAGCAGAGGCGGTAGATATACCACGACTTATGGAAGAAGTAGAACAAATAAACCCAGGACGTGCCAAGCATTCGCCTACGTTTATTTGTGGGGCCGATGTAGCAGAGGTTGCTAAGCCGCAATCCCCACTACCTGCTTTGGCATCTATTCAGCACCGCAAGGTTCTACGAATTATAGACTTGTTTGCTGGCATTGGTGGTATAAGAAAAGGAGTAGAACAAGCTGCTGCTGAAAGAGGAATTGAAACGGTTTGTGTCTTTACCTCAGAGATTAAGGGTCATGCTATCAAGGTGCTGAAAGAAAACCATCCGGCCGAAACCATTCACGGCGATATTACTAAGGTTTCAACTAATGAAATTCCCGACTTTGACATTCTGTGTGCTGGCTTTCCTTGTCAAGCATTCAGTGCTGCCGGAAAGAGACAGGGATTTGCCGACACACGCGGTACAATGTTCTTTGAAGTTGAACGTATTCTACGGGACAAAAAGCCACAGGGTTTTATCCTTGAAAACGTGGAAGGACTGGTCAACCACGATGGTGGACGCACGCTCAAAGTAATTACGCAACGACTGAGGGATTTGGGTTATCAATTTGACTACCGCGTATTGAACTCCAAATTCTTTGGTGTTCCACAGGAACGTAAACGTATCTATATCGTAGGAAGTCTGCAAACCACCCCCAATTTGGACAATTTCCCTGTCATGGAGTGCACATTGTCCAGTATTCTCGAAAGCGGCCAGCCCACCGCTGACACCCCTTTTATCAGAAACCTTCTCTGTCATTTCAAGGTAGAGGAACTCTATGGAAAATCCATCAAAGACAAACGAGGCGGTGATACGAACATTCATAGTTGGGACTTAGGCGTCAAAGGCGAAGTTAGCAAAGAGGAGAAACATTTGCTTGACAAAATCCTGACCGAAAGGCGCAAAAAGAAATGGGCTGAAATCATCGGCATTGACTGGATGGACGGAATGCCCTTGACAAAGGAGCAGATACGCACCTTCTACGAGCATCCTAATTTGGAGGAAATGCTCAACGACCTTAGCGAAAAGGGCTACCTAAAATTCGAGCATCCCAAAAAACTCATACGCGAGAAAGTAGGCAATGTAACTACAACGCGCCGCGAACCCGACGCTTCAAAGCCCAAAGGTTACAACATCGTTGCGGGTAAACTCAGTTTTGAGATTAACAAGGTGCTTTCTCCCAATGAAATTGCCCCCACTCTTGTTGCAATGGATATGCAAAAGCTTTACGTTGGCGACAATGGAGGTCTGCGCCGTCTGACTTTAAGAGAAGGACTGCGGCTTTGTGGTTACCCGGACGATATGCCTTTCAACGTCAGTGAGAAGGACGGATTTGACTTACTGGGCAACACAGTCGTTGTACCCGTCATAAAAGCAGTGGCAGCACGCCTCTTAGATAATATAGAAATTATCAACTAACACCTTAATACAATGAAACTAACAGCAGAAGAAATCTATCATAAACTCAAAAGCAACTTCAAATTTATCGGTGCTGATGGCTATATACGCTTTAACCTTCGTGACTACGACATCGTGGTGGAACAGAACAATGTAGTCGGTAATATCCTTGAAGAGTGGTTGGCAAAATGGTTGGATAGCGAAGGCATCGAGAATGTTCACAATCAAAGGCAGGCATCACCCGACTTTTGGCTTGACAAGGAAAAGTCTAACGAGGGATGGTTAGAAGTCAAGTCATTCATCGGCTCTCCAAACTTTGATATTGGCGCATTCCGCAGCTACATCAATGAAATTATAGACCATCCTTGGAAACTCCATGCAAAGTATCTTCTCATCAAATACAAAATGGAAGAGAACGGCGGATTGGTTGTCATTGAGGACTTTTGGCTGAAAAATGTGTGGGAAATAGCTTGTACAAGTGCTGCTTGGCCCTTGAAGGTGCAATGCAAGCGTGGCGTGATTAACAATATCCGCCCTGCAACTTGGTATTCAGAACGCTCTGACTTCCGCCCCTTTGATTGCTTGGAAGATTTCCTTGCCGCATTGGAACAGACCATTTACAAGTATCACGACACAAACAATTTGGCAGACCATTGGAGTGAGCGACTTTGCGATGGTTATTTCAAATACTATGGCAAAAGACTTAATCTGCCACGATGGATGGATGTTAAGCATAAATATTTGACGGATTAGGATCTATGAAACTCGGAAAAATAAAACGCATCACTGACCTGCGGTCTATTTGGCCGCACGAAGCCAATGACTTTACCAAGTGGCTGGCCGATGAGCACAACCTTGCCAAATTGGGAGAGGAAATCGGCATTGAGTTGGAACTCGAAGAACGGGAGTCGTCAGTTGGCAACTTCAATGTGGACCTCTATGCCAAGGAAGAGGGTACGGGACGCAAGGTCATCATTGAAAACCAACTTGAAGAAACCGACCACGACCACTTGGGCAAACTCATCACCTACGCCTCGGGCAAGGGGGCAGAGGTGGTGGTATGGGTGGTGAAGCGCGCCCGCGATGAACACCGCCAAGCCATCGAATGGCTGAACCAACATACCGACACCGACCTCGGCTTCTTCCTTGTGGAGATTGAACTTTGGCAGATTGATGACTCCGCCATTGCCCCGAAGTTCAGTGTCATTGAACGCCCGAACGACTGGGGAAAACAGATGAAGAGCGTGGCTGGTTTGAACAATACCGAACAGATACAACTCGCCTTTTGGCAGAAGTTTAACGACAAGATGAACGCCAGCCCCGACTTCACCAAGCACTTCAAGACGCGTAAAGCCCAGCCGCAAAACTGGTACGATGTCAGTGTAGGCAGTTCCGAATATCATCTTTGCTTTACGGCCAGCATCCAAAAGAAGCATATGAGTTGCGGCATCTACATTCCCGACAACAAAGAACTCTTTCACCTCTTCGAGGCGCACAAAGCCGACTTTGAAGCACAACTTGGCAAAGACATCGAATGGGTAGAAGCATCCAAGGCCAGGCGCATCAACATCTTCAAATCCTTTGACGTTTCCGACCAAGAGCAATGGGCCACAGCCTATGCGTGGTATTTGGAAAACGCCATCAAGTTCAAACTCATAGCCAAAAGTATCGACAAATAAATCAGAAATTATGAGATACGCGTTGGTTGTTGAATCAGCAAACAGCCAGCCGCGCAGAAAGACAACTGAAGTTGTCTGAGTTGTTCAAGTTGTCGTAATAACAAACGACAGCAGAAGTTGCCATCAAAGTTGTTATAAGTTGTCTATGTTGTCGTCAAAATTAAAACAACAACTTAAACAACAAGAAACAACTCTAAGTCTGATAAACCATGCGCTTGGAATGACGACAACAGGAACAACGGGGCGTATTTTATACGCCAGCCTTGCAAGACAATCAATCTTGCGTTGGCCAAAATAATGATTTTAGATAATTCAACCAACAGGTATATTATATTATCCCGATATGACCCTCAACGAACTTTACGACCTCTTCCTCGCGCACCCCACGGTGACCACCGACACGCGCGACTGCCCCGAAGGCTCCATATTCTTTGCCCTGCGCGGCGCATCGTTCAACGGCAACGAGTTCGCCCTACAAGCACTGGCGGCAGGCTGCGCCTACGCCGTGGTGGACGACCCCGAAACTAAAGGTGACGAACGGCTTATCCATGTGCCCGACGTGCTCGACACGCTGCAGCAGCTCGCAGCCCTGCACCGCCGCCGCCTCGCCCTGCCCACGCTCCAAATCACAGGCACCAACGGCAAGACCACGACGAAGGAACTCGTGGCGGCCGTGCTGAGCGAAAAATATAAGGTACTGTTTACGCAGGGCAATTTCAACAACCACATCGGCGTACCCAAAACCCTGCTACGTCTGCGCCCCAACCACGAAATAGCCATTATTGAAACGGGCGCCAACCACCCTGGCGAAATAGCCGCACTGAGCAACATCGTGCAGCCTGACTTCGGGCTCATCACGAATGTGGGCAAGGCGCACCTCGAAGGCTTCGGCTCTTTTGAGGGCGTGGTGAATACCAAAGGCGAACTCTATGACTTCCTGCGCCGCAAGCCCGGCGGCAGCATTTTCCTGAATGCAGACAACGAGCATCTGTGCGGCATCGCCGCAGGATTGCCCGCCGAGACCTACGGTCTGCCTGGCAAGGGCTACGATGTGGAGGGCGAGGCGGTGCGCTGCGCCCCGTTCCTTGAGTTGCGCTGGCGGCCGAAAGGCGGCGAGTGGCAGGAGGTGAAGACGCAGCTGATCGGTGCATACAACGCCACCAACGCCCTGGCGGCGGCGGCCGTGGGCCTGCATTTCGGCGTCACGCCCGAACAAATCACACACGCCCTGACGCACTATTGCCCCACCAACAACCGCTCGGAACTGAAGCGCACGGAGCGCAACACACTCGTGGTTGATGCCTACAACGCCAACCCCACGAGCATGCAAGCTGCCCTCGACAACTTCGCCCTCATGGAAGGCAGTGCGAAACTGGCCATTCTGGGCGAGATGCGCGAACTGGGCGAGGCCTCTGCCGAGGAGCACGAAAAGGTGGCAAAACAGGCCTGCGCTCTGACGGGCACGGAGGTATGGTTTGTGGGCAAGAACTTCGCACCTTTTGCACCCAATTTTCCACATTTCGACGACGTGGCAGCCGTGAAAGCGCATTTACAGCAGCATCCGCAAACGGGGCGGCTTATCTTAATCAAAGGTTCCAATGGCACGCGGCTCTTCGAGTTGCCCGAATGGCTTTGAAAAAATCCACTTTTCATAGCACATAATTGGCAGTTTGTATAAAAAACATTACTTTTGCAGAAACTTGGAAAAACTTTTTATTTTAACCAAATAAAATTATCATGAAAATCAAACAGATTATTGCTTCATCGCTGCTTTCCGTGCTGATGCTCGGCTCTGGCATCGCGATGCAAGCTCAGTCGCTGTCGCCTTCGACGAAGTGGCATTGGAACAAAGGTACCATCGTGACAGAAACTCCCGAACGCCCTGCAGGCCAGCAGCATGTGCTCGGCCTCACCACTCCGAAAATCCAGACGGTGCGCGTGGCTTTCGTAGGTCTCGGCATGCGCGGTCCCGGTGCCGTGAACCGTTTCTGCTACATTCCCGGCGTGCAGATCGTTGCCCTTTGCGACTATGAGAAAGGCCGCGCAGAAGCCTGCCAGGGTTATCTTAAAAAAGCAAACCTGCCGCCCGCTGACATCTATTTCGGCGAAAACGGCTACAAAGAACTTTGCAAGCGCCCCGACATCGACCTCGTTTACGTGGCTACTGACTGGGACCACCACTTCCCCGTTGCCAAGTGCGCCCTCGAAAACGGCAAGCACACGGCCATCGAAGTGCCCTCGGCCATGAACCTCGAACAGTGCTGGGATTTGATTAACCTCTCTGAAAAGACCCGCAAGCACTGCATGATTCTCGAAAACTGCTGCTACGACTACTACGAACTCAACGCCCTCGAAATGGCGCAGGCCGGCGTGTTCGGCGAAGTGATCCGCGCAGAAGGCGCCTATATCCACAACCTCGACGACTTTTGGGGCTACTATTGGAGCAACCCCGCCAACGACCCCGACAAACTCGGCTGGCGCATGAAGTACAACATGGAGAACCGTGGCGACGTTTACGCCACGCACGGCCTCGGCCCTGTGGCACAGTGCCTCAACATTCACCGCGGCGACCGCTTCACCACGCTCGTTGCCATGGACACGAAGAGCGTTCACGGTAAGGAATACGTAGAGAAGAAGACGGGCAAGCCCTGCAAGGAATACCGCAACGGCGACCACACCACGACGCTCATGCGCACCGCAGACGGCAAGGTGGTGGAAATCCAGCACAACGTGATGAACCCGCAGCCCTATAACCGCCTCTTCAAACTCACCGGCACGAAGGGCTACGCCACGAAGTATCCTACCGAACAAATCGCACTCGACCAGAGCCAACTTAAAGAAAGCGGCGTGCAGCCCGAGGTGGACAACCTCAGCAGCCACGGCTTCCTGCCGCAGGCCGAATACAACGCCCTGATGGCGAAGTACACCAGCCCCATCATTAAGAAGTACGGCGAAATCGGCCGCGAAATGGGTCACGGCGGTATGGACTACATGATGGACGCTCGCCTCGTGTACTGCCTGCAAAACGGCCTGCCCCTCGATATGGACGTTTACGACCTCGCAGAATGGTGCTGCCTCGCCGAACTCGGTTCGCTCTCGATGGACAACAACTGCGCAGCCGTTGAATTCCCCGACTTCACGCGCGGCCACTGGCAGGACGTGAAAGGCTTTAAGCACGCCTATGCTCCCGCTGAAGAAGAAGCCGCTGTTGAGGCTGCCGCTAAGCAGTATACCGAAAAGGTAAAGGCTGCCGTGCAGGCCAATAAGATTTGGGAACTCTACGAAGCTTGGCAGAAAGCCGATGCAAAAAAGGCCCCCAAGGCTAAGAAAGCCTATCAAAAGGCTCTTGCAAAAATGAACGCCGCTAAGTAATCCGCAGCGATACCATACATTATTATATATAATAGGGATGTTCCCCAAATCCGCGGGAGCATCCCTATTAAGTGCAAGAAAGAATCCATGATTGCACCCCGAATAGAATTTTCAGACAGAGCAGAACGCCTTGAATTTGTTCAAGCCCGCTTCCATTGCAAAGCACCGGCCTGCGGCGGCTGCGGCAGCTGCAACCTGCCGGGCGGCAAGTCGGCGGTGGAAACCTTTGCCGATTATATCGACGGCAAAACGGAGTTTTCAGCAATCGCCTCAACGATTTGGAAAGGGGTACATTGATTAGGAATTAAATACCGACAATCATCTAAACAAATGCCCGCGACTTACTCTTACCGACAGATTTGGCACATAGCCTATCCCGTGCTGATAGGCACGCTGATGGAGCAGCTCATAGGCCTCACCGACACCGCTTTCCTTGGGCGCGTGGGCGAAGTGGAACTCGGGGCGGCAGCCATCGGCGGCATTTTCTTCGTGGCCATTTTCATGATAGGTCTCGGGTTCAGCACTGGGGCGCAAATCCTTATGGCGCGGCGCAACGGCGAGGGCAACCACATGGCCGTGGGGCATCTGTTCTACCACAGCCTCGGCTTCCTGCTCGCGCTCGCCGTGGTGCTCTTCTTCCTCACCCGCGCGTGCTCCCCCTGGCTGTTGAGCCATATATTGCAGTCGGAGCATGTTTGCGCCGCCGCGCTCGACTATCTCAACGCCCGCGTATTCGGTTTCTTCTTCGCCTTCACGGCCATCATGTTCCGCTCGTTTTATGTGGCAACCACCAATACGCGGATGCTCACGGCCAACTCCCTCGTGCTCGTGGCGAGCAACATCGTGTTCAACTATATCCTGATTTTCGGGCATTGCGGAATGCCAGCGCTCGGAATCCAGGGCGCGGCCATCGGTTCGGTGCTTGCAGAGGCTGTGTCGATGGTTTACTTCATCGTCTATACCTGTATCAAACTCGATGCCCGCCGCTACGGACTGAACCGCCTGCCGCGACTGCGGCTGAACAGCCTGATGCCCGTGCTGCGCCTCTCGGTATGGACCATGATACAAGACTTCATTTCGCTCTCCACGTGGTTCATCTTCTTCCTCTCAATCGAGCACCTGGGCGAAACCTCACTGGCGGTGTCGAACATCATACGCAACATATCGTCCTTCCCCTTCATGGCCATCATCGCGCTCTCGTCCACCTGCACCAGCCTTGTGAGCAACCAGATAGGGAGCGGCGATATGGACGGCGTGCCTGTAACCATCAGCAAGACCATACGCCTCACGATACTACTCATCGCGCCCTTGCTCCTCATCGCCTCATTAGTGCCAGAGGCCGTGCTGCGCGTCTTCACCGACGACAGCGCGCTGATAGCCGCCGGCATCGCGCCGCTTTACGTGCTATTCGCCTCCTATATCTTCACCATCCCCTCGCAAATCTACTTCCACGCCGTGTCGGGCACGGGCAACACGGGACGCGCCCTCGTGTTTGAAATCATATCCCTGACTTTTTACACGGCCTTCGTCTTCATCGTTGTGTTCAGCCTCCGCGCCCCGCTCTACGTATGCTGGTGCAGCGAGTTTGTCTACGGCGTCCTATCGCTCGCCCTGAGCTACGCCTACATGCGCAGCGACCGCTGGAAGCATAAGCGCATATAAGGCATGTTCGTTTTTTTCTGCCACGATTTTTTTCACAAACTTCATATTAAGGGGCGCTCCTTGAATTCGTGAGATTCGTGCGACCGAACAGGTCGCCTTTGATACTCAGGATGAAAAGATTCGTGTAAATTCGTGTGATTCGTGGGCAAAAAAATCTTGTCATTCGTGGGCAAAAAAATTATTCCCACCAATCTGTCAAAGCGAATTAATCGACCCCACCTTAACTTTGCAAATGCCCATTTGCTTACTATAAAAACATTCTGTAATTTTGCAGCTGAAATATTTTTAGACAAATATACAAGATGGCAACTCCTAAAATAATCCTTACGGGCGACCGCCCGACGGGTCGCCTGCACATCGGGCACTACGTCGGCTCGCTCCGCAACCGCGTGGCCTTGCAGAACGAGGGCGGATATGAAAAGATGTTTGTGTTTATCGCCGATGCCCAGGCACTCACCGACAATATCGACAACCCCGAGAAGGTGCGGCAAAACGTGATTGAGGTGGCACTCGACTACCTCGCCTGCGGCCTCGACCCCGAGCGCGTCACGCTCTTCATACAAAGCCAAATCCCCGAGCTCTGCGAACTTTCGTTCTACTTCATGGACCTCGTGAGCGTGAGCCGCTTGCAGCGCAACCCCACCGTGAAGACCGAAATACAGATGCGCGGTTTCCAGTCGTCTATTCCCGTGGGCTTCTTCACCTACCCCATCAGCCAGGCCGCCGACATCGCCGCCTTCCGCGCCACCACCGTGCCCGCCGGCGAGGACCAGAAACCGATGATCGAGCAGGCCACGGAAATCGTGCGCCGCTTCAACAATATCTACGGCGAAACGCTCGTCGAGCCGGAAATCCTCCTGCCCGCCAACGCCGCCTGCCTCCGCCTGCCTGGCACTGACGGCAAGGCGAAGATGTCGAAGAGCCTCTGCAACTGCATCTATCTCTCCGACGATGCCGACACGGTGCAGAAGAGCGTCATGTCGATGTATACCGACCCGACGCATATCCACGTAAGTGACCCCGGGCACCTCGAAGGCAACACGGTGTTCACCTATCTCGATGCCTTCTGCCGCCCCGAGCACTTTGAGCGCTATCTGCCCGACTATCCCAACCTCGACGAACTCAAGGCACACTACCAGCGCGGCGGTCTGGGCGACATGAAGGTGAAGCGTTTCCTCGCCAATATCATGCAGGAACTCCTCGAACCTATCCGCCAACGCCGCCAGGAATTTGCGCAGGACATTCCCGCCGTCTACGACATGCTGCAAAAGGGCTGCGCCGATGCCCGCGCCGTAGCAGCAGCCACGCTCGACGACGTGCGCCGCGCAATGAAGATCAACTATTTCGACGACGCCGCACTCATTGAAGAACAGGCCAAGCGATTTGCCGCGCAAAAATAACCTTTCCTTATAGGAAATTAGGGCAAAAACGCCGCCAATGCTTTGTTAAACAAATTTTTATTCCTAAATTTGCAACCCGTACGCCGAAAGCGCACATAAAAAGCACTACGGAATAACAAACAAAACAGCATAAACGACAATGAAAAGAACATTTCAACCGCACAACCGCAAGAGAAACAACAAGCATGGCTTCCGCCAGCGTATGTCAACCGCCAACGGTCGCCGCGTATTGGCAGCCCGTCGTGCAAAAGGTCGCAAGAAACTCACCGTTTCTGACGAAATCCACGGCAAGAAATAATCTAACATCTACTTGCGATTAAGATTAAAAAAGCGAGGAGCAAAACAAAAGTCTGTTTTGCTCCTCGCTTTTTTGTTTCTTACCGCGTGACTTTTTGCCTATACCCTCAGGATGCAATGATTTTTGCTGTTTGTTGTGATTGTCATTGGAAAAACCAGTAAATTTGCAAAAAATCTTCTCATGCCAAAGGTTCTATTGTATATCACAGCCAAAGTAATATGGAATTTCCTGTTTTTCAATACAGATTTCTATGAAAATCGAGCTCATGTCCATGTGGGCAAACGCAATACGGAAAAACTGTGTAAAATTTGGTTGGAACCAAACGTGGAATTGGCAGCGCAAGGCGACTTGTCCAATGCACAGGTAAAAGAGGTGTTGCGTATCGCAAATGAATACCGCGACAAACTACTCAAACAATGGGCTCTGTTCAAGGCAGGAAAGACCGTTAGAATTATCAATGTAAAAAAGTAAGGAGAATAGAACTATGTTGAAACCAGAAGGATATTGGAATGTAAAGCCTAAAATCAAGTCGCTTTCGTTCCCGAAGCGAGGCAAATGTCAAGTTGACTTGCAAGATGGCAGGTCAATCATAATGCCAATATCTGCGTTCCCAAGCATCAAAAAAGTGCCTGTCAAGGAACGGGGAAATTGGTATCTAATTGGTGGTGGCGTCACATGGGATTCTTGCCCCGAAGTCATTCATATAGAACAGATTTTAGGCAATTATGCGAATTATGCCCACGAATGCCTTTAAGGCTTTTCTCAATTTTGTTAATATCCCGCAGACTTTGCTATCTGGCAACAGTTTGCGGGATTTTTATTCGACAAAATGCAAAGGAGAACTCAGACCGTCTAGTTTGGCGTGAATACAGACGCGGACCTTATAGAATTGAAACGGTGCATCTATTCCACAAACGTCCAGCGCACCGCCAACTGATTGTCCGACACTTGCTGCCCGCCGGCCAGCAGGCTGTATTTCGCAGCGAACTCGCCGCCCTCGGGCGACACCGCAACCTTAAGGCTGTGGGTGAAAAGCGAAAAATCGTAGGTGCCCTCGGGCGTGGCGTAAGGCATCGGCAGCAGCCTGCCCTCCACGAACGTCATGCGCGAACGCACCTGCCCCGTGCGGTGCAGGTCGGCAATGCTATCGGAGAGCAAGAGTTGCGCCTCGCCCTCATTCTCGGCTTCCGCATAGCGCAGCAACAGGCCGTCGCGGTCAATCACCGCCGTGCCCGCGCTTTCCGTGACAATCACGTCTTCGCCGTTTTCTGTCTGCGCCGTGAGGCGCGTTTCTACTTTTATTCTTTTCAACATGATTTGTTTGTTACGCCTTGGTGGAAAAAAGTCTGAAGAACAATCATTTAAGTTCCTCAGGCGCGTGGTGCTTGTTGTTTATTTCCATGGCAATGCGAGCAAGCCTCTTCTGCCTTATTCAAAAGCAATTACGGCGCATGTTCCGCGCTCACATTTTAGTTCGATGTAATATTTGTTATCATCCTCATAGACAAGGGTCGTGAGTTCTTCGCCCTGACGTGCTGCTACTTTATATTCTATCCTGACCCGTTTGATATTGAAGTCAGAAGGAATTAACTCCTGAGCGATACGGATGTAGCAGCAGTTGTTCATGTGGTGATTGTAATCAATGTCATCGCGTGTGACAACGACAGGAGCGCATACTGTCGGCTCTGCTTTTGGCACGCGTATGCGGCGGTCACAATATTCCATCGGGTACTTTTCGTCCATGGTCAACGAGTCGATCATCACTTGTGGCAGAGGGCTCAGTTTTGCTGTCTGTAAGTCTATGAATGCTCCCATGCTGTAACTCACATAACATGGTTCACCTTGTTCATCACGGATGATGTCGTTACGGAATCCGAAGAGTGGCTTGCACTCATAGACACTTGTTGATATGGTCAGTTTCTCGCGGAGTGCCGGCACTCGTATGATGTCAACCTGACGTGCAGCCAATAGCTGAGCACGATGCTCCTTCTCAAAGACCTCTTTAGCGTATGGCT
>OBLI01000841.1_pt1 | contig 31959 bp, 22 predicted proteins | sample 1519701 | NCBI WGS metagenome assembly OBLI01 (sample SAMEA3663005, study PRJEB22513) | pig gut metagenome | biome: pig gut; feature: pig-associated habitat; material: faeces | place: France | collected 2012 | reverse complement strand
AAGTCCTGGACTATTTTTTTCTACTCGCCGACTTGTAAAAAATAATCCTGGACTTGTGATGCACAAGTGGCGGACTTTTTGCGATGTTTCGTTGAGGTGTAAATTTTCGCTCTAAGCCGTTTTATTTTATTTGTCTGATAACTTATTCGTCCGCGAGAGAAAATTCGCGAAAATCGCCTAAAAATACACAAAAACAGCATCTTGCATGCAGATGACGGCAAGATGCTGTGAAATGTGCGTTTAAAGTGTGTCCGGAAGTAGGCTTTTAGAGGCCGTAAAGAGGGTTTAGAACGGTTTCACGTCCTTTCCGAGAATGTCGCTCACTAAGAGGTTGGCAAGGCGGCTCGTGCCGATGCGGAACAAGCCTTGGGCAATAAAATCCTCGCCTAACAGTTCGCGCACTACGGTGTAGAACTGTACGGCTTCGTCCACCGTCTTGATGCCTCCGGCGGCCTTGAAGCCCACGAGGCGGCCCGTTTCGGCTTGGTACTCGTGGATGGTCTGACACATGACGTAGGCGGCTTCCAGCGTGGCGGCAGGTTCGATTTTTCCCGTTGACGTTTTGATGAAATCCGCCCCGGCGTACATGGCCAGGATGGATGCTTTCTTGATGTTCACCGCTGTCTGCAACGCGCCCGTTTCCAGTATCACCTTGAGCGGGCGACCTCCCGCGGCAGCCTTGATTTCTGCAATCTCGTCGGCACACGTTTCGTAGTCGCCGCTGAGGAAAGCTCCCACATTGAGCACACAGTCAATTTCCGTGGCTCCGTCGTGAACGGCCAGTGCGGTTTCGGCTGTTTTTATTTCGAGAAAGGTTTGCGACGAGGGAAATCCGCCCGCCACACAGGCCACTTCCACCTCGTCGGCCTCTAACGATTCGCTCACAATCTTTGCAAAGTTGGGATAAACGCAGATGGTGGCCAAATGGGGGAGATCCGGGTGTTCGTCGGCGAAGCGGTTGACGCGCTCGGTGAAGGCTAATACGCTCTCCTGCGAGTCTGTTACCTTCAAAGTGGTGAGCTCTACGGTGCCGAGCAGGGTGCGCTTCACCTCGGGCGTGTTGTAGTCGGCCCAGCGGTCGTGTACTAAGCGATGAACGGCTTCGCTGACGTGCTCGTCGTGGAGGTGCAGGTCGTATTTGGCAAAAGCCTGTTCGTAGATGTTGGAGGGAGCTGCCGCATCGTGGTCTTCGTGGTGGCAGTGGCAATGGTTTTCGGTCATGATGGGGATATGTTTTTTATGATTTCAGTTTCGGGTTTTCCAAGTGGCGCGTGGCATCGCGGCGTGTCTTCTTTTCTAAGTTGCGTCGGAAGGCTTCGCTGAGGTCCACGCCCGTTTGGTTGGCCAGGCAGAGGAGTACCCAAAGCACGTCGGCCATCTCGTCCGCCGGATCGGTGTTTTCGCCCGCTTTGAACGACTGGTCGCCGTATTTTCGGCTCATCACGCGGGCCAGTTCGCCCACCTCTTCCGTGAGGCAGGCCATGTTGGTCAATTCGCTGAAGTAGCGCACGCCGTAGGTGTGTATCCAGTGGTCCACCATCTGCTGGGCTTCGGCCAAAGTGGGTGATTGGGGCGTAAGGTCCATGGTTCTGAAAGGGAATAAGAGGGGTGTTTTTTATTCTTTGTTTTTCGTGTCCATGCAGATGGTGACCGGGCCGTCGTTGACCAGCTCCACTTGCATGTCGGCCCCGAATTCGCCCGTGCCCACGGGGTGTGGCAGGAGCGTTTCGAGGTTTTTCACAAAATATTCGTAGAGGGGAATGGCGTGGGCGTGGCCCGCTGCGCGGATGTAGGAGGGGCGGTTGCCCTTTTTGTACGACGCCATGAGGGTGAACTGGCTCACGACGAGGGCCTCGCCGTTGGTGTCCAAAATGCTGCGGTTCATCACGCCGTTTTCGTCGTTGAAAACGCGCAGGCCGCTGATTTTTTTGCAAAGCCAGTCGGCATCTTCGCGCGTGTCGGCCTCTTCAATGCCGAGGAGGATGAGAAAGCCCGGCCCGATGGCTGACTTTACGCGGCCTTCGATGCAGACGGAGGCACGACTTACTCGTTGGATTACTGCTCTCATAATGCTGCAAATGTACTAACTTATTCCGCTGCATCGTGCAGGCACGCATGCAATTTTTCCCCACGCACCCGGCCAAGCAAAGCTTGCAGTTCTTCAATCGAAGCCTCCTTGATGCGCTTCACACTCTTGAATTGTTTCAACAAACGGCTCTTGGTGGCCGGTCCAACGCCGGGAAGGGCGTCGAGTTCCGAACTTGTTTGTCGCTTGGAGCGGAGGTCGCGGTGGAAGGTGATGGCAAAGCGGTGCACCTCGTCCTGCATGGCGGTGAGGGTGCGGAACAGTTGGCTCTCGGGCCGCAGTCCGATGGTGGCCGGCGGAAATCCGTAGAGCAACTCGCGTGTGCGGTGGCGGTCGTCCTTGGCCAGTCCGGCGATGGGGATGGAGAGTCCCAGTTCATCCTCCACCACGCTGCGTATCACCTCCATCTGGCCGCGTCCGCCGTCGGCAATGATGAGGTCGGGCAGGGGCAGTCCCTCGGCTTGCAGCCGACTGTAACGGCGGCCCACCACCTCGCGCATGGAAGCGTAGTCGTCAGGGCCCGCCACGGTGCGTATGATGTATTTTCGGTACTCCTTTTTCGCCGGTTTCAGTTTGTCGAATACCACACAGGCCGCCACAGCATCCGTTCCGCTGATGTTAGAGTTGTCAAACAGCTCGATGCGCAACGGCAGGCGGGGCAGTCCCAAATCCTGCTGTATCTCCTTCAGCAGCCGCGTCTGTTTTTGTTCCGGATTGAGCTTTTCGGCCTGTTTCAGGCGGTCAAATTTGTACTGCTTCACGTTCAGGCGGGACAACTCCAGGAGTTTTTTCTTATCGCCCTTCTGTGGCACTGTTTGCTGCACCATGTCGTCGGGCAGGTCGACGAGGAAAGGTACCACAATCTCGCGCGACGCGCTGTGATACCGCTCGCGCATTTCCACGATGCCGAGGCGCAGCAGTTCCTCGTCGGTTTCTTCCAGCTTTTTCTTGTATTCAAAGGTGAAAGCCTGGTTGATGCAGCCGTTTGTGACGTGCAGGTAGTTGATGTACGCCACCTTGTCCTCGCTCTCTATGGAGAAAACGTCGATATTGTGGAGTACGGCCGACACCACTTCGCTGCGTGCGCGGAAACGTTCAATCAGTTCGTAACGTTCCTTGATTTCCTGCGCCTCTTCAAAACGCAGTTCCGCCGCCAAAGCCACCATTTCATCGCGCATCCGGCGTTGCACCTCCGCCGTGTTGCCCTTCAGGATTTCCTTGCACGCCTCGATGCAGCGGAGGTAGTCCTCGCGGCTCTGGCGGCCCACACAGGGGCCTTTACACCGATGAATGTGGTAGTCCAGGCACACCTGGTATTTCCCTTGCTCCACTCCTTCGCGCGTCATGGGCGTGTGGCACGGACGCGGCCGGTACAGGTCGCGACACAGCTCCAACAGGGCATACATGGTCGGCACGTGGCTGTACGGCCCGAAGTACACTGCCCCCCGCTTGCCGCGTTGGCGTGTTTTGAAGATGCGTGGAAGGTACTCTGTCGTAACTGCGATGGATGGGTACGTTTTGTCGTCTTTCAAGAGCACGTTGTAGTGAGGCTTGTACCGCTTGATGAGATTATTTTCTAACAGCAGGGCATCCTCCTCGGTGCGCACCACTACGTAGCGTATGTCGCGGATGTGCGAAACCAGCAGTGTGGTTTTGCGCGTCTGTTGGTCCTTGTTGAAGTACGAGCTTACGCGCCGCTTGAGGTTCTTTGCTTTCCCCACATAGATGATGGTGCCGTTCTCGTCCAGGTACTGGTAACAGCCCGGCGTTTCCGGTAAATTCAGGACGATGCCCTTGAGATATTTTTCCGTTTCTTCTTTGCTGCGCATGGTGGATTAGAAAATAGCGATGCTTTGTTTGGTGCACTGACAATCCCAATGCTTTCATCGAAGCCTGAAGTTGTTTGAAACAAAAATCCCTGCGTGTACGCGCATCGTACAGACGCAGGGACAAATGCGGTTATTCCGTGATGGTGAGCAGGGTTGTGATGTCGAGGTCCTTGCCCAGGAATTTCCGTCCTTCCAAACCTTCCATTTTCAGCTCAATGAGAAAATTGATAAACGTTTGTCGGGGATGGAATTGCTGCACCAAGTTGTATACAGCCAGCATAGAACCACCTGTGGCGAGGAGATCGTCGTGGATGAGCACGATATCGTCTGAATTGATGGCGTCCGTGTGGATTTCTATCGTGTCATAGCCGTACTCCTTCTGGTACGTTGCTTTGCGTGTTTCGGCCGGAAGTTTTCCGGGCTTGCGTGCCATGACGAAACCCGCCCCCAGTTTTTCGGCCAGCATGGCTCCCATGACGAAGCCCCGGCTCTCGATGCCCACCACCTTCGTTATTCCTTTATTTTGGTAGAGGCGCACCAATTCATCCAGCATTTCCTTGATGCAATCGGGGTTTTTGAATAGCGTGCTGACGTCTTTAAAGTGAATGCCCGGCTTCGGGAAATCCGGCACGTTGCGTAAGTTGTTTAACAACAATTCTTGGTTCATGTTATGCTTGATTTTGAATTATAAAGTGTAGCTTTGTTTCACGTGGAACGCTAACAAAAACTCGCGTTCAACGGCTTTTTGAGGCCATGGGCGGGTTTTAATGGCTTTTATCCTTAAAGTTTTACTTCAAGTAAGCATCTCGCTGTGCCCGCTCCTAAAGCGGTGATGTGGGTTGGGAAGAAAATATCTATCTTCCGAGCAAAACCAACAATACACTGATGTCGCTGGGCGACACTCCCGGAATGCGGCCTGCTTGCGCCAAAGTTTCCGGATTGATGGCTTCGAGCTTTTGGCGCGCCTCCGTGCTCAGCTGCGTGATTTCGGCATACTTGAAACGACCTCGTATTTTAATATTTTCCAAACGCTGCATCTTGTCGGCCAAGGCCCGTTCGCGGGCAATGTAGCCATGGTACTTCATTTCGATTTCTGCCGCTTCAATCGTTTCTTCGGCATCTGTTTCGATTGATTGCAGGAACTTGCCGAATGTTTCAATCTCCTTAGCCAGATTGTGCAGCGTGATTTGAGGCCGGTTGATGAGATCGTACAATTTGCAGCCGCCGTGGAGTGGGGTAGCCCCAAGTCTTTCCAAAAAAGGATTGATCCGTGGAGCCTTCACGGGGAAGGTCTTGCAAAAGTCTATGATTTGACCGATGTTTTCGCGCTTTGCCTCAAATCGCTTACGGCGTTCTTCCGAGCACAAGCCGAGTTGCATGGCATAGGGCGTGAGGCGGATGTCCGCATTGTCCTGTCGTAACAAAATACGGTACTCCGCGCGTGAGGTGAACATACGGTAAGGTTCGTCCACCCCTTTCGTAACCAAATCATCGATGAGTACGCCGATGTAAGCCTCGTCCCGGCGCAGCGTGAATTCCTTTCCGCCGCCACACTTCAGCGCGGCGTTGATACCGGCTACCAGTCCTTGTCCAGCTGCTTCTTCATAGCCCGTGGTGCCGTTCACTTGTCCGGCAAAGAACAGACCTCCGATTTTCTTCGTTTCCAACGTGTGATGCAGCTGCGTGGGGTCGAAGAAATCATATTCAATGGCATAGCCCGGACGGTAGATGCGTACATCGCGGAAGCAGGGCATTCGACGCAAGGCTTCTATCTGAATATTCATCGGTAAACTCGATGAAAAACCATTCAGGTAAAGTTCGTTCGTGTCCAACCCCTCAGGTTCCAGGAACAGCGGATGACGGTCGCGATCGGGAAAGGTAACGATTTTCGTTTCGATGCTGGGACAGTAGCGCGGACCAATGCTTTGGATTTGTCCGTTGTAAAGCGGTGAATCCGCCAACCCTGAGCGTAGCACGGCGTGAACTTCCGCATTCGTTTCGCATGTCCAGCACGGAAGCTGCGGTAGTGGCCGCAAAGGACTGATGTATGAAAAACGGTGGTAGTCCGTTTCGCCCGGTTGTTCCGTCATTTCTTCCAAATGCACCGACCGTTTGTCGATGCGAACGGGTGTGCCCGTTTTCATTCGCGCCGAGCGAATGCCCAACTCCTCTATGCTTTGCGTGAGGAAGGCCGCAGCCGGCTCCGCGCAGCGTCCGCCAGCCACTTGGCGACGTCCGATGTGCATCAAGCCACGCAGGAAGGTGCCCGCCGTAATGACCACGGCGCGAGCCAACAGTGTTGCTCCCCAAATGGTACGTACGCCGGTCACTTCACCGTTTTCCGTCAGTACCTCCGTCACTTCGTCCTGCCAAATGTGTAAATGCTCCGTCTGTTCCAGCCGTTGGCGCCATGTGGTGATGAACCGTGTGCGGTCGCACTGCGCCCGGGGACTCCACATGGCCGGTCCTTTTGAGCGGTTCAGCATGCGGAACTGTATGGCCGTGGCATCCGTCACCTCGCCCATGCCTCCGCCGAGCGCGTCCACTTCACGTACAATCTGGCCCTTGGCTATTCCGCCCACGGCCGGGTTGCAGCTCATCTGAGCCACCTTGTTCATGTCCATGGTGACGAGGCAGGTTTCCGCTCCCATGCGGGCAGCGGCCGATGCTGCTTCACAGCCGGCATGGCCGGCACCTACCACCACCACATCGTATTTAAAAATCGTACTCATAACTTGTAGGATATAGAATCCCGGCGGCAGGGTGGGTAAGTGGGGCTTTTGCCATGCGCCCACGCAGTCCGGCCGGGTTAACCGGGACAAAAGTACGAGTTTTTATCAGAGTTACACCCTCCATCCTTCAAATTGCTGTAACAGAAATCCATCTGCACGTTACGGGTAAACCCTCCGTCCCATCCCTTCGTCCGGCCACCTTCTCGAAGTCGCCTCGTTCGAGCCAACGGGGAAGAATAGACAAAGAAAGTGGTGAACCCCTTGGATTTTCTGGGAAGATGCCCTACCTTTGTCCGTTTCACCAATATGGAAGAAAACATGGAATACATGCTCCATTACGTTTGGCAACACCGACTCTACGGTACCGCGTCACTTCGCGGCGACCAAGGGCAACGCATCGAAGTGATAGACCCCGGCGTACACAACCTCGTCAATGCCGGGCCGGACTTTTTCAATGCCAAAGTGAGAATTGACGGTGTGCTGTGGGCCGGCAACGTGGAAGTGCACGAGCTGGCTTCCGACTGGTTCAGACATCGGCATGAGAACGACCCGGCTTACAACAACGTGATACTCCACGTGGTGGGGAAGGTCGATGCGGCGGCCCGAACCGCCGACGGTAAACTGCCGCCCCAACTCGCCCTGCAGGTGCCGCCGCAGCTGATGGCCAACTACCGGGAGTTGCGGGCGGAGGAAACCTATCCGCCCTGTTATCGCGTCATTCCCCAAATAGCACCCCTGACCATCCACAGCTGGATGAGCCGGCTGACGGTGGAAAGGCTCGAAACGAAGATGCAGCGCATTGAGAACTATTTGCAGCGTACCGAGGGCGATTGGGAAAGGGCGTTTTTCATTACGCTGGCCCGCAACTTCGGATTTGGCACCAACGCGGACGCTTTCGAGCAATGGGCCTTTACCATCCAACCCTCGGACATCGGAAAACACCGCGACTCGGAATTTCAGGTGGAGGCTTTCTTTATGGGACAGGCCGGACTGCTGGACGACGAGCGGTTGGAGCCCGCCCAACGCGATGACCATTTCTGCCGTTTGCAGCAGGAGTATCGCTTTCTGCAACACAAGTTCGGATTGCATCCCGTGAGCCGGTCACTGTGGAAGTTCGGCCGGTTGCGCCCGCAGAACTTTCCCTATCTGCGGCTGTCGCAACTGACCCGTCTTTATGTGGAGCGCAAGCTGGACTTTTCGCGATTGTTGGAAACAACGGACCTCAAATCGCTGCATGCCCTGTTCCGCGTGGGAGCAACGCCTTATTGGCGTACGCACTATGCCTTTGGCGCGCCATCGGTGGAGGCCGACAAGGTTTTGCAAACGGCTTCGCTCAATCTGTTGGTAATCAATACCGCTGTACCCCTGCTTTTCGCCTACGGGCGTAGCCGGATGGACGAAACGCTGTGTGAGCGCGCTTTCAACCTGCTGGAGTCCATGCCGCCGGAGCGCAACTACATCACACGGTGCTGGGAACGCGCGGGTGTGGCCGTGGCGCACGCCGCCGATAGTCAGGCCCTCATCCAGCTGCGACAACATTATTGTGACCGCAAAGACTGCCTGCGTTGCCGCTTCGGTATGGAATATCTGCGCAAAGGCCGTTGAATATAACCAGACGACAACTTATACAACAAAAGACAACATGATAGGCGTTGCCAGCAGTTGTCATTGTTGTCCCTGTTGTTGTAGATGAGAAATGACGACAACTTGAAACAATTTCAGACAATTTATTACGATTGCCATGTGTTGTCGTCGTTGTCAGTGGTTGTTGTCATCCCTGAAAACCGAATAGTGAAAATCTTCGGAGCAATGCACGAGCCAAGTAAATGCTTGTTCTTGATCCATATCTTCTATCTCCATGACTCCTTCCTACATTTTCTCGCTTGAAATGCAGGTACGCGACTATGAGTGCGACTTGCAAGGCATTGTTAACAACGCCAATTACCAACATTACACCGAGCACACGCGTCACGAGTTCCTGCGCTCGCACGGCGTCAGTTTTGCCGAACTGCATGAGCGCGGCATTGATGCCGTGGTGGCCCGGATGCAGTTGCAGTTCAAGACCCCGCTACGCAGCACCGACCGTTTCGTTTCCAAACTGGCTTTGCGCAAAGAAGGCATTAAGTATGTTTTCGTGCAGGACATCTATCGCCTGCCCGACCTCAAGCCCGTGCTCAAATCGACCGTCGAGGCCGTTTGCTTAGTGAACGGCAAACTGTCAGACTGCGAAGAGCTGAACCGCATTGTGAACGAGTAATACCTTCATCTCTGTCATGGTACGGACCCCATCCCGAAGGCCACGGTCCGACCCATGGAGATGCCGAAAACGCTGACCCGATTTTTCCCTTTTGTCCATGACCACCGATTTTTCATCCAACGAGTTGGCCGAAGAACAAGAAGCCATGCTCACGCTAATCAGCTTGCGCGGGTTGAGCCAGATGCAGGCGCACGCCCTGTTGCGCTATTACGGTTCGGCCCGGGCAACCCTGTCCGACCCACACCCCGCACTGGAACTCTGGGGCAGGATGCTGAGCGACCGGGCTGCCGTGCAGGGAGCACGCGACCGCGCCCGACGCGAATGCGACTTCTGCCGCGAACACCACATCCGCATCTTTCCCTATACTTCCGAGCTGTATCCCCATCTGCTCCGGGCCGAGGACGTGCCTGATGCCCCCTTGGCCTTGTTCTATTGCGGTTCGGGGAATATAGACCGGCGTTACACGCTAAGCGTGGTGGGCACCCGGCATATTACGGAGTATGGCAAACAAATGTGTCGCGACATACTGACCGAGCTGGCACGGCTAAAGCCCGAAGTGTTTGTGGTCAGCGGACTGGCTTACGGAGTAGACATTCATGCTCACCGGGAAGCATTGGCCAACGGACTGGATACGGCGGCCGTCTTGGCACACGGACTAGACCGCATCTACCCTTCGTTGCACCGGAAGACGGCACGGGAAATGGTGGAGCAGGGTGGGCTGATTACTGAGTACTTCACCGGCACCGTGCCCGACAAAGGAAATTTTGTGCGCCGCAACCGCATCGTGGCGGGGATGTCCACAGCCACGCTGGTCATAGAAAGTGCTGACAAAGGCGGCGCGCTCATCACCGCCTCCTTGGCCAACAGTTACAACCGCGAGGTGTTGGCCGTGCCGGGACGCGCTACGGACACTTATTCGGCGGGCTGTAACCGGTTGATCAACGAAAACAAAGCTGTTCTCGTTACTTCGGCCGAACAAATCTTGCAACAGCTCAACTGGATGCCTGAAAAGAAGGAGAAAACGCCTGAACCTCAGCTGTTTCCTGTCTATACTCCTGAACAAAACAAGGTGCTGGATGCCCTGAACGGGGTGGATGAGCTCTCGCTCGACCGTTTGGCACTGGTTACGCAAATTCCCGTGGCCGCCTTGTCCGATTTGTTGTTCGATTTAGAGGATTTGCAGGCTATCAAACGGATGCCCGGTAACCGCTTCCGCCTGACATATGCCTGATAAGAGCGTTTTGACGATGGAATGGGGATTTTTTGCAAGAAAAATGGTTTTCTTCAATGCCCGGAAAGCGGTCGGGAAACCTGCGTTTTTATGTTGTAGGGCATTTTGAGCATGAAAGATTTAACTTGGCAGTCCTTCATGTTCAAAATGCTTGATTTTCAAGTTCAAAAGGTCGGTCTATGAATGTTTGAAGCATTTTTTTCAAAGGTGAAAAAGCGTATATATAGGTGCGCATAAGGAGTTGGTAGCTTGTCGGAAACCGCTGTTGCAACTCATGGCGATAACCTCTTTACAAGTGCCGAACTATTTTTTCCTACTCGCCGAGTATTTTTTTCAACTCCCGGACTTGTGAACCACAACTTGCCCACTTTTTTGATAAATGTTCATTGGTAAATTCCTTCAACTTTCGGGGGTACCGATAGTTGAAGGTTAGGAGGTTAGGGTCGTTTTGCTCCCTATTTATGAGGTTAAAAGAATACTGTTTGAGGTAGTCACGGTAGGCGCACCGAGTAACTTTACAACCTCAAAACTACGGGAACAAAGCGGACCAAACCTCCTAACCTTTAAGTTTCGGTACCGGGGAACTTGAATAAACCAATAAAACCACTACCTTTGCACCTTGGAGTAAAGTCGCTCCTTTGTTAAAGCAAATCATTTTGAAAACATTCGAAGAGTTAGGCGTTTCGGAAGCCATCCGGCGCGCCATTAGCGAGATGGGTTACGAGCAGCCCATGCCGGTACAGGAAGAAGTGATTCCTTATTTGCTCGGAGTTGGCAATGACGTGATAGCCCTGGCCCAGACCGGTACCGGAAAAACAGCCGCCTACGGTTTGCCCGTTTTGCAAAAGGTCAATCCGGAGGACAAGCGCACGCAGGCCATCATACTCAGTCCCACCCGCGAACTCTGCTTGCAGATAGCCGGCGACCTCAAGGACTATTCGCGCTATATCGACCACCTGCACGTGCTGGCCGTTTACGGAGGCTCCAGCATCGAGAGCCAAATCCGTGCGCTACGCAAAGGGGCGCAGGTAATCGTAGCCACACCGGGCCGACTGATTGACCTCATGAAGCGTGGCGTGGCTAAGCTCGACGCCGTGGAGAATGTGGTGCTTGATGAGGCCGACGAGATGCTCAATATGGGATTTACCGAAAGTATCGACGAAATACTGGCCGGTGTGCCCGCCGAGCGCAACACGCTCCTCTTCTCCGCCACCATGGGAAAAGAAATTGAGCGCATTGCGAAAAGCTATCTCAACGACTACAAAGAGATTGTAGTGGGCTCACGCAACGAAGGGGCGGAAAACGTGAACCATATCTATTACCTGGTGCACGCCAAGGATAAATACGTGGCACTGAAGCGCGTGGTGGACTACTATCCGCGCATCTACGGCATCATCTTCTGTCGTACCCGGCTGGAAACGCAGGAGGTGGCCGACCTGCTCATCCGCGACGGCTACAATGCCGAAGCTCTCCACGGCGACCTGTCGCAGGCGCAGCGCGACCTCACCATGCAGAAGTTTCGCCAGCACCACACGCAGCTCCTCGTGGCTACCGATGTGGCAGCACGCGGCCTGGACGTGGAGGACTTGACGCATGTGATCAACTACGGACTGCCCGACGACGTGGAGAACTATACCCACCGCTCGGGACGCACCGGACGGGCCGGAAAACGCGGCACGAGCATTTCCATCATCCACGTGAAGGAGAAGAGCAAGGTGCGCATCATCGAAAAGGTGATTGGCAAACAGTTCGAAGCCGGCGTGCTGCCTGAACCGCAGGAAATCTGCACGAAGCAACTCTACAAGGTGATGGACGAACTGGAGCGCACGGAGGTGAACGAAACGGAAATCGCTCCTTTTCTGCCCGAGATTTTCCGCAAACTCGACTGGCTCTCCAAGGAGGACCTCGTGAAGCGTATCGTGAGCCGCGAGTTCGGCCACTTCCTCCGTTACTATGCCGACGCTCCTGTGATAGAACAACCTTCTGAACGCAAAGGAGGACGGGATGCCGCCGCTTCGGACGGCAGAAGCCGACGTGAACGGGGTAAACGCGAGAGCGGACCGCGCAAGGCGGAAGAGGGTTACACCCGCCTCTTCATCAACCTGGGTAAACGCGACAATTTTTATGCCCGAGAAATCATCAATCTGGTCAATCGCTATGTGCGCGACTCTAAAATCGACATCGGACGCATAGACCTCACCAACAACTGCTCCTTCTTTGAAGTGCCCTCCGAGGATGCGCCCATCGTGCTCACTAAGATGAAACGGGTGAAGGTGGGCGACCGCAAAGTGGTCGTTGACCATGCTGACCGTTTGGAGAAAGAAAACGACGCTGCACCGGCACGCGAAAAGGAACGTGCGTCACGCAAACGCGGAGGACGCACCTACGCCGAAATTGCCGAATCGGGACAGCTTAAAAAGTCGTGGAAAAAGGAGAAGAAGGCTCGCAAGGACCGCCGCGCCGACACCAATCCCGACCTCGAATCGCCTCACAAATATAAAAAGGACGATTGGCGCCAGTTCTTCGAGAAGGATTGAGGACGGCTGGTTGCATATCATCGGGTATTCTGCATTCGTCTTTATGTCCTTTATGAACCAAACATTGTAAACAATGAGAAACTTTTTCCTTCTTCTTTTCAGTACGCTGTGGCCCCTGTGCGTCGAGGCCCAAAATCTGCAGTTCAAGGTGGGGGGCGGACTGGCCACCCACTACGGACAAGCCGAGAACGTGGGGGCGTTCAAGGTGGGGCTGGGCTATGAGATTGAGTTCGACCAGCATTGGACCTTTACGCCCGGCGTCGCCGTATATGGCAAGGGCTGGAAAGACCCCAACCAGAGGGTTTACGTGTTTGACGACAACGGGAACCAACTTTTTGACGAGGAAACCGGTGAACCACTGCAGGGGCTTCGCCGCCGCAGCGCAGCGGCCAATTACCTGCAGATACCTTTGTTGCTGACTTACTATTGGCGCACCGGCGAAGCCCGGTATGTCGTGTTGTCTGCCGGGCCATATGTGGCTTACGGCATCAGCGGAAAGCAGAAGACCAAGGGCGATACGGAGCAGACGGGAGCTCAAAAACTCTACTACGAACGCAAAACCTTCAGTGAGCCCGGAGTGCATCGGTTCGATGGCGGCATAGAAGCATTTGCCGGTTACCAATTCTCTTCCGGTATCACGCTTGGTGTGGAGGCAGATTTCGGACTGGCCCGCTTCAATTCAGCCGGCCGACGCAACCTATCGGCTCTCATTACCTTGGGTTATCGGCTGTAATGCCTGCCCGGTGTGATAGTTTGGCGCATAAAAATCGTCTTCATAAATACCCCAAAGTAGGTATTGTCCGCCCTTTGAACCACCCGTACCTTTGCACCGAGTTAAGTAGAATAAGATTGTTATGTTCTTGCAGAAAACGAGGCTGTGCGTGTGGCAGCTTCGTTTTTTTTCGGCGCTTTTTCCGAAAAAAGAGAAAAACAAAGCAGATTTTGTTGCGCGAAAAAAGAAAATAGTATATTTGCCGCGAAAACTGCCATGTATCTTACCTGTGGGCAATTTTCCGGACAGTCCTTCCGGCAAGGACGAACCTTAGTCTTTTGAAAACCATTTATTGTTTCACTTTTTACTAATCTTTTACGCAAATGAAAAGGTTTTACAATTTCCTTTCATTGCTCCTGCTTTCACTGGTAGGAGTTACCACGGCGGTGGCTCAGGATTACAAGAGAGGTGAGCTGTATACCGAAGTCTCAGATTTTGAGGGCAAGACGGTAGTGCTCTACGCTCCCGGTACATCTGGCGACCACCCTGCCGGGTACATGAATGGCAAGAACACGTTGTCCACCCAGATTACGGATTCTTGCTTCTATATGTTTGAAGCCATTGACGGCAAGACGGTGGACGGCGAACAGCTGTACCGCCTGAAGCAGGTCAGCAGTGGCTTGTATGTGAAGGATGCCGACGGTCAGGAAGAAGATGCTTTCGAGCTGACAGCTTCTGAAGCCGAGGCTTTCGAAATGACCGTTATTCCCTATGTTGACATCACGGATACCGGCGAAGCTTGCGGACGTAACACCTCCAGCAGCCAAAAGCAGGATCTCAGCAACCCGGGCTTCGTGCTCTGCCGCGGCGAGCTGGCTGCCGAACCCTTTGAAGATGCCAACAACGAGGGCTACATCTACATCGGCGGTGTGGATGTGCCTTTCATCTCTCCCTACTCTGACACCAATGTTTGGTGCGTTTATGCTTATGAAGCCACCAAGGGTCTGGAGAAACTGGAAGCATACATGGAAATGTTCTGTCCCCAAGGCGTAGATCCTTATCCCGCAGGCAACGACCCTGGTTACTACAAGCAGGAATTGGTGGATGCAGCTAAAGCTCTTTTTGATAAAGCCAATCTGGAGATTAACGCTGAAGAGCCTTCAATGAGTGACGAGGAAATCGACGTGCTCTGCGCCCAGCTGAAGGAAGCCTTCGAGGCTTTGGCTGATGCCCGCATCCCTCTCAGTAATGGTTACTTCTTCATCCGCAACGTGTCCAACCGTTTCCTCTATGACGGACAACAAGGCGGCAAGCACTTCCTTTACACCAAGGCTGCCAGTAGCTATGCCATTCCCGAAACGCTAACTCCCGATGATGTGAAGATGATCTGGAAGGTGACTCCTGCAGAAGGCGAGAATATGTATCGCATTGAAAACTGCTATACCAACTTGGTGATCAGCGGTAATGAAGCCAGCTGCTCCGGTACTGACAACGGTATGGGCTTCCTGCTCGAAGCTGATGGCAGCATCATGGTTACTGCTGATGGTCAGAAGGAAATACCCTCGTTCATCTTTTCCACTACCGCTTCGACGAAGAACGGTCACAAGCAGTTCCATGGTAAGTTCAACGACAATCCCGTGATGGCTTGGAATGCAAAAGATTCTGAAAACAACTGTATGAAGTTCTTTGCTGTTTCAGAAGAAGCCATGAACGCTGTGCTGGAAGCCGCTAAACAGCAGGCTAAGAACGAAGCACTGTCTGTAGTTTACCAAAAGGCACTGACCAGTGTGATGGAAGGTACTTCCTATATGTGGGATGGCGAGAAGGATGAGGACTTCACTCATGAAGGTGCCCTTATCGCACCGACCGGTGATGAGTCTACTTCTCACTTCTTCTCCAATGCCAAGGAACCCAATGAAGGTACTTATGAGGATCTCTTGGACGGTAACTTCTCAACCTTCTTCCACAGTGCCTGGAATACGGGCGCTTTCACTGCAAGTTTGGACAAGTTCCACTATCTCGGTGTAGAACTTCCCGAACCTGTTTCCGGCCCGCTGACCATCAAGATGGCCAAGCGTGTACAGAGCAGCGGTAACGCCAATGACTATCCTGTCAAGTTTGCCGTATACGGTACGAATGACGATGTGGACAAGACGAACCCCGATGCTGCTGAATGGACGCTCGAAGGTATCGCTCCTGTTGACTGGTGCGTGGCTGTAACCCAGCCCATCGAGAAGGATAACTGCGTAGGCTTCGCTACCGTTAACCTTTCCGTTCCTTACAAGTATGTTCGCTTCGGTGCCATCGAAACCGAACTGAATCCCGGCAATGCCGGACGTGGCTACTTCGCCCTCGGTGAAGCCCAGCTCTGGAAGGGTGGTGTGCTCGATGAAGTGAACTCCACTATTTCCATGGTTTCCAAGCCTACGATGGACAGACTCAATGCCGCTCTCGAAACGGCTAAGGCTGAACTCGCTAAGGGTGCCGCTACTGATGCTACCATGGCTGAGTTGCAGGCTGCTTACGAGCAGTTCGTGAAGGAATTCCCCGTTCCCGCTCTGCTTACGGAGGCTGCCGCCGCTGCTCAGGCTGTGGCTGACAATGCCAACACCAATGGCATGATCGGTGACGAACTGGCCATGTATCCGCAAGATGCTTACGACGCACTCGTAGCTGCTATCGAAGCTGCCAACAACTATGACACCAACGGCAAAACCGCTGCTGCAATCAATGCTGAGATTGAGAAGGTGAATGCTGCTGTCGAAGCCTTTAAGGCATCGCTCACATTGCCCGAAGCCGGCAAGTATTATGAATGGATTGGTTTGGGTACCAACTATCGTGACGGTTCTGAAGCTAATGGCTGGAACTCGCTCCGCGCTAAGGTTTACTCTCCCAACAACGCTCTCAATACTTCGCTCTACTTCACCCGTCCCGACGGTGCTGCCGACAACCTTCCCGAGGAAGAACTCAAGGATACCGTAAGTGGTGACGATAACCTGAAGTATCTCTGGTACATTGAGAAGGCTGAGGCCGGCAAGCTGGTTATCCGCAACGTGGGTACCGGTATGTATGTTGGCAAGAACGAAGGTGCTGTGGCTCAGAGCAAGACTCCGGTTGAAATCAGCGTGCTCGCTACGCGACCCGGTAAGTTCGTGCTGGAATGCGGCGAAGGCATTCACTTCAATGCTCACGGTGGTGGTAAGGTAGCTGCCTGGCCTGATGCCAATGATCAGAACGCTTTCTGGGGCTTCAAGGAAATCGATGCAACGGCTCTTTCGAACGCTACCAGCCTGTACTGGCCTGTATCTGCAGGTAAGTACCAGATCCTGACTCTGCCCGTTTCTGTTGACGGGTCGTTTGAAGGTACGATGTACGATGTGATGGGTGTAACTGCCGACAACAAGCTGGCACTCGTTGAAAACCTTGACGGCGCTCCCGCAGGTACTCCGTTCGTATTCTTGCCTGACGAAGTAATCGGCAACCCCGCTTATGGTGCCATTTTCAATATTGTCTTTGAAGATGACCTGACGCTTGCTGACGGTGGCCACCTGACTTATGCTACCGAACCCGTGGCTACTGCATGCCTCACCGGTACGCTCTGTGAGCCTGACACCGTTCCTGCTGGCTACGGTTACTTCTACAGCGGCAAGCCTTCTGCAACTGACAACACTGTTATCGGTGTGAACAGCGGTTGGATTGGCGTAAGAGGTGCTACAATGCCTGTTGCCGATGAAGCTATGGCTAGTGTCACTATCGAACTGGGCAAGGTTGTCATCGACGAAATCACCAGCGCTCAGGTCGTTACTTTGCCCGCTGCTGTCAGCGTTTACAACGTGAACGGTCAGTTGGTTCGCAAGAACGTGAAGACTGCCAACGCTCTCAAGGGCCTGCCCGCAGGCATCTATGTGGTTGGTGGACAGAAGTTCATCGTGAAATAACCGCCTGAACGATATATCTTTAAAGCCGCTCCATTTTGGGGCGGCTTTTTTGTTTCCTTCCTCTTTTCACTCTATCTTTGCAGAAGATAGGCGGCGGCTCGGCATCCAAGCAAGCTTGTTGCGCTCGCCTTGCACTATCTTTGCATACAAATACTGCTAATAAATAAGATTATGGAGTTTGAAGATAAATTTATCCGATTTGATTGGGCCGTGAAGCGTATGCTGCGCGACAAGGCGAACTTTGCCGTGTTGGAAGGCTTGATTACCGTTCTGCTGGAGGAAAAAATAACGATAACGGAAATATTGGAAAGCGAGGGCAATCAGGAAAGTGCGTCGGACAAGTTCAACCGTGTCGACATTAAGGCCTTGAACAGCAAAGGGGAAATCATCATTGTGGAGGTGCAGCTGACACGCCAGCTCTACTATTTGCAACGTATGCTCTACGGCGTTTCCAAAGCTATCACGGAGCATATCCATATAGGCGAACTCTATTCGCACGTGAAGAAGGTGTATTCCATCAATATCCTCTATTTCGACTTGGGACGGGGTAGTGACTATCTGTATCACGGCACGACTTCCTTTATCGGTGTACACAGCCACGACCGCTTGGAGGTGAACACCAAGGAGGAAAACGAAATCAGGCTGTGCTGGCCGGAAAAGATTTTCCCGGAATATTATATCATCCGTGTCAACGAATTCAATCAGGTTGCCACTACCCCTCTTGAGGAATGGCTTGACTATTTGAAGAACAACCGCATCAAGGAATGTACCCAGACTCCCGGCCTTCGCGAAGCTCGCGAGAGATTGCTCTGCATGACAATGAATGACCGGGACCGGGCTGCTTATCATGCGCATCTGGATAACCTCCGGGTGCAAAACGATGTGTTGGATACGGCTAAGATGGAGGGACGCGAAGAGGGCCGAGCAGAGGGCCGTGCAGAGGGCCTTGCAGAGGGCCGAGCAGAAGGCCGAGCAGAAGGACTTGAAGAAGGCCGTGCAGAGGGACTTGAAGAAGGACGGTTAACGGCTGTGGCATCCATGGTCAGAAATATGCGAGCAGCTCATTTGTCCGATGAGGAAATATGTCGGCTGTCGGGTATCACCTCGGAAATGTTGAATAGCTTGGAGTTATAAGAATAATGTAAAGCTATCTCTTTTTGGAAAGGCTTCCTTTTTAAGAAAGCTATTCATCTGCTGGTAGCTTCATTTATTCAAATCATTGTCATCAAATATCTAAAAAAATCCTACCTTTGCAAGGTTAAAATAGAACAGAAAGAAACAATTCATAATGGAAGAAACAGAGAAGGTCGGCACTGGCAATTATAGTGCCAGTAATATCCAAGTTCTCGAAGGTTTGGAGGCTGTGCGCAAACGCCCTGCTATGTACATTGGTGACATCAGCGAAAAGGGCTTGCATCACTTGGTTTATGAAACAGTGGACAACTCCATCGATGAGGCTCTGGCCGGTTATTGTACTCATATTGAAGTGACGATTTGCGAGGATAATTCTATCATCGTACAGGATAATGGCCGTGGTATTCCCGTTGATATGCACCCCAAGGAACATCGCTCAGCCCTTGAGGTGGTGATGACCGTATTGCACGCCGGTGGTAAGTTTGACAAAGGATCCTACAAAGTATCCGGAGGCTTGCACGGTGTGGGCGTGAGCTGTGTGAATGCCCTGTCGTCCAAAATGGTTTCAAAGGTCTATCGGGATGGCAAGATTTACCGCCAGGAATACGCCAAAGGACACCCGCAAACTGCGGTTGAGGTGGTTGGTACCACAGACTTGCGCGGAACACGCCAACATTTCTGGCCGGATCCCACCATCTTCACCGTTACGACTTACAAGTATGACATCTTGGCCAACCGTATGCGCGAGTTGGCTTATCTCAATGCCGGCATCACCATAACTTTAACTGACTTGCGGAAGGATGATGAGGGAAATACCCGGCAAGATGTGTTTCATTCCGACCTCGGTCTGCGTGAATTTGTGCGTTACATTGACTCTTCCCGCACCCACCTTTTCGATGATGTGATTTATATCAACACCGAGAAGAACAATATTCCCATCGAGGTAGCGGTGATGTATAATACCTCCTACAGTGAGAACCTTCACTCTTATGTGAATAACATCAATACCATTGAAGGAGGTACCCATCTCATCGGCTTCCGCTCGGCCATCACCCGTGTGCTGAAGAAGTATGCCGAGGAAACGGCTGCCAAACAACTTGAGAAAGCCAAGGTGGAAATAGCCGGTGAGGATTTCCGTGAGGGACTTACCGCCGTGATTTCTGTAAAAGTGGCCGAGCCGCAGTTCGAGGGACAGACCAAGACAAAACTCGGCAACAGTGAGGTGGCAGGAGCTGTCAACCAAGCTGTGGGAGAGGCCATGACTTACTATCTCGAAGAGCATCCCAAGGAAGCCAAACTCATTGTGGACAAGGTTATCCTTGCCGCCACGGCACGTGTCGCAGCACGCAAAGCCCGTGAAAGCGTGCAGCGCAAGAGTCCTCTTTCTGGTGGCGGACTGCCGGGTAAACTGGCAGACTGCTCTTCAAAAGACCCTGCTGAATGTGAGTTGTTCCTGGTCGAGGGAGATTCCGCCGGTGGCTCTGCCAAGCAGGGACGAAGCAGGGCTACACAGGCCATCCTTCCGTTGAGAGGTAAAATACTCAATGTGGAAAAAGCCATGTGGCACAAAGCATTTGAGAGTGACGAGGTGAACAACATCATTCAGGCACTGGGCATACGTTTTGGTCTGGGAGAAGACTCCAAAGAGGCTAATTTGGACAAGCTTCGTTACCACAAGGTAATCATTATGGCCGATGCCGATGTCGACGGACAGCACATCGCAACGCTCATCATGACGCTTTTCTACCGCTATATGCCTCAGGTTATTCAGGATGGATATCTTTACATAGCCATGCCTCCTCTTTATCGCTGTACTAAGGGAAAAGTGCAGGAATACTGCTACACCGATCGCGACAGGCAGCTCTTTATGGACAAGTATGGCGATGGTTCAGAAGGCAGCATCAAGACCCAGCGCTACAAAGGTTTGGGCGAGATGAATCCAGACCAGCTTTGGGAAACTACCATGTGTCCCGAAACGCGCCTGCTCAAGCAAGTGTCGCTGGAAAATGCTGCTGAGGCTGACTATATCTTTTCCATGCTCATGGGGGATGACGTAGGGCCCCGCCGCGAGTTCATTGAGAAGAATGCACTCAATGCCAATATTGACGCGTAAATAGCGTGTGCGCCCTGCCCGGAACAGATTATTTTTTAATACATTCTCTTACGTGTGGGGAAACAAAAGTAACAAAAGGTGTAAGCTGATGGTGTAGATTTATTTCTGCTAGCAGCTTGCACCTTTTTCTTTTGGAATATAGCAGATTAAGTAAAGCTTTTCTCACCCCTCCATTTTTATCGCCGGAACATGAAGAAGAACAGTTCATTATTTTTTTCTGTTTTGATGTGGCAACAAAAGTTGGGCATACTCCTCCCTTCCGCCATTCGCCTTCCTTTTTTCTGTTTCACACTCCTGCTTCTCGCAGTTGCGCAGTCCATTTCATGTAATTTGTTAGCGCAAGAACCGGTTGATTACGTCAATCCCTTCATTGGCACTACCCATTATGGTACCTGTCATCCCGGTGCGGTGTGTCCGCAAGGCATGATGAGTGTTGCACCCTTCAATGTGATGGGTTCAGAACTCAATCGCTACGATAAGGACCACCGATGGTGGAGTACACCTTACGACCACACCAATGCTTACTTCACCGGTTACTCCCATGTCAATTTAAGCGGAGTAGGATGTCCCGATTTGGGTTCCCTTCTCCTTATGCCCACTTCCGGTGATACCTTATGCGTTGACTTTCACCAATATGGCTCGCTTTACGAAGCCGAAACTGCCACACCGGGATATTACGCCAATCGTTTGATAAAGTACGGTATAGCTACAGAAGTAACCGCCACGCCGCGCACCTCCATGGCTCGTTTCACTTTTCCTAAGGGAAGAGCCCACATCTTGCTCAACCTTGGCGAGGGACTGACCAATGAGAGTGGTGCTACGCTGCGTTGGACGGGTCCGAACGAAGTAGAGGGTAGCAAACTGCTCGGTTGTTTTTGTTATGATGCCCGTCAGGCCGTTTTTCCCATATACTTCGTGATGCGGGTGGAGCATTTAGGAGGAGCTTCAGGATATTGGAAATTTCAACGTCCCAAAAAAGGAATAGAAGCAGAGTGGGATCCTGATGACAACCGCTACAAAATCTACACACACTACCGAAAAGAAATATCTGGCGACGATGTCGGTGCCTGGTATACCTTCGATGCCACACAGAACGAGCAGGTAGAAGTACGCATTGGCGTCAGTTTTGTCAGCATCGAAGGAGCGCGGCGCAACTTGGAGGCCGAGCAGGGAAGCTTCCATTTCGACGAAATCAGAGCCTTGGCACATCGTCGTTGGCAGGCTGATTTGAACCGCATACAGGTAGAAGGAGGTACACCGAGTCAACGCACCGTATTCTATACAGCTCTATATCACCTGCTGCTTCAGCCCAACCTGTTGCAGGATGTCGATGGCCGCTATCCCGCCATGGAGAGTAATGAAATCCGTACCACCTCTGGTAATCGTTATACCGTTTTTTCTCTTTGGGATACCTATCGCACCGTTCATCCCTTCCTCACGTTGGTTTATCCCGAGAGGCAACTCGACATGGTAGGTTCCCTTCTTGCTATGTACAACGAGCAAGGACGTTTGCCCCGTTGGGAACTGTATGGCCGTGAAACGCTCACCATGGAAGGCGACCCCGCTGTGCCTATGATAGCCGACACCTGGTTGCGCGGACTCCGCCACTTCGATGCCGAGTTGGCATATGCAGCCATGCGTAAAGCAGTGATGGAGCGAGGCGACACTAGCCTTTTGCGGCCCGACAACGACGATTATTCCCGTTTGGGTTATGTGCCATTGCGCGAACAGTACGACAATTCCGTCAGTCATGCTTTGGAATATGCCACTGCCGACTATGCACTCTCCCGCATGGCGGCAGCTTTGGGAAAAGCCGAGGATGCCCGCTATTTTTCCGCCCGCTCTTTGGGGTATCGCCGATATTACAACCGTGAAAGCGGCACCCTTCGTCCCCTTTTGCCCGATGGCACCTTCCTTTCCCCCTTCAATCCCTGTCAGGGAGAAAATTTCGCCCCTTGTCCCGGCTTCCATGAAGGTTCAGCTTGGAACTACACATTCAGTCAGGCTTACGATGTAAAAGGGCTGGCGCGGTTGATGGGAGGGCCGAAAGCCTATGTGAAGAAACTGCAACATGTGTTCGATGCTTCCTTGTTCGACCCCACCAATGAGCCTGACATGGTCTATCCCTATTTGTTTTCCCTTTTCAAAGGAGAAGCCTGGCGCACCCAGCAGCTCACCCGCCGTTTGTTGCACAAGCACTTTACCGACCGGCCCGACGGTTTGCCCGGTAATGATGACACCGGCACCATGTCTGCCTGGGCACTGTTCAGCATGTTAGGCTTTTATCCTTATTGTCCCGGCAATCCGGAGTACATACTCACGGCTCCCGTGTTCGAGCGTGTCGTCATCCGGCTTCAATCCCCTTATTACCCCTCTCAAAAGCTCATTATCGAAGCTCCCGGAGCAGCAGACACCACAGCCCTTGTGCGTCGTGTCACCATAGGCGGCCGGCCGCTATCCAGCTATGTCATTTCTCACGACCAACTCACCTCCGGTGGCGTGTTACATTTTGAAATGTCCCGTTAGTCAGACACTTTTTTCTTGGGTTTGCTCCCCTTTCAGGGCTGTATACCGTTTGTTTTGTTCCTATTTAAGATGTATCATGCAAAAAAGGCGGAAAATAATTTGCATACATCAAAAAATAATCTACCTTTGCACCGCTTTTCACCCCATTAGGGGGAGTAAGCAAAGGCCCAGATGGCGGAATCGGTAGACGCGCTGGTCTCAAACACCAGTGGGGCAACCCGTGCCGGTTCGACCCCGGCTCTGGGTACAAATAATCAGCTAAGTTATTGAGTATCAATGCTTAGCTGATTTTATTTTGTATATGTTGTTTACATATTGGTTCACTTTGTAAGCTATTTGCCCCACTACACCCACCTTTTTGTGCCACTTTTGGAGAAAATGCGGTTTCTTTTGTGCCTTTTATGTAAGTTTGCATCTGCAAATATCCTTTATGATGACAAACATTTCGCAAACCTCCTCTTCCAACCGATATTTTTGGTTGTTGGCCTTGATATGTTGCGTTACCCTCTTCCCTTTTTTGGGTGAAACGTTGTTTAACACGCGCGGCGAGCCACGTGAGGCCGTGGTGGCCTTGTCTATGTTGCAGGATGGCAACTGGATTTTGCCCATCAACAACGGTGTGGACATGGCCTACAAGCCCCCGTTCTTCCACTGGATTGTTGCCGGAATATCCACTGTGGTGGGCGGAGTTTCGGAGTACACTTCGCGCATGCCCAGTGCGTTGGCGTTGAGTTTTATGGTCTTGGCCGGTTATGCGTTCTACGCCCGGCGTCGTGGAGTGGAGGTCGCGTTGCTCATGGCCTTGATCACCTTGTCCAACTTTGAAGTCCATCGTGCCGGAGTAGCCTGTCGTGTTGACATGGTGCTCACACTCATGATGGTACTCTCCCTTTATCAACTCTACCGTTGGACCGAGCGCGGTCTGCACGGTCTTCCCCTGTGGGGAGTGCTTTGCCTGAGTGGTGCCTTCCTTTCTAAAGGGCCGGTAGGTCTTGTGCTGCCCTGTTTGGTGGTGGGAGTCTATAGCCTGTTGCGCGGTTTCCCCTTTTGGTCCACCTTCGGCCGTTTTGTGCTGGTAGCTTTGCTATCCTGCCTCCTTCCCGCCTTGTGGTATGTGGCCGCTTATGAACAAGGAGGCCAGCGTTTTCTCGATTTGGTTTACGAAGAAAACGTCTTGCGCCTGATGGGCAAGATGAGCTATGAGAGCCATGTCAATCCGTGGCCCTATAATGTGATGACCATTGTAGCCGGTTTCGTTCCCTACACCCTTTTGGTCTTGTTCAGCCTGTTCGCGTTGCGTTATCCCAAGCTCCAATGGCAACCACGCCGGTGGTGGACAAAACTCACCGAGCATATCCGCACAGTCGACGGCGTGCGGTTGTTCACCTTCCTTTCTTTCGCCATCATCTTCGTGTTCTACTGCATCCCCAAGAGCAAGCGCAGTGTTTATCTCCTCCCCGTATATCCATTTTTGGCCTACTATTTGGCAGAATACCTGCTTTGGTTGAAAGCACACCACCGTCGTGTGCTGGCAGTCTTCGGTTGGACGTTGGTCGGAGCGGCGCTGCTGCTCACGTTGACTTTTGCCGTGGTGCGCATGGGCTGGGTGCCCGACAGCCTCTTTGGGGGCCGTCATGCCGAGCAGAACCTTGCCATGCTGCATGCCCTTTCCGACACCCCCCTGTCCGTATTGGAATGGATAGGTTGCCTCATTCCTTTGGCATCAGTCTGGGTTTTCTGTAAAGTCCGCCGTTCCGCGCGTGGCCTGCTCTATGGAGCTGTCGCCGTGGTGTTTTCCATCTTCGTCAGTCTTGATGCCGTTTACCAGCCCTTGGTGTTGAACACGAAGAGCGACAAGCCGCAGGCCGAATACATAGCCCGTGTGGTGCCTGCGGGCAAAGTCTATTCCTTCCGCAAGGATGTAGTTGTCGGAAACGCCCTGCACCCCTTCACCATCAACTTCTATCTTGGCGACAGAGTCGTGCCCTTCAGTGCCTTTATGCCTCGTGCGGGCTATCTGCTGATGGGCGAGGGCGACTATGAAGTCTTCTGTAGTCGTTACCCCGATTATCAGGTCTCGTTGGTGGCCGATTTCCACCACCGTAGCTGTGATGACCGCCGCATGTTGTACTTCTATCGTTTTATCAAGCCATGAAAGGAACAGCCGGCGTGAAGGGTGAGGCATTGCGCTTTGTTGTCGTGGGCGCATTAGCCACCGCATTGCATTATGGCCTCTACTATGCACTCAACACCCTGCTGCCAGTCAATTTGGCCTACACCTTGGGCTATCTGGTCAGTTTCCTTTTCAACTTTTACCTCACTGCCTGGTTCACCTTCGGCACCGGTCCCTCGTGGAGCAAGTTGTGGGGCATGGGTGGGGCCCATGTTGTGAACTATCTGCTCCACATCGTGTTGCTCAATTTCTTTTTGTGGATGGGTCTGCCGCCCGATTGGGCACCGTTCCCTGTGTTTGCCATCGCCGTGCCCGTAAACTTTTTGCTCGTGCGGTTTGTGTTTCGCAAACGCGCATAATTTGAAAAACCTGTTTTCACCATGAAAATAATCATTGTCGTTCCCTGTTACAACGAAGAGGCCGTGCTGGAAGAAACCACCCGCCGTCTGACCGACCTTGCCGCCCGGCTGTGCAGCAGTGGCAAGGTAGACGAGGCCACAGTGCTTTACGTGGACGATGGCAGTCGAGACCGCACTTGGGAAATGATATCCCGCTTTGCCGCGCAGCAATCCGGTGTGGCGGGTCTGAAACTGGCCCACAACGTAGGCCATCAACAGGCACTTTGGGCCGGATTGGAATATGCGGCTGCCCATGCCGATGCCTCCGTTTCCATCGATGCCGATTTGCAGGACGACGTGGAGGCCATCGAAAAGATGGTTGACAGCTACCGTAGCGGGGCCGACGTTGTGTTCGGCGTGCGCCGCGAGCGGAAAACGGACACCTGGTTCAAACGCACCACCGCTTTGGCCTTCTATAGCCTGATGCGTAGCATGAACGGCAATATGGTCTACAATCATGCCGACTTCCGTCTGATGAGTCGGCGGGCTTTGCAGGCATTGATGTCCTTTCCCGAACGAAACCTCTTCCTGCGTGGCATGGTAGCCTCTTTGGGCTTTGTCACCGACACCGTCTATTACGACCGTAGCGAACGATTTGCTGGCGAGTCGAAATATCCTTTGGGCAAGATGCTCGCTTTTGCCATCGACGGCATCACCTCTTTCTCCGTGCGCCCTTTGCGTTACATCTCCCTGCTGGGCGTGTTATTTATGTGCATTTCCCTTTGTGCCATAGTCTATGGTGTTGTGGCCTATATCCAGGGCCGTGCCATTGCGGGCTGGACCTCTCTGCTTGTGAGCCTGTGGTTCATCGGTGGAGCCATCCTGCTGGCTTGCGGCATCATAGGTGAGTATGTAGGAAAAATCTATACCGAGGTAAAACGTCGCCCCCGTTACTTTGTGGAGCAGCGTGTGGGCATACAAGAGATAGTTTAAGGTTGAAGAGTGGAGAAGTTTTACGGTCGCTGTTCGCAGGCTTTTCCCAAGAATAAGATAAACTTTCAACTTCTCCATCCATATATTATAAAGATTCCTTCTTAATACCTATCTAATTATGAATAAACACTTTTTCCTCTCCATGCTTTGCATGGCATCCCTTGCTGCGCAGTCGCAGCACGTGGTGTGGTTCGACGAGCCCACCTCCCTCAGGGGGCGTGCCTGCTGGTGGCAGGGTGTGCCCGCCGACCAGCAAGGCAAACAGAAGCCCGTGGCCGCCGGAGGCTTCAACTGGAACTCCGACTCCGAGTGGGAAGCCCGCTCCCTGCCTTTAGGCAATGGCAGCATCGGCTGCAACGTGATGGGAAGCGTTTCTATCGAACGTTATACGCTCAACGAAAAAACACTGTGGCGCGGCGGTCCCAACACCGCCAAGGGTCCTGCCGACTATTGGGCACAGAACAAACAGTCGGCCCACCTCCTGCCCGAGATACGCCAGGCACTGCTCGATGGCGATTGGGACAAAGCCGGACAGCTCACCTCCTCCAATTTCAACAGCACCGTACCCTACGAAGCCACCGGCGAGCCCCAATTCCGTTTCGGTTCTTTCACCACCATGGGTGAGCTCTGTGTGGAAACGGGCTTGGACGAAGCCGCCGTGAAGCACTACCGCCGGGCACTTTCGCTCGATTCCGCCTATGCCAAGGTCAGCTTCGAGGGCCCTGACGGCGCATCCTACGAGCGCACCACCTTTGTGTCCTATCCCGCCAACGTGATGGCGGTGCGTTTCGCCGCTTCGCAACCCGGCAAGCAGCATTTGCAAATCAGCTATACCCCCAGTCCTGTGGGCGAGGGCAAATTTGTTTTCGACGGCCAGGGACTGCTCACCTACGACGGGCGGCTCGACAACAACCAGCTGCGCTACGTGGTGCGCCTCCGCGTCCTGCCCAAGGGAGGTACCTGCACTTATAAAGACGGCAAGCTCTGTGTCGACCGTGCCGACGAGGTTGTCCTCCTGCTCACCGCCGACACCGATTATGCCCCCAACTACAATCCTGATTTCACCGACCCGAAAGCCTATGTGGGCGTAAAGCCCGATGAAACCACGCAAAATTGGATAACCCGGGCCGCAAAGCAAGGTTACGACAAGCTCTTCAAGGCACACCTCAAGGACTATATGCCCCTTTTCCGCCGTGTGCAGTTTGAACTGGCCGGAGCTTCGTCCGACAAGCCCACCAACCAACGCCTGGCCGACTATCGCAAAGGAAAAGAAGACCGCGCGTTGGAAACACTCTACTATCAGTTTGGCCGTTACCTGCTCATCGCTTCTTCCCGCCCCGGAAATATGCCCGCCAACCTGCAAGGTATGTGGCACAACAACGTGGACGGTCCTTGGCGCGTCGACTATCACAACAACATCAACCTGCAGATGAACTACTGGCCGGCCTTGCCCACCAACCTTGCCGAATGTGCCGAGCCTTTAACCGATTTCATCCGCCTGCTCGAAAAGCCCGGCGAACGTACCGCCAAGGCTTATTGGGGAGCCCGCGGATGGGCCGCCGGCATTTCGGCCAATATCTTCGGTTTCACCGCACCTTTGGAAGGAGCCGACATGTCGTGGAACTATAATCCCATGGCCGCTTCCTGGCTCGCCACCCACCTTTGGGACTATTACGACTTCACCCGCGACGAGCAGTTTCTGCGCCAGACGGCCTACCCCCTGATGCGCGGTTGTGCCCTGTTCTGTGAAGACTTCCTGTGGCGCAAACCCGACGGCACGCTCACCGCGGCTCCGTCCACCTCGCCCGAACACGGCCCTGTGGATGAAGGCACTACGTTTACTCATGCCGTGGTACGCGAAATACTGCTCGACTGCATTGAGGCTGCCAAAGTGCTGAAAACCGATGCCGACGAAGTGAAGAAATGGCAGAAAATCCTCGATGAATTAGCACCTTATCGAATCGGACGTTACGGTCAGCTCATGGAGTGGAGCCGCGACATCGACGACCCCAAGGACGAACACCGCCACGTGAACCATCTCTTTGGTCTGCACCCGGGTCGTACCATCTCACCCCTCACCACGCCGGATTTGGCGCAGGCTTCGCGCGTGGTGTTGGAGCATCGCGGCGACGGAGCCACGGGTTGGAGCATGGGATGGAAGCTCAACCAGTGGGCGCGTCTCCACGATGGTAACCACTCCTATGTGCTGTATGGCAACCTGCTCAAAAACGGCACGGCCGACAACCTGTGGGATGTGCATCCGCCCTTCCAGATTGACGGCAACTTCGGCGGCACTGCCGGTGTCACCGAGATGTTGCTCCAGAGCCACGCCGGCTGCATCGACCTCCTGCCTTCCCTTCCCGATGCCTGGGCTGAGGGTCAGATATCCGGTCTCCGTGCCCGTGGCAACTTCGGTGTGGACATCCGTTGGACGAATGGCAGCTTGGCTGAGGCACGTATCACCTCCGGCTCCGGCGGTCCGTGTGCCGTGCGCTATGGTCGGCAGACCTTGAAGTTCGACACCAAAAAAGGAAAGACCTATGTAGTCCGGCTTCAGAACGGCCGGCTGGTACAAAACTAATCTTCTCTGGTACAAAGCAGCCACTGACCCTCCGGTAGCAGACCCCGTGTGAGCAGTGGCTGCTTTTTTTTCGTTTCTTCCTGTCATTCCTCCTGATAAACATAGTTTCTGCAATCCGTCGGCTCAAAAGCTCGCGGATTATGTCTACATTTGCACCCCGAAATTAAGAATTACACAAAATAGTCTATGAGTTTACAATGCGGCATTGTGGGTTTGCCCAATGTGGGCAAGTCCACCCTGTTCAACTGCCTGAGTAATGCCAAGGCACAGTCGGCCAATTTCCCATTCTGCACCATTGAGCCCAACGTGGGCGTCATCACCGTGCCCGATGAACGCCTTACCAAGCTGGCCGAGCTGGTTCATCCCGGACGCATCGTGCCCACCACGGTCGAGATTGTCGACATTGCCGGTCTGGTCAAGGGGGCATCGAAGGGCGAGGGCCTTGGCAACCAGTTTCTGGGCAATATCCGCGAAACGGATGCCATCATCCACGTGCTCCGCTGCTTCGACGACGGCAATGTGGTCCATGTCGACGGTTCGGTCAACCCCGTGCGCGACAAGGAAATCATTGATACGGAGCTGCAGCTCAAGGACCTCGAAACGGTGGAGAACCGCATGAAGCGCGTGGAGAAAATAGCCCAGGTGGGTGGCGACAAGAACGCCAAGACGGAATATGCCGTCCTTACTGCCTACCGTGAGGCGTTGCTTCAAGGCAAGAGTGCGCGCAGCGTGCAGTTTGAGAGCAAGGACGAGCAGAAGGCCGCCAAAGGGCTCTTCCTCCTGACCTCCAAGCCCGTGCTCTATGTGTGCAATGTCGATGAGGCCAGTGCCGCCACGGGCAACCATTATGTCGACGAGGTGCGTGAGGCTGTTAAGGACGAAGGAGCAGAAGTGCTCGTGTTGGCCGCGCAGACCGAGGCCGACATTGCCGAACTCGAAACCTACGAAGAACGCCAGATGTTCCTTCAGGATGTGGGGCTGGAGGAGAGCGGTTGCAACCGTCTGATTAAAACGGCTTACAAGATGCTGGAACTTGAAACCTTCATCACGGCCGGTGAGATGGAAGTGAAAGCCTGGACCTACCGTCGCGGCTGGAAAGCCCCGCAGTGTGCCGGCGTCATCCACACCGACTTCGAGAAAGGCTTTATCCGCGCCGAAGTCATCAAATACGACGACTATGTGCGTCTCGGCTCCGAAGCAGCGGTGCGCGAGGCCGGCCTGCTCCACGTGGAAGGTAAGGAATACGAAGTACAGGATGGCGACATCATGCACTTCCGCTTCAATGTTTAAACCCCAACAGTCCCTTCAATGTTACCGGAAGCAGTCATTTGGAATCCTTCGGAGGTAGTCTTTGCGCTGGGCACGTTCAGCGTGAGGTGGTACGGAATCTGCTGGTGCATCGGGCTGGCACTGGCCTACGTGGTGGTGCTGAAACTCTATCAGCGTCAGCAAATACCGCCCCAGAAGTTTGAGTCGTTGTTTATTTATTGCTTTGTGGGCATTCTGGTCGGCGCCCGTTTGGGTCATTGCCTGTTTTATGAGCCGGCCTACTTCCTGTCCCATCCTGTCGAGATGGTACTCCCCATCCGCCACCTGCCCGATGGCAGCTGGAAGTTCACGGGCTATGCTGGGCTCGCCTCCCACGGCGGTACCATCGGCCTGATCATCGCCCTGTGGCTCTATGTGCGCAAGTACCAGGTGAACCTCATGCGCGTGCTCGACGACATTGCCGTGGCCACCCCCATTGCCGCCTGCATGATACGCATGGGCAATCTGATGAACTCCGAAATCGTGGGCAAGTTCACCGATTCTGATTACGGCTTTGTGTTTGTGCAAAACGGCGACACCCTGCCGCGTCATCCCGGCCAGCTCTACGAGGCCGTGGCCTACTTCCTCTTTTTCGTTGTCGGCCTGTGGCTCTACCGCAAATACGAGCATCGGGTGGGGCAGGGCTTCTTCTTCGGTTACTGCCTGAGCACCATCTTCACCTTCCGCCTGTTGGTGGAATTTTTCAAGGAGGTGCAGGAACCGTGGGAGTTGACCATGCAGCAAACCATCGGTCTGAACCAAGGCCAGCTGCTCAGTTTGCCCTTTATCATCATCGGTTTCTACTGTATGCTGGGAGGTAAATGGTGCAAACGGTTGGCGGAAAAATAAGTTCGCCAAGTGCCGGCAATTCCGAGGCAGTGTCTACATAGTGTCTTCGCAGTCAAGGCGCAGCGGTTCGTGTTCGTCAGTCGGACGGCGCACCGCTGCGCCTTGGGTGTTTCAGGCTGCAAACCACCCCTTCTATATACGTAATTTTTCCTTTGAAAAAATCGTTCAATCCTTCAAACTGAGATAGTTTCTTGCTGATTTTCATAGGAATTGAGGATGAAGGTTTGTACATTCAAATCATTCATTATTGTCAGCCCTTTCCATTCCGGTGAAAAAGAGCCATGCAGGGGGCGACAAAAGGGGGACAAGGATGTGAAAATAGGTTATTCCCGTGCAAATGGCTCAGGTGAAGAAGTGAAGCCGTGTGAAGGGTTAGAGGGGACCAAGTGCTCACACCGAAAACAGCTGATTATCAACGAGAAACAGCTGTTGTGTGAATGGGTGAAGGCTTTTTTGAGTGAAAAAATTACGTATATATTGCGCGCGAGGAATGGTTCGTGATGGCAGTGGGTTAGATGGAAGGGAAAGGTGTTAAAGATTTTTGTAGAATATTTCGACTTTTGAAAGTATAAGTAGGTGTTTAAAATTAGTTTATATTTATATGATTAATCAAAGTTTGCAT
>OBLI01000837.1_pt1 | contig 32080 bp, 28 predicted proteins | sample 1519701 | NCBI WGS metagenome assembly OBLI01 (sample SAMEA3663005, study PRJEB22513) | pig gut metagenome | biome: pig gut; feature: pig-associated habitat; material: faeces | place: France | collected 2012 | reverse complement strand
ACTATTATTATACGCTATTTCTCGTCAAAAATCAACCATTTGTTGTGACAGAGCCTTTTATAAAAATTACTTAACCCTACAAATCAGAATTTGCACACAAAAAAGGACCGCCTAACGCAGACAGTCCCTATCATCAAATTTTGCTCAGCCAATCGCATACACATAAAAAGCTTACAACAGCTCCTTATGGTCAAGAATAGACTTACCTGCCGTACAAGCCTCGCAGAAGCAGGTATCTCCCCCATTGGCCTTAACCTCTTTTGCTTTCTGGAGAAGCTGTTCAGCTACCTCTGGGCCAAAGAATTTCTTGGCATCCTCAGAACCAAAGAAAGGCAATACCTCATCAATGCTCTGCACATCGGCCTTCAGTTCATTCACCAATGCTGCCGCAGTTTCCGGATTCTGAGCCACCAGATACGCCTCAGCCTTTTCCTTCAATCCCGCGTAACAGCTAGGAGCTGCAATCAAATTTTTTTACCTGCTGTATAATATCTGCCTTAGTCATAATAATATGTCCTCCCCTGCAAAATCTTACCACAATTTGTTGTAACTATCTTTATTACAATTAAAATTGTAGCACCACTCAATTGCAATGTCAACAGTTACAACTAAAAATAATATTTAACTAGCAAAAATTATTTCCCCTGTATATTAATACACTTAGTAATCTCTCCCTGTACATCGGCCATGGAAATAGAAGCCAGCTCCCTTTCCATAGCTCGTTGAACCTGCTCTAACTTATCATCCAATACATTGTGTATATTACGGCCAATAGGACATTTTTCGTTAGGATTTTCGTGAAAATGAAAGAGTTCCCCTCTCTCTACACATTCTACCGCTTTATAAATATCCAAGAAGCTAATCTCCTCTGGTGGCTTGGCTAGAAATGCTCCACCGGTGCCTCTAACCACCTCTACCAAGCCAACATTTTTCAGCTGCCCCAGGATTTTACGCACAATCACCGGATTTGTATTGGTACTGCTAGCCAAAAAATTACTTGTTACCTTCGTATCCTTTATAACGGCAATGCAGGTCAATATATGCACTGCCAAAGTAAACCTACTGGATATCTGCATTTTCTGCCACCTTTCCTCTCTCACAATAATCATTTTTACCTACATTATATCATATACGGGTTACAAATATATTAGCTATTTTTCTTGTTTCACGTGGAACATTTTCACAAAGAAAATCGTGATTTTTACAATAAAATATCGAAAAATTCAGCTATTAATGATACAATAGAAAAGAAAATCCGTAAAAACCCTATTCATAAAAGAAAGTGGTGAATATATTGGGAAAAATAATTGCTGTAGCCAACCAAAAAGGCGGTGTAGGCAAAACTACAACAGCCGTAAATCTCAGTGCTGGTTTGGCTCTGCTAGGACGACGAGTTCTCCTTATAGACTGTGATCCTCAGGGTAATGCCACCAGCGGTTTAGGCATTGATAAGAATTCTTTAGAACAAAGCGTCTATGATGTTTTAGTAGGCCAGGCCAATCTGGGAGATATTATCATTCATACTGATTTTGATTTGGATCTGGTTCCCTCTGTTATGGACTTAGCAGGTGCAGAGGTGGAACTGGTGGAAGCAGAGGACAAGCTTTATCGCCTACAAAAAGCCATTACTCCTATTCGAGGCATCTATGACTATATCATTATTGACTGCCCACCATCCTTGGGCCATATTACCCTAAATGCCCTAACAGCGGCGAACTCGGTACTACTGCCTCTCCAGTGTGAATTTTATGCTTTGGAGGGACTTAGCCAGCTTATGTCTACCATTGAAATGGTTCAGGAACAGTACAATTCTCAGCTATATATTGAAGGTCTTGTCATGACCATGTTCGATTCCCGTACCAATCTATCCCAGCAGGTAGAAGCTGAGGTTCGCAATCATTTTCCAAATCAGGTATACGAAACAAAAATCCCTCGTACAGTGCGGCTAAGCGAGGCCCCATCCTATGGTCAGCCAATCTTTGCTTATGCTGCAACCTCCAAGGGTGCTTTGGCCTATGAAGCTCTTGCCAAGGAGGTTGCAGGACATGAGTAAAAAAATAGGTGGTCTAGGCAAGGGCTTAGGTGCCTTTGGTCTAGGTGCTATTAACAAACCCAAGACTGCTATTGCCAAGGCAAAGCCCCAGCAGGAAGCCAAGCTTGAAGGTCTGCCAGTACAGGAACTGGATATCAACAAAATTACCGCCAATCCTGGTCAGCCTCGACAGGAATTTGATCCAGAAGCTCTCAAAACCCTTCAGGAATCCATTACCCAATATGGAGTTCTTCAGCCTATTTTGGTGCGCAAAACTGTCAAAGGGTATGAACTCATTGCTGGCGAGCGACGCTTCCGAGCTGCTACTCAGGCAGGTCTGAAAACTATTCCTGCCCTTGTGAGAGAATACAATGATGCCCAGATGAGCGAGGTAGCCTTGATTGAGAATATCCAGCGAGAGAATCTCAATGCAATTGAAGAGGCCAAGGCCTATCAGCATCTTTTAGCTGACTATGGCTTGACACAGGAGCTGCTGTCCCACAAAGTTGGCCGCAGCCGCTCTCATATTGCTAATTTTCTGCGCCTCCTAAAGCTGTCTGACCATGTACAGGAGCTGCTGACTCAAGGAAGTATTTCCATGGGACAGGCTCGTCCTCTGCTGGGACTGGAATATGAAGAACTGCAAAATCAAGCTGCTGATTATATCATAGCCAATGAGCTTTCTGCCCGTCGTGTAGAAGCCCTGGTCAAGCAGCTGCAAAAGAACCCTGCTTATCTAGCAGCGGAAAAACAGGAAAAGCCAGCCCCTCACCTGGATGTATTTTTGCAAGAGGCTGAGGATAAGCTGAAAATGTTATTAGGCACTCCAGTACGCATCAAAAACAAAGGAAAAAAACGGCTGCTAGAAATTGATTTTTCCTCTCAGGATGAACTGCAGCATCTCTTACAGCTTTTAGAACAAAGCCAAAATATGGCAAAACCTGCCGAACTAACACCAGAGGAAAAACTGTCCATGCTGCGTCAATTTTCTACTACTGGCAAATTAACCGTATAAAACATATATACCATTTACACTAAGGAGCGAATTTTTTCATGGCAAATACGGATATTATGAATTTTATTATCAATAACCTCAGCTACATGGTAGGTATCCTGGGCATTTTGGTTATTGTAATGTACTTATTGCTAATTCATCTTTTCTATAATCTTAATTATATGAAAAAAAGATACAAGAAAATGATGACTGGCGTGGATGGAGCTAATCTTGAACGCATGATGATTGGCTGCATTGATAGCACCAAGGCTGTGGCTGATGAAAATGCCAAGCTCTGGGAGGAAAATAAAGCTATTAAGGAGTTGCTGTCCAAGGCTCTCACCAAGGTAGCTATCGTCAGATTCCGGGCCTTTGAGGATATGGGCAGTGATTTGAGCTACGCTGTAGCCATGCTGGATTCCCACAACAATGGTGTTGTTTTGTCCAGTATTTTTGCTCGGGAGGATTCCCGTAGCTATGCCAAGCCTATTGTCAATGGGACTTCCACCTATCCTATGACCTCCGAAGAGGAAGACGCCCTCCGACAAGCCATGGCTAAATAAAAAATATATACGATTATGCCGTTCTATCCCATGGAACGGCATTTTTTGTCTGCCAAACGACTTTTCTGAACAATTATTTGTAATCTTGACAAAATACCTTAAACAGTGTAGCGTATTGTGCATATGAGTTATAAAAAATATATTTTGGGATGTCCCTTATGGCAAAAGCACAGCTGCCGCTATTAGTGAAAAAAATGGCATTCTAGCATCTTAACCGCTGCCTCAATTATCAGCATTAACTGGCTAGCCTATATCCACGTGATATACTCCTCTATCACGCATTCATGCTTTTTAGTTTCTTTATCGTAGTTAATTCCCACGAGCAGGATTTTTTCTGCATAATCCTTCAGTACACCGGCATAACGTTTTTCCCTAATCTGCCTAATAGCCGTATCCGCTGACTTATCCCATTTTAGCTCAATCACCATTGCAGGCCTATTGCCGGAATCCTTGCGAGGAATCAGCACCATATCAGCAAAGCATTTGCCTGCCGGCATTTCTCTAATGATATTGTAGTATGCTGGCGCAGTAAAATACGCCATGGTTAAGACCTAGCTACTTCTTGCCATGAACCTGTTTCTAGAGCAGATTCATACGCAGTTGCAACCTCATAATTAGGCAGATACGCCTGACTTCGTTCTGCATCAAAACCTAGATAACCAAGATGTATCAAAGCTGTTATAGCATTATCCTTAGAGGTTATATCGTGCAAATCATTAGAAAATGAGGCTGTCTTTACCCGTACTTTGCCACCTGCCAATATATACAAAATATCATCTTTCAAGCCCGCATAATTCAGTTGTATCAATCTATTAATTGTCTTGAAAGAGGATGTATTTTTCCAATATGATGCAATTTGGCGTCTAAGCATAGCCGAGACTACCGAATTAGGATTATACATATGCAATTCGTTTATGAAATAACCATTATACCATGCCTTTATTGAATCAAATTCCACTTCTTCCTCAGTAAAGCCGTAATACTGACTCAAATTACCCGAATTTAACATGGTATATTCGTCAAAGTTATTAAGAGCCGATTCATTCTCTATTTTCTTAATTGGCAAAATCCCAGTAATATATGCTAGTGCCAAAAAACTCTTTGATTCCTCACTCTTGAACAAATCATGCAAAAATTGCAGATACTCATGCACAACATCAGTTTTATCTGTGTAATTTCGTACTACACAGTCCCATTCATCAATGATAATCACCAACTGATTGCCTGTTTTTTGATAAACATCCGCCAATATGGAAGCAATAGCATTTTCTACACCTAGTAAATCAGTAATCTCTAGTTTCAATTCGCGATAAATAGCTTCTTTCATACCAGCTACAATCTTATCTTTATAGGTTCCTTCAAATGACGAAACATCAAGATGAATAACATTATATTTATATTATAAAAAGGACTGCCCCTTCCGTACTGCAAAAATAATTACGAAAGGGAACAGTCCTCTTTTTATTACTTATTAATGATGGAACAATCTGATATGGGTAAAGGCCATAGCAATATTGTACTTATCGGCAGTTTCGATAACATTATCATCACGAATGGAACCGCCAGACTGAGCAATATAGCTTACGCCGCTCTTGTGAGCACGCTCTACATTGTCACCAAATGGGAAGAATGCATCGGATCCCAGGGATACGCCGGTAATGCCCTTCAGGTATTCCTTCTTTTCCTCTCTGGTGAGAGGCTCAGGCTTCTCAGTAAATACCCGCTTCCAATCATCAGTCTCCAGCAGGTCCTCCCACTCCTCAGAAATATATACATCAATAGCATTATCTCTATCAGGACGACGCACCTCAGCCTTGAATGGCAGTGCCAAAACTTTTGGATGCTGGCGCAGATGCCATACATCAGCCTTGTTACCAGCCAGACGAGTACAATGTACACGGGACTGCTGTCCAGCACCTATACCAATAGCCTGACCGTCCTTAGCATAGCAAACAGAGTTGGACTGAGTGTACTTCAAGGTAATCAAGGCAATAAGCAAATCTCTCTTGGCTGCCTCATCAATAACCTTATTCTGAGTAGGAATGTCTTTCAGGCATTCCTCATCCAGCTTTACAGTGTTCCGCTTCTGCTCAAAGGTAATGCCGAATACTTCCTTCTGCTCCAGCTCAGCAGGCTCATAGGCCTTGTCCATCTGCAATACCAGATAGGTGCCCTTGCGCTTGCCCTTGAGAATCTCCAAAGCCTCTGGAGAATAGGATGGTGCAATAATACCATCAGAAACCTCACGAGCCAGGAAAGAAGCGGTCTGAGCATCACACTCATCAGATAAAGCTACAAAATCACCATAGGAGGACATACGGTCAGCGCCACGAGCTCTAATATAGGCAGTAGCAATAGGAGATAATTCAACACCCTCTACAAAATATACCTTCTGCAAAAGGTCGGAAAGAGGTGCTGCCACTGCTGCACCGGCAGGACTAACATGCTTGAAGGATGCTGCGGCAGGCAGGCCAGTGGCCTCCTTCAGCTCCTGAACCAGCTGCCAGCTGTTCATGGCATCCAAGAGATTGATATAACCAGGTTTACCATTAAGTACGGTAAAAGGAAGCTCACCTTCCTTCATGAAAACACGGGCCGGTTTCTGATTCGGGTTGCAACCATACTTCAACTCTAATTCTTTCATGTGAAATCTCCTTTATAACATAAAATTCTAAAGCATATAAATCACTGATTACCCTTTATTTATTTGACAAAATGATTTATAATGCTATAAGAGTGTAAATGATGATGATGAAATTTATCCTTCAATCATCAATTTCAATTTATCATTTAGCCAATATTTTGTCAACCCAGAGGGAGTGTATTACATGATTAGAAACATCGGTGTTTTAACCAGTGGCGGCGATAGCCCAGGCATGAACGCAGCTGCACGTGCCGTAGTTCGTACTGTATTGTATGAAGGCGGTAAGGTATTCGGTATCTACGATGGATACCGTGGTCTTTTGGATGAACATATAGAGGAGCTCAGCTCCCGTAGTGTATCTGATATTCTTCAGCGTGGCGGTACTTTTTTGGGTACAGCTCGCTGCAAGCGCTTCACAACTCCAGAAGGCCGTATGCAGGCTTATGAGAACATGAAGAAATATGGCATTGAGGGCTTGGTTATCATTGGCGGTGACGGCAGCCTGAGAGGTGCCAGCAAGCTGAGTGCTGAGACTGGTGTACCTATTGTTGGTCTGCCTGGTACCATTGATAATGATGTATGGGGCACTGATTACACCATCGGTTGCGATACTGCTGCCAATACTATTATCGACGCTATCAACAAGCTTCGTGATACTGCTTCTGCTCACAGCCGTATTGCTGTAGTAGAGGTTATGGGCCGCCGCTGTGGCTGGCTGGCAACTCTGGCAGGTATTGCTGGTGGTGCTGAGGTTGTACTGATTCCTGAGCGTGAGTTTGATCTGGATAAGGTTTGCGACAATCTGGTAACTTCTTACAACAATGGCCGTCGTTATTCCCTGGTAGTAGTTGCTGAGGGTGTAGGCAGCGGCGTAGATATCGGTAAATATATCGAAGAAAAGACTCAGATGGATGTCCGGGTATCTGTACTGGGCCATATTCAGCGTGGTGGTTCTCCATCCGTACAGGACCGTGTAAAAGCCAGTCAGCTGGGTGAAAAGGCTGCTTTGGCATTGATGTCAGGTCAGACTAATGTTGTCTTTGGTTTCAACAAGGGCAAGGTAGTAGCTATCAATCTTCATGATGCTATTACCAACAAAAAGCCTCTGGACCCTGAGTACATTGAACTGGCAGATATGCTGGTATAATAAAACACCATATAAAAATGGCTGTCGCTTCGGCGACAGCCATTTTTTGCTTTACTTAAAACAGCTCCTCACTTTCGCTATTAAAATTTACTGCCTCATTATCAAGTTAGATTCGCTATTGATCTCATTACCAAATCTACATCCTGATTTTCCAATTCCTGCACAATATGCAAATACGTTTTCTGGGTGGTGGTCATACTGGCATGACCTAGCCTACGTGCCACACTGCCTATAGAAACACCAGCATAAAGCAACAAGGAAGCATGAGTATGTCTAAGCCCATGGACGGAAATCACAGGCAAGCCCAGTTTTTTGCAGCAACGTTCCAACATACTATTAACAGTAGAATTATATACGGCCTTATATCCTCCATCTAACTTCGGTACAAAAATCGACTCATCATCTGGCATATTCTTTAGCAAGGCAGCAAACTGCATTACCGTCTGCCAATCAATCTGTATCTTCCGCACGGAGGATTTATTTTTGGTGGGCATAAAGCCACCATCCCCCTTATAATTCCAAGTCTTGCTAATAGACAAAGTCTGATGGGCAAAATCAAAATCCTTGGGCGTAAGTGCCAAAGCTTCCGAAAATCTCATCCCTGTTTTGGCCACCAGCAAAATAAACCAGTTCCAATCAGGCTTATTCCCCAGAGGCAAATCCGTAAGCAGCTTGTGCAATTCAAACTGATTCAGATATTTAATCTTTTTTTCAGCAGGCACCTTTCCCTTGATAATCACCTTTCGTGTAGGATCCCGATCAATCAGCCCATCATCAACTGCATCCAGAATAGCCCCCTTTAGCTGATGGTGAAAATCCATGGTTGTTTGGCGTTCGTGACTAGCTGCATAATCATTAATAAGCTGCTGGTATGCAATCCTAGTCAGATTGCATACCTTTAGCTCAGGCACGAGCTTCGTCAGCCAGTTGTGACTCATGTGGTATTTTGCCAAAGTCACATCCCGAATAGCACCCTCCTTGTACACCTTAACCCACTGAGCATAATAATCCGTAAATAAATCTGTTCTTTTTATCTCATTCAGCATAAATTTTCCTCCTGTTTACCCCATATGAGGAGCTGCTGAATGATTTTTTCTTATGACTTAGGCTTGGGCAAATCTATACCGCCGGCCAAAATAAAATTTTTCAATAATTTGTCTACTCGATTATTGACTCTAAACATAGGCATTTTTTTGCCATCCACAGCTGCAAAATAACTTTGTGCCTGTTCCTTGACCACCGTATTCTTCAGAGCATCAAATCTGCCGTATTCATTAATATTTTTCGCTGAAACATTGGCTGATAGCAAATCCAATACCAATTTTTGCTCACAACCAAAATAATCATGCAGTGACTGAACCTGATTGTTTTTTATATTAGCCCCATACATGGCAATATAATCAGATAATGTCTTACCCTCCTGCAAGGAAACATCGCCACTTTGCACATCGTTAAGGAAAATATTAGCCAGTTTTTGCTCCTCTTGAGACAGAAAAGCAAATGACTTGTGCAATTCCTCCAAAGTTGCCTCCAGGGTTTCAGGAGAAATATCTGGCTGTATTAACTGTTTTTTCCATTTCTCAAAGCGAGAATTCATATAATTATAATCTATAGTTCCTGTATCCTGCTCTGTTAAATAAGGGTCAATCTCAAATATGATTTCCTCTCCTCCATTACCACCGCCGGAGTTATCCTTACGCAGTTCCTTGTATCGTTGCAAAAGAATATCGTATGTCTCCTTCTCAATCAACACCTGAATTTCATCCTTTGCTCCATCATCGACTATATATGTATATTTCTTCTTTGCCCAGCTAAAGCCTTGAATCTGTGCTGCTTGATAATATGTGGAAAATTCCCGGAATAATTTGGCAAATTTAGCCTTAGACACAGTTTCAGCAGGCAATCTGTCCAAATCCGGAATCCCCGCCTGTTTAAACACATCCATCATTTCCAAGTATTTACTGTTCATATTGGCAATATTCTGTGGCAAATGATCTGCAAATAATCCTCTTGGACGATCTCCAGAATAAAGCTTCACTGCGTTATCAATATTTTGTTTCATGGTATGTGGATAACGATAATATTTGATTGTGCCAAAAGGCTTTTCATTAATATTATACAAACGATTAGTGCGGGAGAATGCCTGTATCAAATCCTGATATTTCAGCACCTTATCCAGATACAGGGTATTCACCCATTTTGAATCAAATCCTGTCAGCATCTGATTGACTACTATCAGCAAATCCAACTGCTTTTCCCTGCTTATCCGTTCATATGGTCGTTTATGTGCCAATCTTGCAGCCACATCCTTTTTAAAAAAAGAGTATGTGCTCATATCAAATTGCATAGCATAAAGATTATTGTAATCCGTCAGCATTTCCGCCAAGCCATCTTCCTTTTCCAAGGACTTGGTTCCGCCCTCATTATCAATAGTAGGATCAAAAAGTCCTGTAACCTTTAAATCAGGCTGCATCTTTTTGAATTTTCGATAATAATGTACCGCCTCTGGAATACTGCTTACAGCAAATATACCATGAAACTTGCTATCCCTGCTCATGGTCTGCCAATTTTCTATAATATCATCTACCACACTCTGCTGATATTTGTCTGTATGATATTGAGCTTTGGGTAAGTAATCCTCTATGCCTTTGATATATCTGCCATCTTCTGCTTTTTTACCAGCCATAGGGACAGTATTTTTATCCATAAAATTATAGAAAACCTGCTTTTTTTCCTCATTCTCCATTACCTCTGCTACTGTGGCTGCCTTAGCTTCATACAAAGCTACCTGTTCACGTATTTCCTTATCCTTATAGACCATCACCATCACTGGATCAAAGCCCAATACATTTTTATCCCTAATACCATCTGCAATAGTATAACGGTGCAATTCATCACCAAAAATATCTGCCGTGGTACTTCTGGCCTTTTCATTTTCCGTAAAAACCGGTGTCCCTGAAAAACCAAAGAACAAGGCCTGAGGAAAAGTCAACTTGATGGTAGATAACATCTCTCCAAAGGTTGAACGATGACATTCATCCAAAATGAAAACTATGCGCTGGGCCTTGATTGCTTCCAAATCCTTTGTCTGCATGGCACTAGCTGCATCTTCCTTGATATTGCTCATTTTCTGTATGGAGGAAACAATCAATGTATCTTTGGGATTTTTGCTTTTGAGCTTGCCTATCAATGCCACAGTGTCCTCTGTTTCCTGCACATCATCCTCATTATCAGCAAAGGCACGATACTCCTTTAGGGATTGAGTGCCTAACTCAATTCTATCCATCAAAAAAACAACCTTGTCAGCGTTCTTGGAGTCAGCTATCAGCTGGGCTGCCTTAAAGGAAGTCATAGTCTTGCCTGAACCTGTTGTATGCCAAATATAGCCACCACGCTGTATCTCATCTTCCCATTTGTTTTTGGCTACTCTATCAGCAATCTTATTCACAGCCCAATATTGATAGCTGCGCATAACCTTCAAGATACCATCACCGCTATCCGCTACCGTGTAAAAACCTATAAGCTGATGGGCCATAGGTATGGATAGCAGAGTAGACACCAGTTTTTGCCAATCATTAATAGGCTCATTGTTAAAATCCGCCCAGTGAAAATAAAAATCTGGATTAAAGCTGCCATCAAGCCCTGGGTTAGCATAATAAACCGCCTCCTCTGGATTCATAGCAACAAAAATCTGTATCAGAGAAAAAATCCCTGTAAATAATCTTTCGTGAGAATATTTAGCTATTTGATTGCAGGCCTCACTAACAGGCACTCCAGATTTTTTCAGCTCAATGTGAAAAACCGGCATACCATTAATCAAAAGCATCAAATCACCACGTCTATCTGGCAGAACATGGCTTTTTCTAGCAAAGATAGGCTGTTGGGCAATTTGGTAACGGCTTTGACCAGCAGCAATTTCGTGTCTATCGTAAATTTTTAGGCTGACTTCCTTGCCATAATGCAATGTATCGGCAGGATTCTTCCGCGTAATAGCCACTGTCCTGCCATTGATAAAGCTGTTTATAGCCAAAGGAGAACGCAACTCTCTCAGCTGTTCCAGCAGTTCATCCATTTCTTCCCGAATCAGAGGACAATCATTGAGTCTATCTATATCACGGTTATTTTCAAATAAAATCCTTGCCCAATTATCTATCAGCTCATCCTCAGTGGGATATCTGAGTACCTCATGTTCCCACCCATGCCGGCTCAAAGCCTCTATCATGGCTGCTTCAAAATCCACTTCCTTGGCAAAGCCCATAAAAATCACTCCTAAAAATACACTTACGCTGTAAATAATCATAAGGCAAAGAGAAAAAAACTGCAATTTTAACTTACGCTGATGAAGGGTAATAAGGTGGTCTAACTTCTTGAAAAATATTCCGATTTGTTCTTCTTCAATGATTTCTGGAGGAATTCTCACTTCGTATTTTGATAATTGAGGAACTGTTAATTGAGGAACTCCTGTTGACTCAATAACTATATTCAATATATTTACTGCGTTCTCCAAAAAGAAAACATCATGTATTGATTTTATAGATAAAAGTCTTACAACTGGTGTAAAATTGACTAATCTTGCTTTTGCGTGTCCAACATCACCACGACCAGTAACTGTAACTGCTGGAGCATAAATCCTATATTTTTGGTCATAATATCCAACAATTCCTTCCCCGTTGACTGCATTCGCAAATACTGGGTAGTTACCTTTTTCTAATATTAAATCTCTATCTATGTCTCCTCCTGCAACCATTTCGGATGCAATATCTCCCAACTTACGCTGTTCCCAATCATCAGTAAATCCCTTAAATCTTATTTCCGGCTTCTTTTTTTTATGCTTTCCCATTAGATTTCACCTCCCAGCAGCTTCTTAAATTCCCTAATACCAGCCATATCCTTTTCACTGCCTACCAAATCATCCAACATTTTATTCAAAGCTGTTTCTGTCTCAGCAATTTCCTTTTCAATATCCTCATAGGTATCAGCATACTTTTCTGCCATTACCTCAATCTTTTTACACAAATCCTCCAATACCAGCTTAGGCAGAGTTCCAATTTCCTCACATATAGGCAAAATCCATTTCTTTTCCAGCAAGGCCTTTGCCTCATCATCAGTCAGTTTCTCAATAATTTCCTTGGTTTTGAGATGAAGCTGTACTTCATCAGCTTTGAGTTCTGCCTTCAGCTTCTTTTCTTCCTTGCCTAGCTCCTCCACATTCTGCAACGACTTGATTAGTTCTGCATAAAGCAGCTTATCGTCCTTTTTAAGCTGTTTAATCATCGCTGGTATATTTTTCATAACAAAGGCATCATTGCTATCATTTAGGGCTTCGGAAATAACCTCCTTATCATCCTCACTAATATTCTCCAAGACAGTCTCTTGCTCGCCAGGAATTTCTGCCAGCCGTCCTGACTTCCTTTCCATCTCCGCCAACTCACTAGCTAGCAGATTTTTCTGCACCAGATCAAAGGGCAGAATATGACCTTTCCAGCCCTCCTGAATCTCCTGCTCCTTGCCATTTTTCTTTTTAATCACCATATTAGGGTCAACCTGCTTTATGGCCTCCTGCCCCTCACTTTGAATGATTTCCAAATCTCCAGTTATCACCTCATAACCACTATGGAAAATCTCATAAGCATGATATTTATCTATCAGCTGAATATTGGCAAAACGCTGGAAAATGTTCTGGGTGATGTCATCCTCAGCCTTGGCCAGAGAAATATTTTCCCCATCCTCAATTAGCATTTTGGCCATATAGGAACCAAAATCTCCAAAAATATGCTGATATTTCTGGACAAATTTTTGGGTATCTCTGTTATTGCGGATAACCACCCTCAGATTATCCGCCTTTACCTGGGCATACTCTCCATCACTAACAAATAATTCTCCCTTCATGGAAGGAAAAATCTGCCAATATCTGTCCAGTTCAGACAATTCCTTTTCAGGAATCCCCCCAAACATAAGAGAATAAATATCCCAACTCTCTGCCTTTTCTGAGGAATCTACATAACGAGGAATATTCAAATTATAATCATTAGCCCTGATTTCCTCCATGGTGACTTTACGGGAATATTTATCTATATCAACTCTGCCTACTACGGTATCTACAATACGCCGTATATCACTAGCCCGCAATTTGTTATTTTTGCCCTCCTTGGCAAATCCCTTGGAAGCATCTACGATTAATACATCTCTCTGTTCACGCTTTTGCCGCAACACCATAATAATAGTTGGTATACCTGTGCCGAAGAAAATATTAGCTGGCAAGCCTATAATGGCATCAATATTATTTTGTTCCAGCAAATTACGACGAATCTCACCCTCCTCACCACCACGGAATAATACTCCATGAGGCAATACTATAGTCATCATGCCATCAGGCTTTAGATGGTACAAATCATGGAGCAAAAAGGCAAAATCAGCCTTGGATTTTGGTGCCATACCATAACGGGCATAGCGAGGGTCACTATCCTTGCCTACCGGCTCCCAGCGCTGAGAATAGGGCGGGTTGCTAACTACAGCATCTACATATAAAGGCTCATAGGTAGCTGCTGGGTCCTGCTCATCAAAATATGGCCAATCCTCCTCCAAGGTATCACCATTACGCACACAAATATTGTCAGGCAGAATTCCCCGCATAACCAGATTCATACGAGTAAGATTATAAGTATTCGCCTTTAGCTCCTGAGCATAATAGCGTATACTATTCTCCTTGACCACATATTTAGCTAATGCCTTGCCAATATTGATTAGCAGAGAGCCTGAACCAGATGTGGGGTCGTATATCTTTATTTCCTGACGGCCCCGCAAATGATGAGCAATAATTTCCGACATGAGAACTGATACCTCATGGGGGGTATAAAATTCCCCAGCTTTTTTACCAGCATTAGCTGCAAACATTCCTATGAGATATTCATAGATAAAACCTAATACATCATAGTCCTGTCGACCATGCATGGGAATATCATTAATTAGATGAATAAGGTCGCTAACCGCCTTGGTTTGTACCTTGGCATTTTCTCCCAGCTTACTAAGGCCAGTTTCCAAGGTATTGAAAATCCCCTCAAATACTTTCTTGTGGGAAGAAGAAATCAGTCGCGTAAAAGATGACAAGGCTGTGCGCACATTATCTACGCTAAAATCTGATTTCATCTCTATCCATGTTGAAAACAGATTCTCATAAGCAATAAAATACCCAAGACTGCTTTGGGCACTGGCAACTGTTTCCTCATCTTCTTCATTGACATATTCCTTAATATCATCGTAAGTGTAATCTCTGTCTAAAAGCCACTGCTCCTCTTTGTCTGAAAGGTATTTATAAAAAATAAAGCCCAGAATATAATCCTTGTATTCATTAGCTTCTATCTTGGATCTCATGCGATTGGCGGACTCCCATATTTTTGCCGCCAGCTGTTGTTTATTCATAGTGCTCTCCTCTAAAATAAAAATATCTATACTTACGCTGTAAAACAGTAAAAGTTTAATCTCTTTAACAATTCCACATAAAAACTCAAAATCCTGCCTGATCGCAATTATTATTCCACCAATGCAAAAGGCATGGCAATTTTTCAATTACCATGCCCCAATAGCACATATATATTTTGCTTAAAAAATTATGATTTTTTACGATATTTTTGGTTTTTGCTATTCGGTTTATCTGGAATGGTACGTTCAATCAAATTCTGCTCCAAGGCAGGGTTAAGATAGTTCTTACGGAATGTAGGTCTGTGAGAAAGCCCTAGCCTTGCCATAATTTCTGCAGCTGAAAGGGTATCCTCACCAATGGCACTTATAATTCTATCTATCTGGTTTTTATCTTGGTCGGTGACTTGGTCGCTATCTTGGTCGGTGCTGCGACCAACAACTGCAACCTCATTTAAGCTATCCCGAATGATTTCCATCATAAGCTCCACAAAACCGGAACTGTCTGCCTTTCTATCTGCAATCCCCAGAGCATCATAATATTCCTTCTGCCGAGATTGGATTAATTCTTCAATAGGGAGCCAAAAGAACATTTCCTTCCATTTGCCTAAAAGCAGGCTATGCCACATCCGTCCCATGCGGCCGTTACCATCCGCAAATGGGTGGATAAACTCAAATTCATAGTGGAAAACAGCACTTTTAACAAGAGGATGAATCTTAGATGCCTTATACCATGCAAAAAGATTATGAATATGTTCTGGCACAAATTCCGCCGGAGGAGCCATGTGAACCAAGGTCTTACCAGCAAAAATACCTACTCCCCTGGAGCGGAATCTGCCGTTTTCTGGCACCAATCCCTGCATCATCAGCTTATGAGCTTTGAGCAAGTCCTTAACTGATAATGGATTCAAACGGAGCATTAACTCGTATGCCTCATATGCATTCTGTACTTCTTTAATTTCGTTAGGATTACCTAGAACCCGCTTGCCCTCCAAAATAGCCGTTACCTGCTCCAATGATAAGGAATTATGTTCAATGGCTAGAGAGGAGTGAATCGTGCGAATACGATTACCCCGTCGCAAATGAGGACTTATAGTTCCTTCCTGCAAAACAGTAATCCTGCCTACCTGTTCACTGATTTCGGCAATCAAATATGTAATTTTATCCGTCATTTGAAACGGAGGTGTGTAATTGCTCATCAGACTATCTCCATCTAAAAATTTCCATTCCCTCTGCAAAAAGTAAAATTTAATTTATTTTTTAAATGGAAATTCTGAACCAGTCCTCCATCATATTTCCCCCGGGGCCGTTGACAAGGCCACCGGTTTTACTTTTCATTTTCTTCAAGACAGCCCAATAGATGCCATCCTCCACACTTTCTGGCACCAATGACTCCCAATTTTGTGGATCATAGCTTCTCTGGTTCACATTATTGTCTGGACGGCCTGTTACCTCCAGCTCGCAGAGGAACTGTACCTGCTCCTTATCTGGCCGCAAGTAATAATGCTCCAAATAATATTTAGCAGGATAGCTATACTTTGTATCTGCCCCATCCGCTATAGGCTCCAAACGAATCCATACATCAACGATATACTCATCACGGCTATTAGGACAAAGAATCCATTTGGCACTTTTTTTATCCATATAGTAAACGAAGCTATCATCGGCCATGAGTTTAAAATATCTATCTGCTATCTGATTATTTTCCTCCTCTTGCTCATAAGCCGGCTGAGCATGGTTAAATTTGTCTGCCAACCTATTATAGGATGCTGTATTATTTCGCTCTCCAGCAGCGGCACTGCCTGCCACCATCAGCAAGCAAATCAGCATAATACTGAATACCTTTGACATAATCTCACTCCTCTTCTTTTTTACCATATCTGGTCTAAAAATATCCTTACAATGGATTCTTATCCGGTGTACCTGCCTTACGGGGATAGGCCTTAGGGGTGTTCTTCAACTTTTGGATATAAAGCACCGCTCTTTTATCCTCTAAAGATGGCAAATGAACAGGCACCGCCCGGCAATCCTTACCACCTAATAGCTTTACAGCCCGCTGTCCCTCCTGAGACTCCTGAGCATATTTCATTCCCTTGAGAGCTACAAAATAGCCACCAACCCTTACGAAAGGCATACAATATTCCGCCAATACCTGCAAACGAGCTACCGCCCTTGATACAGCCACATCAAATTTCTCTCGCAGAGCTTTATTTCTCGCCCCTTCCTCGGCTCGTGCATGAATACATTGTACCTCAGAAAGTTCTAAACGATCTACTACCTCCTGCAAGAATTTGATTCTTTTATTCAGGGAATCCAGCAAAGTCAGCTTCAAATCCGGCCGAAATATTTTCAAGGGAATACCGGGAAATCCTGCCCCTGTCCCTACATCAATAACAGAGGCTCCCTCGGGGAAAACCTTTTCATCCAAACAGCTAAGGGAATCTATCATGTGCTTGATAGCTACTTCCTTAGGCTCTGTAATAGCCGTCAGATTAATTTTTTCATTCCATTCCAGCAGCAGCTCATAGTAAAGAGTAAACTGCTCCACCATTCTTTCTGTAAGACAAAGGCCATAGGCCTCTGCTGACTCCTGAAGATAGTCCCGAAACTCCATCAGCTCTCCCCCTTCTGTCGTCTTTGCTGCTCCAAATAAATCATTAACACAGATATATCTGCTGGAGATACGCCGGAAATACGGCCTGCCTGTCCCAAGGAAATTGGCCGGATATCCTTTAGCTTTTCTCTGGCCTCATCCCTTAGATTAGGCACATTATCATAATCCAACTCCTCCGGTATGGACTTACTTTCCAGCTTTTCCATTCTAGCAACCTGCTCTAACTGCTTCTGGATATAGCCATCATAGGTAATGGTTATTTCTACCTGCTTTTTCACCTCATCTGCCAAAATAGGCAAGGCGAAAACCGGCTGAATGGCATCGTAGCTTACATCAGGCCGCCGCAGCAAATCATACAGGCTCTGACTGTTCTTAATTTCTGCAATGCCTGCCTCAGATAGCTTGGCCAGCATATCCTGACTAGGATTAATAATAGTATTTTTCAAAAGCTCCAAGGCCTCATCAATAGCCTGCTTCTTAGCCTGAAATCTTTCCCATCTATCATCCTGTACCAACCCCAGCTGACGGCCGATAGGTGTCAATCTCATATCTGCATTATCCTGCCGCAGCAGCAGACGATACTCCGCCCGGGAGGTCATAATTCTATAAGGCTCACTGGTGCCCTTGGTAACCAAATCATCAATTAATACCCCAATATAAGCCTGAGAACGCTTCAACACCAATGGCTTTTTTCCCTGCAGCTTCATAGCAGCATTAATGCCGGCAATCAAGCCCTGAGCCGCAGCTTCCTCATAGCCTGATGTACCATTGGACTGGCCAGCAGAGAAAAATCCCTGAATATTTTTAAATTCCAAGGTAGGCTTTAGCTGTAAAGGATCAATGCAATCGTACTCTATAGCGTAACCAGGCCGCATCATTTTGGCCTGCTCCAACCCTGGAATAGTGTGCAGGAAGTCTATCTGCACATCCATAGGCAGACTGGTGGACATACCCTGAACATAAACCTCATTGGTATGCAATCCCTCTGGCTCCAAAAACAGCTGATGCCGCTCTTTATCTGGGAATCTTACCAGCTTGGTTTCAATGGAAGGACAGTATCTAGGCCCTACGCCCTTAATAAGACCATTAGCCATAGGAGCTCTATCTATATTATCCATAATAATCTTATGAGTAGCAGCATTGGTATAGGTAAGATAGCATGGCACCTGCTCTCTTGTTTCAGTGTCACTCATAAAGGAGAAATTTCGTGCCTCCTCATCCCCTGGCTGAATCTGCATTTTGCTATAATCAAGGGAGCGGCTATCTACTCTGGCTGGTGTACCGGTTTTAAAACGCATCAGCTTTATGCCAGCCTGTAGCAGGGATTCCGAAAATTTCTCTGCGGAACGCTGGCCATTTGGCCCTCCCACATGGGTATGCTGGCCAATAATAATAGAACCCTTAAGATAGGTGCCCGTAGCCATTATAGCCGCCCGGCAGGTGTAGTACTCATCATTTTCGGTACGGACAGCCTTCACACAACCATCCTCCACAATCAGCTCATCAATCAGCAGCTGCTTGACATCAAGATTATCCTGATTCTCGCAAACTTCTTTCATGCGGAACTGATAATGCTTTTTGTCTGCCTGAGCTCTTAGAGCATGAACTGCCGGCCCCTTGCCTGTATTCAGCATTCTAAACTGGATACAGGTTTCATCTGCATTAATACCCATCTGACCACCAAGAGCATCCAGCTCCCTAACCAAATGTCCCTTGCCTGGGCCTCCTACAGACGGATTGCAGGGCATCATAGCAATATTGTCCATGCTTAGAGTTGCCAGCATGGTATTACAGCCCAATCTGGCTGCTGCCAGAGCTGCCTCCACCCCGGCATGGCCGGCACCAATAACTATTACATCATAGCTGCCAGCAATAAATATATCATCTTTCATTACAATATCTCCAGTATTTCTACAGCCAATTTATTTACCTATGCAAAAACGGCTGAAAATCTCGTCAATAATATCCTCATCTAAAGTTTCCCCTGTAATCTCCCCCAGCTTTTCCCAGGCAGACCGCAGATCTATTACTACAAAATCCTCGCTCATGCCACTCATAAGAGTCATGTGGGTTTGATCCAGCAGTACCATAGCCTGCCTCAGAATATCTGCCTGTCTGGCATCATTTACCATTACAGATTCACGGCAGTTGATTTTGCCAGCAAAAACCAGATTTTTTATGGCCTCCTCCAGCTCCTTCAGGCCTTGGCCCTGCTTGGCAGAAAGATTAATAACTTGGTAGACATCTTCAACCTCTTTTTTAGCTGCCTCCTGGCGGATTTCCTCTGCTGTAAGAATATTTTCCTCCAGCGACCTATCTACCTTGTTATTAATAATAATAATCTTACCGCTGCACTGGCTCAGGAGATGCCATATCGGATCATCGGCTTTAGTCAAAGGCTGGCTCCCATCTATTACCGCCAATACCAGCTCCGCCTCACGAGCATAGCTATATGCCTTTTCCACCCCGATTTTTTCCACCAGATTATCCGTATCCCGAATACCGGCTGTATCAGCCAGCTTCAAGGGAATACCCCCAATATTCATATATTCTTCAATACTGTCCCTGGTAGTACCTGGCACATCCGTAACAATAGCCCGCTCCTGTCCCAGCATGAGATTCAATAGGCTGGATTTGCCTGCGTTTGGCCTGCCAATAATAGCTGTTTGCAAACCATCCCGCAGAATCTGGCCTGTTTCAGCGGAAGCCAACAAATCCTCTACAGCTCCATGAAGCTGCTCCACCTTCATTTCTGCCTCCTCCAGAGCTACATCCTCAATATCATCCTCTGGAAAATCTATGGATGCCTCCAAATGAGCAATTACCCCTAAAATCTCCTGCCGCATTTCTCCAATGCGCTCTGACAGCCGTCCTTGGAGGTTATTAGCAGCAGCCTCTCTGGCCATGGTAGTTCTAGCCTGAATCATATCCATTACAGACTGAGCCTGTGTCAAATCCAGCCGTCCATTCAAGAAAGCCCGCTTGGTAAATTCCCCTGGCTCTGCTGGCTTGGCTCCTAGCCTATAGGTCATCGCCAAAAGCTCCTTCAAAACCACAGGTCCCCCATGACATTGCAGCTCCACTACATCCTCACAGGTATAGGAATGAGGCGCCTTCATAACAATACAAATAGCCTCATCCAGAAAATCTCCATTTTCCTTATATATATAGCCAAAAACTGCCCTTCTGGCCTCATAGTCTGATATTTTGCCTCCTGCTGCCGGCTTAAAGCATTCCTGAGCAATGTCCACAGCCTTTTCTCCGCTTAGGCGTACAATGCCGATGCCACCTTGTCCTACAGGAGTTGCTATAGCACTTATGGTATATTCCTGCTGCATACTATCTTCCTCACATACTATCTACTACACAAAAAAAGAGCCGCCTCAATCAGATTATACCATTACGCAACAATATCGCAATAGATAATTAGATTGCAGACAGCCCTTTCACAGCTATCAGCTATAGAATTAATCTTCTTCCTGCTCTACAGGGGCAAAGAAAAAATCCCTGTCCCGACGCTCGCGACGGCCTCCCCGCTTCAGCTCAATAACCACCTTGCGGTAAGGCTCCTCACCGGAGCTATAAGTAGAAATCCGATAGTTATTCTGCAGAGCCATGTGAATAATCTTCCGTTCATGACGGTTCATAGGCTCCAACACAATTCTCTCACCTGTGCGGCGTACCTTGTCAGCCAGGCGCATAGCCAGACGACGGAGGGTATCCTCACGGCGGCTTCTATAGTTTTCAATATCCAGAATAATACGAACCTTGTCCTCTACAAGGCCCTTATTGGCAGCCAGATTTGCCAGATACTGGAGGGAATCCAGAGTCTGACCATGCTTGCCTATGAGAATGCCAAGGTTTTCACCAATCAGGTTCATAACCACTCCATCCTTGGTATCCATAGGATCAATCCTTACCTCCAGCTTCATGGCCTCAAAAATGCTAGCTAGGAACTCCTCTGCCTTTTCAGCTGGAGTCAGCTCCCGCAGCCGGGCCAAAATTCTAGCTGGTCTATTGCCAATCAGTCCCAGAAAGCCCTTGGATGGCTCCTCCAGAACCTCAAATTCCACCATATTTTCTGCAACCTGAAGCTCCTCCAGGGCAGCTCTTTTGGCATCATCAATTGTTTTGCCAGTCTTTTCAATCTCTACAGCCATCAATCTTACCTCGCCTTATTTTTTTCCGTTATCAGCATTTTCTACATTGGCTGCCTGAGACTTTTCGCCTCTAAACATATACCACTGCTGAATAATCTGGCAAATATTCATGGTTACCCAGTAAACCACCAGACCAGAAGGGAAACTCAAGGAAATCCAACCGATGAACAATGGCATCATATAGCTCATCAGCTTCATCTGCTGGTTGTCACCGCCATTATTGGTCATGGTCTGCTTCTGCTGAATATAGGTAGTCAGGGCAGACAGAACAGGCAGTACATAGGTAGGATCTGTTTCAGACAAGCTGGTCAACCACAGGAAATTAGGATCTCCTGTATAGTTATATCCATAGAGAGTATAATATACTCCCATGAGAATAGGCATCTGAATCAGTAATGGCAGACAGCCGGCCAGAGGATTTACTCCGGATTCCTTATACAATTCTGCCATCTTCTGCTGCAAAAGCTGAGGATTATTTTTATAATCCTTCTGAAGCTTCTTCAATGCAGGCTGCAGCTCCTGCATTGCCTTCATAGAACGAACCTGCTTAGCGGTTAATGGATAAAGCAATACCTTAACCAAAATAGTCATTAAAATAATGGCAATACCATAGTTGGCAATGCCCGCCATAGCTGTAATGTCATAAAACCCTTCGAAAATGAAGCGGAAAACACTAGTCAATGGCTCAAAGAGGTTCATCATAAATTCCAAAACAACACGTCCTTCGTTGGTGACAACAGACCTATTGCCTGCTGTTCAGTGTTTCTACACTACGGCACAGGATCATACCCGCCCTCATGGAAGGGATGACAACGCATAATACGCTTGAAGGCCAACCAGCCCCCCCTGCCTGCTCCGTACTTTTTAATAGCTTCCACCGCATACTCCGAGCAGGTGGGAATATAACGGCAGCATGGTGGTTTCAAGGGCGAAATATACCTGCGATATACCTCTATCAGGAAAAGCAACACTCTTTTCAACTGAAATCATCCCTTCAAGACCTTCGCTTTTCTACCTAAATTGAGAAAAGCCTTTTCGATAACATCGTACTTTTCGGTGGTAGCTGCCTTGCGGCCAACCAGCAACAGAGTATAACCCTCTTTAATCTTAAACTGGTTTAGCCTGTAGCATTCACGCATAAGACGTTTGACTCTGTTACGCGTAACTGCATTGCCAAGCTTTTTGCCTGCGGCAAAGCCTACCCTGTCCTCCAGCCCGCTTGCTGTAAAGACATAAATTACCAGATACCTGTTAGCATAAGATTTTCCGAAGCGGTGAATCTTCTGAAAATCGCTTTTGCGGCGCAGAATACGACCCTTCGGCAAATTGTACATGACAAAAACTCCATTTCAGCAATCCCTCAGGCAGCCATTAGATAAATTTACCAACAGCTGCCCTAGAGAAGAAACTTTCACAATAATAAAAATAGGTCACCGAGGTGACCTAATATTATGCTGAAATCTTCTTTCTGCCTCTTGCGCGGCGACGAGCCAGTACCTGACGGCCACCCTTAGTCTTCATGCGCTCACGGAAACCATGAGTCTTCTTCTTCCAATGATTGTTAGGCTGAAAAGTCTGCTTCAAAGTAGTGCACCTCCTTATATATTTACGGGCAAATCACCCGGTCAAACCCAATTCAAACATTATACATTGAATTTAAACTACCAAAAATTATAGACTAAGCCACCCCCTGTGTCAAGGATTTTTCCCTTACCATTGTGGATAAATCTAAAATACCGTAGGATAAATTTTGCAGCTTTCCTTATTTTTACACATTTTTCTGTTGATAACTCCTCGTGTTTTTGATAGAATATTATAGGTCTTTTATGAGACTTATTCACAACCTGTGAATATAATTCATGACAAATATAATAATGAAAGAAAGGTGCAATTTTTACTGGCTCCTTTCTTCTTTTTCCCATTTATCCACAAATTTATTCACAGTTGTGGATAAATTTATTTATCAGTGGATAATTTTTTTGTGAGGTCGTTAACATATGGTAGAAAAACAGCTGGAAGAATTTTGGCAGGCTGCTTTGGTGGAGGTAGCCATCAATCTTGCTCCCGGAGCAATTGACAGATGGCTAAAGCCCCTGACGCCTGTGTCCTTTGAAAATAATACTTTGACTCTTAGCACGGACAATTCGGTGATTGTCAAATTTTTTGAGGATAAATACAAGGATTTTACCCTTGATGCCTGCCGTGAAGCCTGCCATAAGCTGGATTTTATGCAGAATCTTGAGGGGGATATTAACATTCAGATTGAATATCATCCCGTAGAGACGCCACCTCCTCCAACTCATGTCCACCATGACGAGGTACATGAGGACAGTCCCCAGGGACATTTGGATTTTGATACTCCACAGCCAGAATTTACTGGCCGCTCGGAAACCTTTTCCAAGGTGGCTCCTGGAGATGCATCATCCCTGAATCCCAAATATGTTTTTGACAATTTTGTTACTGGTAATTTTAACCGTATTGCCCATGCGGCAGCTCTGGCTGTAGCCAAGGAGCCAGGCAAAACCTACAATCCACTTTTTATGTATGGTGGCGTTGGCTTGGGCAAAACTCATTTGATGCATGCCATTGGCCATGAGGTTCTTAAAAACGATCCTACCAAAAGAGTTCTTTATATTACCTGTGAAAAATTCACCAATGAGCTGATTAATGCCATTCGTGATAACTCCACTGAAGCTTTCCGTCAGAAATATCGCCACATTGATTTACTTATGGTAGATGATGTACAGTTTTTGACTAAAAAAATTCAGACACAGGAAGAATTCTTCCACACATTCAATGCCCTTTATCAATCCAACAAGGCCATTGTCCTGTCCTCAGATCGTCCACCTCATGAGATTCAAACCTTGGAGGAACGTCTCAAATCCCGTTTCGCCAGCGGACTTTTGGCAGATATTCAGGCGCCAGATTTGGAAACCCGTATCGCTATTCTAAAGAAAAAGGCTATGCTGGAGCATCTAGATGTACCTCAGGAGGCTTTGATTTATATTGCCGGCCGCATTGATAACAATATTCGAGAGCTGGAGGGAGCCCTGACCAGAGTTGTTGCCTATGCTTCCTTAAACGGCAGCCGGATTACTACTGAACTGGTGGCAGAATCTCTAAAAAATATTTTCCCTGATAATACTACCAAGGAAATCACCTTGGAAATAATCAGAGAAGTAGTTGTTACCCACTTCAAGATTAGCATTGAAGATTTGAATTCCGGTAAGCGCAATAAGAGTCTGGCCCTGCCACGACAGATTGCCATGTATCTCTGCCGAGAGCTGACAGATACTTCCCTGCCTCAGATTGGCGAATTCTTTGGGGGCCGGGATCATACCACTGTCCTCCATGCCTATAAAAAAATAGCCAAGGACAGAACCTCCAATATTCAATTAGATAAAACCGTTCAGGAGCTTATTAAGAGCATCGAAAAGATGTAAGTTTCACTATCTACACAACCATGTGGATAACAGGTGATTTTTCCTGTATACGGATTGTGTATAAAATTAGGGGAAGGATTATCCTGTGCATAATGTGGATAACCTTCCCTCTTTTAATAAAATTCATTAACAGCTTATACACAAGAACCTTGTGATAACTATCAGCTTTAGCATAGCTTATCCACTTTTCCACAGCCCCTACTAATACGGCTACTAAAACTTAAAAAAAATAAACGAGTAATAATAACTAAAGGATGTGCATATCATGAAATTCAAATGCAAAAAAACCGATATAGTCCAGGCTTTATCCATTGTAATGAAGGCAGTATCTCCAAAGCCTCAAACTCCAATCCTCTCTGGTATCTACATTAAGGCAGAAAACAATCAGATTGTTCTTCAAGCTACAGATTATCAACTGGGCATTATTTGCAATATCCCTGCAGAAGTGAATATTGCAGGAAGTGCAGTTCTTGCAGGACGGTATGCTCAGGAGATTATTCGTCGTCTGCCTGGTGAGGAAGTTGACATTGAATACAGCGCTGAGGAAAAGATGATTTACATCAAATCCAATCGTTCCCGTTTCTCCATTCTTAGTATGGAAGCAGAGGATTATCCTACTGTAACTAAATTTGAGGGACAGCATAATTTCCAGATTTCTGATGTTACCCTGAGGGATTTGATTGTTTATACCAGCTTTGCCTGCTCTGCTGATGAAGCTCGTCCTGTATTTACTGGCTGTCTCATGGATTTGCAGGAGGAAAAGGTAACTATGGTAGCTACCAATACCCATCGTATGGCTATCAAATCTGACAGACTGGAGGATTTCCACGGCAATCAGAGAATGATTATTCCTGGCAAGCTGCTAAATGAGCTTTCCAAGGTATTGCAGTCCGATATGCCAAGAACTGTCAACATTAGCTGCAGCAATACCCAGATTTCCTTTGAGGTGGATAATGTTTATATTTCCTCTCGTCTTATTGATGGCAAATATCCTGATTATGCCAGAGCTGTGCCTTTGGATTTCAAGACTAATATAACCATGCAGACTGAGGAAATCAGAGGTATTATTGATCGCGTAGCTCTTATTTCCCGTACTAATGACTACAATGTAGTTACCTTGGAATTTTCCAATGGCATGGTAAAGATTTCCTCTATGAATCCAGAAATTGGTAATGGTGAGGAATATGGTACAGCTGTAATTGATGGTGAGGACATTAGAATCGCCTTTAATGCAGATTATCTAAATGATGCCTTGAAGCTTATAAAGGAGCAGGAATTTACCCTGTCCATGAATGGTCCTCTTAGCTCTGCAGCTATTAGAACCGCCAGTGATCCATATTTCACCTATATTGTTACCCCTGTAAGAAGCTAAAGGCTAAGGAGAAAGTTTATGGAAAAGATTACAATTCATACAGAAAATATTCAGTTGGATCAGCTGTTAAAATGGGCCGGTATTGTGGAATCCGGCGGTCAGGTGAAGCTGATGTTGGAAGACGAAATCATCAAGGTAAATGGCAATATTGAAACAGCTCGCCGCCGTCGTCTCCATGAGGGGGATATTGTAGAAATAGAAGGTATAGGCTCCTGGCAGGTAGCTGTAGAGCAGAGCGAGGCATAAATTATGAGGGTGAACAGCCTGAAGCTGGTGAACTATCGAAACTATCAGGAACTGGAGCTGGCTTTTCAGCCAGCTCTTAACATCTTTATAGGTTGTAACGCCCAAGGCAAGACTAATATTCTGGAGGCTGTGTATTATGCAGCCTGCGGCAGTTCTTTTCGTGGCAATAGTGATGGGGAGCTGATTAAATGGAATGCTGACGGTGGCAGTATTTCCCTTGGATTCAGTCGGCTGGAGGTAGCAAATCAGCTGGATTTTGCCTTTCGTCGGGACAAGCGCCGGACTATTGTTTATAATGGACAGAAAATTCCTTTGCGGGAGCTTATAGGAGCCTTTAATGTGGTGCTTTTTGCCCCAGATGATTTACTTTTAATAAAGGGAGCTCCCGCTGGGCGACGAAAATTCCTGGATATGGAGATTTCTCAAGCTAGTCCTGCCTATTATCGTGAGCTTATTACCTATAACAGATTGTTGCAGCAGCGCAATTCTCTTTTAAAGGAAATTCGTGAGGGAAAAAGCAAGGCTGGTATGCTGGAATTTTGGAATCCCCAGCTGGCAGCCAGTGCTGCCAAAATAACCGCCAAACGATTGGAAGCAGTGCAAAAATTCAATATGCTGGCTAATTTGATGCAGCGTCGGATTTCTGGCAATGAGGAAAATCTCAGCCTTAGCTATCAGATTAAGGGCATGGAAAATGGCCAGCTAGCGGAAAATATGGAAATATGGTATAATGAAATGCTACATGGTTTAAATAACGAGGAAATTTATCGAGGAGTTACCTGTGTAGGTCCTCATAGAGATGATATTATTGTTTCCGTTAATGGCATAAATCTGAAAAGCTTTGGCTCTCAGGGACAACAGCGTACTGCTGTATTATCCATGAAGCTTTCAGAGCTGGAGTTTATTCGTTCCGAAACGGGAGAGTATCCGGTTCTTCTGCTGGATGATGTGATGAGTGAGCTGGATGCTGGCAGGCGGCAGCAGCTTTTGAACTTTATTGAGCGGGAAGGAATCCAGACTTTGATAACGGCTACAGACGAAGCATATTTTCAGCAGGCCCCTCTCAAAACCTATTTCCAGGTGGAGGCAGGCCAGGTCAAGGTAGTAAATAAGGTGTGATAGAATGGCTGAATCCAATTCCCGCAGTAATGGCCTGTTGGAACGGGTAGGAAATATCTTTCCTGAAATGCTGAAAAGCATGAAGTTGGGCAATGAATTTAAGCGGCGCATGGTTATTTATAATTGGCAGGAGATTGTAGGCAGGGATATTGCTGCCCATGCCAAGCCAGTAAAGCTGGAATTTAAGAGGCTGTTTATTCGTACTACTCATCCTGCCTGGGCGGAGCAGTTGAAATATATGGAGTACCAGCTTAAGGCCAAAATAAATAAATATGCTGGTGAGAAGCTTGTGCAGGAGCTGGTTTTTACCAATTTACAGCCACCACAGGTTCAGCCTGTTGCTCATGTAGAGTCTAAAAAGCCGGATGTGGGCAGGGAGCTGCAAAAAATCAGGCTATCTCAGCAGGAGCTGGCGGAGCTGCACAGAGATTGCAGTCATGTAGCAAACAAGGATCTAGCTGCCAGCTTTGAAAAGCTGGGGCAGAACTTCCTTCGTTTGAGAAAATATCGCCAGCAAATCGGCTGGCAGATGTGCCAGCAGGAAAATTGCCAATCTCAGTGTCCACCGGGAGAAAAATATTGTCAAAGCTGTCAGAGGAAGCTGCGGCAGGCCAGAGAACTGCGGTTGCAGAAGCTGCTTTATGATATGCCCTGGTGTAAATATGGTGATATTATTCAGGAAGAAAACTGTACGGAGCAGGAATTTAAGGCTATCCGCAGCAATCTTATTCAGCGGTTGGCAGCCAGAGTAAGCTATGGTGATACCACCAGTGTGGATGCTATTACCTTGGTTATGCTTTATCGCTCCATTCCACCGGAACAGCTAAATGAGCAGGTTATTCAAAAGACCTTGTATGCCCTGCGCTATGATTTGCGCTATATGCCAGGTATGACAGGGAAGAAGGATAAGCAGCCAAAGGAGAAGGAAAAGTGATACCTGTATTTATTGGCGGCAATATGTCCATAGACAGCAATACTCTTGTGGGTATTGTTGACTATAGCTATTTTGCTCAGGGAGAAAATAAAGTACTTCTGGAAAAGCTGGCTCAGGAAAAAAGATTGGTAAATCTGGCAGCAGAAAGCAGTCCTAGAGCCTTGGTAATTACTACAGATAAGGCCTATATTTCGGCCATTGCCCCTTTAACTTTAAAAAAACGTACAGATCGTATGGGTAAGGGAATATATGAATTTTATAGTGTGGAGGAAAGCTAGAATATGTCCATGGAAAATACAGAAAATTTAGATGTAAAGCCAGAGGAAAACAAGGAGCAGGTAGCCTTGGATTTTGGCAATATGGCACCTGATGAAATTCAGGAGTTGAAGGAGGAGCCAGATACTACCGGCGTAAGAATTAATCTGGAAGATGTGGGCAACGAGGTATCTGCTGTAGATGGTGAATACGGTGCCGATCAGATTCAGGTTCTGGAGGGACTGGAGGCTGTTCGCAAGCGTCCTGGTATGTACATTGGCAGCACTTCAGAGCGTGGCCTCCACCATTTGGTATATGAGGTAGTAGACAACTCTATTGATGAGGCTTTGGCAGGCTATTGTACTGATGTTAATGTTACCATTCATCAGGACAACAGCATTACCGTTACTGATAATGGCCGTGGTATTCCTGTAGATATTCATGAAACTGGCAAGCCAGCTGTAGAGGTAGTATTAACTGTGCTTCATGCCGGCGGTAAATTTGGTGGTGATGGCTACAAGGTTTCTGGTGGTCTGCATGGTGTAGGTGTCTCTGTTGTAAATGCCCTTAGTGAATATATGGATGTAAAGGTAAAGCGTGACGGCAAGATTCATGCCATTTCCTTTAAACGGGGCGTAACCACTTCTCCTATGAAGATTATTGGTGATACAGAGGAAACTGGTACTAGTGTACACTTCCTGCCTGATAAGGAAATTTTTACTGTTACTGAATATAGCTTTGATACCTTGAAGCATCGTCTCCGGGAGCTGGCTTTTCTGAACAAGGAGATTACTATCCATCTTCATGATGAGCGCAGCGGCAAAAATGAAACATTCCATTACGATGGAGGTATTCGTTCTTTTGTCCAGCATCTCAACAAGAAGAAGGAAGTTCTGAATCCAGAGCCTATTTATTTTAATGGCACCAAGGATGATATTGTGGTGGAGATTGCCCTTCAGTACAATGACAGCTATCAGGAAAATATTTATAGCTTTGTTAATAATATTAACACTGAGGAGGGCGGTACTCATCTGGCAGGTTTTAAGATTGCCCTGACCAGAGCTGGGAACGATTATGCCCGCAAGAATAATATTATCAAGAATAATCAGGGAAATCTCAGTGGTGAGGATATTCGTGAGGGCTTGACCTGTGTTATCAGCTTGAAGATTCGTGAGCCTCAGTTTGAGGGCCAGACCAAAACCAAGCTGGGCAACTCTGAGGTGCGAGGCATTGTAGATTCCATTGTTTCTGAGGGCCTTAATGAGTATTTTGAGGAACATCCTGACATTACCAAGAAGATTCTGGACAAGGCTGTTATGGCTTCCAGAGCTAGAGAGGCTGCCCGCAAGGCTAGAGAGCTGACTCGCCGTAAGAATGCCTTGGAGGTAAGCAGCCTGCCAGGTAAGCTGGCAGATTGCTCGGTTAAGGATCCAGAGCATTGCGAGATTTTCATCGTAGAGGGTGATTCCGCAGGTGGTTCTGCTAAGCAGGGCCGGGATCGTCGTTTCCAGGCTATTTTGCCAATCCGAGGCAAGATTCTCAATGTAGAAAAGGCTCGGCTGGATAAAATCTATGCCAACGCAGAAATCCGTACTATGATTACTGCTTTCGGCAGCGGTATCAGTGATGAATTTGATTTATCCAAGCTGCGTTACAACAAGATTGTTATTATGACAGATGCGGATGTGGATGGTGCTCATATTAGAACTCTGCTTCTGACCTTCTTCTATCGCTATATGAAGCCATTGGTAGAGCATGGCCATGTTTATATTGCTCAGCCACCTCTCTATCAGATTCGCAAAGGCAAAAAGCATTGGTACACCTATAGCGATGATGAGCTAAGCAGCAAGCTGGATGAGGTAGGCAGAGATGGTACTACTATTCAGCGCTACAAAGGTCTTGGTGAGATGAATCCAGAGCAGCTGTGGGATACTACTATGAACCCAGAGGGCAGAACTATGCTGCAGGTAAGCATGGAGGATGCTGAAGCTGCTGATGAGCTCTTTACCATCCTTATGGGTGACAAGGTAGAGCCACGCCGTCAGTTTATTGAGGAGCATGCCAAGCTGGTTCGCAATCTGGATATTTAAGTTTTAACATATTGCTGTTTTGTTTTAGAAAACTTTGATTTTTAGACTTTTTTCAGAAATCAATGGTATATTTAAAGCATGGGTAGTTAGAAGTTGAAATTTAAGGAGACATGATATTATGAACACGCTAAAGACTACTGTTCTCATGGCTTTGCTTATGGGTATTATGATAGCCGTAGGCGGAGCTTTCGGAGGCCGCGGGGGAGCTATGCTGATGCTGATTATATCCCTGGGCTTCAATTTTGTAACCTACTGGTTTAGTGACAGCATTGTGCTGAAGATGTATGATGCCAGAGAGGTAGATGGAAATAGTGCACCGGAGCTGTATGGCTTGGTAGAAAGACTGGCAGCCAATGCAGAGCTGCCTATGCCAAGAGTATATATTGTTAACAGTGGTGCCCCTAATGCTTTTGCAACAGGACGTAATCCATCCCATGCAGCTGTGGCTGTTACCACTGGTTTGATGAATACCCTGGATTATGAGGAAATCGGCGGTGTACTGGCTCATGAGCTTTCTCATGTAAAGCATCGGGATACTCTTATTTCCTGTGTGGCTGCTGCTATGGCAGGTGTTATTTCTACCATTGCCAATATTGCTCAGTGGGCGGCTATCTTTGGTGTAGGTCGTTCTGATGATGATGATAATGGCGGCTTCCTGGGTATGATTGTGACCATTGTTATTGCCCCTATTGCTGCGGCCTTGATTCAGATGGCTATATCCCGTTCCAGAGAATATGATGCAGATAAGGCTGGCGGCCAAATCTGTGGCAATCCAAATGCCTTGGCTAATGCCTTGGAAAAGATAGAGTATTATTCCCTGCACGGTCCAACCTTGGCAAATAGTACCACTTCTACGGCTCATATGTGCATTATCAATCCTTTGGCTGGCAGCAAGCAGACTTTTATAAATCTGTTTAGCACTCATCCACCAACACAGGAGAGAATTGCCAGACTGCGGCAGCAGGCCCTGGCTATGGGAAAATAAAATAAAATAAAATAAAAAACTGGAAGCGACGGCTTCCAGTTTTTTGATGGATTTTTACTTTTTAGA
>OBLI01000836.1_pt1 | contig 32086 bp, 29 predicted proteins | sample 1519701 | NCBI WGS metagenome assembly OBLI01 (sample SAMEA3663005, study PRJEB22513) | pig gut metagenome | biome: pig gut; feature: pig-associated habitat; material: faeces | place: France | collected 2012 | reverse complement strand
GCGGCCGGTGCGCCCGCCGCTGCCCCACCAACAGCATCACGTTGCGCGGCGGCAAGCCCGTCTGGGGCAAGGGCTGCACCCACTGCATGGCCTGCATCTGCTACTGCCCCGCGGAGGCCATTGAATACGGAAAAAAGAGCCTCGGCAAGCCGAGGTATCACTTTGAGGCGCTGGAGAGATAGCGGTTGCAAAGGACTTCACGCAGCGGAGGCTGATGAGACGATCCTGAAATTGCGGGATCATAAGCTCTGAAAAATGCACAAAAGGGAGGAAATACTGTGGTTTACACATCGGAATATGCTTCGCCTCTGGGCACCATCACGCTGGCCTGCGATGAAAGCGCCGTCATCGGCCTTTGGTTCAGCGGCCAGAAGTATTTCGAAAGCACTTTGCCGGAGCAGACCTGTCGGGAGGAGCACCCCCTGATTGCGGAGGCAAAGCGCTGGCTGGATGTCTACTTTTCCGGACGGGAGCCGGATTTTCTGCCGCCGCTGCGCTATGACGCCACGCCGTTCCGCAGGCTCATCTGCGATATTATGCTGACCATCCCCTATGGAAAGACTAAGACCTACGGCGCCATTGCCGCCGAGGCAGCCAAGAGGCAGGGAGCGGAAAGGATGTCTGCGCAGGCTGTTGGCGGAGCGGTGGGGCACAACCCTATTTCGCTGATGATCCCCTGCCACCGTGTGGTGGGGACGGGCGGTAGCCTGACGGGCTACGCCGGCGGCATAGAGCGAAAGGTAAAGCTGCTGGAGCTGGAACGGGCGGACATGACGGGGCTGTTCGTGCCGAAAAAGGGCACGGCGCTTTGACGGAGGGGGTCTTCCGACCAAACAGAACCGGCTCCGGCAGGCGGACGAAATTGGGCTTTATAATAGGAAAAAGGCCGGCTTCCCTTGCGGAGAGCGGCCTTTTCGAGTATAATAAGCGCCAGAATTCAAAGGAGTGGATGCAAATGAAGCTCACCATGCTGGGCACGGGGAACGCCGCCGTTACGGCGTGCTATAACACATGCTTTGTGCTGGAGGAGAAGGGGCAGTATTTCCTGGTGGATGGCGGCGGGGGCAACACGCTGCTGAGGCAGCTGCAGCGGGTGGGGATAGACTGGCGGAAGCTCCGCACCGTTTTTGTCACCCACAAGCACATTGACCACATTCTCGGCATCATTTGGCTGATGCGCCTGATCTGCCAGGGCATGGCGCGGGGCGAATACGAGGGCGAGGCGGTGATCTACGGACATGGCGAGGTCATAGAGCTGCTGCGGGACATGGCCGGAAAGCTGCTGCAGGCCAAGCAGACCCGCTTTATAGACGGGCGGCTGCGCTTGGCGACCGTGGAGAACGGAGAGCGGCGGACGATTCTGGGTCATACGGTCACGTTTTTTGACATTGGCTCCCAAAAGGATAAGCAGTTCGGCTTTTCCATGGAGCTGGGGCAGGGGAGAAGGCTCACCTGCTGCGGGGACGAGCCGTATCACCCCTGCGAGGAGCGGTATGCTCGGGGCAGCACATGGCTGCTGCACGAGGCGTTCTGCCTGCACAGTCAGGCGGACGTGTTCAAGCCCTTTGAAAAGAGTCACTCCACCGTGGCGGATGCCTGCCGTCTGGCGCAGGAGCTGGGCGTGGAAAATCTGGTGCTATATCACACGGAGGATAAGAATATCGACCGGCGCAAGGAGCTGTATACCCGCGAGGGCAGGGAGTTCTTTGACGGAAAGCTCTATGTGCCGGAGGATCTGGAGGGTATCGAGCTATGAAAAAAGGAAACCATGTTTACCATTGAACCCACCGCCTTGGAGGACGCCGGAGAGCTGCTGGACATCTACGACCACTATGTGCGGGACACGGCCATCAGCTTTGAATACGAAACGCCCGCAGAGGAGGAGTTTCGCGGGCGGATGGAAAACATTATGCGGCGCTACCCCTATCTGGCGGTGCGTCGGGACGGGCGCATCTGGGGCTATGCCTATGCAGGGGCTTTTCATGCCCGAGCGGCCTACGACTGGTGCTGCGAAACCACCATTTATCTGCACAAGGACGCTGTGAAATGCGGCATGGGGCGGGCGCTCTATGAGACGCTGGAGGAGGCGCTGCGGCGGATGGGCGTGCTGAACCTGTATGCCATCGTGGCCTGTCCCGCGGCAGAGGACGACGAATATGTGACGAGAAACAGCTTTGATTTTCACCGGCACCTGGGCTTTGCGCAGGTGGGGCTGTGGCACAAGTGCGGCCATAAATTCGGACGGTGGTACGACGTGACCTGCATGGAAAAAATTATCGGCGCTCACGTTGAAAGTCAGCCGCCGGTGATGCCGTTTGCGAAGCTGACATAAAAAAGTGCCGCAGGCTTATGGCCTGCGGCACTTTTTTTACTTGAAAGAGATTACTCGATCTCCAGACGCTTGGCGGATTTCTCCTCCTTGGCAGCCTTGGGCAGGATCAGCTCCAGAACGCCCTTGTCGTACTTGGCCTTGATGGCGGCGGTGTCGATGCCGGTGACATTGAAGGTGCGGCTATAAGAGCCGTAGCTGCGCTCGCAGCACAGGTACTTGTCGCGCTTGTCCTTGTTCTCGTGCTCGGAGTGACGCTCGGCGGAGATGGTCAGAGCATCGTCATACAGATCCAGATGGATGTTCTCCTTCTCAAAGCCCGGCAGGTCTGCCGTGATCTTGAAGTGGTCGCCCTCGTCGGTGACATCGGTGCGGAAAGAGTCGGAGAAGGTCCGGCCAAAATTGCCCCACGGATCATCGAAGAAATGCTTTTCGATCTTCTCCATTTCACGGAACGGATCAAATACGCTCAGTGCATGATTACGATTCAACATGATAAAGACCTCCTATATAAACCGTTTGGAATTACATTTTCTGTTCCCCTTGGAACAATTATGATTCTATGCCGCAGGTGTGAACAAATCCCACAATTTCTGTGAACGAATTATGAATTTTAGCACTCGCTATATATGAGTGCTAAATGCTTATCCAAAGCGCAAAAAAAACAGAGGACTGCGGAGTTCAACGCCCCGCAGCCCTCTGTTTTCACGATTTGCTGTGACAGTTTTTGCAAGCGCCGCAGGCGCCGCAGTTGCCACCGCAGGAGTGCTTCCCCTGCTTGTGCTGGCGGATCAAGTAACGAACAATGAGAAAGATAACAGCAAGTAAGAGAAGGGAAATGACAATGGTGGAAAGACTGGAAGAGAGCCAATGCAGCATGGGGAAAAACTCCTTTCTGAGAATTTTATTCAGACAGCCACCACAAGCTCCTCCAGCGTCTTGCCGGAGCGCAGATGGCGGCAGTAGTCTGCCGTGCAGGTTTTGAAGGCATGAAACATCCGCTTGGCGCGCGCCTCGTCGCCGTAGACTTTCCAGAGGCCGGAGCATTTGCAGCGACGGGCGTTATTGGCGATGAAGCCTGCCACGTCCTCCGGCGGATAGCTGAGGAACAGACCCACTTCGTGAGGGAACTCCTTTTGCCGCCGCAGCCGCTGCACCAGACGGGTCACGCAGATGGCGCTGCCGCCGCAAGGGTAGCCCGCTTCCTGCAGGAGCTTCTGCGCCAGCTCGCCGGACAGATCCTTCTGCAGCCGACGGGGTCTGTAAACATACAGCAGAGCGCTGCCGTTTTCGCAGCGCATGGGGAGCACGCTCAGCCCCTTGGACACCAGCCGCCGGTTCAGATTGCGGACGTCGTCCATGAGCTGCGAGAGGGACTCGTAGCGGCAGGGAAACAGGCTGCCGGTCTTGATGCCGGCCAAGGTGGGCGCGCACTGGCGGATAATCAGTTCATCGGACATATGATCCTCCCCTTTCTATGGTCAGTTTGCGCCGATCCGGTTGGCCTATACTCGGAAATTTCATGCAGTTAGAAGTCTCTAACTACTGAAAGTTTAACACATCTAACTGCGCATGTCAATAGGGCGGATAGAAAAATTTTACCGAAAAATGATCTGAAAAACGGTATCCATCGGTGCATCATTTGCGGCCGGAAAAAATGGCGGAGCAGATTATAAAAAAGGAAGGCCGGAGAGGACAGCTCTCCGGCCTAAGAAGCATGATTCAGTTGAACCGGCCGTCCCAGGTGGACAGGGGCGCCAGATACTCTTCCGCCACGGCGGGGACATAGTAGGCGGCCAGATGATTCATGCCATCCACCACCGGCGCTTCCACCAGCAGCTCCACATAGAAGCGATAGTAGGGCATGAAATACTCGTCGTAGATGCCGGTGCGGTACACCAGCTCCACCTTGCGGATGTATGCCTCCCCGGGCATCTCCCAGCCGCAGGAGGAGATATAATGGCCGGCTGCGAGCTGCGCCTGCGCCTGCCGGGCGGTGATGATGGGGTAGTCGCCCACCTTATCGGACAGGTCGGTGCAGGTCAGACGGATCCGCCAAGGCTCTCCGTCTTCATTACAGGCAAATTCGGCTCCGTGGAAGAAGAACTCCAGCATCTCCTCCGTCTGGGTGCCGCCGGTTTCCGTAAAGACGATGTCGTAGCTCTGCTCTCCGTAGATGTTATAGTCGCCGCCGGTGACGCAGATCCGGGGATTTGTAAAATTCATTAAATCCTGGTATTCCGCCAGCAGCTTTTCCGCCAGCTCGTAGGCGCTGTCATAGGTGCGCAGGACAAGGCTGGCTTTTCCGGAGAGCGGCCCGCCGCGATCCGGATAGGTAATGGTGACGGTCATGAACTGATCCACCTCGATCTTTACGCCGTCCGCGCCCGTGGCCGTTACCGTGGTGGGGGCGAGGCCGTCGCTGCGCTCATCCCAGACCTCCGCTGTTTTCTCAGCGTCCCAGCCCAGCCGACCTGCCACTGAGCGGCATAGGGTGAGCATTTTTGCCTTATATTCCTCCGTGGCGGCCTGCAGAGGATAGCCGCCGGTGGCGTTGCGAAAGACGGGCAGCGTGTCCGGCAGGGAGCCTATCTGAGAGGGGCTGGTATTTTTGAGGTCGGATATGTCGCGCACATAATAGCCCTCGTAGCCGTAGCCGCCCAGCGATGGCCCCATGGACACGGGGAGCGTGGGCAGCTCCGTTGGGACAGGATCGGGGACATTGGGGGTGCTGGTCGGGAAAAATAAGAACCCCACGCCCAGCAAGACGGCCAGACAGGCGGCCATGGCGCCCCACTTCCTCCAAGCCGTCCGTTTTTTCACCGGCCGGTCGGCCTCCTCCACATAGGCGGGATCGGCAAGAGACATTTTATCCAAAAATTCGTTTCCGTTCATAAGGGGTAGCCCTCCTTTTCCAAATAGCTGCGCAGCTGCTCCCGACAGCGGTAGAGGGTGGTTTTCACCTTGCTCCGGCTCAGGCCGCAGCGATTTGCGATGTCTGCCACGGAGTCCAGATACCAGTACCGCCGCAGAAAAATAACGCGTTTTTCCGAGGGGAGCGCGGCGAGAAAACCGTTGATGACCTGGCTGAAGGCCAGATCATCCATGCGTCCGGCAGCGTTGTCCGGAGCGGGGAGACACTGCTCCAGCTCCGAGGTGAGCCGGCAGATGTGCCCCTGCCGCTTCAGGCGGCTGCGCTCGCGGCAGCGGTTGAGGGAGAGATTGCGGGTGATGCGGGCGAGAAAGGCGTAGAAATAGTCCGTCGGCTCGTGGGGCGGGATGCGGTTCCACGCCTCCAGATAGGTGTCGTTTTCGCACTCCTCGGCGGTCTGTGCATCCTGCACGATGCCGAAAGACAGGCTTTGCAGGCGGGCGCCGTACTTTTCGGCGGTGCATTGGATGGCGTCCTCGCTGCGGGAAAGATACAGCGCTACGATTTGGGCATCCTTCAAGCAGATCACCTCCCGTTTACAGTTTGAAGGCCCTTCACCTCTATAAGCAACTTTTGGATGTCGGAGGTTACATTTTTATAGGAAGTATAGCATATTTTTATGTGGACGAAAAGAACACAAACAGGGACAGCCTATAGGCTGTCCCTGTTTGCTATTTGAGGAATATGGAAAAGAAATAGAAAGGCAATTTTACTGTGCCGAAGCCCGCTGCTTCTTCTGAGCAGACAGAGCCTTGACGCCCTCGACCACCAGGTCGATGGCCAGAATCACCAGCAGCACGCCGATGATGCCGCGGATGTAGAACCACACCACGCCTTCGCCGCCGGCAATGATGCCGGTGATCTGGGTCTTAATGGTGAAGGCCAGGGAGGTCAGAGTCACCACCAGCATGAAGAACATGGGGAAGTAGAACATCTTGTTGTTGCGGCCGATCTTACCCAGCCAGCAGCACACGGCCAGCAGACCCAGAGCAGCCAGCAGCTGGTTGGCAGCGCCGAACAGAGCCCAGATCTTGGCATAGCCAGTAAGACCCAGCGCCACGCCGGCCACCACGGTGATGGCGGTAGCTACATAGGGGTTGGTGATGACCTTGCGCCAGCCGGTGAGGCTCTTGGAATCCTGTCCGACGGGGGTGAAAAGCTCCTGGAACATATACCGAGCCAGACGGGTGGCGGTATCCACGGAGGTCAGGCAGAAAGCGGAAACGGCCAGGATCAGCATGGAGTACACCACGTTATAGCAGCCGTCGCCGAACACCTTGGAGAACATGGAGGCAAGACCGGTGGCAAACACCACAGTGGGAGTCGTAGTCTCACCGGACTTATACTGCGCCCAGATGTAACCAACGGCACACACGGAGATCAGAGCCAGAGCGCACTCGATAAGCATACCGCCGTAGGCGATGGGCTTGGCGTCCTTTTCCTGATCCAGCTGCTTGGCGGTGGTGCCGGAACCAACCAGAGAGTGGAAGCCGGACACGGCGCCGCAGGCGATGGTCACGAACAGAGCGGGGAACAAGTAACCCAGAGAAGTGCCGCTGGGTTTCAGATTATCATAGAAGCCGGTAAAGGCGGGCATATCCACCGTGGGGTGGGCGCCGATAATGCCGACAATGGCCAGAATAATCATGCCGTACAGCAGGAAGGAGCTGAGGTAGTCACGGGGCTGCAGCAGGATCCACACGGGGGTGACGGAGGCAACAGCGATATACAGGCCAACGATAATCATCCATACGTTGTAGCTCAGGTAGATGGGGTGCCAGTTCAGGCCGATGTACATGCACGCGGCGATACCGATGACGCCGATGATGGTGGCAATGCCCAGAGGAGCGTTGCGGCGATATACGAAGAAGCCGAACAGAATGGCCATCAGGATGAACATGATGGAGATGATGGCGGTGGAAGCGTTGGCAGCGGAAGCCTCATAGTTGATGGCACCGGTCTCCGTGTAAGTGGCCTTGAAGGTGTTGGCAACGATGGATGCGAAAGCGGCCACCACCAGGATCAGGGTCAGATAGGAGAAGATGATGAACAGCTTCTTGGCCTTGGAGCCGATGGCGTCGCCGATGACCTCGCCGATGGACTGACCTTTGTGGCGAATGGAGGCGAACAGGGCACCGAAGTCATGGACACCGCCGAAGAAGATGCCGCCGATGAGCACCCACAGCATCACGGGCACCCAGCCGAACACAGCGGCCTGAATAGGGCCGTTGATGGGGCCGGCACCGGCGATGGACGAGAAGTGATGCCCCATCAGCACGGGGCCCCTGGCAGGACAGTAGTCCTGGCCGTCTTCAAATTCATGAGCGGGGGTCACACGGCTGTTGTCGATGCCCCACTTCTTGGCCAGCCAACCGCCGTAGAAAATATAACCTACGACCAGAACGGCAATGCCAATGATTAAAAACAATGCAGCATTCATAAAGTTTTCTCCTTTCCTAACGTCTTTTTCTTGGCTTTACAAAACAGCGTTTTTTTCAACAGCTGTGCTGCACTTCTCCCGCTGGCGTTGGAAAAAGCCTTTCCGTCCTCCAGCACCGCCAGACCCGAGTGGAAGTCCATCCATCCCCAGTAGGCCATTTTGAAGCTCTTGTAGATGCGGCATTTCCGCAGAGCTTTTTTCGCTGCCTCGTCGCAGCTGTCGCACAGGAACATGGCGGTAATGTAGCTGTACATATGTGTGGGACCCGGCTCCACTTTGGCCATGCCGTGCTCATAGGCATAGTCCCGACAGGAGTTGTATATTTCCTCCGTCAGGTGCGGCACGGAAAACAGGTACACATATTCGTGGCTGCTGGCTTCCCAGAGCTTTGCCTTGCGGCTGAGCACATATTTTTCGGAAAGGGCGTGGAAATCGCAGGTGGCCACCAGTGGCACCTGCTCCTCCTCTGCGGGAGAAATGTCAAAATAACCGGCGTAGCGACCCATCAGCTTGTCCACAGCCTCGGCTCGTGTCATGGTCTGCATAGTTCCACCTCCTGCTCAGCTGTATCTGCAAATTACTAATACCTCATATTAAAGCGGCTAATACAGGGGCAAAAATGGCCAAAAATTTCCTAATAAAGAGAAAAATGCCAACAAAATCCCTTCATGAGATAACAAATCCCCCTGAAATATGCTCGGATTATAGACCCATTCGCAAAGGGTTTCAAGCGTAAAAATTAACAAAAAATATATAATTTTTTCGTTAATTTTTTGTATTGTCATTTTTGAAAAGGGGTAGTATTATAACAAAATTATAAAAATATTAGAGAATTTTTTTTCGCTTTTGGGTCGAAACGGCTCGGAAAGCACGCGGTAAGGGGATGCAGCCTGAGAGGGCTGCAATTTTTTTTATACAAATGGAAAATGTTGCCCTGGGGCGTGCAACAAACTTGCAATTTGCGGCATCGGCAGGGGGGTAAGTGAAATAAAAAAGAAAGGAGGCGTGAGCGTGGGCAGCAAAACGTTGTTTGCGGCGGGGGCGCGCGTCCGCGAGCGAATGCGCCCCACATAGGGGGCCTGTGAGGGACGCCCACCTGCCGGAACCTCCGCATAACGGCTTGGCACCGGTTGAAGAAGCGGGAGATATATTATTAATGGGAGAAGGGCGACCGAGAGGGGAGCTGTACCTGCGGCTTCGGCAGGGGGCGCGAACAAAAGAATATGGACAAGAAGGAGGGGGAGAAAAATGACGGAAACCATTATCGTGGCGCTCATCACCGGCGGCCTGTCGCTGCTGGGGGTGATCGTCACCAGCAACAAGACCACCAAAGATGTGGAGGCCAAGCTGGAAAAGCAGCAGGCCGTCACCGACACGAAGCTGGAGGAGCTGACCCGCGAGGTGTGGGAGCACAACAACTTTGCCCGTCGCGTGCCGGTTCTGGAGGAGCAAGTGAAGGTGCTCAACCACCGGATCGCCGATCTGGAGAGCAGTCAGAATCATCATGCGTAAATAAAGAAAGGAGAAGCTTATGAAAATTTCCAATAAACTGTACGACATTCTCAAGTGGGTGGTCATCATCGTGCTGCCCGCCATGGCCACGCTGTATAAGGCGCTGTCCGCTGTGTGGGCGTGGCCGTATGCCAACGAGGTCGTCACCACCATCACCGCCGCGGACACCTTCCTGGGCGCCGTGCTGTGCATCTCTGCAGCCACTTATAATTATAATAAGGAGGGCGGCGGCAATGCCTAAGGTCTATCTGTCCCCCAGCAACCAGACGGAGAACCGCTACGCCTACGGCAGCACCAACGAGGCCGAGCAGTGCGGCCGCATCGCCGAGGCGTGCCGTGCGGCATTGGAGCGCAGCGGCGTAAGCGTCAAGGTCGGTCACATGATCTCCATGCAGCAGAAGTGCAGCGAGTCCACCGCCTTCGGCGCGGAGCTGCACGTTCCCATCCACACCAACGCCTTTAACGGCAGCGTCATGGGCACGAGGATGTTCTGCTACAACACGGGCAAGGGCATGGCGGCCTGCAAAGCCATTTTCACCCGTGTGGCGCCCCTGTCCCCCGGCACCAGCGAGAACATTCAGGTGAACCCGAAGCTCTACGAAGTACGGGTGCCCAAGGCGCCCACGGCCTATCTGGAGTGCGAGTTCCACGACACCGTGGAGGGCGCCAAGTGGGTCGTGGAAAACGCCGCCACCATCGGCGAGGCCATCGCCCGGGGCATTTGTGACTACTTCGGCGTGACTTATAAGCCTGTCGAACAGCCCAAACCCGCCCGGCCGGAGCAGCCCGCGGAGCAGAAGCTCTATCGGGTGCAGGTGGGGGCGTTCGCCAGCCGCGCCAACGCCGAAAAGATGGTGCAGCGCCTGAAAGAAGCAGGCTTCGACGCCTTCATTCGGCAGGACGCATAAAGCGCATAAGAGAGCTTAGAGGCGGGGTGCAAAGCCCCGCCTTTTTCCGCATATCCTCCTTGCCTTTGCGGGGCTAAGATGCTATAATCCATTTGACAATAAGAGAAAGGGTGAATAATTTGAAATCCATCCGTGATATTTATAAAATAGGTACAGGCCCCTCCAGCTCCCACACCATGGGTCCTGCGCGGGCTGCGGTGCTGTTTCGCGGCGAGCATCCGGAGGCAGATAAGTTTCAGGCTGTGCTCTATGGCTCTCTGTCCAAGACCGGTCGGGGACACGGCACAGACCGCGCCATACGGGACGCGGTTGCCCCCGCTGCGGCGGAGGTGATCTTCTCGCAGGAGGATCCCAAGGACATGAAGCACCCCAACACCATGGATCTTGTCGCTTTCCATGGGACGGAGGAGCTGGGGCGCATCCGCGTGCAGAGCATCGGCGGCGGCGACATCGTCATCGAGGGACGGGAGCGGGAGCTGGAGAGCGAGGAGATCTATATGGAGAACTCCTTTGCCGAAATACTGCAGTTCTGCCAGTACCGCTATGTGGATCTGGTGGAGTATATCGAGATGAACGAGGGTCCGGATATTTGGGACTATCTCGTTGGGGTGTGGCATGTGATGAAGCGCTCCGTGGAGGAGGGGCTGTCCCGCACCGGAGAGCTGCCCGGCGGCCTGCACATCCAGCGCAAGGCCAAGTATATGCACGATCACATCGTGGAGACCAAGCATCCCGAGCTGGTGGAGTGCCAGAAGGTCTGCTCCTATGCCTACGCCGTCAGCGAGCAGAACGCCGACAACGGCACCATCGTCACGGCGCCCACCTGCGGCTCCTGCGGCGTGCTGCCGGCGGTGCTATACTATTTTGAGGGCAAGCGCGGCCTCTCCGAGCTGGACATCGCCCATGCCCTGGGGGTGGCGGGCCTGTTCGGGGAGCTGGCCAAGCGCAATGCCTCCGTGTCCGGCGCCGAGTGCGGCTGTCAGGCGGAGGTAGGCGTAGCCTGCTCCATGGCCGCCGCCGCGGCCTGCCAGGCTTTCGGCTATAATATCCATCAGATCGAGTACGCCGCCGAGGTATCTCTGGAACACCATCTGGGTCTTACCTGCGACCCGATATGCGGGCTGGTGCAGGTGCCTTGCATCGAGCGCAACGCCGTGGCCGCCATGCGCGCCATCAATTCGGCCAATATTGCCTACTTCCTCACCGGTACCCGCAACATCAGCTATGATATGGTGCTCAAGAGCATGTATTACACGGGGCTTGACATGAACAAGCGCTACCGTGAAACTGCCGAGGGCGGTCTGGCTCGTATCTATACCCGTCGGGGCAAGTGAGCAAGTGAATGGATCTTTTTGTAGGCGGTCGCAGCGGCCGCCTGTTTTTTTGTGAAAAAAGTGTTGAGATAGCCCCTGCATTCTTGACGCAGAGGGGGAAAAAGAGTACAATATAATGCATAAAAAATGTGAGCCGCATTAAGCAGGAGGGTACGAACCATGGCCGATAGCAGAAACGCCAATAAGCCGGATAAGCCGGATAAAAACGAGGTGTGGTCGTGGGTCGTCATCGCCCTGCTGTTCGCCTTTGCATGGCCTGTGGGGCTTATCGTGCTGCTGGCGAAGCTCTCTGACGGCAAGCGCAAGCGCCCAAGCAGCGGCGCACAGCCGACGATCATCACAGCGGAGACGGAGAATACAGTGAAAAGCGTCGCCGCCGCGGAGAAAACGAGCGACTCTGCCGCAGGGCAGACGAAAAAAAACAAAAGCAATATCACCCGCCGCACGCCGAAGGTGTCCGACAGCGGTGCGAATGTTCTGCGCATCATCGGCATTATTGTGACCATCATAGGCGCCATTGCGCTGTCCGGCTCTCTGAAGGAAAATCTGTTCTTTTTGCAGGACGGCCATTGGGCGTGGTTTTTGGAGGAGATCTTCTTCCCCATGGGACTCACCGCCGGCGGCCTGGGTCTGCTGCTGGGGAGTCACTGGATGCGCCGCCGTCTGCGCCGCTACGCCAAGTATCAGACCATCGCCGGAAAGAAGGAAACGGTGTCCATCTCCCAGTTTGCCGCCGCAGCGGATGTTTCGCCCCGTCGGGTGGAAAATGATCTGGAGCAGATGGTGCAGAAGGGCTACTGGGGCAAGGAGGCCTATCTGGATCTGAGTCGGGGCGTCTTGGTGCGAACCTTTGAGGCGGCGGAGGATCTGGAAGAGCAGGCGCAGGCAAAGGCGCAGTCCGCTCCGGCGGAGACTGCGGAGGGCTACAGCGGCCAGCTCCGCGACATCCGCCGCGCCAATGACCGCATCGCCGACCCCGTTATCAGCGCCAAGATCGACCGGTTGGAGGAGCTGGCGGGTAAGATCTTCCGCATCGTGGAGGAGGAACCGGAAAAGAAGACCAAAGCCTCCACCTTCCTCAACTACTACCTACCCACCACCCAGAAGCTGCTGGACAGCTACGCCGATTTTGAGGAAGCCGGCGTCAGCGGCGAGAACGTGTCCCAGGCCAAGCAGCGCATTGCCAACACCATGGACAAGATCGTGGAGGGCTTTGAGCGGCAGCTTGACCAGCTCTATCAGTCCGACGCCATGGACGTGGACACCGACATCCGTGTCATGGAGCAGATGCTCCGGCGGGATGGCGCCGGTGCGGCCGATGACTTCGGCATGGGCGCAGCGGCGGTGCAGGAGGAGCAAGCAGAGTGAATCACGCAGCGGCGGCAGCCTGTTTTCGGGCGGTCGTCGCTGCTGCGCATTTCTTGACGAATGCGGGAAAATATAGTAAAATACTTGGATATAAACGTTGCACCATTTCGACAGGATGCATCCGGTCGGGGTGGTAAAATCGAGTGGATAGGGAGGCGACAGCGGTGGACAGAGCAGCATTTTTCGGCGGCACATGGTGCGCTGCGGCAGACTATTTCGGCGCGCACCCCGCGGAGACGGGCTATCGCTTCCGCCTGTGGGCGCCCAACGCCCGCTCCGTGAGTCTGGCGGGGGATTTTTCTGCGTGGCAGCTTATCCCCATGTCGTGGGAGGACGGCGTGTGGGCGTGCACCGTGGCGGAGGCCAAGGCGTATGACAGCTATAAATTCTGCATCACGCAGGCGGACGGGCGGGTCGTCTGGAAGGCGGATCCCTATGCCTTCCACGCTGCCACCCGCCCCGGAACGGACAGCAAGCTGGCGCCGCTTTCCTACGACTGGCAGGACGATGCGTGGCAGCGCAGCCTCAAAAGAAAACCGCTTTTAAAGCGCCCTCTGAACATCTATGAGGTGCATCCCGGTTCCTGGCGCCGCTATCCCGACGGCAGCCCCTTTGACTACCGGAAGCTGGCCGACGAGCTGGCGGCCTATGTGTCCGACATGGGCTACACGGCGGTGGAGCTGATGCCCGTGACGGAGTACCCCCTGGACGCCTCTTGGGGCTACCAGTGCACAGGGTACTTTGCCCCCACCTCCCGCTACGGAACGCCGCAGGATCTGAAATATCTGGTGGACACGCTCCATCAGGCCGGCGTGGCGGTATTTCTGGACTGGGTGCCGGCGCATTTCTGCAAGGATGAGCACGGACTTATCCAGTTTGACGGCACGTGCCTCTATGAATACGGCGACTGCCTGAAATGGGAGCACGAGGGCTGGGGCACGCGGGTCTTTGACTATGGCCGCGGGGAGGTGCGCAGCTTCCTGCTGTCGTCGGCCATGTGGTGGCTGAAGGAGTATCACATGGACGGCCTGCGGGTGGACGCCGTGGCCTCCATGCTGTATCTGGATTACGGCCGCACACAGTGGCGCCCCAATAGAAACGGCGGCAAGGAAAATCTGGAGGCTGTGTCGTTTTTGCAGCTTCTGAACCGCACCGTCCACGCCCAAAAGCCTACCGCCCTGATGATCGCCGAGGAGTCCACCGCCTGGCCCCATGTGACAGGCGCCGAGGGGCTGGGATTTGACCTGAAGTGGAACATGGGCTGGATGAACGACCTGTGCCACTATTTGAAAATGGACCCCTTCTTCCGGCGGGATCATCATCGGGATGTCACCTTTTCCATGATGTACGCCTTTTCCGAGCGATTTGTACTGCCCATCTCCCACGACGAGGTGGTGCATATGAAGGGCTCCCTGCGGGGCAAGATGCCCGGGGACGAGGGCATGCAGCTGGCGGGCGTGAAGGGCTTTTTGGCCTACATGCTGGCGCACCCGGGGTGCAAGCTGCTGTTCATGGGAGCGGAGCTTCCCCAGTGGAAGGAATGGGACTTTGACGGGGAGCTGGACTGGGGCGTGCTGCAAGACCCCGCTGTGTCTGCAGCGCATGACTGCATTCGTGCGCTGAATTGTTTTTACAAAAAGCATCCGCCCCTGTGGGAAAACGACCTCGACTGGGACGGCTTTACCTGGCTGGTGGCCGATGACAATTATAACAATATTCTGGTGTTTCTCCGCCGCGACAGGCGGGGGCGTGAGCTGGTCTGCATCGTGAATTTTGCCCCCGTGGCGCACGAGGATTACCGCTTCGGCGTGCCGGAAAAGGCGGTTTATAAAGAAGTATTCAACACCGACGCACCCCAGTGGGGCGGCAGCGGCGTAGTGAATGAAAGACCCATACCGGTGGAGGGCGTCCCGTCCCACGGCCGCGAGACCTCCGTCAGCGTGCGCATCCCGCCTCTGGGTGCGGTGTACCTGCGGGGCGAGGGGATCTATAAGAAGGAGAAAGGAGCGGATCAACCGTGAAAAAAGAATGCATTGCCATGCTGCTGGCCGGCGGTCAGGGCAGCCGCCTCTATGTGCTCACCGGGGACATGGCCAAGCCCGCCGTACCGTTCGGGGGGAAGTTCCGCATTATTGATTTCCCCCTCTCCAACTGCACCAACTCCGGCATCGACACCGTGGGCGTGCTCACCCAGTACCGCCCCTTGGAGCTGAACAGCTACATCGGCAGCGGCCAGCCCTGGGAGCTTGACCGCATGAACGGCGGCGTGCATATCCTCCCCCCGTACCAGAGCAACAGTGGCGCGGGATGGTATAAGGGCACCGCCAACGCCATCTACCAGAACATCGGCTTCGTGGATCTGTACGATCCGGAGTATGTGGCGGTGCTGTCCGGCGACCACATTTATAAAATGGACTATTCCAAAATGCTCCGCCGCCATAAGGACACCGGCGCCGACTGCACCATCTCCGTCATGGAGGTGCCCTGGCACGAGGCCAGCCGCTTCGGCATCATGAATGTGGACGCCGAGGACGTCATCACGGACTTTGAGGAAAAGCCCGCAAAGCCCAGGAGCAATCTGGCCTCCATGGGCATTTACATCTTCACCTGGAAAAAGCTGCGGGCTTATCTCCTGCAGGATGAGGCGGATCCCGCGTCTGCCAACGATTTCGGCAAAAATGTCATTCCCGCTATGCTGAAGGCCGGAGAAAAGATGGTGGCCTACCGCTTCGAGGGCTACTGGAAGGATGTGGGCACTCTGGATTCCCTGTGGGACGCCAACATGGATATGCTCTCTCCCGGCTCGGGGCTGAACCTGCTGGATAAGAGCTGGCCCATCTACAGCCGCACCCCCTCCTGCCCGCCGGCCTTCTTTGCGGAAACGGCCGACGTGGGCAACAGCGCCGTGGCCAAGGGCTGTGACATTCGGGGCGAGGTGAAGAACACCGTCCTCAGTTATAACGCCGCCGTGGAGGAGGGGGCTGTGGTCACCTACTCCGTGCTCATGCCCGGCGCCGTGGTGAAAAAGGGCGCTCGGGTAGAATATGCCATTTTGGGCGAAAATAGTGTGGTGGGCGCAGGCGCTCATGTGGGCGCAGGGCCGGAAACCGCCGCCGACCCCGATCAATGGGGCGTGGCGGTGCTGGGGCCTTGTGCGGAAGTGGCCGACGGGGAGACCGTCCCTGCCGGCGCCATGCTGGATAAATCACACGGACAGGAGGCGAAGGCATGAACGGAATGCACGGCATCATTTTTTCCTATGAAAAATCCAACGGCCTGCGGGAGCTGACGGAGCACCGTATCCACGGCTCCGTGCCCTTCGGCGGCTCCTACCGCATGGTGGACTTCATCCTCTCCGACATGGTCAACGCCGGCATCCGTGACGTGGGCGTCATCATGCACGGCCGGTGCCAGAGCATGATGGATCACCTGCGCAGCGGCAAGAGCTGGGATCTCTCCCGCAGCTTCGGCGGCCTGACGCTGCTGCCGGTGTTCGCCTATAACAACGCTCGGGGCGACGGCCGCTTTCGGGGCAAGCTGGAGGCGCTGGACGTGGTGAAGGAGTACCTGCACCATATCCGGCAGGACTATGTGATTCTGGCGGACAGCGACGTGGCGCTGAACATCGGCCTCAAGGCCGTGCTGCAGGCGCATCTCGACACCGGCGCGGACGTCACGGCGGTGTGCGCCCCCTCCACAGGCGACGGCCTCTACCTCAATATGGACGCCTCCGGCCGCGTGCAGGAGGTGGTGGAGGAGCAGCATAAGGGCTTCCGCTGCCTGCAGATCTTCCTGCTGCGCAAGGAGCTGCTTCTCGCGCTGGTGGAGCGGTTCGTCAGCCGCAATAAGTACAGCTTTCAGGAGTACGTCCTGCAGGGGCTTGCAAAGGAGCTGCACATCCACGGTTATGTCTTCGGCGGCTTTGCGGCGCATATCACCGACGTGGCCGGCTACTATGCCAGCAGCATGCAGCTGCTCGACCCCGCCGTGCGGCAGGATCTCTTCTGCCCTGACCGCCCCATTTATGCCAAGGAAAACGACGCCGCCTCCACCTATATGGACCCTCACGGGGGCTGCGTGAATTCGCTGGTGGATGACGGCTGCGACATTCAGGGCAGCGTCAGCGGCAGCATCATCAGCCGTGGTGTCCGCGTGGAAAAGGGCGCCGTGGTGGACGGGTGCATCCTCTTTAAGGACACGGTGGTGGGCAAGGACGCCGTGCTGCGCCATGTCATTGCGGATAAAAATGTAAAGGTCGGCTCCGGCGTGCATCTGGAGGGTACGGAAAAGTACCCCATGGTGCTCAGCAAGGGCGCGGAGGTATAAGAAATATTAAGAGGTATAAGATGAACATTCTCTATGTAACGGGGGAGGCCGCCCCCTTCTGCAAAACCGGCGGTCTGGCGGATGTGTCCGGCAGCCTTCCGGTGGCTCTGGCGGCCAGAGGCCACCGCGTGGCGGTGATCCTGCCGCTGTATAACAGCATTTCCACCCAGTGGCGCGAAAAAATGACCTTCCGCCGGTATATCTATGTGGATCTGGCGTGGCGCCATGAATACTGCGGCCTGTTTTCCCTTGAGCACCGCGGCGTCACCTGGTATTTTGTGGATAATGAGCGTTATTTTGCCCGCGGCCGGCTCTATGGCGAGTGCGACGACGGGGAGCGCTTTGCCTTTTTCTCCCGTGCGGTGCTGGATCTGCTGCCCGTGCTGGACGATATGCCTGAGGTGATCCACTGCAACGACTGGCAGACGGCGCTGGTGCCCATCTACCGGCAGGATCTCATGGGGCGCTGGGACGCTCTGCGCGGTATCCGCACCGTGTTCACTATCCATAATGTGGAGTATCAGGGCAAGTTCGGTGCGGACACGGTGGAGGATCTGTTCGGCCTGGATCGCGGCTGGTATGAGGGCGGCACGCTGCAGATGGACGGCTGCGTGAACCTCATGAAGGGCGCCATGCTCTGCGCCAACGCCGTCACCACCGTCAGCCCCACCTATGCCCGCCAGCTCCGTCTGGGCGCCTATGCCGAGGGCATGGAGTCCGTGGTGCAGCTTTGCGGTGACAAGATCACCGGCATCGTAAACGGCATCGACACCGCTGTTTTTGACCCCTCCTCCGACCCCGTGCTGGCGGCGCATTACAGCGTCGGGAACCTCCGCGGCAAGGCGGACTGCAAGCGGGCGCTGCAGCAGGAGCTGGGGCTGCAGGTGCAGAGCGACGTGCCCCTTATTTCCATCGTGACCCGTCTGGTGGGGCACAAGGGCATCGACCTCATCTGCGAAAGCCTGGACGCCATCATGCAGACCGGCTGCCAGTTCGTGATGCAGGGCAGCGGCGACAAGCGGTATGAAGACTTTTTCCGCTACGCGGAAAACCGCTATAAAGGCCGGCTTTGCGCCTATATCGGCTATAATGAGGACTTGGCGCACCGCATCTACGCCGGCAGCGACCTGTATCTGATGCCCTCCCGCTCGGAGCCTTGCGGCCTTTCTCAGATGATCGCCATGCGCTACGGCGCCGTGCCCATTGTCCGCCAGACCGGCGGCCTTGCGGACACGGTGCGCTCCTGCCAGGTGGGGCAGGAGGACGGCAACGGCTTTGTTTTTGCCGATTACAGCGCCTTCGATATGCAGTATGTCATCTCGCAGGCGGTGGAGCTGTACCGCAGCAATCTGCACGGCTTCCGCTGCGTGCAGGAGCGTGGCATGCGAGACGACTTCAGCTGGAATGCCAGCGCCGGCTCCTATGAAGCCCTTTATGAGCACATTACCGATACGACAAGGAGAACAAGATGACCAAGAACACACTGAAAGATGCAATTTTGCAGAAGCTGCGCATCAACTGCGGCTGCACGCCCCAGCAAGCGGGGGACGGCGATATGCTCCGTGCCTGCGCCATGGTTCTGCGGGACATTATGGCCGAGCGGAACGTCACCACGCGGGAGGAAACGGACAAGGAGCAGCTCCGGCAGGTGCACTACCTGTCCCTGGAGTTCCTTATGGGACGCAGCCTCATGAAAAACGCCTATAATCTCGGCCTTGTGGACGCGCTGACCCAGGCCGTGGAGGAGCTGGGCTTCAAGGCGGCCGACCTCTTCGAGCACGAGCCGGACGCCGGCCTCGGCAACGGCGGCCTTGGCCGTCTGGCCGCCTGCTATCTGGACAGCATGACCACGCTGGAGATCCCCGCCACGGGGTATTCCATCTGCTATGAGCTGGGTCTTTTCAAGCAGAAGATCGTGGAAGGCCAGCAGGTGGAGCTGCCGGACGACTGGCAGGATATAGGCGGCGCATGGCTGCTGCCCCGTCCGCAGGAGGCGGAGGAGGTGCACTTCGGCGGCACCGTCCGCACCAAGTGGGACGGCGGGCAGCTCATGGTGGTTCACGAGGACTATACCCGCGTGCTGGCCGTGCCCTGTGACATGGAGATCGCCGGCTATAAGACCGATCATGTCAACACCCTGCGCCTCTGGCAGGCGCGCAGCCCCAAGCCCGTGGATATGCAGCTTTTCAGCCGCGGCCAGTACCTGCAGGCCAGCGAAGAGCGCACCATGGCCGACGCCATCAGCAAGGTGCTCTACCCCGAGGATAATCACTACGAGGGCAAGTCCCTGCGCCTGAAGCAGCAGTATTTCTTCGTGTCTGCCACCATCCAGTCCATCACCCGCAAGCATCTGGAGGTGTACGGCACCCTGCGCAATTTCCATGAGAAAAATGTCATCCAGATCAACGACACCCATCCCACGCTGGTCATCCCCGAGCTGATGCGCATTCTCATGGACGACGCCGGCATGGGCTGGGACGAGGCGTGGAACATCACCAAAAACAGCGTGGCCTACACCAACCACACCGTGCTGGCCGAGGCGCTGGAGTGCTGGCCGCAGAGCCTGTTTGAGACGCTGCTGCCCCGCATCTGGCAGATCATTTCGGAGATCGCCCACCGCTGGCAGAAGCAGGTGGAGGACTTCTATCATGACCCCGCCAAAACCGAGAAGCTGGCCATCGTCTGGGACGGCGGCGTCCGCATGGCCAACCTCTGCATCGCCGGCGGCATGAGTGTCAACGGCGTATCCGCCCTGCACACGGACATTTTGAAAAAAGATGTGTTCCGCGAGGCCTATGAGATGCATCCGGAGCAGTTCCACAATGTCACCAACGGCGTGGATCACCGCCGCTGGCTCAGCCAGGTGAACCCCGGCCTTCACAGCCTCATCTGCGACCTTAACGGCGGCGACGGCTACCTCCTGCATCCTCAGGAGCTGAGCAAGCTGGACGCCTATGCAGACGACGCCTCCGTCCTCTCGCGTCTGGAGGAGATCAAGCGCGCCAATAAGCTCCGCTTTGCCTGCTGGGCGAAAAAGCAGCAGGGCGTCACGCTGAACACCGACGCCGTGTTCAACGTGCAGGTCAAGCGCCTGCATGAGTATAAGCGTCAGCTCCTCAACGTCATGCACATTCTCTACCTCTACCAGTGTCTGCAGGACGATCCCACTATGGACTTCCGTCCCCAGACCTTCCTCTTCGGCGCCAAGGCCGCCCCGGGTTACACCGTGGCCAAGCGCATCATCCGGCTCATCGGCTCCGTGGCGGATCAGATCAACCACGACCCCGTTTGCAAGGATAAGCTGCAAGTGGTGTTTTTGGAAAATTATCGGGTGTCCATGGCGGAGATGCTCATGCCCGCCAGCGAGGTGTCCCAGCAGATCTCCACCGCCGGCAAAGAGGCCAGCGGCACCGGCAACATGAAGTTCATGATGAACGGTGCCGTTACCATCGGCACGCTGGACGGCGCCAACGTGGAGATGCAGGAGGTGCTGGGCGACGAAAATATGTTCCTCTTCGGCCTGCGGGCGGAGGAGGCGGCCGCCCTCTCGCGGCACTATGACCCCGAGCTGCTCTATGAGCGCGATCCGGTGCTGCGCCGTGTGCTGGACGCCATCCGCACGGGCTTTAAGGACGGCGTGAGCTACGAGGACATCTACCGCCGCCTGCTTTTCGGCGGCGACTGCCCGGCAGATCAATATCTGCTCCTTGCGGATTTCGTGTCCTACTGCGACGCCGGCCGCCGCATGATAAAAACCTACGGCGACCGCAAGCGCTGGAACGAGATCAGCCTGCACAACATCGCCCGCAGCGGCATTTTTGCTGCCGATCGCTCCATTCGGGACTATGCCGAGGAGATCTGGCATGTGCCATACAGAAAATAAAACAGCAGACAAAGCGGCGGTACCCTCGGGTGCCGCCGCTTTCTCCTGCCCCCGCACCGCACCACCCAATTCACGCCATAGGGCGGGCCCTCACCCCGCCGCCGTTCTTGCACCGCGCCCTATACCATGCGTAGGGGCGGGGTTCTGCCCCACCCGCCTGCACCGGCAGATCGCTTTTGCCCCTCCCTTGTCTTCACATGCTCCCCGTATTTCCCCTCTTTTCAGCGGTTGACATTTGTGGTAAAATGGAAATTGAAATTTTATGGCAAAAAAAGAGGAAAGAAACTATGGAAATTACCCAAGGCGTGCCCTTTGACAGCTTCGGCCTGTCAGAGGCCACCATGCGAGCCATTAGAAACAAAGGCTATACCGTTTCCACGCCGGTGCAGGCGGGCTGCATCCCGCCCATGCTGGAGGGAAAGGATGTCATCGCCAAGGCGCCCACCGGCACGGGTAAGACCATGGCCTTCGGCCTGCCCATCATTGAGCGCATTGATCGGGAGAGCGAGGCGGTGCAGGCGCTGATTTTAGCGCCCACCCGTGAGCTTGCCATGCAGATCACCGAGGAGCTGCGGGAGGTGGCCGTGTGCCACGAGGGGCTGCGGGTGGTGTGCCTGTACGGCGGCGAGCCTATCGGCAAGCAGATCAACGCCCTCAAGCGCAAGCCCCAGATCGTTGTGGCCACTCCGGGCCGCCTGTCCGACCACATGAAGCGCCGCACCGTCACGGTGAAGGAAGTGCAGACCGTGGTGCTGGACGAGGCCGACCGGATGCTGGACATGGGCTTTATCCACGACGTCACCCGCATTCTGGACAAGATTCCCAACCGCAAGAATCTGGGCATGTTCTCAGCTACCATTTCCCGAGAGGTGATGGACATTTCCTGGGTCTATCAGCGGGATCCCGAGGAGATCACCGTGCAGGCCACCAAGGAGAATAAGCCCGATATCCTCCAGTACCGCATAGAAGTTCCGGCAGATCAGAAAGTGGACACCATTGCCCGCATCATAGCCGGGGAAAAGCTGGAGCGGGTCATGTGCTTTTGCAACACCAAAGGCTCCACGGAGCGGCTGACCAAGTTCCTGCAGATGCGCGGCATGGATGCCCAGTGCATCCATGGCGACATTCCCCAGCGCAAGCGGGAGGCAGTGATGACGCTGTTCCGAGAGGGCAAGCTCCATGTGTTCGTGGCAACGGACGTGGCCGCCCGGGGCATCGACGTGGACGATGTGGACGCCGTATTTAACTACGACGTGCCCGATGAAAACGAGTATTATATCCACCGCATCGGCCGAACGGGTCGTGCCAAGCGCCACGGTGTGGCCTATACGCTGCTGTCGGATTTTCCCAGCCGCATGCGGCTGGACGATATTGCCCGCAACACCCGCAGTCAGATCCTTCCCGCCGTGGTGGACGAAAACGGCTGCGTGGCGCCGGAGAAGAAGTGAGCCGATCGGGCGCAAAAGGAGAACGTACATGAGAAATCTGAAACGATATGCGGCGCTGCTGCTGGCCTTGGCGCTTTCGCTGGGGCTGCTGGCCGGCTGCAGTCTGGGGAAGGAAGTGTCCTTTCGGGTGGCCATGGGCAGCGTTCCGGCCACTCTGGATCCGGCGCTGGTCTCCACCGATGAAGAAAAGATCGTGGTGAGCCACCTGTTTGAAAATCTCATGAAGCTGCAGTCCGACGGGAGTGGCGGCAGCACGGCGGTGAGCGGTGTGGCGCGCAGCTACCAGTGCGACACCACGGCCGAGGGGCAGGAGACCTACACCTTCAAGCTCCGCTCCGGCGCAGTCTGGTCAGACGGCACCCGCGTCAAGGCCGGAGATTTTGTTTATGCGTGGAAGCGGCTGGTAGATCCGGCCACCGGCTCTGAAAACGCCGGCCTGCTGGACATGGTGGCCGGCTACAGCGCCGCCCGCGCCGGAAATGTGGAGGCGCTGCAGGTGTCTGCGCCAGACGACGACACCTTCGTGGTGGTGCTCTCCGGCCGCTGCCCGTATTTCGTGGACAGCGTTTGCACGGCGGCGGCTACCATGCCGGTGCGCAGCTCCGCCGTGGAGCAGGAGAACTGGTCTCTCTCGCTCCGGACGCTCCTCACCAACGGAGCGTACACCGCCGTTTCCTGGGAAAATGACACGCTGCTGCTGCAGCAGACCGAGGGGTATTACGACGCCCGCCGCCTGGGTCCTGAGTCCATTTCCTTCCGCTTCACCGCCGATGAGCAGACGGCCAACGCCCTTTTTGAGCAGGGCGAGGCGGACTTTGTGCTGGGGCTGACGGACGAGGCCGTGTCCAAAAAGATCGACAGCTGGACGCCGGACTACTATCCCGAGACCAGCGTGGTGCTGCTCAATGAAATGTCCACCTTTGTCGACAGCGACAAGGTGCGCCGCGCCATGAGTCTGGTCATCGACCGCAACGCCATTGCTGAGCTGCTGGGCGCGCGCACCCATCTGGCGGCGGAGGGTCTGGTGACCTGGGGCATCCGCAGCACGGCGGGCGGACAGTTCCGTGATTACGGCGCCGCCGTGGATAACGACAGCGAAAACTATGAAAAGAACTGTCAGACGGCGCAGGAACTGATGCAGGAGGCGGGCTACACCGCCGACGTGCTGGAGCGTCTGGAGCAGGTGGTCATGCTCTATGAGTCCGACGGCACGACGGATTCTCTGGCCGTGTTCCTGCAAAAGACGTGGAGAGAGAAGCTGGGCATTCAGGTGACGCTCAGGGGCGTGTCCGCCTCGGAGATCACGAAGGCACTGGAGCAGGGCGAATACACGCTGGCCGCCCTGCGGGTCACCAGCGACCGCAATGACGCCACGGGCTTTCTCAACCGCTGGCGCACCGACAACGAGGGCAACTATGCCAACTTCAATTCCTCCGCCTACGACATGCTGCTGGGTGTGGCGTCGGTATCCGCCAGCAAGGAGGCGCGGGACGCCTATCTGGAGGACGCCGAGCGCCTGCTGCTGGAAAAGGGGAACGTGATCCCGCTGTACCACAGCACCAGAAGCTGGAGTCTCTCGGAGAAGTACACTGGCTTGTTCGGCGATGGTTTGGGACGCTACTTCTTCGCCGGCATTCATGCCGTCAGCAAGTAAAACCGATTTTCCCGAATAAAAAATGGCGGCAGCCGCGCTTAAACTGCGGCTGCCGTCGTTGCGTTTTAACTTAGTCATCCTCTTGGGCGCTGTTGATGCGCGCTATCAGTATCGCAATTTCATTTTCATACAGCGAGGTTTCATAGAGAGCCTCATGCTTTTTCCCGCTGCGGTCGATGAAATGGAAAAAGTGACGATAGATTCCTGACGGGGCGGCGCTGGTGGCGCTGTGGTGGGCTTCGATGGCCATTTCGCCGCAGCACTCGATGTCGGTGTATTCGTAGTATTTTCCGTTAAACGGGTTTGTTTTGAAGTAAAAACCCCTCTGGCCGATGCAGATCTTATAGTAAAAATAGCGGCTGATGAGCTTTATGAAGGTCACCGTCATGAGAGTCGCTATACCCCCGAAGGCCAGGGCAACAAAGGCCATCTTGTTGGGAGCCGGCTGCAGCTGGTCGATGGTCAGCACGATGAAAAACGCAGCCAAAGCGCCGACGATCACCATCCGCATGATGCCGTAGGGTCTGCCGGTAATAATGTAATCCCACTTTTCGGCCTTGCTTTGCATCGTATTTTTACCCCCGCTGCATTAAAAGATATGTATTCACGAGTCGCTGCGGCCGATGCACCATGAGCATGGCTCGTAGCCGGCGGCCTCCGCCTGCTGCGGGGAGAGGGCGGTGATGTTGTCCTTGCCCTCCACAAACATGCAGTCTGCCTTGTGGTAGCACCTTCCGGACGGAGTCAGATACACCGTTCCGCTTGTGTCGGCCGACGAGGCAAACAGCAGGGCGCACACCACAGCCAGCGCCGCCAGAGTTGCGCCCACCCCCAGAGCGATGCGCCGAGGCTTGCGGCGCTGATTGTATCGCATGAGGTCGGCTGAAAATTCGTTGGCCTCCTGCTCCTGCAGTACGCCGGTGCCTGGGCCGGTGATGGGCGCATGATCCAGATGATGGCAAAGAATGTGCCCCAACTCGTGGCTCAACAGAACCATCTGCTCCTGCTGGGACAGATTCTCCAGTATAAAAACGATCCGCAGGTTGGTGTCCTGATAGGTGAAGGCGGATTGGCTTGCGGCATAGTCAAACAGCCGCAGGGCGGTCAGCAGCGTGGTGACCTCCTTGCAGTTGGATGTCCGGCTGTACTCCACGAGAGAAAAGCCCTGCGCCTGCAGGGCTTTTTTGAGATCCGAAATGGAAAACGGACGATGATGAAATTGCGCCAGAAAGGTGCGCGCTTCACGCTGCGCTGTCGTCATAAAACCGACCCCTTCTTACTCGTTCTCTTTATTTTTCAGGCTGCGCAGAGCGTCCGCCGCTTCTGCGGCGCTCTCGGCGGGCAGGTTCACGCTGGTAAAGCTGCCGCCAAAGGCAGCGGCCTGGCCGGAAAACGCCTCCGACGCCTCGCGGCAGCGCTCGGCCTCCACCTTCAGCACGGTGGCCACGGTGTGGCGGCCGTAGTTGTCCAGCTGCGCGTACTGCGTCAGCAGCTCCTGGGTGTCGTCGGTGAGGTAGAAGGCGGAGTCGTCCGACAGAGCCTTGATGCCCAGCGTCTTGCAGATCTGCACCACTGTGTCAAAGGAGGAGCCGCCGATCCCGTTGTGCAGAGCGCTGTTGATGGTCGACAGAGGAATGTTCACGGCAAAAGCGAACTGGCGCACACTTTTGTACTGGCGTGCGATCTCTGTGCGTACAATTTTAGTTAAGTTATCCATATTCATCCCTCTATTCCTTTATGAGTAATTTCCTTGTTTCATAATAGCATAAAACCGGAAAAATGCAATAGGAATTATTTTCCAAAAAATGGGAAAAATTTTATGAATTTTGACGGACACCTGTCTGACGCTGCCGAAACTGCGCTGAAAAACGACAGGACAGAAGAAAGGGTTTATTTTGCCGAGCGAGTATGGTATACTTACTATAAGTGCGAATCTGCCGGAAGGAGGGGTCAGCGATCAAACGGAATAAAACCGGAAAACAGAGATCGTTTTTTGCCATGGTCAAGGATCTGATTGACCGCTACTATGGCCACGATGTCGCCCGAGACGGGGCGGCGCTGACCTACTATCTGCTTTTTGCCATTTTTCCGCTCCTGGTGTTCATCAGCACGCTGGTGGGTCTTATGGAGCTGGACGTTGAGAGCGTGATGCTCTCCATGAGCCGCATCCTGCCGGAGCAGGTGGTGGGCATCATAGGCAGCTATCTGGAGTATGTGTCCACCAGCCCCAGCCGGCAGCTGCTGGTGTTCAGCCTGATCTTTTCCGTGTGGTTCCCCATGCGAGCCACCAGCTGCCTGCTGCACTCCGTGCGCAAGGCCTACGGCGTGCCCCAGCCCCCCGACATCATCGGCGGCACCCTGCGCAACCTGCTGTTCACCCTCTGGCTCATCGTCACCATCGCCGCCAGCATCGTGCTCACCACCGTGGGTCGTCGGGCGCTGGAGTTCGTGTCGGGGCTTATCCATCTGCCGGAGGGCTTTATCGACCTGTGGGGCACCTTGCGTTTCGTGTTTCTGGGCGTCATCATGCTGCTGGTGCTGGTGCCGCTGAACATGCTGGCGCGGGGGCACCGGTGTCCGCTGCGGGAGGTGGTGCCAGGGGTGCTGCTGAGTATGCTGGCGTGGCTGACCCTGTCCGTGGCATTTTCCTATTATGTGGAAACAGTGGCGCATTATACGGAGCTGTACGGCTCCATTGCCACCATCGTGGTGGTGCTGCTGTGGCTGTATATGAGCGGTCAGGTGCTCATCATGGGCGCGGAGTACAATGGCTTCCGCCTTGCAAATAAAGAAACGAAAATCATCCGTCCGCCGGAAGGGAAGGAAGACGCAAAATGAAAATTATCATCGTGGGAAACGGAAAGGTGGGCTACGCCATCGCCAGCCAGTTGGCGGGGGAGCGCCACGACATCGTTATGGTGGATGACAGCGCCGCCGCCTTGCACAAGGCGGAGAACGCGCTGGACGTCATGTGCATTGAGGGCAACGGCGCCTCCATCCGCGTGCTGAAGGAGGCCGGCGCGCAGGCGGCGGATCTGGTCATCGCCGTCACCAACCTGGACGACACGAACCTGCTCTGCTGCTTCATCGCCAAGAAGCTGGGCGCCGACCACACCATTGCCCGTGTGCGCAGTCCGGAGTATCGTCGGGATGCCGATATGCTGAAAAAGGAGATCGGCCTTGACATGGTCATCAATCCCGACTTGGCCGCGGCGCAGGAGATCGCCCGCATCGTGTCCACCCCCTCGGCCTTCTCCGTGGAGCCGTTTGCCCGCGGGCGCATCGACATGATCGGCTTTGACGTCACTGCCCAGACCTGCGTGGCGGGTCGCTCCCTCAGCGAGTTCAGCAGCCACACTTCTGCCAAGGTGCTCTTCTGCGTGGCGGTGCGCGGCGGCGAAACGGTGATCCCCAACGGCGCATTTGTGCCCCAGATCGGGGACAAACTATACATGATCGGCGCCAAGGGGCAGCTGCAGGACATGCTCCACAGTCTGGGTCACTCCCAGCAGAAGGTGCGCGCCGTGTCCATTCTGGGCGGCAGCCGCACGGCCATGTATCTGGTGTGGGAGCTGAAAAAGCGGGGCATCAAGTCCCAGATCGTGGAGATGAACCACCAGAAGTGCCTGCTGCTCTCCGCTGAGCTGCCGGACACTCTCGTCATCGAGGGGGACGGCACGGACAATGACCTCCTGCGGGAGGAGGGCGTGTTTGCGGCGGACGCCTTCGTGTCCTTGACGGATCGGGACGAGGAGAACCTGCTCATGGCGCTCAGCGCCCAGCGGGCAGGCGTGGGCAAGGTGCTGGCCAAGATGACCCGCCCCAATTATATGGATCTGGTGCAGGACACCCGCATCGGCAGCATCATCAGCCCCAAGGATCTGGTGGCCAACCAGATCACCCGCTATGTCCGCGCGCTGGCTAACTCCGAGGGCAGCTTCGTGGAGAGCCTGTATAAGATGATGGGTGGGCAGGTGGAGGCGCTGGAGTTCACCGCCGGCCCCGAGTGTCGGGAGCTGCTGAATAAGCCCATGAAGGATCTGCCCCTGAAGCAGGGGGTTCTGGTGGGCGCCATTGCCAGGGACAAGGAGATCATCATTCCCGATGGCAATTCCTGCATCCGCGAGGGCGACCATGTGGTGGTGGTCACCAAGACCACCGGCACCGATGACCTGATGGATATTCTGCGATAAAACAAAAGGAAGTGTTTTTAATGGACACCATGAACGAAAAGCTGCGGGAGTACGCCAGGCTCCTCGTTGAAGTGGGGCTTCATGTGCAGAAGGGGCAGACCCTTGTCATCTCCAGCCCCGTGGAGTGCGCATTTTTTGCTCGCCTGTGTGCCTCGGCGGCCTATGATGTGGGCTGCCGCGAGGTGGTGATGAACTGGCACGACGACTATCTGGCGCGGGAGAAGTTCCTCCGAGCCGACGACGCCGTGTTTGACGAGGTGCCCCGGTGGCGGCAGCATTTTTTCAATGATTATGCCAAGGCCGGCGCTGCCTATCTGGCCATTGATGCCGAGGATCCGGAGCATCTCAAGGGCGTGGATCCCGACCGCCGTGTGCGCGCTCTGCGGGTGAGCGGTCAGGCGCTGAAGGAGTATTACCGCCTGCAGATGAGCAGCGGCTTCCCCTGGTGCATCGCCTCCATTCCCATCCCCTCCTGGGCAAAGCAGGTGTTCCCCGGCGTGCCGGAGGAGCAGGCCATGGAGCAGCTCTGGGACGCCATTTTCAAGGCCGTGCGCATCACCGGCGACGGCCGCAGCGTGGAGCACTGGCAGGAGCACATCGCCATGCTGGCTCGGCGCAAGGAGAAGCTCAACGCCCTGCGCCTGAAGACGCTGCACTACACCAACTCCTTGGGCACCGACCTGACGGTGGAGCTGCCTGCCGATCACATCTGGGAAGCCGGAGACGACTGCACCTCTGCCGGCCAGCCCTTTGTTGCCAACATGCCCACGGAGGAGATTTTCACCGCACCTCTGCGCACCGGTACCAACGGTGTGGTGGTGGCCTCCATGCCCTTGGTGCACGACGGAAATATCATCGACGGCTTCCGCATGACCGTGGAAAACGGCAGGATCACCTCCGTCAGCGCCCGACAGGGGCAGGAGGTGCTGGAGGCGGCCATCTCCGTGGACGAGGGCGCCGCTTACTTCGGCGAGGTGGCGCTGGTGCCCTACGACAGCCCCATCTCCAACCAGAAGCTGCTGTTCTATAACACCCTGTTCGACGAAAACGCCGCCTGCCACATCGCCTTCGGCGAGGCTTACCCCTGCATCGAGGGCGGCCGCGACATGGATAAGGAGGAGCTGAAGGCACGCGGCCTCAACGACTCCGTCACCCATGTGGACTTCATGGTGGGCACCGCCGACCTCTCCATCGTGGGCACCACCCGGGACGGACGCGAGATCCCCATTTTCGTAAACGGCAACTTCGCCATCTGAAAAAACGAAAAACAGACTCTCTGCGCAGGCAGAGAGTCTGTTTTTCTGCCGGCGGCGAAATGACCACACCCCGCCGCCGACTGACTTTCCGTTTTCCTATGATTCCTCCCACTATATCCTATAGATCCTATGAAAAGACGGATCTTGTGTTTTCTGCTGACGTTGTGCGTGGTGCTGACGCTGGTGCCCAGTGTGGCTTTGGCGGCGGAGGAACGGTACGGAGTGTGGATCCTGGATGAGGAGATTACCTCTTCCCGGAAAATAAGCCGAAAGGAGGGCTGGGAATTTGACCCGAACACCTACACGCTGACCCTGCGGAACTTTCAAATAGGCACCATCGGGACGAAAATATCAGCGCTTTTTGACAAATATTCCCTCTTTGGGCTGATCTATGTGGACACCAGCGTGCATGACCTGACCATTCGCGTGGAGGGGCGGGAGAATTACCTGGGCGACGAGGCCTTCCCCTATGAGAATTGCACCAAATATAAAGAGGCCTACTACGGTATTTACGCCACCAATACCAACCTGACCATCACCGGAAATCGCGGAGCCATATTGAAGATCCAGACCCACGAGAACGCCATTGAGTGCAAAAATCTGACCATAAAAGACAGTGTCACAGTGGAAGCCGTGAGCCAGGGCACCTGTATCTACTCCGGCGGCGACATAACGATAGAGGGAGTGGGCACCATCGTCAATGCTCGCACCACTGACATCATCAAGGGTCAGGCGACTATGTCGGCCCGCGGCAAGCTGTATGTGGGAGAGGGCGCGCTTGATCACATGTTCCGTGGCTAAGAGCAGCTCTTGGGAAAGAGTGGGTTTTCTTCACAACTTTCCCCATACCAACTATATCTCCTCCCTCTATGTGGCGGGCGTGGCCACCGTTGACGGCGGCATCGTAACTGCGTATTTCTACAAGAGGAAAGGTTCTATATTAATAAATATAACTATATTGAAGATTTCGGCGAGACCAAGGCGTTTTATTGCAAGCGTCTGGATATAAACAATGGCGGAGAAGTGGATGTGTTCTTTGAGCGAGCCGAAGGGAAGGACCCGCAGAACGAATATGGTTTCGACAGCAATGACTTAGCCGACAGCTGGGAGGATTTGTGGCGCGGAGCCATCTACTTCCAGGGAGACGGCGTGATGCGCGTGGGTATGTCCAACGGGAAGCGAGAGGAAAACGCCATATCCATGAGGAAACGGATGGTGATAGCGGGGCCGCATGTAAAGCTGAGCCGGACAAATTATCCCCCACAGATATATTCGAAATATTCGGATTATGTAGAGCTGACAGGGAAGAAGCACAACAGCATTACCCTCTTTTCGGAAAAAAGAGGGGGCGAAGACATGCCGTTTTGGTCCTATTACACGGATAGATCCGATGCGACCTATGTCTACAAGACCTTGGAGCTGAAGGACATTGTGAAATCGGATCTGGAGCTGAAGCTGACGGCGGAGCCGGGGAGCTACACGGTGGATCCGATGGTAAGCGCGGGCTGCGCCATTCCGGAGATGGTGGTGCAGTCGGGCGCCACGCTGAAGCTGACCATGCAGCGGGGGGAAAACTACACCTTCACCAAGCCCATCCGGCTGGAGGGCGGCAACCTGGAGATAGACGGAACCACGGCCAACATCACAGGGCTGGATGTCCGAGGCACGGGCACCGTGATCTTTAACGGCGGCACCGTCAGCGGCACGGTGGAAAAGGCCATTAAAATGGTGGTAAAGGACGGCAACATTGATGTGCCCGACTACGGCAATACCGTGGACGGAAACGGCAACGCCGTACACAAGTTCGTCTACACGGTGGAGACGGAGGAGCGGTACACCCAGCCGCTCCAGATAAAAACCATGACGGGGCCGGACGAATACGACACGGTGAGTCTGAGTTCCGGGCCGTTTCACCAGGGGGAGAACAACGAGCGGCTGCTCTACCGCTGTGTGATCAAGAATACGCCCAACGACAGAGACTATAACGGCATCCGCTACTCGGCGGCTGTGACCCTGACGGTGACGCGCAACTGTGCCCTGGAGGGACACGAGCTGGACGAGGGCACGGTGACCACGGCGCCCACCTGCACGGCCACGGGCTTGAAAACCTTTACCTGCTCCGCCTGCGGCGGCACGGAGGTAACGATCCTTCCCGCGCTGGATCACGACTGGGCGGCTACCTGCATGACGCCCAAGACCTGCCGGCGGGATGGCTGCGGCGCCAAGGAAGGCACGGTGGATCAGAACAACCACACCGGCGAAAAGGTGTGGAGCACCACGGAGCGCCGGCACACCCAGCGCTATAACTGCTGCGGGCTTGTCACCGTGGAGACGGAGGAGCACACATGGGAGAAGGGCGTGTGCACCCTGTGTGCCTACCGCTGCGTGAGCCACACCGGCGGTACGGCCACCTGCGTGAAGAAAGCCGTGTGCGAGGACTGCGGCGAGGCCTACGGCGAGGTGGACGGCGGGAACCACGAGGCGCTGGTGCGAGTGCCCGCCA
>OBLI01000835.1_pt1 | contig 32103 bp, 29 predicted proteins | sample 1519701 | NCBI WGS metagenome assembly OBLI01 (sample SAMEA3663005, study PRJEB22513) | pig gut metagenome | biome: pig gut; feature: pig-associated habitat; material: faeces | place: France | collected 2012 | reverse complement strand
ATGCCAATGGTAAGCGCAAGACAGTTTACAGTTGGAGATTGGTGGCTACAGATAGCATTCCAGCCGGTAAAAAAGATAATGCACCTTTACGAGAGCAGGAAAAGCTTATCAACAGAGATTTGGATGATATGATTATTCCTGATGGAGGCGGCTTAACGGTTCGTCAATTGGTAAGCAAATATATTGCAACAAAGACGGGAGTTAAGCATACAACCAGAGCGGGTTACGGAACAGTGATCAATCTGCTTGAGAAGGATCCATTCGGGGCACAGAGAATCGACAAAGTGAGGTTGTCTGATGCGAAGGAGTGGCTCATCAGATTGCAGCAGGTGGATAAGAAAAGCTTCTCAGCAATTCATTCCATCAGAGGAGTTGTAAGACCTGCGTTTCAGATGGCAGTTGATGATGATATTTTAAGGAAGAATCCTTTTGAGTTTCAGCTGGCAACTGTACTGGTGAATGACGCTGTTACTCGTGAGGCCATTACAAGAAAACAGGAAAAAACTTTCCTCGAATTTATTAAAAATGATGCGCACTACTGCAAGTATTATGACGGTATGTATATTCTGTTTAAGACGGGGATGCGTATTTCGGAGTTTACAGGATTGACGCTGAAGGATATTGATATGGAGAACAGAACCATTAACATCGACCATCAGCTTCAGAAGACCGGGACGTTGGTTTACATCGATACGACGAAAACCTACGCCGGTACCAGAGTGATTCCGATGCAGGATGATGTGTATGAATGCTTTCAGCATATTATTGCGAATCGCAAGCCTCCAAAGGTAGAGCCAATGATTGATGGTTATTCCGGATTCCTTTGTTTCGATAAGGATGGGAAACCGATGGTAGCGATGCACTGGGAGAAGTACTTCCAGCACGCAGTTGATAAGTATAACAGCATTTATCGCATTCAGCTTCCGAAGATCACACCTCATGTATGCAGACACACGTATTGTTCTAATATGGCGAAGTCGGGAATGAATCCGAAGGTACTTCAGTATCTGATGGGACATTCGGATATCAGTGTCACTCTCAATACCTATACTCATCTTAAGCTGGACGATGCAAGAGAGGAAGTTGAGAAGCTTGCTCGTAAGCAGGCAGAGGTAAATGAGGAGTTTAGACACATGGGGTTGAAGGATGATACACCAACAAAGATTAGTGGCAGAAGGCTTGGGTAAAGCCGCATAAATGCTGGATAGTTGGCGGATTTCATTGACAATTTCTGAAAGCCGAGATTATGACAATAACTGGTTGAAATCTTTGGTGAGCGGCAAGGCAGTGGTCTAAAAATGGTCTAAATGAAAAATTTGTGAAAGCATTTAGATAATCGAATGAAAAGGTCATTTTTACTTTTTTCAGCCATTGGTGGTCGGTAAATGTTTCATAACATTTGCCGAAAATGGAGAAGAGCAAGAAGAAGCGGACATATTCTACGGATTTTTGGAATTTTTGTTCCACAAATAGACCAGAAAACACCGATGGTCTAAACTTGAAAAAGTAGTCCATTTTAGACCAATTTTTAGACCATTTGATGGAATAAACATACCGAGATAAGCCGAAAAAAGCCGAGAAATGGGAAAATGGTCGATAGACTGAAAAAGTGCGTAAATGCCCTAAAAATAAGGAAAAACCGAGAAAATCCGAGATAAGTTAGGAGTAAAAAATATATGATACGCGTATTATTTGTTTGCCACGGCAACATCTGCCGCAGCACCATGGCCGAAAGCGTCCTCACTTACCTGGTCCACCAGCTGCACCTCGACAACCAGTTCGAGATCGACTCCGCTGCGACTAGCCGTGAGGAGATCGGCAACCCGCCGCACTACGGCACAAAAAATAAATTATACGAAGAAAACATTCCGCTTGTTCCGCACCGGGCGCGCCAGATGACAAGGGATGACTATCTGTGTTTTGATTATCTGATCGGCATGGATTCCGCAAATATCCGGAACATGACAAGAATCGCGGGAGGCACGGACAGCCAGGATAAAATTTACAAGATGCTTTCATTTGCGGGCTATGAAGACACGCAGAAATTTACCGGGGCAAGGGATGTGGCAGATCCATGGTACACCGGCAATTTTGATGAAACCTATGAAGATGTGGTTGCAGGATGCAAAGGATTCCTGTATTATTTACAGCAGAAAGGGGACATTTCAAAAGAAATCGAAATTCCCCGGTAAGGAGTGACATTGGGTGAAATATCTGATCATTGGAGCTGGTTGTAAAAAGATATTATTTCTGTAAATCAGCAGATGTTATCCAGCCTTCCACCAGAGGCAATCACGTCCATGCAAAGGGATGTGATGGCATACAGACCGTCGGAAGTGGATGGTCTGGTATACGAAGTGGTGCGCATGGCGCACAGATATCAGGTTCCGGTGCCCGCATATGGAAAAGTGGCACAGAAACTGCAAGGAGAAATTATGTGCGAAAAAAATTCTCACACAGAAGGAAATGTGGAGATAAAAAGGGAAGAAAAATAACAGGATTCATTGCAGATAATGAATCATAAAAACACAGGAGAACAACATGGAATACAAATACAGCACAATTAACGAGGTAAATCATTTTGAATTTGGCGAGGCTGTGGTTGGGGACATCCAGCTGACAGAGCGCATGTTTCATCTGGTACTGGACAATGTAAAAATCTGTCCGGAAAATTCCTGCAACCGCGACATCCGGATGATGCGTACCAATGAACTTTTATTTAAGATTTCAGATGCAGAAATCATTTCGCTTGTTGAGGAAGGATACAACGAATACGATGCTGATGGAAATTTAAAGCACACGTATCCGGACGAGGAAGTGGAAAAAGCAAAGTATGATGAGGTGGCACAGGTTCTTTTGGAGGGAACCATATATGAACTGACGTTACAGAGCGGTGTTTATACGTTTATCATTGACGGAACCAACGACCGTACCTATGCGCTGAAAGTAACCGGAAGCGGCGATACGCAGGAGTGGAACCGGTTTCTTGAGGTATAGAGTCGGGAAAGCTTTTGTTCGCCGGGTAGCCTTTGAACAGAAACACAGGAGGAAAAAGACATGATACAGACCGTTATTTTTGATCTGGACGGGACCCTTTTGGATACAGAAAAATACTATTTCGCGAAATGGAAAGAGGCTATGACGCATTTCGGATATCATATGACCGATGAGGAGGCATACAGTGTGCGTTCCCTTGGGATGCCTTATGCACCGGAACATTTTAAAAAGCTGTATGGAGAAGATTTTGACTATGACAAAGTGCATACATATCGCAGAAAACTGACGGATCAGGTGCTTGATGAGGGACCGATTGAGGCAAAACCGGGAGCAGAGGAACTGTTAAAATATTTGCGCAAAAAAGGTGTGCGTACAGCGATTGCCACCGCAGGAGGTGTGGAGCGTAGCAGCAGTCTGCTGAAGAGAGTGGGATTGTATGACTATCTCGACCACATTGTTTCTGCCCGGCAGGTCGCCCATGGCAAACCGGCGCCGGATGTTTATCTGTACGCCTGCAGCCAGCTTCATGTGCAGCCACAGGAATGCTATGCGGTGGAAGATTCTCCAAATGGAATTCACAGTGCATACAGTGCAGGATGTAAGGTGTTTATGGTGCCGGATCTGACACAGCCGGATGCCGAACTGGAGAAATTTATATACAAAAAAGTGGAATCACTTGTAGCACTAAAGGAGTATTTTTAAATTTTTTCTTGCAATCACTGGAATTGTGTGATAAAACAGATTACAAAAGGAACGTACATCAGGGATGTACGACAGAAAATGCATAGATGGAGACTCTGATCATCAGACATCGACAGGAATACAGCGTCACCGACTGAGAGCGCTGTTTGAAAGAGATGATTATGGGAACACTGCCGGAGCAGACGGATTGAACACGGGCAGGATGGTTTTGAAAAACCGGAATGTGGAAGTAGGTTCGTACGTGAGCGCACGTTACGCGTAAGAGAGGGAAGATGAGAATGTCTCATTTTTCAATGCGGGTGGTACCGCGGATAATCTGAATTATTCGCCCCGGAATACAATTATAGTATTCCGGGGCTTTTCTTTTTTCATAAGAGGAGCCCCGGACCAGAAAAAGGAGTAGAAAAGATGAGTAACATTTACAGAGATGTCACACTGAATCAGGTAAGCGAGCAGGACATCGGAAAGACGATCCGTGTCGCTGGCTGGGTAGAAAATATCCGTGACCATGGCGGAGTATCTTTTATTGATTTAAGAGATATGTATGCAGTGATGCAGATCGTTATCCGCGATGGAAAGCTGTTAGAAGGAATCCGTAAAGAGCAGGCTATTACCGTGGAAGGTCTGATCGAAAAGAGAGATGAGGAAACCTACAATCCAAAGATCCCGACCGGAACCATTGAGCTGGATGCAAAGGAAGTGACGGTACTCGGAGAAGTATATTCCCAGCTTCCGTTTGAAGTAATGACCAGCAAGAGTGTGGTACACGAAGATGTACGTCTGAAATATCGGTATCTGGATCTGAGAAACCAGAAAGTAAAAGACAATATCATTTTCCGTTCTAAAGTGATTTCTTATCTGCGTGAGAAAATGACAAGTATGGGATTTCTGGAGTTACAGACACCGATCCTGTGCGCATCTTCGCCGGAGGGTGCAAGAGATTATATCGTACCATCCAGAAAATTCAAGGGAAAATTTTATGCACTGCCACAGGCACCACAGCAGTACAAGCAGCTTCTGATGGTATCCGGATTTGATAAATATTTCCAGATCGCACCTTGTTTCCGTGATGAGGATGCCAGAGCCGACCGTTCACCGGGAGAGTTCTATCAGCTGGATTTTGAGATGAGTTTTGCCACACAGGAAGATGTATTTGCAGTAGGTGAAGAAGTTCTTTCGTCTGTATTTGAAAAGTTCGCACCGGAAGGAAGCGTTGTGACCAAGGCTCCATATCCGATTATCAGTTATAAGCAGGCAATGCTGGAGTTTGGTTCCGATAAGCCGGATCTGCGTAACCCGCTTCGTATTATCGATGTGACCGACTTTTTCCAGAAATGTACGTTCAAGCCGTTCATCGGAAAAACGGTTCGGGCAATCCGCGTACACGCCGATATGTCCAAAGGTTTCCACGAGAAACTCCTTAAATTTGCAACCGGACTTGGCATGGGTGGTTTAGGATATCTGGAAGTATTGGAAGACGGCTCTTACAAGGGACCAATCGACAAGTTTATTCCGGATGACTGTAAGGAAGAATTCCGCACACTGGCAGGACTTGAAGTTGGCGATACAATTTTCTTTATGGCAGATAAGGAAGAACGCGCTGCATATTACGCCGGAATGATCAGAAACGAACTCGGTGAGAAGCTGGATCTGATCGAGAAGAATGCATACCGTTTCTGTTATGTCAACGATTTCCCGATGTTTGAGAAAGATCCGGAGACAAAGAAGATCGGATTTACCCATAATCCATTCTCCATGCCACAGGGCGGCTTAGAAGCACTTAATACCATGGACCCGCTGGATATCCTGGCTTACCAGTACGATATCGTCTGCAACGGTGTGGAATTATCTTCCGGAGCTGTGCGTAACCACGATATGCAGATCATGGAAAAAGCATTTGAGATTGCAGGTTACGACAAAGAAGTGTTAAAGAACAAGTTCGGCGCATTATACACCGCATTCCAGTACGGAGCACCGCCACACGCAGGTATGGCTCCTGGAGTTGACCGTATGATCATGCTTCTTCGTAACGAAGAAAATATCCGTGAAGTCATCGCATTCCCGATGAACGGAAACGCACAGGATCTGATGTGCGGTGCACCAAACGAAGTCACCGAGCAGCAGCTGCGTGAAGTGCATATTAAGGTTAGAGATTAAGGAGAAGGGAACAAAATATGGCAAACGTAATCTCAGACGAGACAATGGAATATGTTGGAATCCTTGCAAAGCTGGAATTGTCTGACGCGGAAAAAGAAGCTGCGAAAAAAGACATGGAGAGTATGCTGGATTATATTGATAAATTAAACGAACTGGATACCTCCAATGTGGAACCGATGTCCCACGTATTTCCGGTACAGAATGTGTTCCGGGAAGATGTTGTGGAAAACGGCGATGGTGGAGAGGACACACTTGCGAACGCACCGGAGCGTCGCGACCGCGCATTTGTAGTTCCAAAGACGGTAGAGTAAGGAGGGGCAGCTATGAATTTATTATCGCTCACAGCGGTAGAGCTGGGAAAGAAAATAAAAGCGCATGAAGTGACCGTTGAGGAAGCAACAAGAGCTGCTCTTGACGCGATTCGTGCAAAAGAAAAGGATATCAACAGCTTTGTCACCGTAGATGAAGAGTCTGCGATGATCCGCGCAAAAGAAGTACAGAAAATGATTGATGACGGGACACTGACCGGGCCTCTGGCAGGTGTTCCGGTTGCCATCAAAGATAATATGTGTACAAAGGGAATGTTAACGACCTGCAGTTCTAAGATTTTATATAATTTTATTCCAACTTATACAGCGGAAGCAGTGATCAATCTGGAAAAAGCGGGCGCAGTCATTCTCGGAAAGACGAACATGGATGAATTTGCCATGGGAAGTACCACAGAGACTTCTGCCTATGGGGAGACAAAGAATCCATGGAATACCGCACATGTACCGGGCGGTTCTTCCGGTGGAAGCTGTGCGGCAGTGGCAGCAGAGGAATGTTACTATGCACTCGGATCGGATACCGGAGGATCTATCCGTCAGCCAAGTTCATTTTGTGGTGTGACCGGAATCAAACCAACTTATGGTACCGTTTCCCGTTACGGACTGATCGCATACGGTTCCTCTCTGGATCAGATCGGACCGATTGCAAAGGATGTGACCGACTGTGCCACAATTCTGGAGACAATTACTTCTTATGATAAGAAGGATTCCACATCGGTAAAACGAGAAGAAACCGATTTTACATCGGCACTGGTGGATGATGTAAAGGGAATGAAGATTGGTATTCCGCGTGACTATCTGGGCGAGGGACTGGACCCGGAAGTAAAGGAAGCCATTCTTGCAGCGGCAAAGACGTTAGAAGAAAAAGGCGCAATCGTAGAGGAATTTGATTTAAGTCTCGTAGAGTATGCGATTCCGGCTTATTATGTCATTGCGGCAGCAGAGGCAAGCTCCAATCTGGCACGTTTTGATGGAGTAAAATACGGATACCGCACAAAAGAGTACGAGGGACTGCACAATATGTACAAGAAGTCCCGCTCCGAAGGATTCGGACCGGAAGTAAAGCGCCGTATTATGCTTGGATCTTTCGTGTTAAGTTCCGGATATTATGATGCTTATTATCTGAAAGCACTGCGCACCAAAGCCCTGATCAAGCAGGCATTTGACAAGGCATTTGCAAAGTATGATGTGATTCTCGGACCGGCGGCACCGACCACCGCTCCGAAACTGGGAGAATCTTTGAGTGATCCGCTGAAGATGTATCTTGGAGATGTATATACCGTTTCGGTCAATCTGGCAGGTCTGCCGGGAATTTCCGTGCCGTGCGGTGTGGACAGCAAAGGACTTCCGATCGGTCTGCAGTTGATCGGGGATTGTTTCAAGGAGAAAAACATCATCCGTGCGGCCTACAGTTTTGAACAGACAAGAACGTATCAGCACAGTCCGGCAGCAGAAGCGTAGAAAGGAGAGAAGAGATGTCAAAAGAATATGAAACCGTCATTGGACTGGAAGTCCATGTAGAATTAGCAACCAGGACAAAAATCTTCTGTGCCTGCTCCACTGCATTCGGAAGTGCACCAAATACCCACACCTGTCCGGTATGTACCGGTATGCCGGGATCGCTTCCGGTCTTAAACAAAAAGGTGGTAGAGTATGCCATGGCAGTTGGTCTGGCAACAAACTGTCAGATCAATCAGTACAGCAAATTTGACCGGAAAAATTATTTCTATCCGGATAACCCGCAGAACTATCAGATTTCCCAGCTTTATCTGCCAATCTGCCATGACGGAGGGGTAGAGATCGAGACGGAATCCGGCGGGAAAAAGACCATCGGTATCCATGAAATCCATATGGAAGAGGATGCCGGAAAGTTAGTACACGATGACTGGGAGGGGGTATCTCTGGTGGATTACAACCGTTCCGGGGTACCGCTGATCGAGATCGTATCCGAGCCGGATATGCGCTCCGCAGAGGAAGTCATTGCATATCTGGAGAAACTGCGTATGACGATCCAGTACCTGGGTGCCAGTGACTGCAAGATGCAGGAGGGTTCCATGCGTGCGGATGTCAATTTATCAGTTCGTGAAAAGGGCGCCAAAGAGTTTGGTACCCGTACCGAGATGAAAAATATCGGTTCGTTTAAGGCAATCGCACATGCCATTGAAGCCGAGACAGCCCGCCAGATTGATCTGATTGAATCCGGGGAAAAGGTTGTACAGGAGACCCGCCGCTGGAACGATGATCAGGGATATTCCTATGCGATGCGTTCCAAAGAGGATGCACAGGATTATCGTTATTTCCCGGAGCCGGATCTGGTACCGATCGTTGTCAGTGACGAATGGCTGCAGCAGATCCGGGACAATCAGCCGGAACTTCATGATGAAAAACTGGCCCGTTATATTGCAGAGTTTGGTCTGCCGGAGTATGATGCACAGATTCTTACATCGGAGAAAAAGCTGGCAGATCTCTTTGAGGCGACTTCTGCGATTTGCAATAAACCAAAGAAAGTATCCAACTGGCTCATGGGAGAAACGATGCGTCTGTTAAAGGACCGGGAAATGGATGCCGAAGATCTCTGTTTTTCACCAGAGCATCTGGCAAAAATTATCGAATTGACAGAGGCAGGAACGATCAATAATTCCGTTGCCAAGGAAGTATTTGAAAAAGTCTTTGATGAGGACATTGATCCGGAGCGTTATGTGGAAGAGCATGGCTTAAAGAGTGATAACGATGAGGATGCGCTTCGCGCAACAATTGAACAGATCGTCAAAGACAATCCGCAGTCTGTGGAGGATTACCACAACGGAAAAGAGAAAGCAATCGGATTTTTGGTCGGACAGACGATGAAAGCAACCAAAGGCAAGGCAAATCCGGGAATCGTAAATAAAATCTTAAAGGAACTGCTTTAAATCTTAAAGAAAAATGAAAAAACAGGGGAAAACTTGTCTTTACAGGCTGAATATCGTATAATAATTTTGCCGTCGCTTACTGCGGCGGCAATGTTATATGTAAAAAAGGAGTTTATACGATGGCGGAAGACCAGAATAATAAAGAAAATACCACGACATCCGATACAAACAATACAAGTGAATATGAAGATGTCTGTTACATCTGCCGCAGACCGGAGAGTGTTGCGGGAAAGATGATACATATCCAGAATGATATCTGCATTTGTCAGGACTGTATGCAGAAAACATTTGATACCATGAACAACGGCACCTTTAACATGGGCGATTTCATGAATATGAACATGGGAAAAATGCCGAATATCAGTATGATCAATCTGGCGGATCTACAGAATGCGGTTCCAAACAAACAGAAGTTAAAGAAAAAGAAACCAAAGGATGAACAGCCGAAACCGGAACTGGATATTCATTCCATTCCGGCACCGCACAAAATCAAGGCGCGTCTGGATGAGTATGTTGTCGGACAGGAACATGCCAAAAAAGTGATGTCCGTTGCCGTTTACAATCACTATAAACGTGTGATGGAAGACACCAATGACGGTGTGGAAATCGAAAAGTCCAATATGCTCATGATCGGACCGACCGGATCGGGAAAGACGTATCTGGTAAAGACACTGGCACGGCTTTTGGATGTGCCGCTGGCAATCACAGATGCGACCTCTCTGACCGAAGCCGGATATATCGGTGATGATATCGAAAGCGTAGTCAGCAAACTTCTGGCTGCAGCTGACAATGATGTGGAGCGTGCAGAGCACGGTATTATTTTCATTGATGAGATCGACAAGATTGCAAAGAAGCGCAATGCCAATCAGCGGGATGTGAGCGGAGAGTCGGTGCAGCAGGGAATGTTAAAGCTTCTCGAAGGTGCAGAGATTGAAGTTCCGGTTGGAGCAAGCAGCAAAAATGCGATGGTTCCGATGACCACGGTAGATACGAAAAATATTCTGTTTATCTGTGGCGGTGCCTTTCCGGAACTGGAAGAGGTCATCAAGGAGCGCTTAAACAAGGAGGCGTCCATCGGCTTTAAGGCAGATCTGAAAGATAAATATGACAAGGAAGAAAATCTTCTCTGTAAAGTGACAGTGGAGGATGTCCGTAAATTCGGAATGATTCCGGAGTTTCTGGGACGTCTGCCGATTCTGTTTTCACTGGAAGCACTGACGGAAGATATGCTGGTGCGTATTCTGACAGAGCCGAAGAATGCGATTGTGCGTCAGTACAAAAAGCTTCTGGCGATGGATGAAGTGGATCTGGAGTTTACGGAGGGCGCTTTGCATGCAATTGCAAAACAGGCGAAAGAAAAGAAAGTCGGTGCCCGTGCACTGCGTGCCATTATTGAAGAGTTCATGCTGGATATCATGTATGAGATTCCAAAGGATGACAATATCGGAAAAGTGACGATCACAGAGGATTATGTGGAGAAAAAGGGCGGACCGCTCATTGAAATGCGTGGAGTTGCGGCACTTCCGGAACAGGAAGCAAACGCATAAAATGTAGAAAAACCAAAATAAAAGATCTGATGCCGGAGGGCATCAGGTCTTTTTCTTTTCCCTATTGTATGATATGATAGAAACAGTATTGTTTTGTTCGTAATTCATAAGGAGGATGTATGAAAATCATTCATTGTGCGGATCTGCATCTGGATTCCCAGATGACAGCAAACCTGACAAAAGAGCAGGCAAGAGAGCGCAAAAGAGAAATCATCCGTACGTTTACACGGATGGTCGAATATGCAGAAAAGACAGGGGTGCGTCTGATCATGATATCGGGAGATCTGTTTGATACACGAAATGTATCAGCATTGGCGCGCAACACCGTAAGGGACATGATCTGTACACATCCCCAGATTGATTTCTTATATCTGAGAGGAAACCATGACAGTGACAATTTCCTTTCCAAGCTGGAGGAAGTACCGGACAATCTGCTTTTGTTTTCCGATACATGGACTGCATACCGGTATGGAAATATTGTGATCAGCGGAATCGAGCTCTCGGAGAACAACCGGGCGACCGTTTACAATTCCCTTGTGCTGGGGCATGAAGATTTCAATATTGTCATGATGCACGGACAGGCGGGAGATTATGCATGTCGCACACAGGCAGAGAATATCAGCCTGAACCAGCTGAAAAATAAAAATATTGATTATCTGGCGCTGGGACATGTACATACCTTCATGCAGGACAAGCTGGATAACCGCGGTACCTGGTGTTACTGTGGATGTCTGGAAGGACGCGGATTTGACGAGTGTGGACCGAAAGGATTCGTTTTACTGGATGTGGACGAGCAGACCTGCCGTGCCCAGATGCAGTTTGTTCAGATGGCAGCCCGCACACTGTACACGCTTGAAGTGGATGTGAGCAATGTCATGACGACAAGAGAAGCGGCAGAGCGGATGGAAGAAGCTGTAAAACAGGCGCAGTATCCGTCGGGAAGCCTTGTCAAATTTGTACTGACCGGTGAGGTGGAAGTGGATGCGGAGATCAATTGCGAGTATCTGCAGAATCTGTTCTCGGATTATTTTTATTTTGAAAAGGTGAAAGACCGGACAACCCTTCGGGTCGATTACAGTGATTATGAAAAAGATGCCTCGTTAAAGGGGGAGTTTATCCGTATGGTACTTGGATCTGAACTGTCACAGGAGCAGAAGGCAGAAGTGATCCGCTGTGGAATTTTGGCATTGTCCGGGGAGGAGATATAGGATGAAATTACGTTCCTGTCATATCGACAATTTTGGAAAACTATCGGATCTGCATCTGGAATTTCAGGACGGGGTCAATCTGTTTCACGAACCGAATGCATGGGGAAAAAGTACACTGGCCGCTTTTTTGCGGGTGATGTTTTATGGGTTTGATTCTAAGAGAGAATCCGGACTGTTTGATAAAGAACGTGTGGTATTCCGCCCGTGGCAGGGGGGAACGTATGGAGGCGAACTGGATTTTTCCTATCAGGGAAAAGAGTACCGGATCAGCCGTACATTTGGAAAAACAGAAAAAACAGATGTTTTTCATTTATACGATCTTTCCACCAATCTGGAATGTCATGATTTTTCTTCCGAGATCGGAAGTGAAATTTTCGGACTGGACAGTGCGTCGTTTAAAAGGAGCGCATTTATTGCACAAAATGACTGCGAATGCTGCTCGACTGATGCGATCAATGCCAAGCTGGGAAATCTTGTAGAGAATACAAACGATATCAATAATTTTGAGACCGCTCAGAAAAAGATTCATGACCGGATGAATAAACTTTCGCCGGACCGTGCAACAGGTTCCATGAAAAAGCGGACGAACATGATCACGCTGTTAACGGAAGAACTGCGTGGCTATGATGCGGCAGAGGCGTCTTACAAAAAGATTACCGAAAAACTTACCGAAAAACAGGAGCAGAGAAAAGAACTGGCCGGGATTCGGGATCAGTATGCAAAAGCATTGCAGGTGGCGAGTGAAGAGAGCCGCAGGGAAGGAATCAAGCAGGCCTATGCGGCCACCAAACAGGAGGAACAGGAAAGAAAAGAGGCACTGGATGCTTTTGCGGATGTATTTCCGGGACAGGTGCCGCAGGATGAGGAGTTTGCAAAGCAGAACCAGGATGTACAGATGCTTGGGGTGTTAAAAACCACTTTGTTTAATCTGGGGCTGACCGAAGAAGAAGAGAACCGTTTGCAGGAACTTGGTGATAAGTTCAAAAACCAGATTCCTTCTGAAGAAAAAATAACGGAAATGGAAAAAGAGCAGGAGCGTTTTGCAAAACTGAAAGAGGAAAAAACGCAGCTGGAAACGAAAATGTCCTATTTTGAAGCGATGGCAATGAAGCGGGAAGAACCGGATTATACGGTAAAAAATCGTCTTCCGATGATGATCTGCGGCATTATCCTGCTGGTGATCGGTGCTGCCGGTGGTGTGTTGTCGTTTCTGTTGCCACAGGTACATAAGTTTTTCCTTCCGCTTCTGGCGGTATCGGTGGTTGCGGCAGTGGCAGGTATTGTGCTTCTTGTGGTGCGCAAGGTGCAGGTATCAAAGGAAGAAGAAAAGGTGCGTGCACTCCGGGTACAGCATCTGGAAGAGGAGCGTAAGCTCCGCGGACCGGTGGAAGAAATTCAAAAAACCATGGAAGAGGCTTCGAAAGAAGCTTCGCGCATCGAACAGGAGACCAAGGGTTTTCTGGAGCAGTATCAGATGGTTCCGGGAGAAAAGGATGCCAGAACCTGCCTGTATGAACTCCGCAGCCAGCTGCAGGAATATGAGCGTCTGCGCAGCCGTGCCGGAAAAAGCGATGCGGCAAGACAGGAATTTGAGCGGAAACAGAACTCTTTGCTTGCATTTGGAAAAGAAGCGGGAATGGATTTCGGAGAAGATCTTGCAGCAGGAATCAGCCAGTTGCAGATGAAGGCAACCGAGTACCGGATCGCACAGAAAGCATACGCAGAGGCAAGAAAAAAGAGAGAACTGTTTGAGCAGGAACACAATATGAAAGAACTGGCAGCGGTGGAAAAATGTCCATATTCTCTGGACGAACTCAATTCCATGATCCGTGATGTGGATGAGCGGAGCGAGGATATCCGGGAAGCCATCGAGCAGTACCATCATCAGCTCGAAGATCTGCAGGATCAGCTGGATATCCGGGATGAAAAAGAACAGCAGCTTTCCATCTGCAGACAGGAACAGGAAGAAGAACAGCATTTATATGAAACCCTGCGGCTGACGGGAGAGTTCCTGCAGAATGCCAAGGAGCAGTTTTCTGCGAGATATCTGGGTCCGATCGAGAACGGGTTTGGAAAGTATTACACGCTTCTGACAGGGGATAAAGAAAAAGACTGGATGGTGGATGCCAACATCGAGGTGCAGATGAAAGAGCAGGGCGAGATGCGGGAAACCAAGTGGCTGTCTGCCGGATATCAGGATCTGCTGGGAATCTGTATGCGTCTGGCGCTGGTGGATGCGATGTATCCGAAGGAAAAACCGTTTCTGGTGCTGGATGATCCGTTTGTCAATCTGGATGAAGAAAAGATGGCACATGGCAATGAACTGTTTGGAAAAATTTCCGGGGAGTATCAGATTTTATATTTTACCTGTCATGCAAGCCGGAATATAGAAAACACAAAATAAAGGGAGAGGAAACATGGAGAAAAAGATTTTATTTCCGCAGATTGGCGGAATTATGCACGGAGGTGATTACAATCCGGAACAGTGGCTGGACCGTCCGGACATTCTGGAAGAAGATATCCGTATGATGAAGAAAGCCGGGATGAATTGTGCAACACTTGGGGTATTTTCCTGGTCAACCTATGAGCCGCGGGAAGGGGAATTTCATTTCGCATGGCTGCATGACATCATGGATAAGTTATATGCCAATGGCATTTATACGATACTGGCGACACCGTCCGGAGCACGCCCGGCATGGCTGGATGAGACATATCCGGAATGCAGACGCGTGGATTCCTACGGTGTGCGTGAACATCACGGGGTGCGGCACAACCACTGTATGAGTGCGCCGGTTTATCGTAAGAAGGTTTCTGTGATCGTCAATAAGCTGGCAGATGAATTCGGAAATCATCCGGGACTTCTGATGTGGCATATTTCCAATGAATTTGGCGGGGAATGTTACTGTCCGCACTGTGTAAAGCGGTTCCAGGATTATCTGGCAGAAAAGTTTGACCATGATATTGAAAAACTGAACAAGGCATGGTGGACAACGTTCTGGAGTCATAATTACAATGATTTTTCCCAGATTGAACCGCCGTATCGCAACGGAGAATTCAGCATTATGGGATTGAATCTGGAGTGGAAACGGTTTACCACCTGGAATATGACGGATTACATGAAGGCAGAGATTGCCATTTTAAAAGAACGTACCCCGCAGATTCCGGTGACAACGAACTTTATGAAGGAATATGACGGACTGGACTATCATAAAATGCAGCAGCCGCTGGATGTGGTGTCCTGGGATTCTTATCCGCGGTTTCACAATGATGAGGAGTCGTTTTCGGATACGATGACGGAAAATGCGTTTGATCATGCCATGATCCGTTGTCTGAAAAAAGAGCAGCCGTTTATGCTTATGGAGAGCGCACCGGGGCTGGTTAACTGGCATCCGTTTAATAAAATGAAGCGTCCGGGCGTACACCGGCTGGCTTCACTGCAGGCAGTGGCTCTCGGTTCCGATACGGTGCAGTATTTCCAGTGGCGCAAAGGAAGAGGATCGTTCGAGCAGTACCATGGGGCGGTTGTGGATCATCTTGGAACGGATGATACCAGAGTCTTTCGTGAAGTGGCAGATCTTGGAGAAGAATTAAAGAAACTCAAAGAACTGGCAGGGACAGTAGTAAAAGCACCGGTAGCTGTGCTATACGACTGGGACAGCCTCTGGGCAACAGATGGAATGAAGGGGCTGGCAGAGTCCACCCGCAACTATATTAAGACCTGCCGGAAAGCTTACCGCAATCTGTCGGCACTCGGAGTGGATGTGGATGTGATTTCCAGTGAAGAGGACTATACCGGTTATTCCGTGATTGTGGCGCCGATGCTGTATCTGCTGCATCCACATGTCGGGGAGCGCATGAAACAGTTTGTGGAACATGGCGGTCATCTGATCGCAACCTATGTGACCGGATATGTGGATGAAAACCAGCTCAATTATCTGGGCGGATTTCCGGGAGACGGATTAAAGGATCTCTTTGGCGTGATCAGTGAGGAAATTGATACACTGTATCCGTCCGACCGCAACCGCGTACATTTTGCCGAAATGCCGGAAGGGGAAGTACGGGATTATGCGGAAGTTCTGCGTGTGGCAGATGGCACAAATGTGCTTGGTACCTATGAACAGGATTATTACAAAGGAATGGCAGCAGTGACGGAGCGCACATGTCAAAAAGGCAGTGCCATGTATATCGCGGCCCGGCTGGACGATGCTTCCATGCAGCGCCTGTATGCGCGTACACTTAAAAAAGCGGGAGTTTCGATGTATAAACTTCCGTATGGCGTGGAACGTCACACACGCGAAGCGGATGGTATGCAGTATGTATTTTATCTGAATGATACGACCGAGCCGCAGATCGTTTCCGGTGCACAGGGAATCGATCTTCTGACCGGAGAGACGATCAAAGGAATTCTTACACTGGAACCGTATGGCGTGGCATGTGTGAAAGAATAAGTTCTATTCCGGCGGTTTTGTGCATATAGTTACGGAAAAGAAGTGTGGGAGCTTCCTATGGATATGAATTGTGATGAAATTATCCGCTCCAACAATACCTACGATATTCTGATTGCAAGAGAGTCTCTGGAGATTTCTGACGATCGGGCAGAATGTATACAGGATATCGGTGAAAAATTTGTGGCAGAGTATTTTGACCGGGACGAGGTGCCGCAGCTGAGCATTGAGACATACGGATATTCGGTTATCCCAAAATGTTTCGGGCTGCTGGATACGCTTGCACTGGAGACAACCGGTATCCTGCAGCTGCAGAATCAGCCAGCCCTGTCCCTTCGGGGACAGGGTATTTTTATTGGATTTGTTGACACCGGAGTTTCCTATGAACTGCCCTGTTTCCGGAATTCCGATGGAAGTACAAGAATCCGGGCAATCTGGGATCAGAGTATTCCGGCGGGGGAGAAAAATACCCCACAGGGATTTTTGTACGGAACAGAATATACGCAAAAAGAGATCAATGAGGCGCTGGAACAGGAAAATCCGCGGGAACTGGTTCCGGTGACGGATGAAGACGGGCACGGAACCATGCTGGCAAGTATTGCCTGCGGAAGTGAAGATCTGCAGGCCGGTTTTACGGGGGCGGCGCCTTATGCGGAACTTCTGGTTGTAAAGTTAAAACCGGCGAAACCGTATCTGAAAGACTTTTTTTATATTCCGCAGGAGATGCCTGCCTATCAGGAAAACGATATTATGGCGGCAATTGAATATCTGGAAGTGACGGCAAGAAAACTGGGGCGGCCCCTTATTCTGTGTCTTGGTATCGGAACGAACAACGGAAGCCATTCCGGGGGCAGCAATCTTTCGGAACTTCTCAATGATATTGCGGGCAGATGGCGCCGGTGTGCGGTTGTGGCAACCGGAAATGAGGCGAATGCCAGACATCATTTTTACGGGAAAAGCGATGGAAATTCGATGGTCGAGGTAGAAGTGAATGTGGAACAGCGGATGCGCGGATTTTATCTCGAATTGTGGGCCAGTGCGCCGGAATTGTTCGTGGTGGCGGTGCGTTCGCCGGGAGGAGCTTTTATGCCTGCGCAGAATGTGCCCGGAAATTCACATCAGGAACAGGAATTTATATTTGAAGGAACAAGGGTGGAAATTGATTATGCACAGGTGGGACGCACGCGGGGCGATCAGCTTGTGTTTATCCGGTTTGAAAATCCGGCGGCAGGGATCTGGACGCTGTATGTTAATCCGAGTACCACGATCACGGGACAATTTCATATCTGGCTGCCAATGACCGGAATGTTAGAAAGAGATGTGGTGTTTTTGCGGCCCGACCCGGATGTGACACTTACCGTGCCATCTTCAGCGGAAATTCCGATTGGTGTGGGAGGAATGGATCAGAAGAGTGGTATTTTGTATCTGAATTCCGGAAGAGGGTATACGATTACGTCGGTTGTAAAACCGGATTTTGTGGCTCCGGCTGTGGGCGTGCAGGCGGTAGGAAGGCTTGGAAATTATGTGACGCTGACGGGAACGAGTGCAGCTTCTGCAATTGTGGCAGGAGCATGTGCACAGATCATGGAGTGGGGAAACAGCCGCGGGAGAAGACTGCTTTTAAATTCGGTGCAGATCGGAAATATTCTGATTCGCGGGTGCGAAAGGAACCCGGATGTATCCTATCCGAATACCGCCTGGGGATATGGAAAAATGAATGTTTACGATGCACTGATGAAATTTTATGGGGTATAAAATTTATATACAAAGCGTAAAAAGATATAAAAAATTTATGAAGTGCTTTTTTTTGAGAACCAAGTACGATATAATTAAGACTATACAGATTGGAGAGTGAAGCATGGAGAAAAAAGATTTATTAGCAAATTACGCAGCATCAAAACAGAATATGTGTATTACGAATGATACGATCTCGGACGGATTGTTTCAGGAGTATGGGGTAAACAGAGGACTTCGCGATGTCAACGGAAAGGGTGTACTGACAGGTCTGACCCGTATTTCAAAGATTGTGTCCTTCAAAGATGAAAATGGAAAACAGGTGCCATGTGACGGTGAGTTATGGTATCGCGGATATAATGTAAAAACACTGATCAAATCCATCGGACCGAACGAATTCGGCTTCGAGAAGGCGGCATATCTGCTGCTGTTTGGAGAACTTCCGGATCAGGCACAGCTGGATGAATTCTGTGAGGTGCTCGGCAACAGCCGGACACTTCCGACCAATTTTACCAGAGACGTTATTATGAAGGCGCCTTCTAAGGATATCATGAATTCCATGACACGAAGTATTCTGACACTTGCGGCCTATGATCCGTATACGACAGATTCTTCCATTGAGAACAATATCCGTCAGTGTATGCAGCTGATTGCCAATTTCCCGATGATCGCGGTATATGGATATCACGCATATAATCATTATGAAAATGATTCGAGTATGTATATTCACCGACCGGACCCGAAGCTTTCCACGGCAGAGAATTTCCTTCGTATGCTGCGGCCGAATAAGCAGTATACACAGCTGGAGGCACAGGTGCTTGATGTGGCACTGATGCTTCATATGGAGCATGGCGGCGGTAATAACAGTACGTTTACCACCCGTGTGGTTACTTCTGCCGGTACGGATACATATTCTGCCATCGCTGCGGCAATGTCTTCCCTGAAAGGACCAAAGCATGGTGGTGCCAACATCAAAGTTATGCAGATGATGAATGATATCCGTGAAAATGTGCATGACTGGAGTGATCGTGACGAGGTGAAATCCTATCTTGGAAAGATGCTGGATGGACAGGTCTTTGATAAGAAAGGACTGATCTATGGTATGGGACATGCAGTGTATTCCCTGTCTGATCCGAGAGAGCGTGTGTTCCGCAGCTATGTGGAGCATCTCGCGGAGGCAAAAGGACGCCAGAAAGACATGAACCTTTACAATATGATAGAAGAAGTGGCTCCGGAACTGATTGCAGAAAAGCGTCATATTTTTAAAGGCGTCAGCCCGAATGTGGATTTTTACAGTGGTTTCGTATATGAAATGCTTGGCATTCCGTCGGAATTGTATACACCATTGTTTGCAATTGCAAGAATTGCAGGATGGAGTGCACACAGACTGGAGGAGCTGGTGGGATGCAACAAAATTATTCGTCCGGCATATAAGAGTGTCATGGAAGAACTGGAATAAGATTATTACAGCGGACAGAATTGCATTTTATTTTGCTCTGTGCTAGTATGGAGACAGAAACTTTCGTGTGTTATAACAGGGGAGAGGACTGATTATGAAAATAAAAGAAAAATATTATCGCTTTGCGGAAAAAGGGCAGCAGATACAGAGAATAAACCGTTTTCTTGTAACAGAATATCTGATTTTTTATGCATTTATTCTGTTTATGCTCTGGGCATCAAGAGCAAGAGGAGTACGTTCTTTGGGATTTACGGCATTTGTCAGTGTGATTGCAGTAGTCTCCGGAGGTGCATTGCTCATCGGATGGAAGCGGCGTCCGGAATCGGAGCGGCTGAGATATTTGGCACTGATCGGGTTATATCTCGTATCATTTTTCATGACTTTTGCTTATACGGAGAGCTTTATCCGTTTTCTGGGACTGGCTCCTTTTATCGGCTGTATTTTGTTCTTTGATCCGAAATATTCCAGAATCGGCGGCATCGGTTATCTTGTATTGAATGCGCTGACTGTCTTTGGTCAGATCCGTCAGCAGCCGGAAGGCGTAGCCGGGACAACCAATCTTGTACTGGATCTGCTGGCACTGGGGGTACTGGTATTTGCTGTGATCTTTACAACAAATGTGGCACAGAAATTCAACCATGATACCCGGCACAGTGAACAGCAGGAGCAGCGGAAGCAGCAGGCAATTTTAGACGATGTGATCGGTGTGGCGGAAGAAGTGCGTAAAGGTACGGAATCCGTGATGAAGATCGTCAATGATCTGAATGGATCGACAGAGGTGGTCAATGGTGCGATGAAAGATATTTCTTCCAGCACGCAAAGCACGGCGGAGAATATCCAGACACAGACAACCATGACACAGGATATCCAGCATTCAATTGAGCAGACACTGGAAAGTTCCGAGAATATGGTAAAAGTGGCAAAGCAGTCCGGGGAACTGAATCAGAAGAGCATGGAGATCATGGAACATCTGAAGAAACAGTCCGCGGTAATCGCAGAGACAAACTCCGGAGTGGCAGATTCCATGAAAGCGTTACAGGAGCGTACCGAGGCAGTAAAGAGTATTGCAGATACTATCTTTTCCATTTCCAGTCAGACCAATCTGCTGGCGCTCAATGCTTCCATTGAGAGTGCCCGTGCAGGAGAAGCCGGAAAAGGGTTTGCTGTAGTGGCTGATGAAATCCGTCAGCTGGCAGAGAAAACCAGAAGTGAGACAGAAAGCATTGCACAGATTCTGGATGAATTGTTTAAAAATGCAGAGGATGCAGCAACGGCGGTGAGCCGTTCGATTGAGGCTACCAATGCGCAGGATTCCATGATTGCGAAAGCGTCTGAGAGTTTTTCGGGAATGAATGATAATGTCAATACACTGGTTCAGGAGATCGAAGGCATTGACGGTATGTTAAACCGTCTGTCGGATGCAAACAATCAGATTGTAGACAATATCAGTAATCTTTCTGCAACAACGGAAGAAGTGACGGCCTCTTCCGTACAGGCAGCGGATCTGTCAGTTGAGAATTTAAACAATGCCGAGCAGGCAAAACAGAAACTTGACAATGTGCTTGCGGTATCTCATGAACTGGATAAGTACATAAAGTAAACAGATGGAATGAGATAAAGGTGCCTCAGCAGGAGAAATTCTGCTGAGGATTTTTACTACCATAACTTAGAAGGAGATAAAAATTATGAATGTAACAATGAAACAGGTTGAGGGCGGTGTATGTGCGGCTGCAGGATTTTCCGCAAACGGATTAAACTGTGGGTTAAATCCGGATCGGAAAAAAAATGATCTGGCACTGATCTGGTCAGAGAAAGAGTGTACGGCAGCGGCTGTTTACACAACGAATAAAGTAAAAGGTGCACCAATCCTTGTGACAAAGAAACATTTGGCAGCAACCGGAAATAAGGCGAGGGCTGTTATTGTCAACAGTAAGAATGCCAATACCTGTAATGCAGACGGAGAAGAAAAGGCACAGATGATGTGTGATCTGGCTGCGGCAGAGCTGGGAATAAAGGCAGACGAAGTGATCGTGGCATCAACCGGTGTCATTGGACAGAAGCTTCCGATTGAACCGATCCGTGATCATGTGCAGGAGCTGGCACGCGGACTTTCTCCACAGAATCATGGAAAAGCAGCAAATGCCATCATGACAACCGATACATATGCCAAGGAGACCGCGGTTTCTTTTACGCTTGACGGGAAGACCTGTACGGTTGGCGGTATGGCAAAGGGAAGTGGCATGATCCATCCGAATATGGCTACCACGTTAAATTTTGTTACAACCGATGTTGCGATTTCCTCAGAAATGATCCAGAAAGCACTTTCTGAGATTGTAAAGGTGACATACAATTGTCTGAGCATTGATGGAGATACTTCCACCAATGATATGGTCAGTATTCTGGCAAACGGTATGGCAGAAAATACACCAATTACAGCAGAGGGAGAGGATTATGATACATTCCGTCAGGCGCTGTATCAGGTACTCATGACGCTGACCAAGATGCTTGCCAAGGACGGTGAGGGAGCATCGAAGATGCTGGAGTGTACCTGTAGCGGTGCGCCGGATCAGGATACCGCAATCATTATTGCAAAGAGCGTGATCCGTTCCCCACTGTTTAAGTGTGCAATGTTTGGAGAAGATGCCAACTGGGGACGTATTTTATGTGCAATCGGTTATGCGGATGCGGAGTTTGATATCAACAAAGTGGATGTGGATCTGGCATCGTCCAAGGGAACCATTGCCGTATGCAGAAACGCTGCCGGTGTAGATTTCTCTGAGGAGAAAGCAAAAGAAATTTTAGAGGAAGATGAAATTTATATCAATATTGATCTGCATCAGGGAGAGGCATCTGCCAAAGCCTGGGGATGTGATCTGACGTATGATTATGTAAAAATTAATGGAGATTATAGGAGCTAGATAGAACATGGAAAAGAAAATCGGTTTTATCGGCTGTGGAAATATGGGAACAGCCATGATACAGGGAATTTTGGAATCCGGAAAATGCAGTCCGCAGGAGATGATGATTTCCTGTCGTACGAAGAAAACGCTGGAAGAAAAGAAAGCACAGTTCGGAGTGCAGATCAGTACGGACAACCGGGATGTGGCAGCATTTGCAGACATTTTGTTTGTGGCAGTAAAGCCACAGTTTTATGCCGAAGTGTTAGAGGAAATCAAGGATCTTCTTACAGAAGAGCAGATTCTGGTATCCATCGCGCCGGGAAAGACACTGGTATGGTTTGATGAAGTGCTCGGACGAAATTTAAAAGTGATCCGGACGATGCCGAATACCCCATCTATGGTCAAAGAAGGCATGATGGGTATGTGTGCGGGAGCACGTGTGACGGATGAGGATATGGCTCTGGTGCGGGATCTCTGCAGTGGATTTTCACAGACGGAAGTCATTCCGGAGCATCTGATGGATGTGGTTACTGCCGTCAGTGGAAGCTCTCCGGCCTATGTATTTATGTTTATTGAAGCCATGGCAGATGCAGCAGTGGCTGGCGGTATGCCGAGACAGCAGGCATACAAATTTGCAGCACAGGCGGTACTTGGAAGTGCAAAGATGGTTCTTGAGACGGGAAAACATCCGGGAGAACTCAAAGATATGGTATGCTCTCCGGCAGGAACCACCATTCAGGCAGTGCGTGTGCTGGAGGAAAAAGGCATGCGCAGCAGCGTGATCGAGGCAATGATGAAGTGCCTGGATATCTCCCGCAATATGTAAAACCGTTTACTTGCTTTTTCTGTTGAAAATGTGTAGAATAGAACCATCAACAGATTTAGGAGAGAAGGAAATATGAGTCAGGCAAAGGTAGATAAATATAAGAAAGAAAAAGCCAATCGTAAAAAAGAGATGGCAAAGCAGAAAACGGAAAAGGTTATCGGAATCATCTGTGGATGTGCAATTTTAGTTGCCATCGTTGGATGGGCCGGTTATACCGGATACAATTATTATGAGGATAATAAGCCGGCACAGACGTATTATACCAATACTTCTGCATTGTCCAGCTACGTGAGTGGATTAAACACAGAGGCACAATAAGATCTGCTTATCAGATATTTGCATGTGGGGCATCACCGATCGGGTGATGCCTTTTCCAATGCCTCGGATACTGCACCGATGAGCAGACGACAGGTATACTGGTTGTTTTTGGAATATGTAAGATCCGTAAGGGACTGGCTGGAAATAATCTGTTTTGCCAGTTCATCGAGCGTAGGACGGACCAATGGGTACATGGTTTCTACAGTTTCATCCAGATGAACCATGGTGATTTCGTTGATATGGTCTTCGTCGACAGATACCTGCACATCGAACGGATTTCCGTCAATCATGACAGAAGAGGTATAGACACCCGGAACGTACATGGTTTCCACCGCTTCGTTGTCTGCGGACTGTTTGTGGGAACTGCCAAGCAGGATTCCAAGGAAGATCAGAAGCAGGATACCAAGTCCTGTGATGACACCTGCAAACACAAGTTTTTTCATATGAAGAACGACAATTCTGGTTTTTGCACTCATTTGTTACCTCCATTTCCAGCTTTGGTATATTCTATGCAGGGAATACACATTCATGCGTTTAATTTTAAACTTCCGATTGGTATAAATTTTTCAAAATGTATAAAAAATTCAAAAAGTGGTTGACAGAAAAGCATGTATCTGTTATTATCTTATCTGTGCTCACGAGAGAGCTTACATATGCGATAGTGGCGTAGTTGGTAACGCGCGACCTTGCCAAGGTCGAGACCGCGGGTTCGAGCCCCGTCTATCGCTCTCAAAAGTAAATATTTGCATATGCGATAGTGGCGTAGTTGGTAACGCGCGACCTTGCCAAGGTCGAGACCGCGGGTTCGAGCCCCGTCTATCGCTCTTGAAAAAGCAGCTGAAAACGTAGAAGATACGGGTTTGGCTGTTTTTGTTTTATCATTCCGCAGGTTTTGTCTATTGTAAAAAAGATGCGTTTTATTTATAATAAAAGCAGGGGTAAAAGAGGTGCAAAAACAAATGAAAACGAAGGTTTGGGAGGTGCATCAGATGAAGAGTGCAAGATCGTTTAAAGAGTTCGAAGCACTGAATGGAATCAGTATGGAGGAGGTACTGACAGTGTTTGAGGCAGTGTCAGAAGCATTTCCGATGATTGTGGCAGCAAATCTCACAAAAAATACATATACCATGATCAAGGACGATGGCTTTCTGGCAAATGACATGCCAAGCAGTGGAAAATACGATGATCTGATTGATGTTGGGGTGGAAAACATACACCCGAATTACCAGCGGGCTTTTCTGGACAATTTTTCCAGAGAACGTCTGTTACAGATGCTGGGGCAGGGACGAAAAGAAGTCTGCGTCAAGCTGTATCAGAAAGGACGGGGAGATCACTATCAGTGGGTATCCACACATGTGATCCGTGTGAAGGACAAAGATGGAGATGTGTGTCACGTCTGCATCAATAAGATTCTGGAGGAATGCAGCAGTTGCGGAGGACAGCAGAGAGTCTGCCGTGCTCCGTACTGAATTTATTCCGGGTCGTCTTCGGAGCCGCTGCCTGTTTTATTGCGGGAGCGGTAAAAGAAAAATCCGCAGATGGACAGGGCGATCATGACGGCAAACATCAGAATGACAAATCCGTAATCCGCTTTGTTTAATGCGTTGCCGCTTAAGACAGAAAGAAAGATTGCCGGCATACGGCCAACTGCACAGATAATGATCCAGTGGGAAAGCTTTATGTCGGTCAGTCCGACGAGATAAGACAACAGATCTTTGGGAGTTCCGGGTATGAGGAAGAGCAGAAAAATGATGCTCTCCGAACGCCTGGAACTTTTTAATATTTTTACAGATTCTATTTTTTCACGGCTTACAAACAATTCCACAAACTTCATGCCGAAACGGCGCACAAACAGAAAGATAATGACGCTTGCAGTTGTCATGGCAAAATCACAGATCAGTGTACCACGGATTACCCCGAAAGCGTATCCGGCACCAATTTCAAAAGGACCGCCGGGAATTACCGCAAGGAGTACCTGCAGGATGTTCATCCCAATGAAACCAAGGATTCCCCATATTCCTTTTTCATTCACCCATGTACGGAACTGCTGGGGATTTGAAACAAAATGAACCAGGGGACGTCCGATAAAATATCCGATCAGAATCACAAAGATTACGGTGATGACGGCCAGAATCCGTTTGATTTGTTTTATTTTTTTCTCATTGCGATTTTCCATGTCCAATACCTCCTTTATTCGTAACTATAGGCTTTTGGCGAAAAGATGTCAATTCTTATCAGAAAATCATTTGCTTTTACCGGTAAATTTCTTATAATAGAAAAATGGAGGGAAAATTATGTTATTTTATCTTGCTCCGATGGAGGGAATTACAGGATATATTGTGCGTAATGCTTATGCACATTATTTTCCATATATAGATAAATATTTTACACCGTTTATCCCGGCAGCAAAAAAAATGAGCAAAAAAATAAAGCGGGATCTGGCAGCGGAAAATAATGAGCAGATCCGGCTGGTGCCGCAGCTGATCGGAAACCGTGCCGATGAATTTCTGATGATGATTCGGCAGCTGGAAGATCTGGGATTTACCAGTGTCAATCTTAATTTTGGCTGTCCGTCCGGAACCGTTGTCTCGAAAAGAAAAGGGGCCGGATTTCTGGCAGATCCGAAAGAACTGGAAATGTTGCTGGAAGAAGTGCTGGAGAACAGTCCGCTTGCGGTATCGGTAAAGACCAGAGTCGGAATCAAAGACCCAGATGAGTGGGAAGCTCTCTGCGGTGTCTATGCAAAGTTTCCGCTGGAAGAACTGATTATTCATCCGCGCCTGCAGAAAGATTATTACAGCGGAACACCGCGGATGGAAACATTTGCCCGTGCTCTGGAGAAGATCCATGTGCCGCTCTGTTACAATGGAGATATATGCAGTGTGGAAGATTATAAGAAAGTGACAGCTGCTTTCCCAGCTATTGATCGCATCATGATCGGCAGGGGATTACTGGAAAATCCCGGACTGGTCGGAGAAATCAAAGGAAACCCACCGGCAGATAAAGCCAGGCTGCGGGCGTTCCATGATGAAATTTTAGAGGGATGTCTGGATACTTTCCGTGCGGAAAAAGATGTCGTTTTTCATTTGAAAGAAATCTGGTTTTATCTGACAAAGTCATTTCCGGACAGAGAGAAATATTTAAAGCTGATCCGGAAATGCCAGTCTCTGCCGGAGTATAAACTGATAGTACAGCAGATTTTCTCATAGACATTTTGATAGAATAAGGTATAATGAAAAGGAAAAGTCCAGGACAAGAGATAGGGGATTAACAATGAGTTTAGCAGATAAAATATTTGTAACTATGTGTCAGGATATTCTGGAGAACGGGACAAGTACCGAGGGCGAAAAGGTACGGCCGCACTGGGAGGATGGTACAAGTGCCTATACGATCAAAAAATTCGGTGTGGTTAACCGTTATGATCTGTCGAAAGAGTTTCCGGCAATCACACTGCGCAAGACGGCAATCAAGACCTGTACGGAAGAAATGCTGTGGATCTGGCAGCGGAAATCCAACAATATCCATGATTTAAACAGTACCGTCTGGGATGAATGGGCAGATGAAAACGGTTCCATCGGAAAAGCGTACGGCTATCAGCTGGCACAGAAACATCAGTATCGTGAGGGAATGATGGATCAGGTGGACCGGGTGATTTATGATCTGAAAAATAATCCGTTCAGCCGCCGGATCCTGACCAATATTTATGTGCATCAGGATCTGCATGAGATGAATCTGTATCCGTGTGCATACAGCATGACCTTTAATGTGACACAGAAACAGGGAGATGACAAACTGACTTTAAATGCAATTTTGAATCAGCGTTCGCAGGATGTGCTTACTGCAAATAACTGGAATGTATGCCAATACGCAGTGCTGATGCATATGCTGGCACAGGTGTGTGACATGAAAGTGGGAGAACTGGTACATGTCATTGCGGACGCACATATCTATGACCGGCATGTGGAACTGGTAAAAGAGCTGATTACGCGTCAGCAGCATCCGGCACCGAAATTCTGGCTGAATCCGGAGATTAAAGATTTTTATCAGTTTACACCGGATGATATCAAAGTGACCGATTATGTGACCGGTCCGCAGATCAAAAACATTCCGGTGGCAATATAGCAGTCAGGAGGGAGAAAATCATGAATATCATTGCAGCAGTAGATAAAAATTGGGCAATTGGGAAAAATAATGAGCTTCTGGTACGGATTCCGATGGATCAGAAATTTTTCCGGGAGACAACAACCGGGAAAGTTGTCGTGATGGGACGAAAGACGCTGGAGAGTTTTCCAAATGGTCTTCCGCTGAAAAACCGTACCAATATTGTGCTGACACATAATCCGGCGTATCAGGTTAAAGATGCGATTGTCGTGCATTCCATGGAAGAACTGCACAGGGAACTGGAGAAATATGATACCAATGATGTTTATGTGATCGGCGGACAGAAAATATATGAGCAGCTTTTGGATGAGTGCGATGTTGCACATATTACAAAAATCGACTATGCATATGATGCGGATGCGTATTTTCCGAACCTGGATGAGAAACCGGAGTGGAAAATTACCGCAGACAGTGAAGAACAGACATATTTTGATCTGGAATTTTATTTTTATAAATATGAAAGAGTGCAGAAGTAATGAGTGATTTTATCTTTAGCGTCAACGTCACATTTCCTATTTTTCTGGTGATGGTTATAGGCTGGGTACTGCATCAGATCGGTATGCTCGATGAGCATTTTGTCACCGTGGCAAACCGTTTCAATTTTAAGGTGACACTGCCGTTTATGCTGTTTCGGGATATTGCTTCCGTAGAAATATCAAAAGTATTTGATCTGAAATTTGTATTGTACTGTGCAATTGTCAGCAGTATCTGTTTCTGGGGCATCTGGGGGATCAGTAAATTTGCGGTCAAAGATGACAGTATCCGTGGTGCGTTTGTACAGTCTTCGTTCCGAAGCAGTGCAGCCGTCATGGGAATGGCATTTATCAACAATATTTACGGATCTTCTGCCATGGGTCCACTGATGATCGTGGGAGCGGTTCCGCTGTACAATGTGTATTCCGTTATTGTACTGACATTTGAGGCGCAGGACGAGGAAGGAAAACGGGATAAGGGAAAAATTAAGCAGGCACTGGTCAATATCGTGAAAAATCCGATCATTGATTCGATTTTTCTGGGACTTGTTGTTTCCCTTCTGGGAATTCACTTTCCGACCATTGTCAATAAGACGATTAACTCTGTCGCACAGCTTGCAACACCGCTGGCGCTGATTGTGATCGGTGCGGGATTTGAGGGGCGCAAAGCTATCGCAAAGATCAAACCGACGTGCTGGGCAGCTGCCATCAAACTGGTGATCCAGCCACTGGTCTTTTTACCGGTAGCAGCTTATATGGGATTTTCCGGGGAAAAGATTATTGCAATTTTAATTATGCTGGCATCCCCGACAACGCCAAGCTGTTACATCATGGCAAAGAGTATGAAAAATGATGGGGTTCTGACGGCGAGTGTTATTGTTGCAACGACGTTGTTTGCGGCATTTACGCTGACGTTCTGGATCTTTTTACTTCGCACATTTGGACTGATATAGGAGGATATCATTTTTATGGATATTACAGGAAGAAAATTATTCGTAAAGGCTCTGGAGGAAGAAGGGGTAGACACCATCTTTGGGTACCCGGGCGGAACCGTTACGGATTTATTTGATGAATTATATAAGACTGACAGTATCAACCTGATCCTGCCGCGGCATGAGCAGGGACTGATTCATGAGGCGGAAGGATATGCCAAGTCTACCGGACGGGTGGGCGTATGTCTGGTAACGAGCGGACCGGGAGCAACCAATATCATTACCGGACTGGCAGATGCCCATTATGACAGCATTCCGCTGGTTTGTTTTACCGGACAGGTGCCACTTGGACTGATCGGAAACGATGCATTTCAGGAAGTGGACATTGTTGGTATGACGAGAAGCATTACCAAGTATGGTGTGACGGTGCGAAGACGGGAAGACCTCGGAAAGATTATTAAGATGGCATTTTATATCGCCCAGACCGGGAAACCGGGACCGGTACTGATTGATATTCCAAAGGATATCCAGACGGCATCCGGACCGGCAGAGTACCCTTCCCATGTGGATATCCGTGGATATAAGCCGATTCACGGGGTACATATCGGACAGTTGAAGAAAGCTTATAAAATGCTTAAGTCTGCAAAGAAACCTCTGATTCTTGCCGGCGGAGGTGTCAACATCAGCCATGCGGGAGAGAAGCTGAAGAAATTTATGGAAAAAGAAAATGTTCCGGTTGTCACAACAATCATGGGCAAAGGCGCAGTGCCGACCACCCATCCGCTGTATATCGGAAACTGTGGAATGCATGGAAAGTACGCAGCCAATATGGCAGTTATGGAATGTGATCTGCTCTTTTCCATCGGTACCCGTTTCAATGACCGGATTACCGGAGATTTAAATGAATTTGCACCGCATGCACAGATTGTACATATTGATGTGGATACGGCTTCCATCTCGCGTAATGTGGTTGTGGATGTGCCGGTGGTTGCAGATGCAGGTGTGGCACTTGAAAAGCTGTTAGAGTGGGCAGAGAAAAAGGATACGGCAAAGTGGCAGGAACAGATTCACAGGTGGGAGAAAGAGAATCCGCTTGCCATGCGCAGGGATCGTGGGATCAGTCCACAGATGATCATGGAGCACATTAATGCACAGTTTCCACACAGTATTTATGTGACGGATGTCGGGCAGCATCAGATGTGGGCAACCCAGTATCTGGAACTGGATGAACAGAGTCAGCTCATCACATCCGGCGGACTGGGAACGATGGGATTCGGATTTCCGGCCTCAATCGGAGCAAAAATTGCAAATCCAAAGAAACCGGTCGTGTGTATCACGGGAGATGGCGGATTTCAGATGAATATTCAGGAGATGGCAACGGCGGTAACACAGGGTACCGGAATTACGATCTGTCTGCTGAACAATAATTATCTTGGTATGGTCCGCCAGATGCAGGAACTGTTTTATGGAAAGCGTTACAGTGCGACCTGTCTGCGCCGGCGCCCATCCTGTCCGGGTGGATGCAAGGGACCAAATGACCAGTGTCTGGAATATGTTCCGGATTTCGTGAAACTGGCAGAAAGCTATGGAGCATACGGAATCCGTGTAGAGAAGGAAGAAGACATTGATGCAGCGTTTGCGGAGGCAAAGAAGCATACGGATGCACCGACGATCATTGAATTTATGATTGCCACCGATGAACTGGTACTTCCGATGGTAAAGAGCGGAAATCCGATGAGTGAAATGATTTTAAAATAGGAGGAAAGCAATGTCTGAAATGAAAAAGCGCTGGATTGCATTGTATGTAGAAAATGATGTAGGTGTACTTGCGAAGGTTTCCGGACTGTTTTCCGGAAAATCCTACAATTTACAGTCACTGACGGTTGGTACGACGGAAGATGAGACGGTTTCCCGTATGACGATCAGTGTGGCGAGTGATGATATCACGTTTGAGCAGATCAAAAAGCAGTTAAATCGTATGGTTGAGGTAATCAAGGTGATCGACCTGACAAATGTTCCGCTTCGGTTAAAAGAGCTGATGTTTGTCAAGATTATGGAACTGAATGAGACACAGATGACGGAAGTGTTTCAGATTGCACAGGCCATGCGTGTGGATGTGGTGGATATCGGAATTGGCAGTGTTATGCTTGAGTGCAGAAGAACAGAGCAGAAACATGACGATCTGATTGCCATCTTAAAGAAAAAGTTTAAGCATATTTCCGTTGTGCGCGGAGGTTCGGTTGCTATCGAATCAATCAGCACAGAGTGCAGATAAAAATGCTGCCCGTGGTGGTCTTTGGCCACTGCGGACAGCGTTTTTAAATGAAAGGACCGATAAGATTAACGGGCAGTTACTTCGACAATCTCTCCGACATACATCATATGCATATCGTGATCGCTGTACCATTTATCCATCAGTGTGGAATCGGTAAAACTGTCTTCGCTGACCGGTACGGCAGCCATCTTTCTGCATAAAAATACCAGATTGGCTTCATCCGGATAAGGAATGTCATGCCGGAATGCCTTTGTCAGTCCGGCAGCGGCGAATTTGTCTTCTTCTCCGCGGCCACTGTGACTGCCGCAGTAATTTAATGCATCGCGGTAGTCTTCATTCAGGAAAGACAAAGAGAACAGATCTCCGTTGTCTAAAAATTCTTTGGTATAGCGGGAATCACGGATAAAAATAAATACAACGTTTTTTCCCCAGAGGACGCCTACACCTCCCCAACTGACGGTCATAGTGTTGCATCTGGTTTTGTCTCCGGCGGAAACTAAAGCCCATTCTTTTCCTATTTTGGTAAATGGATTGAATTCCATCTTATCGATTGGATATGGTTGAAATGTGTGCATAACAAGCCTCCTTTTTTATTGTTTTGTATTTAGGCGATTGCGAAACGCGCTTCTGCGCCTGCCGCCGCTTACACGGTCGGACGCGCTTTTTAGACAGAATTGCTGAATTTACAGGAATCCGCTTCTGCCTTAATTTTTGTGTCCGGGCATCGCTTCGAC
>OBLI01000834.1_pt1 | contig 32107 bp, 55 predicted proteins | sample 1519701 | NCBI WGS metagenome assembly OBLI01 (sample SAMEA3663005, study PRJEB22513) | pig gut metagenome | biome: pig gut; feature: pig-associated habitat; material: faeces | place: France | collected 2012 | reverse complement strand
CATCTCTAAATCCACCATAGCTTGCATTACTTCTGAACAGTTATTAATGTCTCCTTCAAACATAGCGTGGAAGTTATCATAGAAGATAACATCAATCTCAGGAGTATTAATTAATGCCTGTTTTACACCATTAATCATTTTCTTAAAGGGAATATTTTTTCTCCAAAGTGGCATAACTCTAATATTTTTAGGGTCAGAAATTCCCAAATCATCGACAGTTTTTTTACCTTTATGGAAAATTTCGCTGTTACTATGCATACAATCAACATATAAACAGCTGCTTTTTTTGACACTATGACCAAAGAAATCAATTCCATTGTTTAGACAAGTAGCTAATTTATAAGCAACATTTGTTTCTTCTTCATAACTACCTGTAATAATATTAAAGGTTCCTTTCTTAAAAAGACCATCTACTAGCCAATCATCTTGGAAAAATTTCTCTGCTCCTTCTTTAAAATTAAGCGTAATAGCATTCACATCTTCAAAATCTTTCATATAAAATTCCTCTCTTTCTTGATTACACCATCGTAATCACTCTGTTTTTTCTCTCTTCAAAGTACTCATCAAGTACTTTAGATAGTTCCTCATCTCTGATATAAAGCCAATTCTTTTTCTTACAATCAATTGGGTCTGGAATAACCTCATAAGGAACAAATCCTAATTTGGTCAGATGAGTATACAATCTTAGTCTGTTACATACAAAATAATTCATACTTATACCTTCTTTCCTTTTATTTTCTTTGGCTTCAGCACCCAAGGGGAATTAAATTCCCCTCAGGTTAACGAAGCTCTATTTAGGAGATTAAGAACTAGAGTCATCGACTTTTGTTCTTACTCTCACCCACGAATAAATCATGGGCAAGATAAAAACAAAAATTAAACAAGGAGGGGAAGAAATGACTATTCCTTCCATCATTGGGTTTTTTCATTTCATATGTTTAGACCTTATTTTAAGCCATCTTTTGAATTTTGATGTTGGACACATATTACAGCGTCCAAGGAGTATGTTTTACCTACTTTCTCATTCTTCTCTTTCTGTCTCTGTCGTAATTTCTCTTATACTCCTCTTGACATTCAGGGCATCTAACACTTCTTCTATCATTCCCAACTCTTACAAAAGGCTTACCACAATCAACGCAAATCAATTCAGCTTTAATATTAACAGCTTTGCCAATCTTGTTTCTGAACCAAGTACCAAACTCATGAGTGTCAATTTCCATATTCTCTTCGCCAACAGGAACATCAAGAACCTTAACAATTCCACTGTAAGAATAAGAAGTAATTCCCATGTCATAGAACATACACAACCACTTTTCAAGAGGAATGTTTTTCTTCTTACCTGTAGAAGTCATTAAACCAACATCTTGCTTTAGCTGCTTATGATTCTCAAAAAACAATGCTCCATCTACTTTCTGATAAATATAAATAGTAAATAGACACTGAACAGAATCAATATGCAAGGTACGATTCTTAATTTTCCTACGTTCTCTTACTTCTTCAGGAATTTCTCTGCCAATAAGACCCTTAAAGAAATCAATTTCCTCTTGGCTGATAAAAATAGAAGTATTGGTCAGCTCATGTTTATCATTCCAATATTTGTCAAATTGATTAGCTAGATTAACCTGTAAACGAATATTGGGCTCTTCATCATACTTCTTATAATAGTCAACCAAATATTCAGTAAGCTTAATCTTTGCCGCAGACCTTTTATACCCAAGCATCTTTAACAGCTTGGTGAGATAATACCATTCAGAACGATAATTCTTTGTAAAACCATTCTTTAGAATTTCATTTGCATAGTCAATTTGCTTTAGAATTTTTTTCATTCTTGTTTCCTCCGTTAAAAAATTAAATGTTATACTACAGCTCTTCGCTGTTGTCAAGATAAATATATCATAATGTCCATTATCTGTCAACAAGTTAAATGTGAACAATTTGTTAACAATTCAATTTTGATAAAAGGACAATTACAATTTTGTTCTCTCTACCCAGTAGGGTCTTTTTTTTACTATTTTTTCAAAATGTCTCAAACGCCTTTATTCCCAAGGGTTTCCGGTTTTTTTAAAATTCGTTTGATTTTATTACATTTTTGATTTTTGTTCTCTCTACCCAGTAGGGTTTTTTTATTATTTTTTTCCAAAAGGGCTCATACGCTTTTTATTTATAGGGGATTTATGGAATTTTAAGATTCGTTTGATTTCATGACGCGGTTCATTTTGTTCTATATACCCAGTAGGGTTAAATTTTCTTTTTTTAAAAAAGTCAAGAAAACCATTTATTTTTAAGGGTTTGTAGAATTTTTAATGTTCCGTAGCTTTTCTTAGTTGTTTATTTTCATTCTCTCTTCCCAGTAGGGTTAAATTTTTCTATTTTTTAAAAAAGTTCATAAAGTCCTTTAATTTCAATCACTTATTGAATTTTCTGAAACAGCTCGATTTTTATCCCTATACTAACAGAAAATTATTTTTTCCCAAAATCTCTTCAACCCATTGCAAATAAAGAACTCACAGATTTTTAAAATTTGCGTTAGCTTTTCTCTCTTCCTATACCAACAGAAAATTATTTTTTTCTTAAACCCTCTTCAACCCATAGTAAATAAACGCTTAACAGAACTTCTCTGGAATCGATTAGCTTTTATCACGCACTCTCTTCCTATACTAACAGAAAACACTTTTTTATAAAAAAATCCTCTAGGCATTGCAAATAAACACCTAAGAGATTTTTCTTGGAATCGATTAGCTTTTTCGGATTCTCTTTCCTATACTAACAGAGAATTATTTTTCTTAAAGAAACACTGCTAAGCATTGCAAATAAACAGCTTACAGGTTTGAGCTTGTTTTTAGATTTTATCCTCAGTGGCTGTAAAACCACATTCTTCTAGAATAATAATTATCCTATCCCTATACTAACAGAAATTATTTTTTTCTAAAAAACTCCCAAAACCGTTGTGTACCAATGGCTTGCGGGTTTTTGATGAAAAATAGATATCGGACATTTTTACCTTCACCCAAACTTTAGAAAAAAAGAAGGAGTAGAAAACTACCCCTTCTGTAAATAAATATAAACGTTACCAGCCAATTCTGTAAATAAATATAAACGTTACCAGCCAAGTAACTTCTTATAGGTGTTAGGTCCAACCTCCCCATCAATAGTTAATCCGTTTTTACCTTGAAACTTCTTTACAGCATTTAAAGTATTATTTCCAAACACCTTATCAACTTTACCACAATTATAACCTAGACCATTTAACAGAATCTGAATACTCTCAACAGTAGGACCACTGTCTCCATATCTTACAATACCGTCTGTCTTTTTTTCATCAGGAAACTTAGGATGACCATAACCCACAATTGTTCTATCATTTCTCTTATATGTTCTCTTCCTTACCATATCAGCACTATTACCTTCAACTGTAGTAACTGTACTTCCACTCACTTCAACAACTATTCCAGTATGGTCAGCACCACTTGTTCCTGTATATCTGAAGAATATCTGGTCTCCAACTTTAGGATTCATGTCTAATCTATTCTGGTCTTTATAATACTACATACTATAAGTACAGCCTGCTCCTAGTTCTCCAGTCTGACACTGGATTCTTTGCCCTTCTTTAGCACCATAGGTTTTATAAAATAACCAGTCAACGAAGACATCACAATAAGAATACCCTTGTTTATTTCCGTTATAATATCCAGCAGCATATAAATCTCTAGCATACTTAGTAAAATTATTATGTCCTGCATTAGCAGTTTTGGAATCTAACTAAGCATTACTGGCTTTTTCTTTATATCCTACTTCATTTAAAGCTAATTCAACAACCTTTAGCATTGGTAATCATCTCCAATCTTGTTTTTAAAAGGTTCTCCGTTCTCATCAACTCCATATTTGTTTCTTGAATTTTTTAATCCAAGCTGATAGAAATTATAACTCAAGTTAGCTCCTAAAATAGTAATCACACTCTAAGTAGCTAACTAAGCATCAGGTGTTTTATCATTAAAGACAGCAGCATAGTAAAGCACTCCTGTTAGAATTCCATAAATCATAATAACAGCACAAATTATTTTACTATACTCTACCTTCTTTTTCTTTTTACTTATTAATGGCATACTCCATCAAATCCTCAAATTCTTTTTTTAACTGTTCAATATTATTGCCAGTGATTAAATGTTCCATGGTCTGAGCTTGAGCTTTCATCACTTTATGAAGTCCCTCATTAATTTTATCTATCTCATTAAACTTATTAGTAATATCATGTATGGGTTTAATAATCAATTTATTAACAGCAACAATAGCTCCTGTAATTGTAGTAACACCAGCACATACTATAATTATGGTTTCCATATCATTTCTCCTGTTTCAAAATAGAAACAATAATACTATAGACATTAATTACATCCATATAGCTAGCTTGAACCATATCAATATAATTATAATCTTTCTGAAGTGGACGCTCTTTTCCAGTATTATCAAGAATAGCAATGGTAGAAAAACCTCTGTTATCAAAAGCACTTAAATCCTGAGGAACAAATCCCTCATTCATTTCTCTTTCATAAGTAGCAGTAATTCTATTTTCCATTACTTGTTCCTGAACATTATCTACATATACTCTACGCTCAGTAGCAAGGTCCTTATCAAAAACGATAGTCATAATTTACCTTCCTTTCTTTAAGCATTGTAAGATTGTATAGCTGTGTTAAGTCCATTCTTTATAGAATTAACACCATTAAAGTGACCAGCCATAGCTGTATCACCTTTAGTTTTTTCTGAAGGAATACTTCCTCTTCCTGGGAGTTTAGCAATTCCATTTCTTGCTTGGTTAAATAAAGTAGCAGTCATAGTACTACCAGAATTAACAGTAGTGTAAGTATAAGCTATATTTTGAGCTTCAGATATTTCTTTAATCTTCTTATTAAGTCTATTCCACATCTCTGCTGTTAGATTGCTAAAAGGTTTGCCAGTAGCTATTAAATTCCCATCGCTGCTACCATTTTTATTATCCCAATAGAAAGGGTCAACTGGAACTTTAATTCTAGTAGCCGTTACTGCTCCATATTGTCTGTTAGATGCATAAGTATAAGTAAATTCACCCTAATTACTTTGTAACTGACTACTTGGACTTGTAGCAGTAGAAGAAGCAAAGAAAGCAAGATAATAAGGAGCTCCATAAGAATCTTTAGGGTTAATATTTTTAATAGTAACTGATTTTTTACTTTCTGTTAATTCCACTGGAGTATAAGAAGTACTCTGATTCATACTTACATAAGTTCCATTTCTATAAACCGAGAAGTGTTTAATTCCTGTTCCACACTTTAAATAAGCTGTGTACTTGGGTTCATAGTAAGTACCACTCAATTTCAAGTATCTATTCTAACTAGCTGTAACATAAGCATCATTATCTGAAAAAGTTCCCAATAAAGTAGAAAAGTTACTATCATATTCTTTGAGTCTAAAAGGAGCACCATAGTTTTCAGAATAGTTAACACCAGTCACTTGAAGATTAGTATTAGTTTTTACCCAACACACAGTAGAAGCAGATGGGTTAGACACAACAGCAGTTTGAGTATTTCCATTTGCTAGAGTATATTTTACGCTATAATTATTAACACCTGTTCCTGTTCTTAAATTAATAGAATACTATGCAGGTTGTTTATATGTACCAAATAATTTAACATATCTAGTACCAGAGCTATAAACCTCTCCATCATTATCAGCAAATGTTTTCTTTACTGTGCTAAATGTGCTATCTGTATATTCTTTAAAATAATATGGACTACCATATGAATCACTATAGCTTACACTTGTTATTTCTAGGTTTGTTTTTGCTCTGGTCCAACATACAGTAGAAGCAGAATCATTAGAAACAGTAGCTGTATTATAAGATGAACCTTTACTTCCAAGGTATCTAACACTATAGCTATTAATACCTGTTCCTGTTCGTAAATTCAGACCATAGGTTGTATATGTGGGGTCTCCACCACCACCGCCCCAAGCCTTAATAACACCTTCTCCATCTGCCCATCTATTAAAGTTATAATCTGATACAACAGTACCAACACCTGTATTAAATGACCCCTGGAAAAATCCAATTCGTCTATCGTATCGGCTATAAGTTGCTGAAGTTGTGTATTTTACAGTGTGGGTTGAGCTTGTGGCACCGCTTTTCCATTTACAAACAAAGCCATTACTACTTCCATCTGAATTTAAATCTTGTACTAATATAGCATACACAGTACCAATGGACATACCGCCTAAAGTAATGGAATATTCAGTTGCTGACGTATATTTTCCTGATATATAAGCCATATTGCTTCACCTCTTATCCAAACACAGCAGTTTTGGTAGAAGAGCCTCCATTTGCCATTTGTTGCCAAGTTGCTAATAGAGTAGTAGAACCACCATTTTTAATATAAACACCATTTGGTTTTAAAACAGTTCCGCTATTCTCTAATCCAGAAGCACCAGAGGTAACTAATTGAACTGTCTGCGCATAGTTAACAGCAGTATAAACATTGGTAGCATATAGGTTTGATAGATAGTTATTAGAATCACTAATTCTATTAGCACTAACTAAACCTTTAGTTAAATTACTAGCATTTAGGTTATTTACATTGATTGTATCAGCATCAATAGTACCACCACTAATTCTATTTGCGCTTATATAACCAGTTGTAATATTGCTACCGTTAATTACTGTAGTACCAGAACTGTTTTGATAAATAACACCATCCATTGTGTGCTCAATACTGCTAATACTTCCCTCAGCATTAGTAATTCTTTGAGAAAAACCATTTGCTGTTTGAATAGCTTGAGAAGCATTATTATTAGCATCAGTTACTTCACTTCTTAATTCTGTAGCTGTCTGATTAAGAGTTGAGATATCACCAGTATTTTTCTATACCTGAGTATTTATTTCTGTTGCAGTCTGATTAAGAGTAGAAATATCTCCACTATTCTTTTGAACTTTAGTATTAATTCCATCTACAGTTACATTAAGTTCAGCATACTCTTCTTGTAGGTTATTAATAAGACCAGCATGAATTTTAACTGTATTATCAACTTTATTTACTCTGGCAAAGGTATTATTGATTCTTTCACCAATACCAGAGCTTTCTTCTGTTTCATCCTGAGCTTTATAAGACCAAGAACTTTGTTCAATAAGTCCTCCATTATAAGAAATAGTATCGTTAAACAAGACAGTTTCAACATAAACCCCATCTTTATTAGCAAAAGAAATAATATCAAAAGGTTCTGTTGCTGTAATACCTCTCCATTTAATGGAATACTCATACAAATAAGAATTACCAACATTGTTAATTGCATACTGTAAAGCATTTTTTAGTTGAGTATCTTTTAATTGAGTGTAGAAACAGTTTTCTCTTACATACTGAGTTACTTCTATTCCACTAACATCAGGACTTCCAGTAGCAGTAGAAGAAGCATTATCTCCAAGCTCAGTAACTGACATAATGGTTTTAAGAACATACACAGCTCCTGTAGTTGCCTCAAAATAAGCTGTCTTAGGAACATTAACACTAACTATTGTGTTCATACGCTTAAAGCAAAGTATGTTTTCACTATTTACATAGTAATTGGTTTGGGTAGCTTCAGCAATATCATCAAAGATTTCTCTACAGGTCTCTTCTCCAGATAAGTTGGCAGAAGTAAATGGTAAATTAAGGCTTGAAGTATCAACTCCAGATAATTCAGGAATTAGAGCTACGGCTTTTTCAGCTAATTCTTTAATTGTATAAGTAGAAGGTAAATTTGCTTCTTTGATTTTATGCAGAGTAGCAAAATATAATCCATCGTAAGCGGTATAGGTAATTTTATTAGCAACCTCATCTTGTATCACCTCAGTGATATAAAACAAAGGAGTTGAAAAAGTGAAACCACTAACACCACTTACAGGATTGATAGTACGAACTGGAGAACTGAAGTTTGTCATTATTGTCTCCAAAGTCATTTTTTGACAAACCCCAGTTCCAAAAAATTTACTGTCTTCAGCGTTTCTTTCTATCTTCCAGTTATAAATTTGTTTAGCTCGTAAAATTTCGTAGGAATCTTCAAGATTCATTTCGATATAACAGGAAATTTCTCTGCGAGGTGATAAAAATTTTTGCAGTCCGTCATTGGTTATCTGTTGCATTTATACCACCTCACAGTTCAATGAATGATAAAGTAAAACCATTATATGTTCTTTTATCATTATGGATAACATAATACTCTATTTCAGGAGTACCAATGTAAACCTGAATATTTCTCATAGCCTTGGTCTTAGGGTCTAGGTATTGGACATCGAAGATATAACTATCAATTGATTTTAAAAGACTACTCATTCTTTCCTAAGCCATAGGAATAAAAGTAACCTCTAATTTAGTTTTTCTAGCTACTATGTCCATTACCATAGTCCCAGCAGCAGTTCTACCAGAATCATCGGAGATTATGACTTCATAATCAACCTTAAGACCAGAGACTAAATCACTTACATCATTGTAATTAATTTCAAAATAAGTCATAATTACCTCCTATCATGCTAATTTTAATGGTAAACTACCAGTTTGTTTTGTAATCGAATTAATATTGTTAATGGCTGCATAACCCAGTTCTTTACCATCAACGTTAAGAACTATCTTAGAAGGTCCTTTAGTCTTAGCAGCTAATTTCTCAGCTAGAGCATCCATCCAACCAGTATTGTTTTCAAGAGGAAGAACAGCTTCTTTACCTCTTTCACCAATCATAGCCATGGTAGGACCTAGGGCAATACCACCCTCAGCTAAGTAAGGAATACCTCTCCAACTAACTCTGTTTATGTGGAGATTAACATCCCAGCTCTTACCTAAGAGAGAACCTACATTATTAATTGCCTTATTAACACGGCTCAGAAGTGCATTGATTCCATCAATTACAAAGTTAAGAACACTTTCAACACCTTTAATCGCTAGGTTGATAATGCCAATGAAGCCATTAGCAAAGAACTTACCAATAGCTACAATAGCTTCCCATATTCCAGAGAAAATATTTTTAATACCTTCCCAAGCTTTAGCCCAGTCTCCTGAGAATACTCCACTAATGAATTCAAGCAGACCCTTAAGGATTTGAATAAAGAATCCAATAACATCAAACAGAGGTCCAAGAATTTCTATAACAGTTCCTATAACTTCTGTGAAAATTGGCAACAAATCCATTAATAGCTCAGCTATGAATCCTATAATTGGAACAAAGATATCATTGTAGAAGGTAGAAAGCAATTCTCCAAGTTGAGTAAATATAGGTTTAAGGTGTTCATCCCAGAACTTCTTAAGCGTATCAAATAGGGGAACTAGAGTATCATTCCATAGAGCATTAACTCTTTCTCTGAATTTCTCGTTCTTGTTATAAAGGTCAGTGAGAGCTTTAGCTACTAAAGCAATAGCTCCTACTACTATTAGTATCTTACCAGCAATAGAGAACCCACCAAACCACTTAGCAACACCAGAACCAAACTTAGAGAATATTCCTCCTATTTTAGAGAATACTCCTCCTACTTTGTCTACCAATGGAGCAAAGATTCCTCCTACTTTAGAAACAGCTCCTCCTATTTTAGAAACAGACCCATCTATTACTTTTACTACTGAGCCAAGAGCTTTTTCTAGTTTGGGAGACATTTTACTTAGTTTTGCAAGTTTCATGTCGTCTAAATCAATTTCTGGTACACCAAAAATTTTTGGCCAGTATCCTAAAGAATCAGAAATATTAATTTTGAAACTCTTAGATGCTTTTTTAAAATGTTCAGGAATTTTGGTAAAAATGTCACCAAAAAGATGATTAATATCTTTACCTGGGTTAAATACTTTCTTAAAAGCGTCACCAAGTGGACTTAAAAGTTGTCCAAATAAACTTGAAAAACTTGTTACTTCCTCGGTAATAACATTCTTAATACCTTTGGATGTAACTTTAAATTCTCCAGGTTTGAAAACTTTACCAATGTCTAAAATATCATCAAGATTACTGATAATATTGCTAAAAGAATCTGCTGCAAATACTTGTGCAAAAGTACTAGTTAGAAGTGATTTACCAGCTCCTAATAAGAAGGCAATTAGTCCTTCAATTAGCTTACCACCAATTGCAAGTCCTACTATAAACCATACACTAGGGTCAATGGAAGAGAACATTTCTTTTAGTCCTTCAGCTAATTTGCTAGTAGCTTCTTTCCAATTTATTTCAGCTATTAGTTGTTTAATAACACTAGCAATTCCATTGATAATTCCAGCTAAGGTTTGTGCAGCTTCTTTAACATCAATTTCTGAAATAAATCCATTAATACCATTAACAATGCTGTTTCCAACAGATTCCCAGAAAGATTTATCGGCAACAATCTCTTTAAAGAATTTAAAAGAAGCATTAATTTTAGCTGCAATAGTTTTACCTATTAAAGTAAAATCAGTTGCTTTTAATCCTTTAACAAAGAAGTCTCTGATACTTTCTCCCAGCTTCTTCCAATCAGTACCTACAAGCACCTCATAAATAAAGCTGTAAACCAAAGAAACAGTACTTCCAATAGATTGACCTAATTTACCCCATGGGAAGTTTTTTATAAAATAATTAAATTGCTTAGAAAGAGCTCTCCCCCATTCCTGAACAACCTATTTATTCTTTTTAAAACTATTATTATATTTGTCTAGAGCAGCAGCAAAACTATCTAACATTTGCTTAAGGGTCTTGGTTTCATTAGTCCACTCTTTAAAATCATAAGGATTTATTAAATCAAAGCCTATATTTCCTCCACCAAAACCACCACTACCAGCACCTTCACCAGAATCTTGACCACTTAATCTATTGACTTCATCAAAACCTAAGATAGTTCTCTTTAGCTTACTAGCACTCTCATTAGCGTTGTCCATACTTTCAGCAATGTCATCACCGAAATCAACGGCTCCTCCGACATTAGCTATTTCTAGATTTACGCCAAAGATACCAGCTAGTGCTTTAGCTGCTTGAATTGCTAGACCAATTATCTGATTAATAACAGAAATCATAGGAGTGAGGAAGTGAATCAGAATCATACCTATGATAGAAGCAAACTCTTTACTTCTGTTACCCAGAATTCTTATTGCGTTAGCCCATGTATGAGAAGTTCTAGCGAAGTCACCATGTAGCTGAGTAGTTGCTTCCATAACATAGTTATAACGCAAAGCAACCTTCTGAGCATTAGTCATGGCTTCTACTTGTGTAGCAATACCTTTAGATAAAGCATATTCCTGTAGAGTAGCTTCAGTAAGGTCAATACCAAATCTTCTCATTGGTCTAGTAGTACCAGTAATAACAGACTGCAAAGCTTCAAATGCTTCTTCATTAGTGGTATTATAGAATGAAGCTAAGTCACCAGAAAGAGCAGTCATCTGTAATGCCATGTCTTTACCAAGGTCTTTAGCAAAGCCCATAGCATTAAGCATAGCCATAAGCTGAGAAGAATATTCTTTAGCTTTCAAAGCACTTAAGCCAAAAGCTGCCGCACACTTAGTAGCGAAGAACTAAGCTTCATCAGCCATTTTTCCAAAAGCAACATCAACTACGTTCTGTACCTGTTCTACATCTGAACCTATTTTTATAGCAGTTTTTGCAAAACTTAATAAACCAGCTACCGAAAGAACTTTTGTAAATATACCAGTTAATTTTTTGAAAGAACCAGTAATAGTTTTCGCTAAAGAAGTAAAACTCCTAGACATATTATTTACTGCCTTTTTAGTATGAGCTTCTACTCCAGTTATTTGATTCTTAGCTTCTTTGATACTTCTTTTAAGGTCAGAAACTTCACCAGTAATAATAACTTTTAGTTCTTCTATAGTCATCCTGTTTTAATTTTCACCCCTTTCTCTATTTGTTATGTTGTTCAGCAAAATCTAGCAATTGCTCTTTAAGTCTTATAGCAGCCCAATCAACTTCTTCTTCTTGTTGTGGCTCGTTAAATAGATTAGGGAATACTTGTTCTAATGTTGGAACTTCTTCTCCATTAAGTCTACAAGAAACATCAATGGAAATTAAATTAGCCAACTGATAGTTCTCTATAGCAGTAGCTTTAAGTTGTTTCTCCTAAATTTCTGAATGAGCTTCTATTATCATATTTAATTCTGCTAAAGAAAGCTCCATAATCTATGAATATTCTACCCCACTCTAGAGTGAGACTTTAATTATCTTCGCTATGAACTCCTCAAATGTTGGGGGAGTTTCTTCTTCCCCCTCTATTAGTTTTTTGCGCTAGTCTTACTCTTTTTCTTTTCCTTAGGAAGTAGACCACTCACATTAAAGATTTCTACAATCTCGTTAATAAAGTCTACAATAGTTTTTCCATCCTCTGTGTATTTATCAAAGATGTCATAAACATCATCCATGGAAATTCCATGTTGATAAGTGTTTAAAGATTCATGGAAAATAATTAGTAGGTCCTCAATTTTAGGAAGGGTAAAGTTTTCATCACCCATTGCCATAAAAATATTTAGAGGATTACACTTAAGGCGTCTTTCAAGACTTACTAAGCCCTTAGTATTGATTTTGCACTTATATTCAGTATCACCGATTTTAATAATATGAAATAGCATAATAATTCTCCTTTTAAACTTCGTTAATTAAAAATTCTATAAGTGGAATAAAAATCCCTCCAAGTGGGAGGAATAAAAATCCCTCCCTCAATTAAGAGAGAGGGACATATTAAATTTTAATTACACGGGATTGGTAACCTTAATATCACTGTTTAGAGCGATAGTCATAGTAAAGGTTAGAGGAGCATTTACAGCACCCTCATCGATAGCAGTGGAGCTCTCACCAGTGAATTCAAAAGTAGTATTATCAGGAAGCTGTACTTTCCACTCAGTGGTTCCAGCAGCATCTAGACCCTTACAGACTCTGTAGTTACTAGTCTCAGAAGCATTGTCGTATAGGAACTTAAACTGAAGCTCACCATACTCAATCAAACCCTTAATATAACGATGTGCAGCATCAGCTAGAGTAGTTACTTCCTGCTTATCTGCTTGGCCACCCAGAGAAGGGAAACTCTGTAGGTCAGTAATTTCTACATACTGTTCAGCCTTTTTGTACAGTAGCTTGGCACCTTTAGTTAATAGTCCAGTAGCCATAATTTAAACCTCCAAATTAAAAATCTTCTATAGCATAGTTTTCATATTTTAATTCTTTACAACCTAAGTTATTAACCCATAACTCATTTGAATTAGTTCTTTTGAAACCTAAGCTTCTCATAATAGTGTCTACTTCAGTGGAATAAGAACTTAAATCATCAGGATTCTTGTTCCACACTTTAATTTTGTAAATGATTTTGCTATAACCTAAAGTGTCTCCATTAGCATAAGTATTATTATCATATTGGTAATAACTGATACAAGGAGCTTCATTAGTCTCGTCTAAGCAATAATCATAATAAACAGGGAGACTCAATTCTCTAAGTCTTGAAACTATGAGTTTATCAAAATCAACCATGTTAAGTCTCCTTTCTGATTTCTTCTCTAAATATCTGATTTATTTTATCAGCACTTTCATCTAGAGCTCTTTCTAAAAAAGGATTAGGGTGTTGACCACTTGTAGAATGCCAATTACCTTCAGCATCTTGATAATGCCAAGGCAAATCATGGGTTCTACCATTACCCTCTTTGGCAAATAATCCCGTCCCTTGGTGAACATAGACCGCATATTTCTTATTTGTACCTACTTCAGCATATGTATCATGTACAACAGAGGTGATGCTATTAGCAAGCTCTCCATTTCCATGAGTAGTAGAAGCGACATTCTTTTTTGCCTATCCTTCAACCAAAGCAGCAGCTTTAACTAAAGCTCTATTAGTTACTCCTGTATCTATATTTTCTAAATCCTCAAACTTATTCAACACTTTAGTAGCATCAATATATACTGTTTTCATTTCTTAACAATAAATAGCTCCGTTAATCTTCCATCAGAGTTAACGAACTTGATTAAATATTTATTATTATTAAAAGATAATTCATTTGCTTCTGAAATATCTTTTTCTTTTGTCAAGCAACAATGAGTGACATCATTAAAGCGTATATCTTCAGTTGGAGAATGTTTATAAATCTTAGGAGTAGTAATTTTAATTGGAGAAGGAGTAGGTTCCTATGTCCTCTTCCAACCTCTATCATCCAAGGCATCAGAATACTTCAATAACTGAGCGTCAATTAATTCTCTGTTAATATTCATGCTGTAACAAGCTTTCTATATCTTTTTAGCATACGAAGAATGTTTTCTGGATAGTCACAGGTATAGGAATAGGAGAGCCCAGAATAGGACTCCCCTTTAAGATTTTCAGTACCTAAGGTGTTATAACGATAAACAACCATCTGTACAATTAAATTCTCCATTCCTAGAATACAATCTCTATGAGTGAAATCCAGAACCTCTTCTTCAGTTTGCATGATTAACAGATTGAGTAAATTGATTAACTCCTCGTCTTGAGTACCAGTTTTACCAAGTAGGGTTAAAACATTCTCAATCATTGAGGATTACCTCCTTAATTAATTAGCCCGCAGCAGAATCAAGAACCACGCAATAGCTCTCATCAGTTAGAGCAACGACACCATACTTACGGATGTACATAGTATTCTTACGAGTATTAGCATCACGCTCAGACTCATAAGAAGTACCAGACTTTAGGAATAGGGTAACAGCATTACGATTAGCAATGATAGCCTTGCCATCAGGAACTGCCTTAGTTACATAAATGGGTAGGTTGTTGATATTACCAATGTAACCATAGCGAATGAAAGCTTCAACATAGTTTAGCTCATTCTTTAAACTCTTCTTGAAAGCAGCTTCCTGAGCAGGGGAGATTAGCATAAAGAAGCCATCAGTGCTCTCATGATTTAGCTTAGCACAAGCATCAACAATGTTATCATAGGTCCAGGTAGCATTCTTTAGAGTGTTGGTGGACTTTAGGAACTCATCAATAGCTAGAGAGTTCATCTTGTTAACCATAGCCTCGTTCATGTAAGCAATGCCCTTCTCAATAGCGGCGCTATCAGTCATGAACTCCTCTTCAAAATATGGGAATCGACCCTGGAAACATTTCACCTTATAATCATGAGAAGTCTTCTTAACTTCCATGGTCTCAGTGTTGCCAACGCCCATCTCAAGAGCCTCAACACCATTTAGACCCTCATAACGAACGACAGTAACAGTGTCACCCTCATTCTTAGTTAGGGTATCGTCAAGCTTTAGGAACTGGTCAATGTTTAGTTTAGTAACTAGCTGATTCTCGAACTCTTTCTCGATAACAGGAACATTTAAAATCTGATTAGCCATAATAATTATCCTCCATAAAATTAAATTTTTTTGTAGTGAGAGTCATACTCTTCACGATTAGTATTATAAATTTCATTCTTTTGAGCGAGGGAAAGCTTATTCCACTCCTCATCAGTATAACTTGCAACTTGTTTATCGCTGCCACGCTTTAGATTATTACCTTCCAATCTTGCTTCAGCAGCTTTATTAACAGAATCATTAAAAACCTTAGCTAGACTTTCAACTTTAGCTTTCATAGCTAAGGAATCCTCATCAACGACAAAATCAAGTAGGTCCAAAGGAAGTTTATTATCGTTCAGAAGATGACTTGCTTCATTCTTGGACTTCTCCATATTAAGCTCTTTAATCTTCTCATCAAGCTCTTTTTGCTTTAGCTGAAGTTCATATTCTTTCTTTTGCTGCTCATCCATAGCAGCCTTCTTTTTCTCCTCTTCAAGTCTCTCCATGAACTTTTTCTCAGCTTTCTTTAGAGCTTCAGTAACACGTTTGTCACCTTCTGCTTGTAATAGCTTAGTAACTTCCTCTTGAGTAAAAACCTTATCAGTATCCTTAGTTTCAGTATCCTGAATTAATTTCTCGTTTTCCATAATTAATCTCTCTTTCTGAGTTCTCTTAGAGCCCTCTTTTTAATTTTTTTTTATTAAGTTCTTTCTTTAACGTCTGAGCCCTCAAAAGACAATTTCCACTCAGTTCCATCATAAGTATAAGCACGAAGCTCTACATCTTCAGGAACATCAGTTACACCTTCATAAACTTGTTTTACCAAACTACCAATAATGGCAATAGAACCATTTCTGATAACTGGATTATTACATACATCATAAGTCAAATCTTCGCTAACAAAAATTACTTCATCATTAAAACCCGTTAATACATACATAGATAGTCCTCCTTATTAAGTCCTTGGAACAAATACTTCTATATTTTGCTTTGATTCGGCAGAAGTCTTAGCTACACCATAAATAGCTTTATTATCATAAGGAATTATTGAATCATAGAAATCATATGGAACCCAGTAAATAACTGACCGAAGCCATTCATGTGATAAAGAATATTCACTTCTTGCAATATAAATTTTATCTCCAAGAATAAACGGAATATCATTATCTTCAAGAGAATAAAGCTTTCCTGAATTTACCCCATTATAAAATCTTCCGCAAGCCTCATCAGAAAAATAAACAGCAGACTGAGTTTCTACATCAAGAGGTATATAATTTCCATAAGGCATACTTGATTTGAAAACAATATCTCCCCATCCTAAGGTTCCAGCAGAATTATCTTTGCAGACCAAGCAATATCCATTATTTTTGTAATTATAAAAAATTGTTGAGGAATAAACCCTCTTGTATGTAGAGGGACTGGCTGTTTTACTAGAAGTAGTAAGTACACCATTTCTTAAAATAACATAAATCACATGAAAGCAATTTGATGATGGTGGTGTGTAGCCACAACCCAAAATTCCGCACCTATCTGTATCTTGAGTTGTAGGGTAGGTTCCAGTATAAAAAAGTCTTGGATTATAAAGACTATTTTTACTAACAATGTATTTTTTACTTACTTCATGAGTACCATCTTCTTTTAATGTAATTAGCACACAATTACAATAAGCTAAATAATCTTCATTACTAGTTACGGTATCATAACCACTATAAAAAAGAATACATTTATCATCCGCTATACCAGCTACTCCACTTCTTAATGAAGTATCACCAGTATAAATAGTAGGAGTACTATAATCTACAATCTTTTTTAATGAGAAGTCTTCTTGTATTTCATAAACATAGCAAGAACAAATATTTGTATAATAAAGAACAGAATCACTACTAATAGAATTTTTTTTGCTTTTGCTGACTGCAAATTTATTATTGGATATTCTTGAAATTTCAATTTGATTATAAAAATCTTTTTCGTCACTAAAATTACATAAAAGAGTTGTTGATTTTAAATTAAAATCTTTATCATATACTCGAAGATAATAAATATTATTCTCAAGAGTTAAAAAAACAACAATATTATCATTTATAGAACAAGCTTTTTTAAAATAAATACGTTCCTATGAGTTCGAATATTTTATAATTAAATCGTTTCCACCAGGTTCACAATAATATCCTTTACTTACAAAGTCTCCTTTTTCAATAGCAGTTCCTCCAGCTCTTCCATTAACAACTTTTCCATTAATTGCTCCACCCTGATTGATTCCCTCAATCCTTACGCCATCAACATAAGCGCTTTTACCTTTCACAATATCTTCAGCTACAGCATCTGCATCAGAAGTATCAACAAAAGAAGCTACAGTGTCCTCAGTTGTTTTAATCTTAATATCAGACACACCAGGATATGTAACTCCATTAATAATTAAATCTTTCATAGTAACCACCTCAAACGATAGTTAAAGAAGAACCAACTTGTTTTACTAAGCCATAAGTATTAGGAATAGGCTCAATAACAATATCCTCTTTTAATACCTGTAACTATCCTGAGAGAACTTGAATTTTATCAGTGGGAATAATTTTATAAGGACCTTTAAAAAAGGTAAAATCACCTATGGTTTCTAAAGGTTTACCAGCTATAGAAATTACTCCTCTGCATTTTTGTAATTGACTCATATACCCTCCGTTTTTATCATTGTCTTTATTGCCTATCAACAAGAGTTATAAAAGCCAACACATTATTATTGACATCAACTCTCAAAAAATAGGTGTTTCTTTATGCCAACTAGTGCCATCAAACATATAATAATTTCCTTCTAAATCTTCAGGCACATCAGTAACATCTTTATAAATATTCTAAACTAAGTCAGCTAGGATTCCAGAGGTGCCATTGTTAATTAATGGATTTCCTTTATTATCATAAGATAGGTCTTCACTAACCGCTAGAACTATGTCTTTATAAGAAGTTATTACATACATTGATTACTCCTCCTTTTTATCTTGGAATATACGCTTCTACTTGCTCTTTTAGGTTTGCGTCTGTTTTAGCTATTCCATAAACATCTGTTCCATTGTAAGGACCTATGGCATTATAATTACTTATTTTTACTTTATAAAAATTTATTTCTGTTCCATTAACCTTGTATCCGTAAATTTCATTACCTACAGAAAAATATTTAGTTCCTTCTGGGGCCGTTCCCGTTTGGGTGATAAGCTTTTTATTCGGATAGTCATAAATCTACTGCATTCCATTTCCATACATAAACAAAACTCCAGAAGCTCCATCTATAGGGAGTACTTGCTTTACTTCACTATATGGGATAGGAGATTCACCAGTTAAATTAGAATATAAAAAGTCGCCTTCAGTTTTGGAACGTTTGTTCAATATAACAGAAAATCCTTTTAAATGATTTGTACCATCACATATGAAAGTTGGTTTTGTTACTCCAGTTTGTCTAGAAATTTCTTTTTTTTCGACAATATTTCCTTCCAATAAAGAAATAAGATAATAAATTATATCATTAGTTTCATTTTTACAGCTAGCGTATAACATACCGATTGCTTCTCCAGACTTATGGGTAGAAGAAATATAATGCTAATCGCCAGAAAGAAGGTTATCTATCATATAACTTTTAGCAAATGTTTCAATACTAGCTGGATAAACATATACCTGAGTAGAATTAGGAAGGGCCCCTAAAAGTCCCCAACTATCAGAAACTCTTGCAACATTACTCTTTCCTATGGTATCGCCGTAAATAAAGGAAATATCCTTCGTTTTACCGTTTAAATCCTCAAAGAACATTCGTCCCTTATTTTCAAAGCACCAAGTCTAATTATTAATTCTAGCTGCTTTCTCAGTATTCTCACGGCTGGTACTTTGTGAATTAAAAGTCTTTATAAATTTAAACTATCCTTCTTCTAACCTATATAAGTCGTTGTAAGTTTTTCCAGTTCCTATAAAGGTCTGTTCATCCAATGGAATAAAATCTATATATTCTTTACCACTAGAACTAAGACTAACTGTAGAAATAAGTTCATCACCATTTAATTCATATAAATTATCATTCTTACTAACAAAGTCACCAGCTTTTATTGTTCCAGAAGAAACTCCACTTATTACGGACCCATTAATAGAGGTTCCCACTTCTATAGACGAAATAGCAGAAGCCATTTCACTTGGTCTATAAGTATCAGTTACTTTCTTTTTGTTGCGGATAGCATCAGCAATACTAGTTAAAGAACTATCGTTGACTAAAACTTTAATAAGAAATCACCTCCGCATCAGGAACTGTAGAAGCTGACCATACACCATTTTGAACTATAGCAAATTTACCATTATCTGCTTCTGTTACTTCTGGTAAACCTTCACCTTTAGGACCTTGTGGACCAATGGGACCCTGAATTCCCTGAGGGCCTTGTTCTCCAGTATCTCCTTTTATTCCCTGTGGACCTTGTGAGCCAGTATCCCCTTTATCACCCTTATCACCTTTAGGCCCTGTATCTCCTTTAATAGCAGGAATAATTTTCCACTCTTTGGTTTCCTAATCTCTTATTTTTAAAATATCAATGTTCATTTTGTACCTCCAACTCATTAATCCTATCTCTCCAAGAGTTCCTGAGAGCTTTAGTTGGAGCATAATCCTCAGCAGTAATCCAACCTTCTGCAAATTTAATGGCTTGATAATCAGTGGCCGCAAGCTTAGCTTTTAATTCACCAATTTCTTTATTTCTATCGCTAACAATGTCTCTTGCTAATTCTTCTTCGGTAGGAGTGCGACGTTTAATACAAAACTTACCACCCTCAACTGCATAATAACTATATTTATCTGGTAATGGTTGTTTACGTTCTTGTTCTGTAATTTCAATATATGGTTCAATGTCCTTATTGAAGGCAACCACTTTACCAGTTTTAGAATCATAATTTGCTTTAATCATAATGTGTTGCCTCCTAATTAAGTTTTATAGCAAATAGCCTCAATCGTACAATTGGTGGCATCAACGCTACTTCCATTATATGAAATTGTTGATGGGAAACTACTGTCTAAGATAATTGCAGTATTCACCCAATTAGAGGTACCCCAAGTATTACCTGAATTACCAGAATAATCGTAGCTTACATTTAAATAAGATTGACGTTTGTTATAATTATTGTCTTGCCAAAAAATTACTACTTCTTTAGCATTATATAAGTTACCGTCTGAGGTGCTAGTAGTTACTTGCCAATCGGAACCTACACCCGTAATATACTGACTCCAGTTTTGTTCAGTTAACCATACCGTGCCACCATCTGCATATTGGCTAACTGATTCCACCTGAGATAGAGTATTATCAGTGAAAGTAATATAACGCTCGTGTAAGGTATTGCCTTCAAACCAATAATAATAAAAATAACGATTATAAGCAGCAGTGTAAATAACCGGATAATTTTTTCCAGAAGTATCTATAATTACAACATAATATTTTTCCGGATGTTGAGCCCAATCAGCTATCCAACCCCACTCTGAGGTTGGTTGGTCATGGCTTGCCATAGACTTACCAATCAAACCACCACCAGAACTCCCTCCACCACTAGCACTAATAACATTGTTACTATCGATAGTAATATTAGCCCCAGCAGTTAATTTATCTTGCTTGCTTTCCAAATCCTTCTTAGTAGCAAGTTCATCTGTAGAAGTTCCATTAGGGTCAATCCAGATATTATAATCAGCACTTGGTTCTTCACTACCCATCCAAACAGTATCTTTTCCTTTTTCTCCCTGAGGTCCAGTGTCACCTTTTGGTCCTTGCTCACCAGTTAAACCTTGTTCTCCCTGAGGACCTTGAGGACCTATATCTCCAGTATCTCCTTTTATTCCCTGTGGGCCTTGAGGACCAATGGGACCTACTTCACCCTTAGGACCTTGTTCTCCAGTGTCTCCTTTTATTCCCTGTGGTCCTTGGGGTCCCTGTTCTCCAGTATCTCCTTTTGGACCGATGATTGCGGGAATCTCTACCCAGTTACCTTGGGAGTCTTTAATTTTTAGAATTTCCATCTTGCACCTCACTTTAATAGTACACGCACGATAGAATCATTGATTCTTTCCATAACTCTCATGTTTGTTTTTCCAGTAGCTTTAGTTGCAATACCATTAACTACATCAGCATAACCATTTACTACACAAGAACCATCATCACGAACATATAACTTACCCATCATACCAACTATTTGCCATTCGGGACGATTCTCTCTCTTAATATAAGGCTTAGAAGGGTCATAATTTGAAGAAACAAGTGGAGCATAAGAAGTTTCAACCCAAGCTTCTTTAATAACATTACCATCTGGGTCTAATACTGGCTCACACTGGAATTGTTGCTCTTTATAAATTAATCTACCGAAATCATCTGTAACAAATTTCTTGTTCCAATACAATTCAGCAGAATCACCAAGTATCAAAGCTGTACCAGAGCAAATACCAAGAATATCATCGCCAGAATTAGCTTTTACAATCTTATCTCCATCAAGAGTTACAATGTATCCCACTCTATCTTCATTATCTGGATTGCCATCTTTCCATTCAAAATATTCTGCATAGTCAGCACCAGTAGCAGAAGAAACTGTTCCAGCCGCAACTACGTTACCCGCAGTATCTACTGTAAAAATATTTTTTTGTGTGCTTTCAGTATTAGAAGTACCATTGCCTATAGCAAACAATTTATCTTTTTCAGAATATTTATTAAATTTACCAATAACCATACCATATTGGGTATTGTTTTGTGTAATATAACCAAAAGCAGAAGAATCGTCTGCGTCAGCCATGGCTGTTTCATTTACTGCGAAACTTTTATTTGCATTAGCCTAACACGCACTGCCAAATGCTACGGCGCCTGGTTTAGTCGCTATACAACTTTCCCCAAATGCAAAACTTGCGCTTCCTTTAGCTTCTGTGCGACCAAATCCTCCTGCAAAACTAGCTTTACCAGAAGCCACAGGGCATCTATAAGATACGTTATCTTGATTCCAATGTACTATATTCGGCATTCCCATAGCGAAACTATAATCGCCTGTTGCAGAAGTTAAATATCCAAAAGCATTTGCAAACTTACCCGTAGCTTGGTGTGTTCCTCGATACTCAGCATCAATCGTGCCATAACCATAAGATTGTTCATCATTTTCGCCAATTTTATAGTTAAATAAAGTAGCAGAGTCGCCAGTTCCAGCTACAATAGACTCTAGTCCTCCGCCTCCACCACTAGCGCTAATCACATTATTGCTATCAATAGTAATATTATCTCCAGCAGTTAATTTATCTTGCTTATTTGCCAGCTCAGCTTTAGTAGCTAAACCAGCGGTCTCGCTCCCAGTAGGGTCAATCCAAACATTATAGTCACCAGTAGGCTCGGTATCACCAATATAAACACCACTAGAACCAGTGTCCCCTTTATCACCCTTTTCTCCTTGAGGACCCTGAATACCTTGAGGACCAATTGGACCCTCTGGACCAGTTAGACCTTGAATACCTTGAGGACCTTCAGGACCTATATCTCCTTTATCTCCCTTAGGACCTTGTTCTCCAGTTAGACCTTGTGGACCTGTATCTCCTTTGGGACCTTGAGGACCAGTTAAACCTTGTGGACCAATAGGGCCCTGAGGACCTTGTTCTCCCTATGGACCAGTTTCACCAATAGGACCTTGAGGACCAATTGGACCCACATCACCTTTAGGACCTTGGATACCTTGTGGACCTTGTTCACCACGAGGACCAGTATCTCCCTTAGGACCTTTTAATTTATTAAGCTGCTCTGGAGTAAAATCATCATAAGTAAAAGCCTTTCCTTGAGGACCTTGAGGACCCTGAGGACCAGTATCTCCCTTAGGACCCTTTAGCCCCTCAAGTTGTTCAGGAGTAAAGTCTTCATAAGTAAATGGGTCACCTTTTGGGCCTGGAGGACCTTCTTTTCCAGAAATAAAAAGTCTACCACATAAAATATCTTCTTTTTCCATTCAATCACCTCGTTATCTCTGGTAGTAGTTCAAAATAATTATCTTGAATGATTGTATAAACTCCACCCTCAACAGTTGTAAGTTGTAAATCATATTTATACAGCCCAGGTGTTAGCTAAGAGGTATCATTGGGTTCAAAAATGATATGATGACTAGGAATAGCCACCTTGGTAAGACTTACTTCTGAAGCAGAATTTTTTCTTAATGTGAAAGTAATCACATCAGAGTCTTTAATTTCATATTCTTTGCCTTCTATGTCAAAAATCTAAACTAACATAGTAGCTGTATCGCCACGAGTTAATTTAATTTTTCTGTTCTTCTGGTCAATTATAAACATCTTATACCTCCTTCTCTTTAGTTTCTACAAATGGAACTATACAGCTTCTGCAAAAGCAATGACAAGGGGGAAGGTTCTTACCAACCTCGGCATCCTTGATATTAAAAATCTTTCCATTTAGTTCCAAACAAATATCACTTGTTTTACTATCAACCTCAGCAACAAATTCATATTTCTCAATACCCATTTGTTCATATCTCTTAACAGAGCATTGATTCTAAACAAATGTTAACTCAGTTCTTATCAATCTGCTGGCATTATTAAAAGAAGTGTTAAAGCCCTAATCAACAACACTTTTAAAAGCATCATTAGTCATACTAGGATAGAACTTACTTTGGTCTTGCATAGCTTTAACTAAATCAGCTCCAGAATTTCCTTCAATAACAACTTTAGTCAAACCATCTTTTAAAGCATTCTTCAGCTTAATCTTATCAATCCAAATTCTATCAGACCAACTCTTTCCATCAGAACACCAAATGCTTTCTACAATCTATTCTGGAGCATTGATTTGAAACATACCAGCGTGATTTAATAGTCCTTGTTTGAGAATTTTACATTCTTCTTCACCAAGTTTATAAAGAACCTTATTAAGATATATTTCAATTAAAGCTAAATCACTTGTTCTTTTTAAAGTCTCAGAAATATCTTTATAAGCAACTAAATATATCTTTCTAACCTGTTCTCTCATCCACTCTTCAGAATTATCCATCATTGCCTAGTTGATTCTATCGAACCTGGCTTTCCAGTAATTCATTAGACTGTCCCCTTAAATAAGCTATATTGAGTCTCAGCTTCCTTTTCAATATTCTCAAGCTCTTCATCAACATTGTTAATAAAAGGCAGCATGGAAAGAAGAGTTTTATTAGAAACTATACCTCTAAGGGTATTAATAACTTGAGCTGTAGCTTCTAGATTATCAGGCAAATTCTGGTGGAACTGAATACTTACTGTATAGTAGTTATCTCCAGTACGAATAAAGTTGATTTCTTCAAACAGCTCAATACGCTTTCTTAAAGCCTTTTCAAATCTATTCATAATAGCTTTGCTCACATTACTAAAGCCAATTAACTTATACTGAAGAGCTACACCAGACTGAGCTTTAAACTCAGGGTCAGCAAAATCAGGAGTATTAGTAATCTTATAAATTGATTCTCTGATTGTGTCTAACATGTTTTTAACCTGACTATCATTTACCTGTTTAGTCAAATATCCAGCACTAGCATCAGAATCCATAAACAGAATCTTATCCTGCTTAATCTGGTCAGCCAATTCCTTATCTGGAGAAACACCCTTTAGTACCATGTAAGCATCAGAAAAAGCATCAGCGTCATCAATCTGGTCAGACACAAGATTATTATAAGCATCCTGTAAACTTGTTACTTGCTCAAAAATTCCTTGTCTTTCCTGATTCAAATTAAATACTACAACAGGTACTTGAGAAAAATTATGAGGGCGAGTTTCTACATAAGCCAATTTATCAAAGTTAGAATCTGACGTATAAATATTCACTTCTTTTGAATCATACACTTCAATCTTCCAAATACTATTAGCTTCGTTAATATATTGCTCACAATATAGTCTAATAAATGCCTTTAATTCATCACTTTCCAAACTGTCTTTATATACGTCAATACCAAATCTAGGGTCTACAACATCGAATCTGTTCTTTTTATCTTCGTCAATATAAGATAGTTCATAAGAGTGACCAAAAATCAGAGCATCTCTAAACAGTCTATTGGTCTTATCACTTTCATCATTGTAAGCTAGGAAATCAAGAATCTTTTCATCAGCTACATAATCAACAGGAATTCCGACATTATAACCAAGATAGTTCTAAACAATGTTGTAGCAATAGTTTGTACAAATCTTGTTCATATTCTTAGAAGCATCTTTAGAAACTCTTTTATTAATATCCTAATTTCCAATATAATAATCCCAAGCTCTATTAAGTCTTGGTTTTTCTTTAGTTCTCCAGTCCCAGATAATATTAGTAATCTGGTCTTGAGTAATTTCACCATTTATAATGTACAAAGTTAACCTCCTTATTACTTGAATCCAAATATGCTCTTATCCATAGTAACAACTTTTTTGTTTCTTCTATAGCTTTCAATACTATACCTTAAAGCTGCCATTGCATCATCTTGAAAATCAACAGGAGTATCACTATAAGTCCCAGAAGTCTTATCCTTCTGCCATTTCCACTGTTGAATTTCCTTTATAGTATTTAAACAACAACCATTAATATGAATTTTATGCTGCTTGAGATAATCTATTTGAGCTCTTACACTTCCAGGTTCCTTTTTAACTCCCTCAGCTCTATATCCTGCTTTTTGCCACATTTTTATTCTGTCTGGTTCAGCGGAATCACACCACATCTGTTTTCTTTTATCAAAACCCATACCATTAGCCATTGCAATTATCTCACTAGTATCTTTTTCATGAACATATAATTCCCTTAGAATATAAATTTCATCATCTTTAAATCCTATTTCTAGTATTGCATTAGCATGATTGTAACCAAAGTCCTAAGCATATAAAACATTATCATAATATTCAAAACCTGTATTCAGGTCTTCTACAACATAGTTTGTTAAAATAAGCCCACCAAGTTCTCCCCATTCACCTAAGCCATATATTTTATATCCTTCAGGGTCTTGCTCTTTTCTCATTAACATTCTTTTATGATAAGCTTCATCTATGAATTTATTATCCAGATAAGTGCTATGACATTTAAAAATATCTTCGCTTTCATAGTCCCAATATTTTCTTTTAATCCAATGAGTAGCAGAAACAGGGTTAAAACTTAGTGTCATCTGGAAAAATAAATTGGGATTATCAAGCTCTCCTCTAAGTCTATCATCAAGAATATCTACATCAGCTTCCTAAAGCTCAGTTGCTTCTTCTATCCAAATCCAACATAGTTTACCTCTTGGAAAGTTAATTGATTTAACTCTTTCTCTAGCTCTTTGGTCAGAAAAACCTCTAAAGATAATCATATTTCCAGTAATTTTACAAGTCAAAGTTAAAGGTGCTACTGTATAAGTCCAATAATTCTGAAGTCCCATTCTATTAATAGCTGCTAATAATTCAGCAAATGTACTATCTTTATGGGAAGTTTCAGTCTAACGAACTACAAGCAAGTTAGCACCTGTATATTTTTTATCACTAAGCTTCAAAATAAAATCCATAGCTATGTCAACTGATTTTCCAGAACCAGCAGACCCCTTGGCTAATCTATATCTACATTTTGTACGATTGAAATCTTTAAATACAGAATTAAGCTGGACTTTCATACGGCATCACCTCCTAGTGATTACAACAGTGTAATCAAAGTAATTTTCCTGATTATTAATCATAAAATTTGAAGCTAGAATTGATTTTAAACTTGAGCAGTGTTTTTATACTCCCTAAGCTCTATCTAACGAATTTGACTCAAAAACTCTGATTAATAATCACAAATTTAAACCTTGCCATTTTTTCCTGATAAATAGAAATAAAAAATCACATAATTTCTTAGAGGTGTATTTATACTCCTAAGATAGTGGAAGTAAAAAATCATTTATATTACAATAAAAATCAGAGCTAGAATTGATTTTAGAACAGGGTGGTATATTTACATTCCTTAAGCATTAGGATTCAAAATTGACTCAAAAACTTATAGCACTACAATAAAAATCAATCACCGTAATCAATTTCCAATCTAGCATCCATTTGAACCTGTTGCTGTTCAGTAGCTTTATATCCATTACCATCCAATAGGTACTGAATCGCTTGCCATTTATCATTCATAACTTGGTCCTTCAGCTTGCTCATTGCCAATCTTTCCAAGCTTCTGAATTTTTTCTAACACAGTTCATGTACATAATCTTGAAATTCTTCTTTGTTTTTCCAAATATAAAGAGTATTCGGAGATATTCCAATTTCTTTAGCATACTCTTCATTAGTCATGTTAGGATTATTGACCATCAACTCTGCTAGCATCTTTTGTTTCACTTTCAGCAATTTCTTCACCCCATTTCTTATTTTGTCTTATAACTAGATATAACGTTAACAAATAAATAGCACTTGCTGCAATGCATTGAATATAATGAATTGTCATCTTCTTTTTTCCTCCTTAAAATCTTATAGCAGTACAATAGAAATCAGAACTAGAATTAATTTGTAATGGGGGCAGTATGTTTACCCTAGGAAATTAATAAAAGCTCAAATTGATTCAAAAACTATTGTAATGCAATATAAATATTAATTCCCTGATAAGAGAATAGAAAAATCAGAGCTAGAATCATTTTTAAATCTGAGTGGTATGTTTACCCTCAGAGAAATAGAACTCTTCAAATTGACTCAAAAACTCTAATTAATAATCATAAATTTTTAATTATTTTACCTACAAGAGCAACTATAGCTGCTATAATCACAATGACTAAAGCAATACCAAAAGGTATCCATAATGGAGCAGTCACTAACCACCATGACCAAGTAACAACTTTAGTAAGCTTTAGAACTAAGAAAACTATAAAAAGAATAAATCCTATTCCAACACCTTGTTCGTTTTTCATTGAAAATTTCTCCTTTATTAATCATAAAATTTGAGCGTAGAATTAATTTTAGATTGGGGTGCTATAGTTACCCTCCCTTAAACCTAAAAGCTCAAATTATCTCAAATTCTCTAATTAGAGAATATAAAAAGAGGGACAGACGCATCCATCCCTCCAAGGTACTCTCCGCAGAAAAGTACCGCAATTCACATCTTAAGTTTTTTAGAAAACACAGCTTTAGGAACTCCATCTCTAACAGGAAGCTCAATAACTTCACCAGTACGAGGATTACGGCAAGTACGAGCTGGTTTTTCTATCCCTTTGATAGTTACAACTTCACCTAGCTTGAAAGAATCATTAGCTGCAATTACTTCTAATAGCTCATCACTTAAAGCTTTAATAATAGCCTCAACATCATTTTTAGAAACCCCAGTTGTTTCAGCTATCTTGTTATACATCTCAATCTTACCCAAAAATCTTCTCAACTCCAAATCTATAATGAACTCTAAGCTTGGTTTGCTCAAGTAATACTCCACCATATTGTACAACATCCAAAACACTAATACTTGTTTTACCAGTATGCTGTAAACACTTAACAACTTTCTCAGCATCCATGTAATAAGTCTGCTGTCCAACACTATCTTTCAAGAACTGAAAAATGAATCCACCCTGAACATCCTTACCCTTAACATTCGTAAGGTCTAATAGCTAATGTTCTCTTATCATTCCCTTAACCCCATCATGGGCTATAGTAATAAACTTCTTATTTGTCTCCTTACACTCTATGAACCAAAGTTTCCCATTGTTATGAACTAAATAATCAGCAGGAGCTTGAGGAACATATGCAGTTGGGTCTAATGTCTTCAGAACAGAATAACTATCTTTAATTCTGTAAACCCAAATGTCTCTATCTTTACAGGACTCTTTAAAATCCTACTCTAATTGCTTACCTTTATTCATTAGCTGCTTCCTCCAAACCGTTGATGTAATTCTCAAACTCAGGATTCAGAAGCTCAGTCCAATACTCGATAGACCAAACGCTTCTCCATCCCTTATCTTGTCTAATAAACTCTTCCTTCCAAATATGAGGAGCTTGCTTCCAAATTCTATAAGGTCTTTCACAAGTTTTATCTTGAAAAATAACTTTACCCTTCTTAACATAATTCTCGTCCACATGAGAAATTCTGCACCAATTGATATTCATAAAATTTTTCCTCCAATTCATAATTATAAAATTTTACCGTCTTTTAAAATTATACCATCTAGGTTAATAAGCTTATAGTCAGAGTCTGTAGCAAATAAATCATGCCATCTTAGAGTACCCGGTTCTACATAACACCATAGGCAAGTACCAGAAGGAACAGAACAGTTTCTAATCTTATCTTTCAGAAGAACTTTTCTAATTCTCTCAGGATTAATAGTTAAAGCACTTCCTACCCCTTTGCTTAAATCCTCAAATTCATCAAAATACTCGCCAAAATTCACAGTAGGATTAGCTTTAATTAAATAATTTAAGTCGTTAGTTGAACCTTTCATAAGATACAGCAATGTATCGGCTTTATGGTGCATTGTATGACTTCCCTTAATATACTCAGCACCAATTTCTCCCAGCTTCTTATCCTTGATGTCTATGTTAGCTTGAGCCATGGCAATTATAGCTTTATTTTTAGCTAAATTTTCTTTACAAAGTCTAGCTAAGTCGTTTAAAACGCGAATAGAGTCAGGTTGTTCCTCACCCAAAGATTGAGTTACTTCAAGATAGTCAATGAAAACAGTTTCAATTTCTTCATCACTATTAACCATATCTCTCAAGCTTTGATAATTATAATCATTATCATACTTAAAGAAAATCTTTCCATCAGTGTTAAGAACTTTATAGGCTTCAAAATATCTTGCTTTCTCTTCGTCAGTAAATTCATCTTTTTTGAGCTTGTTATAATCTAATCCACCAACACAACAAACAACCTAAGGTTTACATTCCATGTCCAAATCCATCTCTGTTCCAATATACAAAACTTTGTTTTTGCTAAATCCCTTATTATCTTTCCACTTTCCATCCACCCAGAACTTGCTAGCAAATCCATAAGCAATATTACTAAAGCACATCATAGACTTACCAACACCAGAAGAAGCAATTATCAAATTAAAACTATCTTTTCTCCAGCCATTAATCATCTCATTAAGTATTGGGCTCATGGTATTAATTCCATAGTGGGATTTACTAAAAACACAATTAGCTTGGTTCATATCACTATAATCATTACTCTGGATTCTAGTTCCATAATTTTGAGCATTAAATAAATCTCCTGAAGTCTTAGTGCACTCTTTAAGCAGCTCTTCGATTGAAATTTTATTAAAGGCTTCCTTCTTAGCTTTATCGTTATCATAATGCCAGATATATTTATCCAGCACTACATTCTTTTCAGCAAACTTTCTTAGGATAGTAGTTTTTCTTAAGCTGTTGTAATAAGCTTTGAAATTAGATTCAGTTGCTCCAAATTTAGCAATCCATTCTCTGACTCTCTTACTTTCAGAAATACTATCCGCTGTAAGAATCTTTAAACCTTCATTATGAGCAGCTTTAATTTCTTCAAAAATCTGCTTATAAACAACTGTATAATACAAAGGTTCTAAAGTTTCAGGGTCTACTTCAGTTTCGCCTTCATCATTAGTAATTTCCATTTTTAAATCTTCAAAGTCATCAGAAGTAAGAACATATTCTGTAAGCAAGGTGGTATTCTTACAAAGTAAACTTAAAACTCTCTGCTGAGTTAGCTCATCAATAATTTGTCTCATAAGTACCTCCTTTGCTTAAAAACAATTTTTTCTGGTTGATTTATTTTTTCTGGTAGGTTTAACAGGCTTGATATCTTCTTTAACAGGCTTGATATCTTCTTTAACAGGATTGATATCTTCTTTAATGGGCTCTTCTTTAGCTGGCTTTACTTCTGAATCCTCTTTTATTTTTTTAGAAAGTGGAAAAGTAAAAGTATTTGTTTTATGAATTAGCTCATTACCTCTGTCGTATTTGATAAGCCCTAAACTTTCAAGTTCTTTGATGGTGTTGCTAATTCTTGAATTTCCCCAGCCTAGCAAATCAACAATCTTGTTATAAGAAATATGACTTTTGTTTGTCTTAAAATCTCTAGTAAAGAATAGTACGCTATATAGAGCAAGACAATTAGTTTTATTAACTTCTTTTGATGTAAGAATAATTCTATATACATCATTTGGGATAGTGGTACAATCTTTCATCATAAAATTCCTCGTTTCAAAAAATTTTTATATGACTTTCGTCATGCTTTTATGTTATAATATTCAATTTACAAAGTCAATAGGTTAATTTATAAAATTTTCTAACCACAACCTAGGGGCTGGCCACGGAGTTAGAGCGCAGTGGGCTAAGCCCCGGATAGGTCCATAGGAAAAATAAAAATTTAAAATATAACCGAAGGACAAATATTTTTTTCCCTTAAGGGGCTGACCCCATGCGCCACTAAGCGCTAATGGGGGCTAAGCCCCGTTTTGTTTTCTTCACATATATGAGTGTAAACGAATATATGTAGTATAGTTAAAAACATAGGGCTAATTTATTAGCCTATGTTTACTACTTGTATTATATACAAGTATAGCATCCCGTTATAGGAGCGATTAACTACTATAATAGGAGCAATCTAAACATTATAATGGGAGCGATTTTTACTACATAACGGGAGAGGTCTCCTATAACGGGAGAGGTCACTCCTATAATGGGAGAGGTCTTACTCCTATAATGGGAGAACCACAGATTCATTAAGACAGCTCAATAAGAGTAGTATGTCTCCCAACCACTTGGATTTTCTTCCCCTTTTTAGCACACATAATTTCATCAGCATGGCTTCCAAAGACCCCGCTTCCACGAATACAATAAATGGGGTCATTACAACTTAGAACTGCATCACATACAATAAACACAGTGGCATTAGGAGTAGCCATCTCTAAATCCACCATAGCTTGCATTACTTCTGAACAGTTATTAATGTCTCCT
>OBLI01000831.1_pt1 | contig 32156 bp, 25 predicted proteins | sample 1519701 | NCBI WGS metagenome assembly OBLI01 (sample SAMEA3663005, study PRJEB22513) | pig gut metagenome | biome: pig gut; feature: pig-associated habitat; material: faeces | place: France | collected 2012 | reverse complement strand
ACAGAACAGGAAAAGCAACATTAACGGCTTTTGCAGTTTTGTAACAAATCTCATACTGTAGATTTTACTGTTAGTTAATAATATAAAGTTTTGGTTCTCATAATCGATATTATTTTTCGGCTGCAAAATTACTTCTTTATTAGATAAGTGTTACTTCGATTTGTATCAAATATTAATGAAAATGTTACATTTCTCAATTTTTCCCAATTTTTGCTTAATTTAATAGACAAAATCTAACGAATTTGTTACATTTTAGCAAATAGTTGGAACTTTTTTTGCCATAAAGGTGGATATTTTTTAAGAAATGTTTGGTTACAATAAAAAAAGTATGTACCTTTGCACTCGTAATAACTATCAAGAAGACAATGAGAAAAACTCTACTAACTTTAGTCTCTATTTGGGTGGCCTCAATAGCATACGCCCAAAACGGCAAACTATTCAATACCGACAACAGGCTGTCAAGTAGTTTTGTGCAGGACATTTACCAAGACCATGACGGATTTCTATGGATTTCCACCCGAAACGGTCTTAACCGATACGATGGTTACAACTTCAAGGTGTTTAAGAAGGGGCAACCGGGATGTGACGGTATGATGTCCAACTATGTTAATATCGTGAGACAAAGTCGCGACAAGGTTATATATATAGGTACGCAGAAAGGCGTACAGACCTACAGCAACGACAAATTCCATGATATTAAACTAGTAAACTCAGCGGGCGAGTCGATCATATCATTTATCAGTAACATTACCGAAAGAAAGGACGGCAAAATACTGATAGCCACATCGAGCAATGGCATTTTTGTTATGACAGGAAAGAACGAGGCCCATACATTCTCCCCTCTCAAGGACATCATAAAAATCAGAGAGTTATTTGAGTCAAGCGACAACACTCTTTGGGTGTTGACAGAAGACAAGGGCGTTGTTACCCTAAATGGAAATATACGTCGCTCATACTTCGACAACGAGGACTTGAAGATGACTGCAATGGCTATCTGCGAGGACAAAAAGGGCAATATATACATTGGAACATACTCATACGGACTTTTTGTAAAGGGCAAGGGTGAAAAAACATTCAGACATATAGAGAATACTGAGAGCATGCGAATACAGGCACTATACGTATGCCGCAACGGTCAGATAATGATAGGACTGGATGGCGACGGTATAGCTGTTCTGAATCCTAACAATAATCACATAACATGGAATCCATACTATAGCCATGAGATTAATCTTCATCGCACCAAGGTGAACAGTTTTGTGGAAGACATCTCTGGCAACATCTGGTTTGGAATGATGCAAAAGGGTGTTTACTTGCAACCGAAACAATTCTTGGGATTCGGATATAATGGAGTCAAGATGGGTAATCGCAACCTGATTGGCGACTGCTGCGTGACAAGTACACTTATTGACAGCAAGGGACGCTCATGGATAGGAACCGACAAGGATGGATTGTATGTGCTCGACGACAAGCATAATCTTCTCGCCCACATCACCAACATGCCAAGCACAATACTCGCACTGGCTGAGGACAGACAAGGACGGATTTGGGCAGGAGCCTACGTGCATGGTCTGGGATATATTGACCCTGATACATATATATATAATAAGGTGGATTTGGCAGGACAGAAACGCCTAAATGTCTTCGACATCAAACCCGACTCACGTGGTAACCTGTGGATTGCCACAATGGGACACGGTCTGATAAGATATACATTGGACAGCGGCAAGACAAAGGTATATAGTGCTGACGAGGATGCCACTAGCAATAGGAAAAAGAATGCCCTCATTAACGGATATATCAACCAGTTGGCACTATCGAAAGACCACCAGCGAATCTATGTGGCAACCACGATGGGACTTTGCTGCTTAGACATAGGACGTAGTTCTTGGACAACTGCCTTCGGAGAGAATGTACTCCTATATGGAAATAATATACGTTCGGTGGCAGAAACAAGCGGGATGTATCTATGGTATGCTTATGACGACGGTCTGTCAAGAAGAAACATGCAAGACGGACAGACAAAGCTATTCACCATGAAAGACGGTCTGCCGGATATTGGCATTGCGTCTATCATTAAGGATATGGATAATAACCTGTGGCTGGGTACTGACCACGGACTTTGCCTGATGGACGAGAAGTCGGGCAAGGTGGGATACTGTTTCTATGTGGATGACGGTCTGCAGAGCAATGAATTCAGCGACAGGGCATCCTCGGTCGGTGGCGACGGAACACTGCTATTTGGCGGTATTGGCGGAATCACATGGTTCAAACCACGTGACATCAAAACGGACAAATGGCAGGCAAAGGTGCAACTTACCAACCTTATCGTTAATGGCATTCCAGTATCAACCGACTCAAAGTCGGGTTCTTATACAGTGACAAATAAGCCTGTAATGATGAGCGACATGTTTGAATTGGCACCCGATGAGAACACGTTCTCCATACAATTGTCAACTCTCACATACGACGCTCCTGAGCACATAGCCTACTCATATAGTATCAACAATGAGGAATGGACCACACTGCCCACAGGGCGCAACGAAATCAACTTCAGCCACTTGCCTCCAGGTATGTATAAATTCCGAATAAAAGCTGAAAAGAACAGTCAGGAATCTGAGATCAAGGAATTCAGCATTCATATCCATACCCCATGGTATCAATCGACACTGGCATATCTGATATACCTGGCATTAGTATTATTGGGCATATACCAATATATCCAATACAGAAAACGCAAGGAGCTGGATAGACTGAATCTGCAGGAACATATCCATGCCGAGGAGATGAGCGAGGCTAAAATAAAATTCTTCATGAACATCAGCCATGAGATACGCACCCCTATGACGCTTATCATTGCACCGCTGATGTCATTGCTGAAGGAAGACAACGACCCACGAAGAACGGGGGCATACCTGACTATAAAACGTAATGCAGACCGTATTATTCACCTCATAAGCCAGATGATGGACTTGAGGAAAATTGAAAAGGGAATGATGAAAATGAGAATGCGCGAAACCGACCTCATCGGTTTTGTGAATGACATCTGCAATATGTTTGAATATCAGGCCAAGGCCAAGAAGATTAAGTTTAGATTCATACACAAAGACGAAAAACTGCCTGTATGGATCGATCTCACCAACTTCGATAAAGTGATAGTTAACCTGCTGTCAAATGCCTTCAAATACACTCCTATCGACGGCGAAGTGAATATCACAATAAGCCATGACGATAGAAACGTTAGCATTGCCGTGCACGACACTGGCGAGGGAATACCCAAGGACAAGGTAAACAAGATATTCGAACGATTCTACCAAAGTGAAACGACAAGCAACGACCGACACTTAGGTACTGGTATCGGTCTTGATCTCACCAACTCTCTCGTACTGCTCCACCATGGTACCATCAAGGCGAAGAACAATGAAGACGGACCTGGATCTACTTTCACTGTTACGATTCCGTTGGGCAATAGCCATCTGATGCCAGATGAGCTGGTCATTGCTGACGAAGAGAAGAAAGAACAACCAAGACTCGTGGAAGACATGCTCAAGGAGTCATACAAATTTGAGCAGGAAGAGAAAGAGTTAAGCTCTAACAAGAGTAAGCAAAATGCCGCAAAAAAGTCGAAACCATGTCTTGTCATTGTGGAGGACGATATAGAAATCCAACAATATTTGGTGCAGGAACTAAAGTCATCGTTCCAAATATCCACATACGACAATGGTCAGGAGGCATTAACGGGCATACTGAAGGATATACCCGACATCGTGTTGAGTGATATTATGATGCCCATTATGGATGGTAACACACTGTGTGCAAAACTTAAGAACAACATCCGCACAAATATGATTCCTGTGGTACTGCTTACAGCCAAGTCGAGCGAAGAGGAAAAGTTGGAGGGACTTGAGACTGGTGCTGACGCATATATCGTCAAACCATTCAATCTCAACATTCTAAAGCGCACTCTGCTCAATTTTGTGGCATCGAGAAACATTATGCAGAACAAGATTGATGGTATGGAAAGCCAGGAAAAAAAGGTGGAAAACCTTGAAATGCAGACTGCCGATGACAAACTGATGGAGAAGGTTATGAAAGTCATCAACGCCAATATGAACAATGCCGACCTGAGCATCGACTATATTGCCAAGGAGGTGGGACTGAGCCGTGTACACTTCTATCGCAAGATGAAGACACTTACCAACCAGTCGCCCCACAACTTCCTGCGGAATATCAGGATGAAACAGGCAGCCCGTCTCTTCGACGAAGGTCACCAGAATGTGACTGAAGTGATGTATGCCGTTGGCTACAACAATGCCAGCTCATTCTCTGTCGCTTTCAAGGCCTTTTATGGAGTGGCACCGAGGGAGTACATAAAGAATGAGGAATGAGATTAACTCATTCCTCATTTATTAATTCTCAATTGTTTTTACGTAGCACCTGCGGCGCTTGTGGTTCTCGGGCTTTAGAGGCCCCCACTGGCTCTGTACATTGTCGTTGTACTCCATCTCCACCTGACTCTCGCCCCACTTATAACCATATTTCTGGTACCATGGGATAAGGTCGGCAAACATAAGGGCATTGGCTCCCTTTGCCCTATATTCTGGCAGGATACCCATAAGAAGAAGATCGACGCCCTCAGTCTTCTGATATTTCAAGGCACGAAGCACATGCCACCATCCAAATGGGAAGAGACGACCGTTCTTGCACTTCTGGAAAGCTCGCGAGAGCGACGGGATAGTAATACCTACACCCACAACCTTCTTGTCGGCATTCCAGTCCTCCACCAAGGTGATGAGATTAAGGTCGGCCATCGGCAGATACATCTTCACATAATGGTCAATCTGCTTCTGACTCAACTCCGAATATCCGTAGAGATCCTTGAATGTGTCATTGATGATAGAGAATATCTTCTGTCCATATCCTTTCTTGAACACCTCGTCGCGAGTAAGCTTCTTGACATGGAGATTATATCGCTTCTCTATCATACTGGCAATCTTGGCATATTTCTCGGGCACCTCATCCGGCACATACATCTTGTATTCCACATAATCGTTGTCCTTCTCCCAACCGCCAAGCTTCTCCATGTGCTCGGGATAGTAGGGATAGTTATATATGGTGGCCTGAGTGCCAAGTTGGTCGAATCCCCATGTAAGCATACCCTCAGGGTCCATATCCGTGAAACCAAGAGGCCCAACAACCTCCTTCATACCTTGCTCCCTACCCCAATTCTCAACAGCGGCAAGAAGGGCACGCGACACTTCAATGTCGTCGATGAAATCAATCCATCCGAAGCGCACTCTACTCTGTCCCCAGCGCTTGTTGGCTTTCTCGTTGATAATAGCAGCCACACGACCTACCACCTTGCCATCCTTATAGGCAAGGAAATACTGGGCTTTGCAGAACTCAAAAGCGGGATTCTTGTCCTGCGACAACGTGGTTACTTCGTCGCTATGCAGATTGGGCACATCATATTCGTTGCCGCGATAAAGGTCGTAGTGAAACTGGATAAATGCTTCCAGTTGACTCTTGTCACTGACCTTCACGATTTTTACTTCTGACATAATTTCTATTATTTAATTACGTTACGAAACATTTGGGGCTGCAAAAATACGAAAAAACATTGATACAAGCAAATAATTTATATATTATTTGGTATTTTGGTGCATATAAACAATATATGCTCATTCTCGCATCCTGTAGTTGCAAAGATATATGTGTCACCTCCGTCCTCCAGTCTGAGGCGTTTCCGCAACTCTGCTACGGACAGTGGGAAATTGCGGGTGGCAATGTTGGCCGACTTTATTCCTGACAGGGCTGAACGCAGTTCTTTCTTGTTCATTGTTGTCATTTTATCAATAGAAAAGCAACGACCGGGGAAGTCGGGTATCTCTGTTTCTGAAACAAACAAATGACTATTGGGTGCAATCTTCAAGATACCGGGATATCTCTCTGCAAGGACATCAAAACACCCTGCCTTCATTATCGAGGCATTAGGCTCATATAAATAGGCATAAGTAGAAACATGGCTATTGGGGGAAGAGGAAATTGGCATCGGAGAAACAGGAACGATGAAAGAGGAAATATTTTTTCCGGTTATATTGACGCAATGGAGTGATGGCGATGAAGATGGAGATGCCTTAGATGACAACAAAATAAGTAGCTCCTTGCACTCATTATCCACCGACACAATATGCACCTCGTGAACATATTTTTCACTCAGGTCGGCCATAGCCTTACGCCAATCGAGCATCGGCGATAGTTTGAGCATAACCAACCTTGCCTTTGTCAGAAGCAAAGGCAATAGGGCTATTACATCGGGAGTGCAATCTGAAATGGCAAATGTTCTTCCTCCATGGGAGTCACGTCGTGCCGGATCAAGATATATCACATCTGCCTTTTCGCAATAGTCAAGATAGTCCTCGGCTTCCTCACACACCACCTCCACATTATCCATATCAAGACACCTGAAGTTATGACTTGCCATATCACACAGATGTTCCTGGCGCTCCACATACACTGCTCTGCGGAATCCATGCGACATAAATGAGAAATCCACTCCGAAACCACCGGTGAGATCTATGTAAGTTGAAGAGTGAAGGTTGAAAGTTGAATAATGGAGCCTATCCAATATTGATTTTTTATACATAGCCGTCTGTTCGCTGGAGCATTGCTCCATCGAGATATGGGGTGGATAGACAATAGAGTCAACAGCAGCCCATGAGGGCAACTTGCGTCTTGCTGTCTGTCGTCCCGCTATTTGGTCGAGACAATAAGGAAGGTCAATGCCCTCCACTCCATGAGCCTTCAATGCAAGTTGTCTTACATCATCCGTCTCATGCAATTTGATAAATTCTTCATCCCTCATTCCTAATTCCTAATTCCTAATTCCTAATTCCAAATTAAATCCTAAAGTTCACTCCCATCCTAAAGTCAAATGTGCGCGAGAAAACATTTGGATGATACTTATAGTTGGTGTCGCGCCAATAATACGATGCCGAGAGGTCGATGCTCAAATTATCGGTTACAGCAAGCAAAAGACGGGGATTGAGCACAAAGAGTGTGGCATGCCCCTTGTCACCCTGAGCATTGAGATACAGTGGGTCGATAGTGGCAAGATCCTTTCCCTCATATCCCTTCCATGTGAAGATACGATAGTAGTCGGCATTAAAGGAAAGAGTGCCATACTTGCCAAACTCGATGATGGTGTTAATCTTCATACTATATCCGCTACCAAGGTTGTAATCACGATCGATAACATTGTAATAGTCGGTCAAACTTCCGCCAAGAAGGATAGCATCAATGAAAATACGTTGTTCGAGTTTGGTGATATGACCCAACTGCGGGAAACGATAGATGACTCCCGGTCCCACTGCCGCAGCCTCGGAAATGCGGAAAGGCACGTCGCTCGTTCCATCCTTCACGGGCTGTGAGTCATAATAGTTGAAATGCTGGAAGATACCAACCTCCGTCTGAATACCTTCTGTTGAAGTAAAGGGCACACCGCAAAGTCGTCCCAAGAGATGCATGCTGCTGATAAGCGGTTGGTTGCCTGTAAGTCCGAATGTCACATCTGCCAAGAAATAATCGTATGGCTTGCGTGCCCGCTCACTAAACGGGTCACCATATACGAGCGACACGTTCAGATAAGGATTCCATTCGCCACATACAAACGAGTTGTTGTCGGCAATATATCGTGCACCGGCCGAGATATTCACATTTACTGGAATACGGTCGTAGTCGTGATATTTATAGTATTTATGCCTTACCCTCCATGCATCTCCACTAATGATACGGTTGAAAGCCTTGATAGGACAAACCACACCGGCAAGGAGTTCACGCAAAAAGCGCGCACCGCCACGCTTACTGTCATCGAGGATAAGGTCGGAGATACGATATGTAACCTCTCCGATACACACTCCTCCCACGGTGGTGGCAATAAGGTCGTTTATTGCAGGTGGTTCTATCTCGCAGGTTGTTTCCCACATCAACGAACCGCAGAACGAATAGGGAATTGACTCCCAGAAGTTCATGCCATTACTGCGGGCGGCATTGAAATACAATCCGCCATGATAGGGATGGGCAAAGAGGTTGGTGGAAAACTGGTCGTTGTCCCATACAAATCCGTTCTTGATGTTATGCTTTATAGAATTTAATGAAATCTGGGCAAAATCGGCGTCAAGAACATACCTGTCGAAGCTCAACACCAATACGTTAATGCCGAATGTCTCCACGGCTGCCTTCCACGGATGTTTCTTCTGTCGCTCGGGATCGTCGAAGGCAAAGATAGACATATTCTCCTTCTTTTCGTCTTCAATCACCTGCTTCAGATAATGATTGGCCATACTGTCTATCTGCACGGCATCCAACGAGGGCACCGAGTCTGACTCCACCACTTCTGTCACAGCAGACTCTAACACTCCTGTCGCATCTGCCATTGCCATCATAGGCAATGATGCCAATATACTGATTACAAATCTCTTCATTTTCTGATTAGTCTAAAGGTTAAACCTAATTCTGCCAACATCCTGTCGCGATAGAGTCGGGCATGATTGTAATAACGTGTATTGCCGTAACCCACCGATGCGAATGCACCTATTATACGGGTTAATTGGTAATCCACGTTCACTCGCGCCTGAAGGGAGAAGAGACGTTCAGGACTTTCCTTTGAGTTCTTTTGGAATGTCTCGATATGATAATAACCCAAGTCGCCGCTTATCGACCATTTGGGGGCGAGTGTGAAATACTGACCGATACGATAGAATAACGCCCCCGAAAACTCCTCGTCGAAGCCCATATAATGAGTTCCCACACCTATGATGTTATATGTACTGCGATTGCGGAAACGCACTGCCATATTCAGTTTTGAGGATGAACCCAAAAAGGTCATCAGGTCAACCCTTGTCAGGGGATTGATATTCACAAGTCCGAGTTTGTGTACCTTCGTGTCGCGACTGTAATTGATGATTCCCACCTGCCATCCACGTGGATGACTGATACATGAATTAACCAATCCTATCTGCCATCCATTAAGCGAGTCGGCATAATTGTATCCTGACATCTGTATGCCTCTCATATACGACGAACAAACATTTGCCACTCCCGAAATCTGAATACCTCGCTTCACACCCATGGCAACATTGGTGATACCGGAGAGTTGCACTCCGCGCAATGGTTCTGTAGCCACATTTCCCAGACCGGAAATCTGCACTCCACGCATCTGCTTCGAGATATTGTAGATAGTAGATAGCTGCACTCCGCGCATTTCCTTTCGGCTCACACTCGAAAATGCATTCACCTGCAGTCCTCTTATAGTATCTACATCTCCGAAAAGACCCACGTTGGAATGACCCAAGTTAAAGGCGACATTAAACATAATTCTCTTCTGACGTTGCACGGAAACGTCAATCGAATCCTGTGCAACGACAGAAGAGCATAAACTCAGAAATAATATGGTCAATAATCCTTTCATGCCGCAAAATTAGAAAAAAATATTCAAACAGCAAAGTATTTCAGTCAAATTGACCATTTTTTAAGAAAATCTGATATAAAACAACCTTCAATCTTCAATTTAAAGAGTTCCCTTATCCCAGTCTTTATTGTTAATCTTCTTTTCTACATTCTTCTGCTTACCCGAGAAGATGTTATAGCTTACACTGAGGCACACCATGGAGCGCTGGTCGGGAATCTCGTTCCAATGACGAAATTGGATAATATCGTTGGGCAATGTCTCCGACTCATAGTGAGGAGTGCGCAGGAAGAATACACTTGTTAGCTGCACGCGCAAATCCTTGTGCTGGTAGAACACCGAAAGATCGCTGTTATTCTCGCACTTATGGAGGAACGGACCGTTGATGCTCTTTGTCACGGTGTTAAAGTACCATGACGCACCAAAGCGTCCCTTACGGAAACCAATTTCCCAGTTGACAGGCAGACGGAAGTGCGACTGGCGTCCTACGATATCACTCTTGTATGTGTCATTCCATGCGCCTACATATACTCCAATGGTGAAAAGCTCCGATTTGAACGGTTTCAGTTTACCCCATACCATACCGCCATACTGAAGTTCATATTTGCCGTTGAGTGGTGACATCACTATGCATCTGTCGTCACCCACCTTGTCCCACTTAAAACTGCTGCAGATGGGATTGGTGATATAATCCACAAGCGCCTGGGTATAGAGTTCGAAATACGGATTCGAGAGATTGAGCGAAAGAATGGCACAATTGTCATTGCCCGACTCCAAGTAGGGATTTCCTGTCTCAATAAGTCCTGGAATATACATCTTCGCACTGTTGCTGAGCTGGGATATCGATGGCAATACCGGATTAGATCTCACCTCCAATTGCACTTGTCCATTCTTTATTGGATATGACAACACGAGTTTAGGTGTGAAATAGAACTTAGAGTAGTCGGTCACATCGTTGTCGGTGTTGACGTATGTACCTCCAACACCAAGTCGATAGGACAGTTTGTTGAGTTTTCCGCCGATTTCACCGTATAGATAGTGGTTGTCGTTGTGCGATGTATATGCATACTCGTTATAGTCGGACAGCATGTTGCGTATCTTATAGTCTGACTTGGCAAGCGTTGCCTTATATCCCAGTGAGAGGTTGGTTGAGCCCCATGACTTGGTATAGGCAAGTTCGCCGATGAGAGAAAGTTTGTCATTCTTGGCACGCATATCGTCGTCAAAGAGTATAGCCTCCCCTTGCCCTCCGGTGGTGGGTTCTTCCTGAGAAGATGTTGTCCATTGTTTATTGTGGTCGTTTTGGGAGTTGTGATAGTATGTACCGAGAACATCGACGGTGAGTTCCTGATTGTTCTTGAGCTTCTTGTTGAGATAGAGGTCGAGCGACGGACCGAAACTGCGCACTTTCCTCTCCAGTCGTCCCCCTCCGTCCTGCCATTGTGGATTGTTATTTGCCTCAATCACATTGTCGGTACGCCAAAACTGTGTGAAGAGGTTAGGTGAGAACTTTGCCTGGAAGGTTAAGTCGTTCTCCTTATTATATATATACTTAAGGTTGAAGTCTTGATTGCAATATCCGAAGTGGTAGTCACCGCGATAAAGATAATCAGAAACGGTGGTTCCATCGGTGAAAATATACGAATCTTCACTCTCGCAATTGGCATTATTGCGATACTGCATGCTATAGTCGAATGCTACCTGATGATTGCCCTTGTTATAGCGCACATATAGATTTGTATTGTTGAATGCCACCCATGCAGCCTGCATCACGTCGAAACCAGCGGCATAACCAGCATCAAGAGGTTGGGTCTTGATGTTGATAAGCGTACCCACATCTGCATATCGTGCCGGTGGAATCGTGTAATATTCCACATTCTTGATCTTATCCACTGGTATGCTCTTGAGGTCATTGTCTGTGGCTTCCACACCATTCACGAGTATCTTCATCGACTTACCAGTCATTGACTTTAATGTGCCGGTCTGGACATCATAGCGCAATCCCGGGAGAGTGGTGAGTATCTCCTGAGTCTGACGCGATATCTTCTTCTGTTCGTCGGAGAAGGTGAACACCGAGCGGTCAACCTTATCCACACGATGGTGGCCTTTCACCACTACACCATTGATGGCATATTCCTCACCTTGCATGCGAATTTCGCCGATTTCACCGATTTCAACGATTCGTTCCAATGTTTTCAATCCCACGCAAGAAGCACGCATCCTCACCTTCGGTTCTTGGCAAGGAATGACAAACTGACCGTTTTCATTGGTCACGCCACCAGTGATAAAGGTGGTGTCGGCAATAGAAAGCAGTTGGATATTCGCAAAAATCACAGGATGCCCGTTTTCATCAACAAGTTGTCCTATTAGTCTTCTCTCTGCCTTGTTCACACATTCCACTGCAATAATACTATCTCCCACACTTATCGAGATGGGATAGAAACCGACAATGTCTCTCACTGCATCCAACACTGGGCGATCATCAAGATGCTTTGTAACGGTGAAATCTTCAAGTTCGTTGTATATAAAACTGATATGATAACGTGAAGAGGCACGATCGAGGTCGATAAGTGCCTTTGACATCGACATGTCGTGATAATCACGTGATACACGCTGTGCATTTCCGCTTGCTGGCATCATCAACAAGAGGATTAAAATGATGATAATGGTAATCATAACTTAATCCACCACAAGGGTGTCTCCATTTATTTCGATGTTGATATTCTCAAATGTGTTCAGTTCCTCTATATTCTTCTCCAGCCCGCGGCGGGTGTCGAGACGATAATATAGTCGTAGGGTCTTGGCCTTGTCGGAGCGATACGCATGCTGCTTGGAGAATACGCGTGCTATATCAGAGACAATTTCAGAAAGAGGTGCATCCTCGTAGGTCTTGACAATGGGGGAAGACGAACTTGACACTGGTGTGTCGGCCACGGTGGACGACTCAGTTTTGGGTGCGGTAGGAGCCACGACCTCGGTTTTCTCAGGTGCAGAGGGCTTTTTCATAATCACCACTGCTGCATAGGCAATACCCGAAATAAGACAGATACCTATTATTGCCGCTGCCACCTTCTGTATGAAGCGCGAAGCGGTTTTACTGTTTGTCTGCTTCATCTTCACATCTTTTTCCATACCGAGGGCTGCGTTCACTTCGGAGATAGTCTTATAAATCCTACTACCCTCGTCATCTTCGATGAGCATCTTTTGCAGTTCATCCTGTGAAAATCTCTCGGGATGTTCGGTCATATCGATTATTCTTTCAATCTTGTCCATCATTTCTAAATAATAAATTATTAATTAAATTTCTCTTTGAGCTTTTTGATTCCTTGTGCAAGATGTTTATATACGGCAGCCTCACTTATTCCCAATTCGGCGGCAATCTCCCGATATTTCATCTTTTTCTGATAGTGCATACGCACGATGCGTGCAGTCTGCGGAGTCAGTTGGGTGTCGATGAAATCGAGGATTTCCTCAAGTCGGGCTATCTGTCGGTCGGGAGGAGAGATGTCAATATGGTTCTCAAGTTTCATCTTTCCCTTAATCTTCTCAAACAGACTTTTTCGCTTTAGGATATTTAGGCAGCGATTGCGAAGACAAGTGAAAAGCATTGCCTCCATCTTGTCTCCTTCAGTGGATATCTTACCTGTGGCCACATCGGCAAAAACATCCCCTACGGCATCGTCTGCCTCGTCATTGTCACCCAGTATCAACTGGGCGACTACCTTCATTTTTGAAGCATGTCTATGAAATAGACTTGCCGTGTCTTCTTGTCTTGCATTCATCTTTTCAGCTCTTTTTTATTACAAGAACAATCGGATCGCAATTTTCCTAACCCCTATTTATACAATATTCCCAAAGTTTCTTATAAAACGGATGTTTTGTCAGTGTATTGACATCACCAAGGATAATAAGTTTCATCCTTGCCCTTGTGATGGCGACATTCATTCGACGGAGCTCACGCAGGAAACCAATCTGTCCCTCAGCATTACTGCGCACAAGTGACACAAGGATGACATCCCTCTCCTGCCCCTGGAATCCATCAACGGTATTTACGGAGATAATCTTGCGGAATGGTTTGAAGAAATCAGTCTTTTTTATCAAATGACGGATATACTGCACCTGTGCCCTATATGGAGATATAATACCCACATCAATCCTCTCATCCATAATCCTCTGTTTTCCTATCTTGACAAAATACTCCGCAAGAGCCATAAGTGTCTCCCTCGCCTCGGGCTTATTCACCCTACCGAAGTTCTCACCTACAAATTCCTCATTATATCTTCCCGACTTCGTTACTTCCGATTCTTCGTCATTTTCACTCAGGTCATCAATATTTCTCCATTCCATCGGTGTATCAAGGTCGAGAATACCACGGAATTTCACTTCGGGAGCTGCAACTACCTTGCCATTATAAAACCAATTGGATGAGAATTGCATAATCTTTTCATTCATCCTATATTGCATCGTCAACAAGGTCACAGCTTCCGGTTTGCGCTCCACAATACGTTGCATAAGAGTCTTGTCGAGCCCTCCCTTCATTGCCGCAATACTCTTGATGGTAGGTGGCAATTGGCAGTGGTCGCCTGCGAGTATCACCCGCGATGCCCTGCGAATAGGAATCCAACATGCTGCCTCAAGCGCCTGTGCCGCCTCGTCTATGAAGAGGGTGCCAAATTTCATCCCGTCGAGCAGACGGTTGGCACTGCCCACAAGAGTACATGCTATCACCCTCGCCTCCCCGAATATCTGTGCTCTGATACGCAAGTCGAGTTCTATCTCTCGCTCCTTCAGTCGTTCCAGTTTCTGATGGAACGATCGGTCACCCCGCTTTCTATTGGCACGCAGTTCACGTATTCCCTTACGTATAGCCCACAGTTGGGTATAATCAGGATGCGACTCAAAACGCCTTTCGTATGTAAACGACAGCATCTTGTCGTTCACACGAGTCGGATTTCCAATGCGCAGCACATTAATTCCCCGGTCAACCAGTTTCTCGGATATCCAATCCACCGCCATATTACTCTGTGCGCACACGAGCACTTGGTTCTCCCTGCGCAATGTCTCGAAAATGGCCTCAACGAGTGTTGTGGTCTTTCCTGTTCCGGGAGGGCCATGCACCACAGCCACATCCTTTACCCTGAGTACCTCATTTACTGCCCTTTCTTGCGAAGCATTAAGAAATGGAAACTGCATCGGGGCGAAAGAGAATGTCTCTGCCTTTTGACTGCTGTAGAACAGGTCGCGCAGATAGCCCAACCTACCCTTTGCCCTGATAGTGCGGTCGAGAGCCTCAAACATCAGTCGGTATGTTGTCTCGTCGAAAGCCAACTGCACTGTCAACGTTTCTGCCGTCTGCAATGTCACAATGTCTGTTCCATCAGGCACCACAACCACCATCCTGTCGCCATCCACATAATTCACCACTCCCGACAAATACTTTCCTAATCCCTCATTTCTCTTTCCTAATCCCTCATTGGCTTTCCCCTCGGTCGTCGGGCGTTGTTTTCTCGAAATCCACACAGGTCTTCCAAACTCGAAGTTATGCTCCACATCCTGGTCTTGGGTGCGATAAAGTTCAATGGAAAGTTGGTTGAGCGAGTTATAGTAGCTCCGTCCGAAGCGCACGTTGAGCCAGGCATCACCTCTTTTGGCGAGCCTTTCGAGTCCCTTGGCCTCCATCTGTCGGCGGTGTTCCTCCTTATCCACATTGTATTCTATCTCGAGCAGCATACGTTGTTGCTGCAGGGCAAGTATGGGTGATTCTGTTATCATATCTTATTATTTTAGCGGCAAAGGTACGAAAAAAGAATTATATTCCCAAGATTTAGATTAGAAAAACTCTAAGAAAAAACGGAGAAGATAGAAAAGAAATCGTTAGTTGAGTTGGCGCAAAGGATATTTGCGGAGAGGGAGGACGCCCTCATAATGCCCGAAGAGTCAATAACAATGCAGTCGTTGCTAACTGTGGGTACGTCGGCTGGCGGACGTCAGCCAAAGGCAATAATTGCTATCGACCGAAATACGGGAGAGATACGCAGTGGTCAAGTACCGGGGCTTGACAACTATGATTATTGCATTTTAAAATTTGGCGATTCGCAGTATTCTTCTGCTGAATTGGAGATGACCTATTATGAAATGGCAAAGGCTGCCGGTATTACAATGATGCCTTCAGAATTGTATCCTGTAGATGGCAACAACCATTTCTTGACCAAAAGGTTCGACCGTGAAGGTAACACCAAACTTCATACCCAGACATTGGCAGCTATTTGTCCTGAGGCTAATAGCTATGAGCAACTGATGTCGGTTTGCCGCAAGCTCCGTCTTCCAGAGTCAGACTGTATAGAGGTATTCCGTCGTATGGTGTTTAATGTATTGGCAAATAACACAGATGATCACAACAAGAATTTCTCATTTATCATGAGTCAGGACGGCAAATGGAGATTGTCGCCCGCATACGACATAACTTACATTATTGACAGAGGTGGTTTTCTGCCCAATGAGGACCATTGCCTATATATTCGGGGAAAGTTTCAAGAAATAACTCGTGATGATATCCTGCAGTTTGCAAAGAACAACGGCATACGACGACCTGATGCCATTATTAAGGATGTTGCCGACTCATTAAAGAAATTCCGCCCAATAGCCTTGAGATATGGAGTTAACAAGCAATGGATAGGCCGAGTTGAAACTACAATAATCAATCATCTTATGGCATGGGGCGTAAATACATAATAGGCAAAAATAAGGAAGAGTATCAGCTAATTGAGAAAAATGGCATAATCGGCATATCCGATGAACAATTGACTTTAATGGCAGTCCGACTGTTTAGGCTTCAATAAGCACTCACACCGCCTCGCGCGGTACGAGTTCATATACATTGCCATTAGCCGTACGCCTCTAACTGAAGCCTAGTCCTCCATGATGAGATTATGTCTTTATTCAAGATGGGAGATGGTGACATCGTCAAACTCGTTAATGAGGTTGAGAATGCGCTCGTTGTGCCCTCCTCGCTTCACGCGGATGTCTGCACTCACGTCAAACACCTCACCGTCCTTAGTGCTCCTACTCTTCATCTCAAACGTGCTTACCTCGATGTCTTCATCCTTGAGACGTTTCAGCACTTCCGACACTGTCTTTTTCGACGAGGCAACAAATCCCAACTGTACTGCCGCCTTACCCAACTGGGGAATAAAAGTGTGTAGCGACTCAAGACCCACAAGTACAAGGGTTGTGGTGATTGTCGCCACAACATACAGACCAGTGCCGCAAGCAAGACCGATGGCGGCAGTAACCCACAGACCGGCTGCCGTAGTCAGTCCGCGCACCATATTCTTTTGGAAGATAATCGTACCGGCACCAAGAAAACCGATTCCCGATACCACTTGTGCCGCTACTCTTGACGAGTCTTTGAGGTCAATGCCGAATCCATATTGCGACACTACGGTAAACAATGCGCTACCGAGTGCCACAAGAAAGTGAGTACGAAAACCGGCATCTTTTGAGCGAAACTCACGCTCAATGCCTATTACTCCACCAAGAACCATAGCCGCTATAAGTCGTAATGTAATATCAAGTATCATAATGTTTTCCCCTTAAATATTATAATCAAAAGTTTCTTGGTACAAAAGTACAAAAAATCCACGAGATTAAATAATAAAGCTATGTCTTTCTCCCCTATTTAACAATAATTATATTCAACCGGCCGATTTTACACCTTTCTGAGAAATTCGGTGGTGCAAATTTACACCTTTCTGAGAAATTCAGCAAGAAAAACAACAATAATTTATCAATAATTAACTCTTTGCCACCACATACGCCATAGTCCAGGCGGCCTGAAGATTGAAACCGCCTGTTATGGCATCCACATCGAGCACCTCACCTGCAAAATATAGGCCTGGATGAAGACGACATTCGAGAGTGGAGGGATTGACATTCGACAGGGCTACACCACCACACGTCACAAACTCCTCCTTGAACTTGTTCTTGCCCGTGATGTCAAAGACATGATTGGTGAGCATTGCAGCCATGCGATTAAAACTCTTCCTGCCCATCTCCGCCCATCTCATGTCGCGACGTATGCCCACATAATCCAGGAGATATATCCACAGACGACTGTTGAAACGCTCGGGATATATGCTCTGCACCTGTTTTTGGGGATGGCGTAACGACATTTCATAAAGCATTTCCATCACCTCGTTCTCATTGGCAGAGCCAAACCAATTGACGGCTATCTTTGTATTATAACCACAATCGTGAAGATGGCGCGCACCATACGACGACAGCTTCAAGACAGCGGGACCGCTCAATCCCCAATGAGTGATGAGCAGCGGGCCATCAGCCCTCATCTTTGTTCCTACAATACTCGTCTGCACATCCTCAACAACAGTACCAGTCATCGCCGTAATAGGATGATTGGCAATACAAAAACTGAACAATGAAGGAACTGGAGATGAAATATCAAGCCCCAACCCGTCGAGCATCTTCAGTCCGCTGAGTTTGGGGCTGCCCCCGGTAGTAACCACCACCTTGTCAGCCTCAACATTCTCGTGATTGGAAAAGGATAATGTATATCTCTCGCCATGGGAGATCCGCGCAACACGATGACCGGTTTTCAAGACAACGCCATGCCTGCGCATAAGCCACAACAGCTTATCCACAATCTCCATGGCATCCTGCGACACGGGGAACACGCAGTTGTCCTCCTGTGTGGTGAGTGGAATGCCCTCGCGCTCAAACCACTCGTAGGCATCCTCGTGACTGAACTCCCTGAGCAGACGCTTCATCAGTCGGGCTCCACGAGGATACACCGCCTCTACACTGCGCACACCGCGGAACGAATTGGTGAGATTACATCTTCCACCACCCGTCACAGCCACCTTTGCCAAGGCTTTATGACCACTTTCATACACAGTGACTACAGCCTCGGGCTTACGCCTTTTTATCTCAATTGCCGCAAAGCAGCCTGCGGCACCAGCTCCAACAATTGCTATCTTCATTTCAAATCATGGTCGGTCATTGCAGCCACACAAGAATCTGACCATACATTCTCGGCTGTCTCTATCATGTCAATTATAGTATATACTGGCAAAATAATACCCATAATGGCAACTGGAGCTCCTATGCCCGTCATCAACGAAAGGGTGAGGAAGAAACAACCCATCGGCACTCCGGCATTACCTATGGCCGATACAACTGAGAGAAGAAGCCATAAGAGCATGGTAGGGATGGTGAGCTCGATTCCGCCATTCTGCATCACGAACAGCGAGGTGACAAGGATGAATGTCGCACAACCGTTCATATTGATAGTGGTGCAAATGGGCAGCACAAAGCGTGCGACCTTCGAACTTACCCCAAGACGTCTTTCAGATGTGTCCATCGTGACAGGCAATGTGGCTGCGGAACTCTTGGTGAACAATGCCATCAACACTGCCGGCATCATCTTCGACAAGACATGCACAGGATTAAGTCCACGCGAAAGGAGGAACAGAGGAAGGACAACGAAGAACTGTATGCAGTTGCCACCTACGATGACAAGGATATACTTGCCAAGCGAGTCGGCTGCTACTCCCGCCGTAATCTGCGAAGCCAACTGAGCCGAGAAAGCGAGGATGCCCAAGGGGAGTGTCCATATAAGCCAATGTATAAGATAAAAAAGAAGCTCTTGAAGTCCGAAAAGCAGTCTTAGCACTGTCTCCACTCCCTCGGTGCGCTTCATCCTCGACAAGGCGATTCCCACGGCAAAGGCGATGAGAATGAGCGAGAGCACATTGCCCTCAAGGAAAGGACGCACGATATTATTCGGCACTACAGAAAGGAAGTGCTCGGTGTATGACGTCTCGGCAACACCTATTGACTCACTTACATCCCCAATCTTATTAATTAGGTTGGAAGGCAGGTTTCCCGGAGCCACGATGGTATAAAGAATCAAACCTACGGCAGCGGCAGCCACAGTGGTAAGTATAGTGTATTTGAGAGCCGTACGGAAGATACGTCCTGAATCTTTCTGTCCGCCAAGAGTCGATAGAGTGGTAATCACAGCAAGAACGATGGTGGGCACAGCCAGCAGTTGGAACAAGCGTGTATATACACTTGCGATGAACGACATGATGTTGTCAATCCATCCCACCTGCGCCATACCAATGGCGGCACCCACTACGAGTGCCCCTATCCATAGCAACATCTGGCGGTGCTGGGAAGCATTGTTGTTTTTACTTATTGTCATAACATTTTTAATTTTTCGTGCAAAGATAATAAAAATCCCTGTCTTGACAAACAAAACAGGAATTTTTATTATCATAACAACAAATTTATACGCGTCCTATTATCTTTCTTACAGCTATGACGAGACGATCAATTTCTTCTTTTGTATTATAGAAAGCAAATGAAGGACGGACACTCATTTCGTAGCCTAAGGCACGCAGGGCAGGTTGGGCGCAATGATGACCTGCACGTACTGCAATACCCTCCTTGTCGAGCAACTGTCCCACCTCGGGAGTAGGGATTCCAGGCAATTCAAAACTTACTACACTCACCCTGTTCTTAGGATTGCCTATTAAGGTAAGGCCCTCGATAGCTCCAAGTTGCTGACGGGCATATTCAGTGAGTGCATGCTCATGGCGCTCAATATTGTGAATACCCACTCTACTCACATAATCAAGGGCAGCACCCAAGCCAATGGCATCGGCAACATTTGGCGTACCAGCCTCAAAGCGGGCGGGAGGAGCATTAAACTGGGTTTCCTCGATGGTGACATCCTTAATCATGTTGCCACCTCCCTGCCATGGCGGCAGTATGTCGAGCAAGTCCTTACGTCCATATACCACTCCAATACCGGTGGGCGCATAGATCTTGTGTCCCGAGAATACGAAGAAGTCGGCACCGAGATCCTGCACGTCAACCTTGGTATGGGCAATGCTCTGAGCTCCATCGATAAGCACCGGCACATTATAACGATGTGCCACTCCGATGATTCGCCTTACATCATTGATTGTACCAAAGGTGTTGTTGACATGACCGACAGATACAAACTTGGTGTGCGGACCTATCATGCGCTCGTAGTCCTCGAGTATCAGGTCACCACGCTCATTGATGGGTATTGCCCTGAGCTTTGCCCCCTTCTCCTTGCATATCTGCTGCCACGGCACGATATTGGCATGGTGGTCGAGGGTGGAGACGATAACCTCATCCCCCACTCCAACGAATTTTCTGCCAAAGGTCTGTGCCACAAGGTTGATACCCTCAGTAGTGCCTCTTACGAAGATTATCTCTTCGGCCGAAGAGGCATTGATGAATTTGCGCACTTTTTCGCGCGCGCCTTCATAGGCATCAGTGGCTTGGGCGGCAAGGGTGTGGGCACCACGGTGGATATTACTGTTGTAGTTGGAGTAATAATCACTGATGGCATCAATCACCTGTCGGGGCTTCTGGGTTGTGGCTCCATTATCGAACCATACAAGGGGATGACCGTTTACTCGTTTCTGGAGAACGGGGAAATCCTTGCGTATCTCAGAGGTACTGATGGTGTCGGTATCCTCGTAGTTGATTCTGCTTACAGATTCAGTCTCGGGGATTCCTATTCCAAAACCGTCATTCTTTATTGGCTGTCCTATTGTTCCCGGATTATCGTCGGCAAAGTTGCTGCCATCGACATCAGGGAAGCTGAACTGCGGAAATCCCGAATTAGGAAATCCGCTGCCTCCCGCCAACAGTTGGCGGAATCCAGCCTCTATGTCGCTCAGGTCAAGTGTATCGACAGAGTCGGGAATGACTTGTCTCACTTCCTGGCTTATTTCCTCGGGGCAGAACTTGGAGGCTATCTGGCGCAAGCGTCCGATGTCACCAAGTTCCGACCCTACGAAAGTATTATCTAATTCGGATATGTTCATCTTATCAGATTGTTGTTCTTACTGTTATTATTTCTCCACCTTGTTGCGGTGCTGATAGTCGTGATAGTAGCCTACCTCAACATTCTCAAGAACGGCGATGGCGTCGTCGGTGAGTGAGGCAAGACTGAAGTACTTGGTGAGCAGATAGGAAGCCACACCATACTTGTCCAATCCCATCAGACGGGCTGAGAGCGACGGGGCTATCTCTCCGGGGATTCCACTCTGATGGAGACCAACTACACCCTGCTCCTTCTCACCAGTACGCACAAGGATGATATTGGTGATACCAACACCACGGTTGGTGAGATACTGTCCCTGAATCTCTACCTTGTCACTCGGGATGATGGGCACACCGCGCCACAGGATAACCTTTGTACCGAAAAGGTCGGTTGTCTCGGGTGGCACTCCACGCCATGTGCACTCACGCTCGAATGCTGCGATGGCACGTGGATGGGCGATGAAGAACGACGGACTCTTCCATACGAGTGAGAGCAATTCGTCGAGATCATCGGGAGTAGGTAAACCATAGCGTGTTGAAATACGATAACCGGGATCTACGCTTGCCAAAAGTCCGAACTTGCGGTTGTTGATGAGCTCCCACTCCTGGCGCTCCTTGATGCTCTCGATACTGAGTCTCAACTGCTGTTCGAGCTGGTTGAACGGGTTGTTGTAGAGGTCGCTCACGCGGGTGTGAACTCTCACTACGGTCTGCAATGTATTGAGAGAATACTCTGTGGGATTCTCCTCGTAGTCGATGTATGTCTCGGGGATGATATTGTCCTCCTCATGTCCGCTGACGAGGTCGATATGACGCTCACCATGCTGATTGACGGTAGCCTTGAGGCGAAGGTGCTCATCCACTGCCTTCTGGAACTGCTCGCGGAAGTCGGGCACTTCCTTCACTACATTCTCCAGTTCACTGCTCTGCAATGTGAAGAATACCGAAGGAGTGACACTGCGCACTGTTACTCCCGACGGAGTGTCGTTGAGCAGGTCGGCCTCACCGAAATACTCTCCCTCGCCGAGTAGGGCAATACGCAACTCCTCGCCGTGCACACCCTTACTGATCACCTCAGCCTGTCCGCTTGCCACGATAAAGAACTTCTGTGGGTCCTCACCTTCCTTGATGAGATAATTACCCAGCTCAACCTCTTCTGTTACGAAGAGTTTGGCAATACGTCTTACGACACTCTCGTCGATACGTGAGAATACGGGAATGCCTTTAAGACTCTTCGCACGGAATGAGGGTACACCATCGAGGTATTCAACCTCAACGCGCTCCTCCTTCTTCAGTTCAACCTTGGTACGGTTTACTCTATATGTTCCACTCTCCACCTGGGTCCAAGGCAGCAATTTCAGTAGCAGTCTCGGAGTGATTGAGCCCATCTGCGGGGCAGTCTTGGTGGTGTTAGCTAACTTGCGTGCTGTTGCTGTAGTCACGCTACGCTGAATGTTGTTAATGTTTTCTGCCATAATATCTTAATTTAAATTTTTATTCTTCAATCTTCAAACTTCAATCTTCAATCTTCAATTTAATAATCTCCACTTCCCCCTTTATGATTCGGAAAGCGTTGAGCACAGGCTCAGCCTCGGCAAGCGAAAGGATAAGATAAAGAATGTTGGGGTCGTTGGCAAGACGGATGTCCTCCTGCGACGGGCGTGAAGGAGTTGACGGATGGCTATGCCAATTGGCAAGCACCTTCAATCTATTGTTGCGTGCATATTTGACAGCAGCAAACTGTTCCTGTGGAATAAACGAGAAATGCTCCGAACTATGATCAGCATTTGTCATACGATAGTTTTCGGTGACAGTATCGTCGATTCCGAGGAGATAGCCGCACGACTCGTTGGGTAGTTCCTCGCGAGCCTGTGCAACTATCTTTTCAAAAACCTCTCTCTCTATTGTCATAAACACACTTTATTTCTGGATTGTCACTTTATATGTCGTACCCTCCACTTTCTCGGTAGAGAGCACCTTATATCCCTGCTCAGTAGCACTTCGTGGCACATTGTCCAATGGTTCGCCCTCGGTGAGCAACACTTCGAGAATATCGCCCTCTGCTATCTGGGCAAGTTTGAGCTTTGTCTTGACAAATGTCATAGGGCAATGCTCCTTTGTTATATCTAATGTATGTGTCATAATTCAATTCTTTTTTTGAACACAGAGTTCCATTTCATTATTAAATAAATAGCGTTTGTCCGCCCTCCGACATTTTAAGAAACGATGCCACTCCGAGCACGTCCTTCACCTCGGGGATGAAGTCCTCACGACGGAGACCTAATACATGCATTGCCATCTCACAGGCATACAGGTTGACACCGAGAGCCTTGGCTGCATCCACCAGTTCCTCAAGTGTAGCAACATTGTTCTTGCGCATCAGACTGCGGAATATCTTAGGTCCGGCACCGAAGAAATTAAACTTACTCGTAGGAGACACCTTCAGTCCGCCCATCATAAATCCGAAGATTTTCGTAAGCCATGAACCTCCGACAAATGCCCTTCCCTGCTTCACCTTGATGGCATCGAGTCCCCAGAAGGTGAAGAAGATATTGACCTCATACCCCACTGCGGCAGCACCCGTTGCAAGGGTGAACACTGCTGTCAGTTTGTCGAAATCACCACTAAATGATATTATTGATAGTTTCTTCATTTTCTTTTTTTTATTTATTATGAAGGTCGCACACTGCCTGCTCATAGTCGATGAGTTCCGTGATTGTCGGATTATCTCCACAGATGGCGCACGAAGCCTGTCGGCGAGTATTGATCTTGCGGAAATCCATCGTCTTGGCGTTAAATGTGAGCAACTTGTTGGTAAGCAGTTCACCCACTCCAGTGAGGTACTTCAGAGTCTCTGCAGCCTGAATGGTGCCAAGCATACCGGCAATTGCTCCAAGCACACCAGCCTGCGAACAGGTTGGAACGGCATTTGCGGGAGGTGGCGACTTAAACAGGCATCGATAGCATGCAGTGCTGGGCAGATGAGTGAATGTCTGACCCTCAAAGCGCAGTATGCCTCCATGAGAGAACGGTTTGCCTGCCATCACACAGGCATCGTTGATAAGGAACTTTACAGGGAAATTGTCAGTACCGTCAACAATGAAATCGTAGTCCTTGATGATGTCGAGAGCATTGTCAGACATCAGGAACTCACGAATGGTATTCACCTTGACATTAGGATTGATGGCAAGCATCTTGTCGCGTGCCGACTCCACCTTGGGATGACCCACATCACCGGTGAAATGAATCACCTGGCGCTGAAGATTGGAGAGATCGACCACATCACCATCCACAATACCTATTGTTCCTACTCCAGCCGCGGCGAGATAGAGGGCTACGGGAGCACCAAGTCCACCCGCGCCCACTACAAGAACCTTTCCATTACGAATTTTCTCCTGACCTTCCACACCCACGTCCTTGAGCAGTATGTGGCGGCTGTATCTCAGGAGCTCTTCCTCAGTAAAATCATACATAGATTTGTCCTCCACCCATAAAGAAAAGGAAATCTATCTCGTCACCCTCTTCCACCTGTCGATTAGCATACTCATTGCGATCGAGAAACTCCTCGTTTACCTGTACTGATACCAACTCGGGGTTCTCTACATTGTTCTGCTTTATCAGTTCCTCCACTGTCAGCGGAAGTTCTACTACTTGGCTCTCGCCATTTACTTTGATTGTTGCCATCCTTATTATTTTTTATGCATTAAACAGACTTGTTGAAAGATAACGCTCACCTGTGTCGGGCAGCAGGGCTACAATAGTCTTGCCCTCGTTCTCAGGACGACGTGCCACCTCAATGGCTGCATGAACAGCAGCACCGGATGAGATACCAGCGAGAACACCCTCCTTGCGGGCAAGGAGACGACCAGTTGCAAAGGCATCATCATTCTTCACACGGAACACCTCGTCATATACACCCTGGTTGAGCACTTTGGGAACAAATCCTGCACCTATTCCCTGAATCTTGTGAGGTCCCGACTTTCCGCCTGACAACACTGGAGAATCGGCGGGCTCCACGGCAATAACCTTCACCTTGGGATTGTTCTTCTTGAGAGTCTCACCCACTCCAGTCACCGTACCTCCCGTGCCCACTCCGGCAATAAAGATATCCACATTGCCGTCGGTGTCCTCGATAATCTCGCGGGCTGTAGTGCTACGGTGAATCTCGGGATTGGCAGGATTGTTAAACTGCTGCGGCACGTAGGCATTGCCTATTTCCTTAGCCAGCTCCTCTGCCTTGGCAATAGCTCCACCCATTCCCTCATGCGCGGGGGTGAGAACAATCTCGGCACCAAGGGCACGCAGCAAACTGCGACGCTCAAGACTCATCGAGTCGGGCATAGTTAATATAATACGGTACCCGCGCGTGGCAGCCACGAGAGCCAATCCCACACCGGTATTTCCGCTCGTAGGTTCGATGATAGTGGTGTTGTCGTCTATCAACCCATTCTCCTCGGCAGCGGTGATGAGGGCAAAAGCCACACGGTCCTTCACACTGCGTGCGGGATTGAGCGACTCTATCTTCACGAGAACGCGCGCCTTGAGCGATTTCTCCTCTTCTATCCTGGTCAATTCCAGCAATGGGGTATGACCGATAAGATCTGTTAAACTTCTTGCGATTGTTGCCATAATCTACTTATTTAATTAATTATTATTTCTTGGGTGCAAAGTTACTGCAATTTCCGCAATGCCACAATACCCCAAAAATGGCATTTCATATCCCACAAAGATAGTATTCTATATACCCTATTTGTGGTATATCTTGCATAAAAATGCCAAAAATATTTGTTTATATTTAATAAAAGGTGTATCTTTGCACACAATTTATTAATATCAGACAACAATGAAGAAACAGACTCTTGCAATTAATACACCTTATCAGCATCCTGATGCATACGGGGCATTGAGCATGCCGGTATATCACTGTGCCGCCTACGAATTCAATAATGCCGACGAGATGTCGGATGCTTTCTGTGGCAGATTAGACATGCCCGACTATTCGCGCGTCACCAATCCCACTGTCACATATTTCGAGCGCAAAGTGGCTATGCTTGCAGATGCCAAGGAAGCTGTGGCTTTCAGTTCGGGAATGGCTGCCATCAGCAATACTCTCATGTGTATTGCTTCGCAAGGGCGCAGCATTCTCACTTCGCGCCACCTTTTTGGCAACACCTTTGCGCTCATTAGCGGCACGATGCTGAGATTCGGTGTAAGACCCAAACTATGCGACCTCACCGACATTGAGGCTGTAGAAAAAGCCATCGACAACACCACATGCTGCATCTTCATGGAGATAATAACCAATCCTCAGATGGAGATTGCCGACATCAAGGCTCTCGCCGATGTGGCTCATAGGCATAACATCCCTCTCATTGCCGACACGACAATGATTCCATTCACGCAATTCAGCGCCAAGGCATTGGGAGTAGATATCGAGGTGGTGTCGAGCACCAAGTATATCTCGGGTGGTGCCACGACAATAGGTGGAATAGTAATCGACTATGGCACTGTGCCCAACTTCGGTAAGCGTATGCGCCAGGAGATGCTCATGAACTTCGGTGCCTATATGTCGCCCCATGTGGCATATATGCAGACCGTCGGTTTGGAGACTCTCGACGCGCGCTATCGTGTGCAGTCGGGCAATGCTCTCGCTGTGGCAAAGGCCATCAAGGACATTCCTGAGATTAAGAAGGTGAGATACCCTGGATTGCCCGACGACCCGTTCTACGACATCGCCCGCAAGCAGTTTGGCGACACCTATGGAGCTATGCTCACCATCGACCTCGAGAGCAAGGAGGCTTGTTTCCGGTTTATTAACAACCTCAAACTTATCCGCCGCGCCACCAACCTCTTTGACAACCGCACTCTCGCCATTCATCCTGCAAGTACCATCTTCGGCAACTTCAACGAGCGACAGAGAGAAAAGATGGATGTTCTCGACACCACCATCCGCTTGTCAATAGGACTTGAGGCTCCGGAAGACTTGATTGAGGACATTTCAATGGGAATTAGTGATTAGGATTATGAAATACGATTTTGATAAGATAATAGACAGGTCGGGAACAGACGACCTGAAGCACGGAGTGTTGCAACAGAGATATGGCGACGCTAATCTGCTGCCATTATGGGTGGCCGACATGGACTTCGAGACACCGCAGTTTATCACTGACGCACTAAGAAAACGTCTCGATCATTCCCTCTTCGGATATACCATGATGCCTGAAAACTATTGGAAGCATATCGCACAATGGATTGAGGAGCATCACCAATGGCGTCCGCGCGAGGAGTGGATGACATATATCCCCGGTATAGTGAAGGGCATAGGCATGGCTATCAATGTCTTTGTGAAGGAAGACGAGAAAGTCATCATACAGCCCCCGGTATATCACCCCTTCCGCCTCACCCCACAAGGCAATCATCGCCAGGTAGTATATAACCCGCTCATTGAAACACCCTCCACTGAGGGGCAGGGAGGCTCATATACCATGGACTTCGACCAACTTGCCGAGGTATGCGACTCCAAATGCCGCATGCTCATTCTCTCCAATCCCCACAACCCTGCCGGTATATGTTGGGATGCCGACACATTGCGTCGCTTGGCGCATTTCTGCCATGAGCGTGGCATAATAGTTGTGTCTGATGAGATACACTGCGACATGGCTCTATTCGGCAACCGCCATATCCCCTTCGCCTCTGTCAGTGAGGAGGCAGCACAATGCAGCATCACCTTTGGTGCGCCATCCAAGACATTCAACATCGCCGGTATTGTCAGCTCCTATGCCATTGTGCCCAACGACTCCATGCGACGCCGTTTCTACACATGGCTTGAGGCCAACGAACTCAATGAGCCTCATATCTTCTCGCCCATTGCCACCCTTGCGGCTTTCACGCCCGAAGGCGAAGAGTGGCGCAAGGAAATGTTGCAATACATCGAGGGCAACATCAACTATGTCATTGACTACTGCCGCAATAATATTCCACAGATAAAGCCATGGCGCCCACAGGCCTCCTTCCTCGTATGGCTCGACTGTCGCGCCCTCGGTCTCAACCACCAGCAACTCGTTGACCTATTTGTAAATCAGGCGCATCTTGCCCTCAACGACGGAGAGATGTTCGGCAAGGGTGGCGAGGGTTTCATGCGCCTCAACATTGCCGCCCCGCGCAGCGTCCTCACCGAGGCATTGGAACGATTGAGATGGAGTTGGCACCACGAATAAGAATCATGGTTTTACGCGCAGGTATTTACATGTCTTTGGTCATATTTCACGTATAATCCGGCGAGAACAGTACCCGAGATTGAGTGATAGGCGCAACTGATGGCACAGGGCACCACGCAGAGGATTGCTTCGGGATTGCGGGCGAGGATATCGTCGTTGGCAAAGAAGGCGGTGGCAAGCACTGTCGCCATACCGGCGTTCTGCATTCCCACCTCTATAGATATTGTGCGCTTCTTGGCAAGTGAGAAATGGAAAAGCCTTCCCACGTTATACCCAAGAAGATACCCGAGAGTGTTATGGCAGAACACCACGGCAAGCATCAGCAAGAACAATCCCATACCGTGAATCATCAGTTGTGGTTTTACCTGCGACACCACTCCACCCACTATCAAGGCAAGACACGTGACACTCACTCCCGGCATCATCTGTCTTACATCCTCATACCATTTACGGCTACTGGCATAGTGATTTACAAGGAATCCTATGCCCACAGGGATGATTGTAATTAGCAATATGCCACGGAACATTCCGAGTGTATCCACCTCTATCCTTGTGTCGGCAAGCCACCACACCAACAATGGTGTCATCACGGGTGCCAACAGTGTGGAGGCAGTGGTCATACCCACCGAGAACGCCACGTCGCCCTTACACAGAAACGACATGATATTGCTCGACACACCACCAGGGCAACAACCCACAAGTATGATACCAATGGAGAGATAGGGATTGAGTCCGAACACTTTCGTAAGAGTAAAGGCCAACAAGGGCATGAGCGTAAACTGTGCACAGGCACCTATAAATATGTCCCATGGCCTGCTGAACAATATCCGAAAGTCCTCCGTCGATAGGGTCAGTCCCATAGTAAGCATTATCACTCCGAGGATGACGCTCGACACGTCTCCCCTCACCCACCCGAACACATCGGGCACAAGAAAAGCCAAAACGGCAGCGGCTATTACGTATGTAGATGAGTGTGAAGCCATCCATGCACTCACCTCTTTCACTATTTCTTTCATTATCGTCAAAAAAACAACTGCAAAGGTACTAAAAAGATAGGAAACATCTATCGATTTAACGTAATTTTAACATAATTACTTATGACAAGTGATAAAAACTACAATTAGTTTGGAAATATGAAATAAAAGTCGTAAATTTGCAGCGCACATTAATAAAGCATCATGGTTATGGAAGCAAAGACTGTAAAGGAAGAGGCTAAGAGAATACCTTATGGTATGATGAACTTCGTGGCTGTACGCGAGGACAACTGCTATTATGTCGATAAGACAAGATATATAGAAAAGGTGGAAAAAGCCAACAAGTACTTTTTCTTCATCCGCCCCCGACGTTTCGGCAAGAGCCTAACCATATCCATGCTACACCACTATTACGACATAAACGCCGCAGATAAGTTTGAGCGACTGTATGGCGACCTGTATATCGGCAAGCACCCGACACCCAATCACAACAAATATCTCATATTGTATCTAAACTTTGCGATAGTAAATGCCGACTTGGGCAATTACCGCAGTGCGCTGGATGCAATTTGTAACACTGAATTTAATTATTTCTGCGATGTATATGAGCAGTATTTGCCTAAGGGAATAAAAGAAGAAATGAACAAGAAGAATGGTTGCGTGGAACAGCTTGACCATCTATACAGAGAAGCACGCAAGACAAATGCAAAAATATATCTCTTCATTGATGAGTATGATCACTTCACCAATCATATTCTCTCCGATGCCGCCCGTCTCAATGAATACAAGGGAGAGACGCACGGCACTGGCTACCTGCGCACATTCTTTGATACAATAAAGTCGGGCACTTATTCGAGCATCGAGCGTGTCTTCATCACCGGTGTCAGTCCAGTAACCCTCGACGACCTCACCAGCGGATTCAACATCGGTACCAACTACTCGCTTTCCAATGGTTTCAACGAGATGGTCGGATTCACCGAAGAAGAGGTGCGCGAGATGCTGACATACTATGGCCAGCATTATGAGTTCAACCACACCATTGATGAACTCATAGAGATTATGAAACCATATTACGACAACTATTGTTTCGCCTTAAAGGCATACGGCAAGACTACGATGTACAACTCCAATATGGTTCTCTCATTCCTTTTTAAATATATAGATGAGGGATGCGAGTTGCCTTTGCAGATGCTTGACGATAACATCCGCGTTGACTACAACAAACTGCGTATGCTCATCCGCAAGGACAAGGAGTTCGCCCACGATGCCTCAATCATACAGACTTTGGTGTCGAAAGGCTATGTGACAGGGGAGCTGAAGGAAGGATTCCCCGCTGAGGATATCGCCAACAACGACAACTTCCTTAGCTTGCTCTACTATTTCGGTATGGTAACAATTGGCGGTTTCTACCGTGGAAAGCCCAAGTTTGTCATTCCCAATGAAGTAGTGCGCGAACAGGTATATACCTATCTTCTCGACAACTACCACGACAACCACCTCTACACCGACAAGGACAAGCTCAGCCTTTTGGAGGAGAACATGGCATACGACGGTGAGTTTAAGCCATTCTTCCAGTATATAGCCGACAGCATCTACACCTTTGCCTCGCAGCGCGACCGCCAGAAGGGCGAGTCGTTTGTCCACGGCTATACACTCGCACTTACGAGTCTGTGTTGCTACTACCGCCCCATCTCCGAACTTGACAACCAAAACGGCTATGCCGATGTCTTCCTCCGCCCGCGTTGTGAGATATTCAAGGATATGGAACATTCATATATCATCGAATTGAAATACCTAAAGAGCAATGCCTCGGAGACAGAAGTAAAAGCTGCCGTGAAGCAGGCTGAGGCGCAGTTATGCCGCTATGCCGATACGGTGAACGTGAACGACAACATCGGGCACACCACTCTCCACAAGGTGTATGTGGTATATAGCGGCGTTGAGATGGTGGCATGTAACGCTATTTTACCATAACTTATTTGTTTGATTTTAGGAAACTTTCCACTATGGGCAGAACAACAGAGTCGTAGTCGGCGGAGGCTCCCATCATACTGCCCATACTGCCAAGATTGGCGGCATTAAACCCGTGATTAGCTCCCTCAATCTTGTTGAGAGTGGCAGAAGGATAGAGACCTACAGCCTTCTCTGAATTTGAAATAGGAACTATCATGTCGGCTGTGCCATGAATGATACACACAGGCTTAGAGAACTTACCGATATGCGACCATACGTCGAAGTCCTTGATACTATTGATATATGCCTCGCTCATCGACATCATACCGCCAAAATCACCGAAGTCACCGAAGTCTCCCCAATTACCGAAGTCACCCCAATTGCCAAAATCACCGAAATCTCCCCAGTCGCCGAAGCCACTGAACATCTTCACCATCTCAGGTATATTGAAAGCAGGATAGAAGAGAATCATTCCGGTAAAGTCATCAGGACACTCGTCGGCAAGAAGAGCTGAGACAAGACCACCCTGACTGCTTCCAAGCAGATACACCTCTGAGGGCTTCACATACCCCAGCGACTTCACGGTCTTGACAATAGAGCGAAGGTCTTCCACCTCAGTAAAAACAGTCATTTCATCGGTTTTCCCGTCGCTTTTGCTCTTGT
>OBLI01000830.1_pt1 | contig 32157 bp, 28 predicted proteins | sample 1519701 | NCBI WGS metagenome assembly OBLI01 (sample SAMEA3663005, study PRJEB22513) | pig gut metagenome | biome: pig gut; feature: pig-associated habitat; material: faeces | place: France | collected 2012 | reverse complement strand
GGGTATATGCCATGCCTCAGTAAAGAGTATATGTATGCCATTATGCAAATAAGTCTTTGGCTCTACAAATCAGAATTTGTAGAGCTATGATAATATGAGATGTTTACGCAGGAATATTTTTATATAATTTTGTTGACAAACAGTCTGGTTTCCTATATAATCATTGCTTGTGAGTGCGAGTTATGACTCGCAAGGTGAATGGGCGCTTAGCTCAGCTGGGAGAGCGTCTGCCTTACAAGCAGAATGTCAGCGGTTCGATCCCGTTAGCGCCCACCATAAAACTCCGCAGGTTTTTCCTGCGTTAACATTGGCCCGGTAGTTTAGTTGGTTAGAATGCCGCCCTGTCACGGCGGAGGTCAGGGGTTCAAGTCCCCTTCGGGTCGCCATTATGCCTCGGTAGCTCAGTTGGTAGAGCAGGGGACTGAAAATCCCCGTGTCAGTGGTTCGATTCCGCTCTGAGGCACCACTAATTTTTTCAGAGTCCATGATAGGGACTCTTTTTTTGTATCTAGTAGTTTTGCAAAATTAATGTAAAACTATTGATGTAAGGCTTTTGAGGTTAATGTTAGAAAGGAAAGAAAAATGTCACAATTTACAGATGTGTTTTTGCAGTTTATTGATAGCTGGGGTTATTATGCTGTAGCCATTCTCATGGGGTTGGAGAATGCCTGCATACCTATTCCCAGCGAGTTGATTCTTGGCTTTGCCGGCTATATGATTTTTGCTGGCCGCATGACCTTTACTATGGCTATGGTAGCCGGTATGGTTGGCGGTATATTAGGCTCCGCTTTTGCTTATGCTGTAGGCCACTATGGCGGACGTCCCTTTGTGGACAAATACGGCAAATATTTCTTTGTCAAAAAATCCCATGTAGATATTGCCCAGAACTGGTTTGATAAATACGGTATCAAGGCGGTGTTCTTTAGTCGTATGCTGCCAGTAGTGCGTACTTTCATTTCTCTGCCAGCTGGCTTTGCTCATGTGGATATGAAGAAATTTTTTATCTATACCTTCTTGGGTTCTTTGCCTTGGACAGCTTTGATTTTGGTTATCGGTATGATGCTGGGTGAAGGCTGGAAAGTTATGATGGAGGTAGGCCACGAAATCAGCTTGGCATTTGCTGTTATTCTGGTGGTAATCTGCTTGGTATTGTATTGGCAGTACAAAAAGAAAAAATCTGCAAAATAAAAATCGGGGATCATGGCAGGATGAAGTGCCGTGGTCCCCGTTTTTTATTTTATTTATCAAAAAATTCATTTTCTACGGCAATGCAAAGCATATGGTAGATTGGCAGATGCAGCTCCTGAATCTTGTAGGTTTCCATTTCTGGCGCAGCAATAACAATATCGCAGAGATTCTGCATACGGCAATGACGGTTGCCAATGAGACCAATGGTTTTGGTGCCCAAGGTTTTGGCCATCTGAATGGCATAGATTACATTAGCAGAATTGCCAGAGGTGCTAATGCCGATGAAAATATCCTCTGGGCGAGCCAAACCCAGTACCTGCTGAGCCATAGCCAGATCAGGAGCCTGATCATTGGCAAATGCACTGTTCAGAGCCACAGCATTCATTAGAGAAATAGCAGGCAAAGGCATCTGGAGATTATCCCGGAGATAATCTGCCTCGTTAGGACAGACAGCCTGCATTTTGGCATATAATTCATCTGTAACAGGGCGTTTTTTGACAAAGCCCTTCATCAGCTCGCCTACAATATGCTCAGAATCAGAGGCACTGCCACCGTTACCGCAGACAATCAGCTTGCCACCCTGACGATAGCTTTCTATAATAGCCTCTACAGCCTGGGTAAGGCTCTGACGGCATACATTGAGAGCAGGATAGCGCTCAATGAGATAATCAATCTTTGCACTGGTAGTATCCTTCATATGGATCATTCCTTTCTTGGGACAGATGGTATGATGTATAATATTATTTTATTATTCGCTGACAATATTATACAAAAAATCCTTTAATGTAGCAATGAAAACAATTAACAGCCCATTTGAATCAATTGCAATTTGTTATGCCTTATGGTATAATGTAAAAAGTCAAAAAGTTGAATTTAACAGAAATGAGGATGAACATATGTCACAGAGAATGACTTTAAACGAAGTAATTAGTGAATACGGTGTCCCACAAATCAAATTGGATATACATGCCAAGGGCAGTGAGTGCAAAGAGCTGCGGAAGAAGCTGATGGATATTGTGAAGCTTAGCGGTGCCAAGGAGCAGGGATATTTGGATATTGACTGCAAGCTGTATATTGACGTGGACGATATTGATAGATATTTGTCAGGTGAGTTGGACACATTGGGAGAGATTTATGCTTTCCCTGAGGATATTAAGTCATATAGAGAGGAATAAGTAAATGAAGCTAAAGAAAATAGGTGTAATGCTGGTGGCGGCAGCCTTTGTAGTTTCGGCAGGAGCAGGTACTGCAGATGCAGCCAAAGGCGGCGGTAGGATTTCTGTGCCAAAGGTTTCTGCTCCGAAGGCATCAACCCAAAAGGCAGCTAAGCCAGAGACATCTACCAAGAAGGAAGGTCCTAATAACAAAGAGTATGCACCATCTAAGAAGGCTGACCAGTATAAGGAAAATGCTCCAGCAGCCAAGTCTAATACTAATGCAGCAAGCAATGCAGCAGCTAACGCTCAGAAGAGCACCGGCTGGGGCAGTGCCATGAGAACTATGGGGATGCTGGCTGGTGGTATGCTGCTGGGCAGTATGCTAAGCCATCTCTTTGGTTTTGGCGGTGCAGGCCTTTTTGCAGATATTATGGGCTTGGTAATGAATCTGGTTATTATTGCTGCCATTATCTGCCTGTTGAATTTTGTTGTTCGTCGGTTTATTTTGGGCAGACTGAACAAAAGCAATCAGGCAAGAATGGAGTCACGGCCAAATAACTCTGTAAGAGATAGGTATGTAGAGGAAAATCCAGTACAGGATATTAAGGCAGAAACTATTGAGGCTGAGCCAATTCAGGATATTAAGCCACCATCTGGCAGTAAGACTCAGATGTCTGGCGCAGGACGGGATTACGAGGCTCACAGCACTGCTGAAAGATACCGTAATATGTAAAAGAAAAAGACTGTCACTGTGGTGATGAAGAAGCAGGCCTGTTAGCATCAGGATTATCTGGTGCTAGCAGAGATTGTTTGTCACAGCAGAGACAGTCTATTTTTGTGTTTATTTGGCAGCAGAAATTATTTTTTGCAGTTCCCGCACTTGATTGAGATGGGTTTCATAGTCCAGGTCATTGGCATCATACTGCATACGCTTTTTTAATTCATCAATTCGAGCCTGCAATTTGGCACGAACTTCGGGATTCAAGGCCATGTGGCACCTCCTTTACAAATCAGAATTTTCTTTTAAATACATTATCGCAAATTAGCTGATAGGTGGCAAATAATTTAACAAAAATCTCCCCATAGGCTTAGAGGTGAAAGCTAACCTATGGGGAGGTTGGAATTTTATTGTGTATATACTAAATAAGGGAGTTAGTGGGGATTATTAATCAGTAAAGAGGGAGGTGGATAGATAACGGTCACCAGTATCTGGCAGCAGGGCAACAATGGTCTTGCCTTTGTTCTCTGGGCGCTGTGCCAGCTGAATAGCTGCGGTGAGAGCTGCACCAGAGGAAATACCTACCAGTACACCCTCGGCTCTAGCAAACTGACGACCATATTTGAAAGCATCCTCGTTATCAATAGGGAGAATCTCATCATAAATCTTGGTGTTCAGGGTTTCGGGTACGAAGCCTGCACCAATGCCCTGAATCTTGTGCGGACCAGCAGTTCCCTTGCTGAGAACAGGGGAGGTAGCTGGTTCTACGGCAATAATCTTTATACCAGGGTTCTGACTCTTGAGATATTCACCTACACCGCTAAGGGTTCCGCCAGTACCTACACCAGCAATAAAGAAATCAATTTTGCCATCGGCATCTTCCCAGATTTCAGGGCCGGTAGTAGCCTTGTGAACAGCTGGGTTAGCAGGGTTGGTAAACTGGGATGGAATGTAAGCATGAGGAATGGTGGCTGCCAGCTCCTCAGCCTTGGCAATAGCACCCTTCATGCCCTTGGCACCATCGGTGAGAACAATCTCTGCACCATAGGCCTTCAGCAGGTTGCGGCGTTCCACAGACATAGTCTCTGGCATGGTCAGGATAGCTCTGTAGCCTCTAGCCGCTGCAACGCTGGCCAAGCCAATACCGGTATTGCCACTGGTAGGTTCAATGATAACGGAATCCTTGGTAAGCTTGCCCTCGGCCTCAGCCTTTTCAATCATCCCCTTGGCAATACGATCCTTGACACTGCCGGCTGGGTTGAAGTATTCCAGCTTTACCAGAATATCTGCCTGCAGATTATTGGCCTTGATGAAATTGTTGGCCTTCAGCAGTGGGGTATGACCGATAAGCTCTGTAACACTATTATATACCTTTGACATATGACGCATCTCCTTTATATTCATGTGAAATTCTTAAACATATATGATTGATATGCTTACATGATAATAGATAATTCATATTTTGTCAATAGGTGAAATATATTTTTTGCAAAACATATTATTTCACTATGATATATTGATTTTATATGAAAAATTTGTTATAGTATAGTTACGAGAGTATTTAGGAAAGGAAGTTGAAAAAATGCGTATTTCTGCCAAAGGGCGGTATGGATTGGCAGCTATGGTGCATTTGGCACTGAACTATAGCGGCGGCAACCCTATAACAATTATAAGTATTTCTGAGAAAATGGGGATTTCCAAGATTTATCTGGAGCAGGTTTTTGCCCTGCTAAAGCGGGGAGGGCTGGTATTATCCCTAAAGGGCTCTCAGGGAGGCTATCAGCTGGCTAGGGAGCCAAAGCTGATTACCGCCTATCATATTCTTTCTGCTATTGAAACCTCTATGATGGAGCCAGCAGATAAGACAGTGGCCGAGACTCAGCCTCAGCTTGAGGATGCTTTGCAGGAAATGGTATTTACTAATGTGGACAAGGCTATCCGGGATGCTCTTTCCAGCGTAACCTTGGCTGATATTATGCAAAATATCGAGACTAAAACCTCAGAGCAGTTAATGTATTTTATCTAAGGATATCAAAAATAGAATTATTCAATAAAAACCATCAGTAAGTTATGTAAAGTCTCTTATAAGTTAGATCAAGCAAATCTAATTTATAAGGAACTATATTATTTAACTATACGGATGGTTTTTTATTTCATTTATAAAAGGTCACATATTTTTTGGTGGGACAGCTACAAGAAAAATCAGTAATATGTATACATATAGGCTATATGTCTTGTACGGGGGGGGGTAAATGTGCTATACTGATGGTACTGTAATAGCAGTTGATTTATCTAGGAATGGGATTGATCAGGAATGATTGATAAATTTTATTTTTGTATGCTAAAAGACATTGATTAGGTAGCAAAAATGCTGCCTTGTTGATGTCTTTTTTATTAAAAAAAGAGGGGGATTTGTGTGAGAAAAGTATGGACAGCAATTTTCTTATTTTTGTTAACTACAGTTGTAGCTGGGTGCGCGCTGGGAGATGATGAGGCTTCTGTGGCAGAATTGCCGCCTATTCCCAATGTAGAAATTGTAGAAGATAAAAATGAGCCTGTGGTTATGGATGTATACTGGGATGCTACCTGTTCTATGCAGGGTTATACTACTATACCACAAAATAATATCTATCTAGGCCTTCCGGATAATTTGGAAGATATTGGTACAAACCTGGGCGAAGTGCATTTTTTCCGCTTTGGTGAAAATATAACACCAATGGAAGGCAGACAACATCGCAAATTTATGGAATCAGGTTTTTATAATGAAGTTATTACTTCTGCCAATAAGGTAATTGAAAACAGTGATCCTAATCATTTAAGCATCATATTAACGGATTTGTTTGAAACAGATGCAGACTGGAGTAATCTTGCTAAGCAGATTAAGGAAAAATATTTTCTTAAGTATCAGAGTGTAGCTGTTATAGGTATTAAAAATCCATTTAAAGGTGATATTTTTGATGTAGGCTATGAAAATTCCGGCAAGATTTTTTATGATAGTGGATTAGATACTGCCAAGTTCAGGCCTTTTTATATGTTGGTAATGGGTTCTGATAAAGATGTTCGTTCATTTATTACTAAGTGCAAGGAGCGTATGGGAAATGATGAAAGAGTAAAATATCTATTATTCACCAATAAAATGGTAGATAAGGTTCCCGATTTGACCACCATGGATACTAGTAATATGAAAAATATCTTTATAGATAGTAAATTAACTATAAATGACAAGCGTCTTATAGAATATGGTATTGACTCTCAGGATGAAGAGGTAGATATAAATGGCATATTCGATTATGCTCAGCTTGCTGATGTATGCCCAATTGATAAAAACAAACTTCAATCTGTGGTTAGCATACATTATTTAAAAGATGGTGTATGGGAAGAAGAAACAGACAAGTCAAAGATAAAAATGCAGTTGGACCAGTCAGAGGAAGCACCAGATAAATTCCAATGGTCTGTGCGCTTTGTTCCTCAGGATTTATTGCCACCGGATTCCATTGTTTTGATTGAGGCCTTCGTTTCGCCTGGCAGAGATGGCTTGCAGCTGCCGGATTGGGTAAGAGAGTGGAATATGGATAGTCAAGGCGCATATGATTTGACTCAATTTGATGGCTCCAAAACAGTTAATTTTGTGAAATTAGTTTCTTCCTTAAAGGATAATTGTGTATCGGCAGAAATTCCATCTATAGCAAATATGTTTGTGGTTATAAAAAATTAAAGGAGATGTATTTATGAATCGTAGCATGAAAACAGCTGTGCAGGTATTTGGCATTATTGTCATTATTTTGTTGTGTACAGCCATAATGAATTTTGGTTTAGCCAAGGTATTGGGACAGGGGTATATTGTTGGTAAAAACATATCTATCAAGCAGTGGCTAGATGGATACCACTCTATTCTTTATGCTGTTACAGGAGTGGCGTTATTATTGCCTTTGCTTTGGTATATAATGGCAAGATTTATTTTTAAGATTACAAGTAGTAAAGATGTAGGCAAGAGAACCGTATGGAGTGTTCTTTGGATTATCGATATAGTGGCTATCATACTGCTTACTTGGGGAATTGGTCATATAGAAAAAGGAATTTCTTTGTATATAGTTCATGTAGTTTTGTTCTCCTTTATTGGCTATTATTTGACTACATTGCTGTTTACACCAGCTCCTTATAAATATACACCATTAGGGGCGGATAAATTGCGGAGAAAAAAGTAAGATGAAAGGGGTATTTCTATGAGTTATTATTTTATTGCAATAGGCGGATCAGGCGCTAAGGTGTTAGAGTCCTTGACACATCTCAGTGCTGCTGGAGCTTTTCCGGATGAGGAAAGCTTATATGTGATGAATATAGATCCAGATGTGGGCAATGGTAATTTGGCACGCAGTACAAAGTCTTTACAGTGTTATGAAGTGTTTCAGAATTTGAAAATAGGCTATCGTAGTCCTCTGTTTCGTACCAAGGTGGTATTGTCCAAGCCATTTACCTGGAATCCTACAGAACATAATAAATGCCTAGATGATGTTATGAGCTATCAGGCTTATAAGGAAGAGCCTATAGGTCATTTATACGAGGTTTTGTATACAAAAAAAGAGCGCTACACCTTGCTAAATGAAGGTTTTCGTGGACATCCATCTATTGGTGCTGCGGTAATCGCTAAAAAAATTGATATGGGACATGGCAATTATACCTTAGAGGGTGAGGTTTGGAGCTGGCTAAGGGCCCGTGTCAATGAGGATGTCAAAACAGGATCTATTGCCAAAATATTTTTGGTAGGTTCTATATTTGGTGGAACAGGAGCAGCAGGCTTGCCAACCATAGCTAAACTGCTAAGAGATACATTTGACAGTTTTTGTGCATCTCAAAAGGTAATCATCGGTGGTGGCATGGTATTGCCATATTTTTCCTTTACGGCACCTGCTAAGGAGGAGGTAAAGGGACAGGTATATGCTGCTGCTGAAAACTTTCTGACCAATACCAAGGCTGCTTTACGGTATTATTCAGAAAAAAATAAGGCTGATAAGATTTTTGATGCTATGTATTTTATAGGTGATTCTAGCCTGGGGCAGATTAATAAATTTAGTGTAGGTTCTTCTAGCCAGGAAAATGATGCCCATATTGTAGATTTTTATGTAGCTTTATCAGCTATAGATTTTTACCAGAGTCAGCTTAATGATATTAAAATATGCTCATACATTTCCCATAGTAAGCAGGATTCTTTTGAATGGAATGATTTTCCAGATTTAAATGATGTGTTAAATAGCACCTCTGTCAATATGAAAGAACGTATGGGGCATTATATTCGCTTTGTTATGGCCTATCTGTTATTAGTTAAGCCAGTTCTGAGCGATTTGGCTCAAGGTGAGCTGGATGGATATAAATATCCATGGTTTATGGATTATCTCAGTGATTTGAATATATCTGTACAGGAAGTGCAACAGTTTGAGCAATATGCAGAGGACTTTGTACGTTGGTTGGCACAGGTTACTAATAATATAGGAAATCGTCAAATTTCATTAATCAATCATGAAATTATTCGCAGTGTATGTCCTGCTGATCTGAATGGCTCTTTGTTGGATGAGCTTGTAACCGGCGGCGAGGAGGGCAATGTATCTTTGCATGAAATCTGGTTCCGCCTTTGTGAGGGTGTCAAGGTGAATGCGGATACCAGAGATGCCCAAGGCTTTGGCAGATTTTTGCGCTTGCTATATGATAGCTGCAATGCTTGAAGATTAAATTGTTTTGAATAGGAGGATCAATATGGCAGATTTATATCCATTGTTGCCTAAATTAAAACAGGATTCAGCAGTTACTCCTTCTAAGGTTAGCAGCTGGACGAGTGAGACACAGGATTTTTTGGATCAATTAATTAAGAGTCTGGCTGTTCCTGACGCAGTGAAGGAATTTGAATCTATAGATTCTATTCCTGATGTATGGGCGAGGCCTTTACTCTTTGAGATGGCACTTTTTGACAAACAAAATGAAGCTGAGCAGCAATTCGATTCCAATTTGTTTGCTAGAGTGCAGGGAGAATGGCGTTGCCTGTTAGCCATGTTAGCTCTTAACGAGGTGAAGAAGCTGAATTTGAGAGCTGAGCAGGTGATATTAAGAGAAGACGCTACTGGTAGTATAGAGCGGATTCTGTATAAATTATCTCCTGGTAAAAAAGGTTTGATTACTCAAGATACCGATTGGAATAATATTTATATTCTGTTTTATCAGGACATTCCAATTGCGATTACCTCACCTAGTACACTGGTAGCCTCTGCTGCAGATTATATGAATGAATTTGATGGTAATCTGCCATCTCCCTGGAGTACAGATGGTTATTATATGACAGATCCTATATCTTTTCTGACTAATGATGATTTAACCTATTTGTTTAATTGGTTAAAAAATCTCAGTGAACAGTTGAAAGTGCAGGTCAAAGATAGAGATGACAATTATGAATTCCTGATGACACGTCAGCGTCTAGCAGAATACTGTGAAGATATTCAGAAAAAACTGGGCCATAGTGTAGAATCAGTGAGATTGGCGGATCATGCTGGAAATCTAAAAATTAATATTGGTATCTTCAGATTGCTTGATACAGCTATTCCTGCTAAGGAGGCAACGGTTGAGGATTCTCACGTTAAGCTGCAGCCATCTCTGAATCGTGGCAAGAATAAAAATATAATTCTTGCTTCCCCAGCTGCATTGAAAGAAATGAGCGATGCTTGGGGTGTACCAAGAACTCAGCTGGTGGTTTGGCCGGGTATTACAGCTAATGATATTTCTGAAATTTGGCTAGGGGATGACAAGGGCAAGCTGGGGGATGTTTTGCTACAGAATGCAGAATATCGTCGTCCAGAGGACTTCTTTACTGATAAGTTGGTTCTGGTGGAGCCTGCAGATGCTATTCCAGGAGCAATGAATATTCGTGGTTCAGAAGTTATTGCTAATGATGAAAACTGTAGTGTTGTAGTGCCATTGAAGCAGGAAATGCTGGAATATTTCACTGCTGAGGATATTATAGATCGTATGTGGATCGAACGCACCAACAATGCAACAGCGGTTCATTTTAGTTTCCCATTATCTGGTGTTAATGGTTTCCAGGATTATGATTTCGTTAAGGAATATAAAGAGAATGATATTATCTATGTCATGAAAGCTGTACCAGAAATTGCTATTTGGCCAAATTTCCAGCGGGAGGATTGGCATAAATACTATTTCTATTATGGTAATGCAGATTCTATGACTAATGCATCTGAAGCTGGCAAAGACTATTTTTATACTGTGCCTTGGAGTTATGGCGAAGCAATTTCTTTAGATGTTCCGGATAGAGGTTTGTCCAACCAGTATACTGCCTGCCTGAGTTCTTTCCCGGAAGCACTGCATTGCTACGTCAACTGCTCTGCTAAAGGCAGCAGCCGCAGTGTAGTGGAAAATGGTGGTATTATCCTGCTGACCCGTCCACGAAATGTGGAAATCAATGGCATGTCCAAATGGGATATTAGTGTTGATTTTGGTACTTCCAGTACCATGCTCTACTACAAGAATAAGGGGAAAGAGCCAGAAAAGCTGACTTTGAATCCACATCTGTATCAGGTAACAGAGTCCGGTGCTTTGCACAATCATTTGTATTATCATCTGTTGGCAGATAGGGTAATGAATGAAGATGGCTCCTTCCTGACCATATACCATATTCTGAACACAAAATTGCAAAATGCAGATTTCAGACCGTTACAGGATGGGCATATCTTTACTCTTGATGATGTTAGTACCCAGATGTTTATAGAAAATGAGGATACAATTGAAGCGAATTTGAAGTGGCAGGGAGATGCCAATGGTACAGATAGCAACCGTCGCAAGACTAAATCCTATCTGGAACAGATTTGTATGCAGGCTGCTGTAGAAGCCGCTTCCAAGGGTGTGGCAGAGCTGAGTTGGCATTTTTCCTATCCATCTGCTTTCTCTGCCGAAGGACAGGATTCCTTTGAGGCAACCTGTTTGAAGGCTGGTCACGATGCTTGTCAGGGGACTGGTTTTAATATGAATCAGAATAATTTTGATACCCAGCTGGAAAGTGTGGCTACTGCCTTGTATTTCAATAAACTAGGCAATAGTGATACTAATTTTGGTGATGGTGCTATCTGTCTGGATATTGGTGCCGGCACAACGGACATTTCCATTATTAGCGGTAGACCGGGAAGAATTGTCTATAATACCTCAATTCGTTTTGCAGGGCGCTATCTCTTTAGACCTATTTATGATTATGGTTATGAATTGATTAGCGGCAATGCTTTAGACACTTTAGGATTGAGCAAGGATAGATGCAATACACTGATAGATGCAGATATGCGTGCCCATAGTGACAAATATTTGGAAAATCTTACCAATATTACCGGTAATGATGCTGTTAGAGGTATTTTGCAGGATAGCCAGTTTGCTATGGCAGGTATTATGTATTACGTAGGTAAATTGCTGCGGAAGCTACACAAGGAAGGTATATATGTGGAGAATCATGTACCTGATATCTATGTAGGTGGTAATGGTTCTCGTATTTTCTACTGGTTAGTTGGCGGCAGTATCTTTAGGGATAGTAATACACGTATGGGGGTATTGAAGAAAATCCTGCAGGAAGCAGCTGGTTTTGAGGAGAAATATGACGTGAAGATTTATTTGAGTGAACGTCCAAAAATTGAGGTGGCCAGCGGCATGATTACCGAGAGACCACGTCATCAGATGCGGGCTGAGGAGGAAACAGCTGAGAAGCTATTCGGTGATACAGAGGATGAATATATCATTAATTCTGTTTTGGCTGGAGAGTCCTTTAACCTTAATGGAGAGAGCAAAGCCGAGGATGACTTTATTTCAGCTAGGGAAATTTCTGCAGGTATTGATATTACCAATATTGATGAGTTCAATGCCTTTGTAGAGGAATTTAACAAAAATAAGAAAAGTGTGTGGCTGAATGGCATCGAATATGATGAAGGAAAGCAGTCGGATCTCAAGAAGGCTGTTTTGAACTACTATGTGGCAGAAAAGGGCAAAAACATCAAGGAAGTTTATGTAGAGCCTGTCTATATTACTGCCCTTAAGAAGATGATGGAGATGATGGGCCGATGAAATTTAAAAAGATTTTTGTTAAGCTAGCTATTCTGCTAGCTGTTTGCGGGCTGCTGGTAGGCAGCCCACAGGTATATGCTGCTGATGACACACAAACACCCACTGCGAAAGCAGAATTATCAGGCAGTAATGAGGGAAATAACGGAAATAGTTCTAATGATATAGGAAAGCAAGAGGCAGGAAAAACAAGCGATCCCGATAAGTCTAATATGGATGCAGACCAGGGGCTGACTAATGCTTTAGAAAAAATTCAATCAGAGCTTAGCAATAAAGCCGATGGATATACATTATATATAGCTATCTTAGGTGCTGGTACGGGTATTCTTGCATTGCTGTTGGCAGGCTTTGTAATGTGCAAAGCGGATGATTTATCTCGAAAACATCGCAACCTTGAGGCAAAATTTCCAACTACACCAAATGACGTAGATCACCAATTAGAAAACTTGTCTGATAAGTTGCAGAAATGTGAAAGTGAAATACAGCGTTTGCAGGAGCGTATTGCAGGAGAGCGTCACAGAGCCCTTCATGAAGAATTGAGGAACAATCCACCATCTATTTCAGGGACGGAATATTATAATGCAGACAGGATTAACAATACTATGTCTGTAAATAATATGCGGAATCAAGTTGCAAGAGTTAGTGAGCCAATAGATATAATCAATAAAAAGCACAATGAGGTGCTAAAGGAGTATACAGCTCTTATTAGTCTTTATAGAAATGCCTCACCTGCTTTCCGCAATAAGCGCAGCGAGTTTAAATCAAGATTTGAAGTGGTGGAATTGGCATGCATTAATGCAAAGGAAAGAATAAACACCCATGAAGCGCCTATTTATGTGCCAAAAGCCAATGGTGATTTTTGGGCGATTCCCGTGGGACTGCAAGATCTGTACATAGTTTATCCTAGAGCAACCTTGGATTATGAGGTAAATGTGCATACAACAGGTGGTATGAGCGAGGTGTTTAATTCTAACTTCAGGAAGGAAATCAAATATAATGGTTTTGATGTAAGTGCTCCAGCCTGGTTTGTAAGTAAATCTCCATCATGGGAGTGCAAAAGAAAAGGACAATTGGAACTAAGATAGGTCCAGTAGGATTTTGGCTGTAATTTAAAAGTAAAGGGCAACAGAACATAGATTGTATTTGTTCTGCTTGCCCTTTGCACATAGTTGGGAGATGAATAATTATGAAGGAAGAATACTTGGATGTTGCCCGGATATTGCGGGAACTTCTCAGTACTGACAAGACCTTGTTGACAAATTATGAACTGCTATTGTCAAAGCTTCGTGAGAAAGGCGTAAAACGTTCTGATTGTCAGGCTATTGAAAATGCTATGAAGTACAAAAGTGCGGAGATAATGAATCAGGTAGAGGTGAGCAATCCTGAATCTGTTAGTGATGGCTGCGCTCAGCTGGAGGAGTTATTGAGCAACAATCATATGCAGCCAGGTAGAATTGAATTTATTGTAGATATATTTAGCTATGCTTTGGGGTGGCAGGAGAAAGCAGCTCCTCAGCAAGATATTTTGGTTAATAATGCGGAAGCCGATTCATCAGTAATAGAGGCCAAGGAAGATTTTTCTTCAGCAGATGAAATTCTTCCAGATGAAAAAAGTTGGCAATGCCCTTTCTGTGGAAATAAAAATAAATTTTTCTATTGTGAAATTTGTGGCAGAAAAAAGCCAGATGAATTGCAATCTGATAGTTGGCTTTGTGTTAAATGTGGTAAAAGTAATATTAGCAATTTTTGCACCGCCTGTGGTACAGCAAGACCGACACAGCCGTCAGAGGTATGGATATGCCCAGACTGTGGCAAGGAAAATCATGGCAAATTCTGTACAGGTTGTGGCAGGAAAAGATAAGATAATTATATGGGGTACACAATGATAGACGACTATAAGGAAACGGCAGAAAAATTAAAAAAAATACTGGAGAACAACCTTCAGTTAATATTTGATATTGATTGTTTCGAGACGAACATGAAAAATGAGGCAATCAAGGGTAGTGACAGAATGGCACTGCTACGAGCCTTGCAGTTTAATATTGGGGATATTCTATGTAAAACTGATAAGGATTCAGTAGAGGATGTAAAAAAAGCCCGTCAGGAAATTGCTAATATATTGCAAGACAATAATATTCAATCAGGGCGGATAAAATTTATCATTAATGTTTTTTCCTATGCCCTGGACTGGACGGATGAGGAAAAGGAACGCCAAAAGGCTGAAGCCCAGCAAAGGAAAATAAAACAGCAGGCTTTAGAGGAAGAGGAACAACGGCGGCGAGAAGAAGAAGCTGCTGAAAAAGCACGACGGGAAGCTGAAGTCGCTAGAGAAGCTAAAGCTGCAGAGGAGAAGGCTTGGCGGGAATCAGAAGCTGCGCATCAGGTTGAGATAGCCAAAAAAGCAGCTCAACAGGAACGGGAAGCTAGAGAAAAAGCCCAGCAGGAAACAGCAATGGCTCGTAATGAAAAAGCCCAGCTGGAAAGACAGCTGGCGAATGAGGCAAAAAAAAATAACAATAAAGCCATAGCTATAATGATGATGCTGTGCTTGATGCTAGGAGCTGGGTATTTTTTTATAAGCAACCGCGAGGACGGTAGTTATAAAAACAATGCCAATCAACAAGTAAAAAAATCAACGGTTTTTGAGCATGATGATGATTACAAAAATTATATGCCAAATGAGTCTAGGACATCCTCACAAGAGAGTAAAAAAGCAGAGAATACAGAGCAGGTAAAGACTAGAAATAATGCAGAGGATTCAGCAGCCATATTGAAACGCTATCATAGTAATATAACTGATGGTAACTATCGTGGAGCCTATGCCTGCACTAGTGATGCTTGGCAGTCAAGGGTAGGATATGAAGGCTGGGCCAAGGGATTTGCCACTACTGTAAGCAGTGAGGTTAGCAATATTACGGTAGAGTCGTCCTCAGATAATCAGGTAATACTGGATTATACCTTGAAGGCTGTAGATAATCCAGGAGGAACTAAATATTTTAACGGCAGAGCTGTAATGATAAAAACAAGTTCTGGCTGGAAAATTGATGATATGAAGAACAAGGTAAAATAAAGTGACCAGAAAATGGAGCAAATAGCATGAAAAACAAGGGACGAAGAAGAGGCAGCAGTTATTGGGCAAAAATATTGACGGTTGTTTTCCTACTGAGTACTATAGCTGGAGCTGGTTTTGCTGCTGGCTGCTTTGGCAGTAATGATGTATCTCCTACGACTGCTCAGGAGGTATCTAAAAATAATGAGCTAACTCTGGAGGAGAAAACAGAAAAGATATTGTCAGGTATGTCTCAGGCTGAAAAGGTGGGGCAGTTAATCATGATTGGTGTTCATGGCACCACCATGAATGATGATATAGCTTACATGTTGCAGGAATTTCATATAGGTGGTGTCATATTATTCGATCGCAATATGGAATCTCAGGAACAAGTGAAAGAATTAAATCGCCAGTTACAGGAACAAGTTGCCTCTGGGTTGCCACTTTTTATTGCTGTAGATGAGGAAGGCGGTCTGGTAGCTCGCATGAAGGATAAGCTGCCACCTCCTCCGGCTCAGAGAGATGTAGCCATGTCAGGTAATCCGGAAGATGCCAAACTGCTGGCAGCTAGGACTGCCAGCAGTTTGAAAAATATAGGTTTTAATGTGAATTTTGCTCCAGTAGCAGATGTAGGTATGGATTCAGCTCATCGTATGTATAGTGATGACGCTGATGTAGTAACGAAATTTGTGGAGTCGGCAGTGCAAGGTTATCAGTCAGAAAATATGCTGTGTAGTTTGAAGCATTTTCCAGGCATAGGCAAGGGGGATGCTGATTCTCATCATGGATTTGTTAATGTATCAGCAGCTAAAGATACGTTGGAAGCGGAAGATATAAAGCCATTTAAATACATGATTGATAATGTAGACAATGATAGTTATATGGTTATGGTAACTCATGTTACTTATTCGGCTTTGGATGGAAATCAGCCTGCTAGTATGTCGCCGGTTATTATGAAGGAGTTATTGCGTAATCAACTGGGATACAAGGGCCTGATTATTACAGACGACATGGATATGGGAGCTATTGCAAATTATTATGATTATGCACAGGTAGGCGTTGATGCCATTAAGGCTGGTGCAGATATTGTTATGGTTTGTCATGAATATGATCATGAAATTGCCGTTTATAATGGAATCCTGCAGGCTGTACAGAATGGAAATATTAGTCAGGAGCAACTGGATGATTCTGTTAGAAAAGTTATAAGAGCAAAGTTATTGCATCTTGTATAGGGAGGAGTAAGAAATGAGCTGGGAATGCCCTAATTGTGGACACAAGGCAAATGAAAAAAACTTCTGTGGTATGTGTGGATGTGCCAAGCCAGAAGAAACGCCTTTGTCTGGTGATGATATTGCAAATGATAATGTTGAATCAAATTTGGTGGAAATATCAAAGAATGAGTCAGCAGAGTTACAGACAGAGAATGTTGTAGCAGATATTCCGCGTGTAGAGTGTAATAACTATCAATCAACTCATGCAGCTGCAGATAGTGTTAAAGAGAATAGTGTTCAGGGGAATTTTAAAGTTGGTAAGACAAAACTAATAGGTGGTATTGCTGGTATTCTTATTGTTATTTCCTTTATAATTTATGGTTTATCTGGTTCTGAGTATCAAGAAAACTGTGCTGATTTTGTTGCTATTACTGAAGAGTTAGATAAGACAGCAGACAAAATAGCTGATTTGCCAGGGGATGCAACTGATACAGAACGTAAGAATGTTACCGATGATTTGCAAAAACACATTGATCAGCTGGATAAACTGAGTAAGGAAATAAAAAAATCGGAAGATAAGCAAAGGAAAAATCAGGATAATAACTCAGATGAAAATTTTTATGCCTTAAGACAGTTGGTAGATTATGAAATAACTTATTTGCAAAGTATTAAAGCAGCTGTTAGCTATTCTCAGGAAGATACTGGCGATTTATCTAATTATGTATCTGATGAATATCGGCAGATTGTGGATGATTTTAACAATGTTTATCCTAAATACTATGGCCTCTCAGATATTGATATTGAATACAAGGACAAAAAGACTAATACAAAGTCTATTGCGTCAGGTAAGGAAATGCTACGCTGGTCTAAGTTGGAGGATGTGCTGAGCACTTATATTCATAAGAAAAATGAAAATGATGGACGGAAGCTAGCAGACTTAAAAACAAAGGCTAATGATAAACTTAGGGAAAATAATGAGGATTTGAAAAAGAAAGAAGAGGTGGTATTCCTAGTCAACAACGTATATGCTGGAGCCAATGGAAATATCATGATTAGTGGCGAATTTTACAATGGCACCAAGGATAATGTACCTAATGTCAAGGAAGCATTGGTTGACATATCATTAAAGGCTTATGATAATGAAGTGTTCTATACCAAGGATGAAAAGGTAATAATAACAGGTTCACCTAGTATGTCTCCTGGTAGTACCTCAAAGAATGTAGTCATTAGTGTTAATGTCAATGATAAGCTGAAAAATGGCAAGATACCATATTTTACCACTGCAGATGTTTCTATGCATAAAATTCGCTGGGTAGTACGGAAATTGGTAAAGCGTTAATAATTTAATGAATGGGGGATATTTATGAAATATTTAAGAAAAATTGTTTGTGTAATGCTTTTATTCACTTTCTTGGGTGTGGCATCGGAAGTAGGTATGCCGCAAGCTAGTGCAGGAAATTTTGAAACCTTGGCCGTTACGGATTTCTTACAATTAGGGGATGATGAGAAATGGGAAAAATCATACAATACTTCTCTTGGAAAATTCAAAATCAGATTTCGCAAATTGCTTTGGTCGTCAGATGCCAAAAGATATCATCTGATTATTTGGTGGAATGACAAGCGAATTACCGATGGTTATTGCCCTGAGAATGGTTATGGCTATGCCTTTAGAGTTTTCCATGATGAGGCTACGGATAGAATATTTGTAGTAATTAACTCAGTAGGACATGCAGTAATGTTTGGCTATGACCCAATTAATAAGAAGATGGAAAAATTTGTGGATAGTAATAACTACTACAATAATGGTAAATATCCATATATAAAAGTGGATGGTGATAATGATTTGCTGTTGGGCTTCTTAAATAAAGATGGGAAGGAAACCACTAAATATAAACTGTTCTGGGATGCCAGTGCAAATTGGTTCGGTTATAAGGATGTGACTCCTAGATGGACTCCGCCAGCACCAACAGTAGAATATAGTGCTCCAAGTGTATCTTATAATTACGTTGAGCCAGAATCGGAAATTTATGTGGATGAGGATGTTGTAGGTTCTTAACCATAAGCTTTAGCTAAATAAATCCCAATTGGTAATTGGAGGTAATGACATGGGAAATTTTTGTATGGAATGTGGTGCTAAATTAAGTCCAGAGGATAAGTTTTGTCCTTCCTGTGGACATAAGCTGATTGCGGAAGAGGCTCAGATAAAAAGTGAATTTCAGTCTAATACAGAAGCCAGGATAAATCAAGCAGTAGATAGTGTAGCCCCTGCTGTAAAGTCTGTAGGAAACAAAGTTAGCGAGGCTTGTACAGTTGCTGCTGACATGGTGGAAAGAAAATATGATGAGACCAGGTATAAGATTAATACTGTTGGCTCTATGCCACCAGCTTACCGAGATTTTGGCAAGGGTTTATTATTGACTGTGATAACTTTGGGAATATATTCTCTATATTGGCAGTATATGTTTGTAAAAGATCTAAAGAAGATTGCTGGCGAAGATAGTATACGAGATTATATTTCAGCTGTGTTGATAGGCATAGTTACTTTAGGTTTGTATTTGATTTATTATCAATACAAAATGGGTAAAGTCGTTAACGAAGCGCAGAATCTGCGAAGGATGCCAGGTGTGCGTTATGATTTTGGTAAACTAATCATTATCATGTTTGTAGCATCATTCGTAGCGGGTATTTTGACACCAGTAGTCTCAACTCTTTGCAGTATGGGGATAACAATTTATTACTACAAAAAGCTAATTGAGGAGTATAACAAGGTTATCGACTTCGATAATAGGGGATTTTGATAGCATGATGTTACTAATTTTCTGTAGGTAATATTTTTAGTATTTGTGGATGAAAATAATATCTTCATCCGCAAATACTATTGTTTATAATTGGAGGTATATGGTGGCAAAAAAGTGGAAATGTGATTGCGGAACTGAAAATGAAGATAATTTTTGTATGAATTGCGGGAAAAAAAGTTACTGATAATATTAATTCGGCATCAAATATGTCAGTTAAGGATAAAATAAAAACAGCAAAAAAATATTTATTTTGCGGACAAAATCATAAGAAAAAAATATTGTTACTTCTAGGCGTAGTATTGTTGGCATTGTTAGGATATATAGGCTATGGTGCATATGATAGAAACACTTATATTGTCCAGTATAGAGAAATATATATGGAACTTTCGGATATAAATAATGATTTATCAGGTGTTGGTGAACTAAATGCAGATACTTCTACGGATGATATATCAAAATTTACCGAAAGACTGCAAGAAGATGCAAATAGAATTGATGAGATATCTGATAGATTGAGAGATTTGAGGTCTAGGAAGTATTATTCGGAAACAGCACAACAACTTCTAGATATTATAAATAAAGAAAAAGAATTAATACTTGCTGTAAGAAATATAGTGATAGATCCTTACAGTAATGGCATAAAAATTGGACTACCTGTGATAGAGGATAATTCAAAGCAGATTTCTGACTTAGGGAAAGATGTTGCGATTAATGATATAAAATTTGCAGATGTTTTTGTATTTGACAATTTATACAATAATGTAAGAAGCTATGCAATTAGTGTAAATACCGCAAGAAAGAATGCGTACATTGAAAAGAAAAAGCAAGAATTAGCGGCTAAATATGTTTATGCAGGCAATTATGATGGCTACGAATATTATATAGATCCAGCCACGGTACCGCCTCGACCTATAAAATCCTATATACAGGATCTTATACAGGCTGAGGTATTGCAGGTAAAAGATGGTTATGTAAATACTAGATTTCTAATAGAGTTTTTTCATGCTACAGATGCTAATGACATGGTGTATAATAGTAATACCGCAAAATTACTAGGAAAAAGGGGGCTTATTAGCAATTCAGCTTTGGCAAGACAACTTTATAAAACTATTATAGATAAAAATTTGTCGGAAAAGATCAGTTATTCAGATAAAAAGGAACAAGAGGCTTTTGTCGAGAGAACAGCTAGGCGTGTAAACGAGGCAAGAGATAGGAATAAGAATATATTGGATATTTAATTGTTAGGCATTACAAATGTGAAAAATTTATTTATATAACATCAAAAACCCTTGGGGATATTATAGTCCCCAAGGGCTTTTCTAATAAAATACTGCCCTCATGTGGAGAGCAGTATTAGTTGGGTTAATGTCTGGTATTATGCGAAGATTGGCTCTACGGCAGCAGCCAGCTCGTCTTTCTGAGCCTGTGCCTCGGCCAAATCCTTGCCCAAGGTGGTGAAGTATGCCTTGATTTTTGGTTCGGTGCCAGATGGGCGAATAATAACTGTGGCACCGTTTTCCAGCTCATAGAGAAGCACATTAGCTGGTGGCAGGCCGGTTTCTTCGGATTTTTTGAAGTCAACAGCCTTGGTAATCTTGTGAGCACCAATAGCAGCAGGTGGCTCCTGGCGAAGCTGAGTCATAATGCCAGCCATTTTGTCCATACCGCTAAGACCTGGGAATTCAAAGCTGTCGGTTTTGTTGAAATAACGGCCATACTGGCTGTAGATTTCCTCTAGACGCTGCTTGATGCTGGAGCCATTGGCTCTGTAGTAGGCAGCCATTTCACAAATCAGCATGGAGGCTACAACAGCATCCTTGTCCCGGACATAGGAGCCTGCCAGATAGCCATAACTTTCCTCAAAGCCAAAGATAAACCGATCCTCCTGATGGTTTTTCTCCAGGTTGAGAATCTGGTCTCCAATCCACTTGAAGCCGGTGAGAACACTGCGCAGCTCTACATTGTAATGCTTGGCAATGGCCTTGGCCAATGGGGTGGATACCAGAGACATAACAGCAACAGGATCTTTTGGCATAGTGCCCTTTTCAATACGGCCAGCACAGATATAATCAAGGAGCAGGGCACCCATTTCGTTACCAGTTACCAGCTCATAGGTGCCGTCAGGACACTTCATGGCAATACCTACCCGGTCTGCATCAGGATCTGTAGCCAGCATCAAATCTGCATCACATTCCTTGGCCAGCTTCAAGCCAGACTCCAGGGCAGCATAGATTTCTGGATTTGGATAGCTGCAGGTGGTGAAATAACCATTTGGATATTCCTGCTCTGGTACAATGGTAATATCAGTAATACCAATATCCTTTAATACCTGAGTAACAGGCACCAGACCGGAGCCGTTAAGTGGGCTGTATACCAGCTTCAGACCAGAGGTAGCAGCCAGGCCTGGGCGCACCTGACAGGCCTCAATAGCCTCATAGAAAGCTTTCTTGCAGTCATCACCAACGAAGCGAATCAGGCCATCCTCAACGCCCTGAGCAAAGGAAATCTGCTGCGCACCATTGAGCACATCAATCTTCTGGATTTCGTTATATACCACATCGGCAGCCTGGTCAGGCATCTGGCAGCCATCTGGGCCGTAAGCCTTGTAGCCATTGTACTTGGCTGGGTTGTGGGAGGCTGTTACCATAATACCTGCATTACAGTTGTAGTATCTGGTGGCAAAGGAAAGAGCTGGTACAGGCATAGCAGCATCATAGATGCGTACTTTGATGCCATTGGCAGCCAATACACCAGCAGCGGTTTTGGAGAAAACATCGCTCTTAAGACGAGTGTCAAAGCTGATGGCTACAGTCTGAGTGCCACCCTGAGTTTTTACCCAGTTGGCCAAGCCCTGTGTAGCCTGAGCTACTACATAGATATTCATGCGATTAGTACCAGCGCCTAGAACGCCTCTCAGTCCGGCAGTACCAAATTGCAGGGAAACAGCAAATCTATCCTTGATTTCCTCATCATTGCCCTGAATTTTTCTCAATTCAGGAGACAGGTCAGCATCCTGTAAATCCGCAGCCAGCCAGCGCTGATATTCTTCATTATACATATATATTCCTCCTCAGTTGTCAAAAGACAGATAATCATAATTTACTATATACATATTAATTCGCACTAAATGCCAAAAATCCTGCCTGTAAATAAAAATACAGACAGGATTTTTAAAATTTTTATTGCATTTTGGAAAGATTGTCGAAACGGGTATATTCCTTTTTGAAATACAGCTTTACCGTATCCACCGGACCATTACGATGCTTGGCAATAATAACCTCGGTAATGTTTTGATTGGTTGTCTGAGGATCATAGTAATCCTCACGATAAAGGAACATAACAATATCCGCATCCTGCTCCAAGGAGCCGGATTCTCTCAGGTCACTAAGCATTGGTTTTTTGACTTGACGGTTTTCCACGCTTCGGCTGAGCTGGGACAGGGCAATAATCGGCACGTTCAGCTCTCTGGCCAAGGCCTTTAGGGAGCGGGAAATCTCTGCAATCTCAGCCTGTCGATTATCACCGCTGTTTTTGGTGTTGCTGCCCTGCATCAACTGCAGGTAGTCAATGATAATCAAATCCAGACCATGCTGAGATTTCAGCCGTCTGGCCTTGGAACGAAGCTCGTTAATCTGGATACCAGCAGTATCATCAATATAGATGGGTGCTTTGCCAATGATTTCACCCATGCCAATCAGGCGATTCCATTCCTCGTTGGTCAGCTCACCAACTCGGGCTTTCTGGGAGTCCAGACTAGCTTCGGAGCAAAGCATTCTCTGCATAAGCTGGTTTTTGGACATTTCCAAGGAAAAGAAGGCTACCGTCTTTTTGGCTCTAATGGCCACATTGGCGGCAATATTCAGAGTAAAGGCGGTTTTACCCATACTTGGGCGGGCAGCTACCAGAATCAAATCTGATGGCTGCAGGCCAGAGGTAAGATTGTCCAAATCCGTAAAATCTGTAGGAATACCGGTTAAGCCACCATGAGCCTCATATACAGTATTAATCTTATCAATGGTGGAAAGTACAATATCTCCAATAGGGGTAAAATCGCTGGTATTCTGATGGCTGGCGGCCTCCATAATCCGCTTTTCGGATTTGTCCAAAATGGTAGGCACATCATCCTCCCCATCATAAACCATAGCTGTAATATCGCTGGCGGCATTTAGAAGATTGCGCAAATCAGCTTTTTCCCGCACGATTTTAGCGTAGTAGGGCACGCTGGAGGCAGAAGGAACTGCGTTGGCCAGCCCGGCAATAAAAGCAGGGCCACCGGCCTTTTCCAGCAGATTTTCCTTGGATAGCTGCTCTGACAGAGTAACAATATCCACAGGAATATTATCCCTAAAAAGTCCCTTCATGGTGTTAAAGATAATCCTATGGGCTTCTCGGTAGAAATCCTCGGTTTTCAGCATTTCTACAGCATCTGCTACCGCAGAGGCCTTGGACATCATGGAGCCAAGCACAGCCTGCTCGGCCTCAATATTATTAGGGGGAGCCAGCTTTATGAGATCATCCTGTGTGGGCATATTACTCCTCCTTTTCCATTAAAAGTTCTAAAGCCTCCTGGGCTGTATCAACAGGATAGATTTCCAGTCCTAGATGATGGGCTGGAATATCCTTGGCATTTTCCTGGGGGATAATCAGGCGGGATATGCCTGCCTGGCGAGCGCCATAGGCCTTTTCAAAAACACCGCCTACAGGCCTTACCTTGCCCTGGAGAGAAATTTCTCCGGTTATGGCTGTATCCTGACGGATGGCCTTGTCTGTAATAGCGGAGATGATAGCTGTTAAAATCGCTGTGCCTGCACTAGGGCCGTCAATATTGCCCCCGCCAATGACATTGATGTGCAAATCATAGTCATGTATATCCTGACCAGTTAATTTTCGCACTACAGAAGCTGCATTGAAAACGGAATCCTTAGCCATAGAGCCGGCTGTTTCGTTAAAGCGAACGGTGCCCTTGCCTTTTTCATGGGCAGGGAAGGCTATGGCCTCAATTTCAATAACAGAGCCAAGGTAGCCTGCTACACCTAGGCCAAAGACATGGCCTACCTGGCCTTTATCAGAAGCTTTTTTGGTTACATAAGGGCTGAGACGGCTTACCTGTGCCACCTTGTAAATATCCTCCTTGGTGATTAGTATCATAGGAAGATTGGTTTTCTGTTCCTCATTATTGGAGGCGGTATTGTCCTTTTCCTCTGCTTCATCTGACAGGTCAGAATATGTATTCTGCTCATAACGCTCCAAGGCCAAGCTGTAGGCATCAGCCAGAATATTAATAGCCTTGCGGCCCTCAATGGTATATTCACTGATCAGGGCTGCTGCTCCTTCGGTTAGCTGGGCATTGAGTCGCTGAACAGCATTATTGACAATGGTCTGAATATGCTCTGGTGTTAGAGGCTCAAAATAAATCTCAGCACAACGGGAGCGAAGGGCTGGATTGATGGAGGAGGCATCTCTGGTGGTGGCACCTATGAGCACGAAATCTGCCGGAGCACCTTCTTCAAAGAGCTTCCGAATATAAGCCGGCACCTTTTCATCCGTAGGATCATAGTAGGCGGATTCAAAGAAGGCCCGCTTGTCCTCCAATACCTTTAGCAGTTTGTTCTGCAGGGTAGTATCCATTTCCCCAATTTCATCTATAAAGAGGATACCGCCGTGGGCATCTGTAACCAGTCCTGGTTTTGGTTCTGGCACACCGGTATCTGCCAAATCCCGACGGGCGCCCTGATAAATTGGATCATGGACGGAGCCTAGGAGAGGATTGGTCAAATCCCTTGGATCCCAGCGCAGGGTAGTGCCATCGGTTTCCACAAAGGGAGCCTCTGGCCCAAAGGGGGAAAGTTTTCTCTTTTTGGCGGCCTCCAGCACCAATCTGGCGGCGGTGGTTTTGCCCACTCCCGGAGGGCCGTATAAAATCAAATGTTGAGGATAGGGGGAGCTAAGCTTGGCTAAAAGGGAAGCTACAGCTCTTTCCTGTCCCACAATATCCGTCAGAGTCTTGGGACGCAGCAGCTCCATAACAGACTGAGTCAGGCTGATTTGATCCATAGCCTCCAGCTTCTGGCGCTTTTGCTGTTCCATAGGAGTTTCGCCGGCTTTTTCCTCCTGCAATACCTGCCGGCGGATATCCTGTACATAATCCTGATGGTTTTCCTCCAGACGGTCAGCTACTTTTTGCTCCAAATCTGCCTCCAGACTGCGGCGAGCCAAAATATCCGACATTTTTTCTGTCAGGCTATCCAGTATAGCAGGTATTTCCTTTTCTGTTGGTGGTTTTGTTAGAGTAGGGTTCTCAAAAATAATCTTCTGTAAAGCAAGAACCCGCTCTCCCTTTTCAGGAGAGCGGACCAGATGCAGGGCATCCATTTTGCCTGCCTTGATGACCAATTTGTCTGAACCATAATAATCCACCAGCAATGTGAAAAGCATATCAATTTTTCTATCCAGCTCATCCTTGGGAGCCATTTCAGCCAGGCTATCCTGAGGAGGCTGGAGCTGTTGATTATCCTTTTTCCCCTTGGAATTGTCCAAGCGGAAAAATCTGGTAAAGAAATTGTTCATTAGTTTGCTGTAACCTCAACCTTAATGGTAGTAGTAATCTCTGGGTGTACCTTGATAACGGCTTCGTAAAGACCAGGGCCGGTAACTTCGCCCTTAATGGAGATTTTGCGCTTGTCCATTTCAATATTATGCTGCTTTTTCAGCATATCGGAAACATCCTTACCGGTAACGGAGCCGAAGAGACGGCCATTAGCACCAACCTTTACCGGAATCTTTACGGTAATCTTGGTGAGCTGGGCAGCCATGAGCTTGGCCTCATCAGTGTCCTGAGCTTTTTTGCGAGCAGCAGAGCCAGCCTTGGCATTGGCCACATTCAGATTGGCAGCAGTAGCCTCCTGAGCGTATTTCTTTGGCAGCAGGAAGTTGCGGCCGTAGCCCTCGGAAACCTCTACAATATCACCTTTGTTACCAACTTTTTTAACGTCCTGTAGCAGTATTACTTTCATTTTTATCATTCTCCTCTATAAATAATTGAGTTGCTGTTATAACATCTTCGAATACGGTGTCAATATCACTATTGACTATTTGGGCACCAGCCACATTCTGATGACCTCCGCCGCCAAATTGTTCCATGATTACCTGCACATTAATGGTGCCTGTGGATCTGGCACTAATGCCAATAACATCCGGGGTAAGCTGGAATACCACCATGCTTACTCGCACATCCTCTATTCGCAGCATGGAATCTGCCACCTGGGCGGCAATAACCTGAATATTAGGCAAAGGCTCTCGGCACATGGTAATAATCAAGCCACCAGGCAGCATACGGGCCTGTGCTTTGGCCTGTGCCTTGGCCTGTTCCGTTTCAAAATCTGAACGGAACATCTGTCGAACAGATACCGGATCAGCCCCACAGCGGCGGAGATAGGCTGCTGCATCAAAGGTACGGACACCGGTCTGCACGGCAAAATTCTTGGTGTCTACCAAAATGCCAGCATAAAGGGCTGTAGCCTCCATGCGAGGCAGGGTTAAATCATCACTAAAATAGATAAGCAGCTCTGTAACCAACTCACTGGTGGAGCTGGTGGCTGGCTCGCTATAGGTAAGCCGGGCATTCTTAATAAAATTGGAGCTGCGGCGATGATGGTCAATAACTACAACATCCTTGATACGCTCCAAAAGCTCCGGAGAGGCTGTCAGATGGGGGATATGAGTATCCACCACAAAGAGCAATGGCCGTTCCGCTGTAATATTGATAAGCTTGTTGGCGGGCAGGAATAATTCGCTGTAGCCCTCCTTGGTTTTGAGAGTTTCTGTAAATTTGCTAATGCCTGTATTAAACTCACTAAGAATAATATGGACAGGCTTTTTCAGATATTTTGCCATACGGGAAACACCGATAGCTGCGCCTAGGGAATCAAAGTCCTCATTCTGGTGTCCCATAATAAATACCTCATCAGATTCTTGAATCAGTTCATAGATGGAATTGGAAATGATTCTGGCTTTGACTCTGGTGTATTTTTCTACCGCATTGGTTTTACCACCATAAAACTCAGTTTTGCCCCGTTTCAGCACGGCTACCTGGTCACCGCCACGGCTGAGAGCCATTTCCAGCATGGAATAGGCTTTGCCGCCTAGCTGATTCAGATTTTGACGGTCGGCTACAGCCACACCGATGCTGAGGGTTACGGAGAGATGCCTTACAGGGTTCTGAAGATTTCGTACCTTGTCCAGAATATCAAACTTTTCCTCCATTGCTGTATCCAGATTGCGTTTTTCCATAACGGCTACATACAAATCCTCGGATACCTTGCGAAGGAAGCCCTCCAGATGGTTCATCCAATCCGTAATGGCCTTGTTTGTTTCGAAAATCAGGCTGTTCTGCTCTGTATCATTCAAGCCCTGCAATACATCATTAAAGTTATCAATCTGAATATACATCAGGGTAGTTCTGGAATCTGCATGAATGTTTTTGAGAATTTCCAGGGCAGAATTGTCCTGAATGTACAGTGCCAGCATACCACAAGGGTTTTCCTTGGTGGAAACAGGCCTATGGATAACCTGATAGTGAATGTTCTCATGGACAAAAACAGTTTTGCCATTGCGGCCCCACAGAGGCTCCAAATCCAGCTCTGGCCAGAAATCTGCCATGGCAATATTGTAGGTAGGCTCTATGTTGATATGCTTCTCCAGCTCCTTGTTGAACCACTGGATACGGCCCTCTTTATCCACCAGAATAATCACCTGGGGCAGTTTTTTCAAAGCGTAATTGGCGGCGGAGTTTACATTGCTAATAACTGTATGACAGTAGTGTTCAAACTCCTCGCTGCGGCAAAGACAGCGCTCTCGGCCAAAAAACAGCAGACAGAGCCATACAAGCCCAGCTCCTAGGCCAATAAATAAATTGTAATAAGTTAGTATACCTGTAAGAATAAGTGCCGCAAACAGGATAAAGCAGATATCCAGCCAGGCATTTAGATTACGTGGCATAATATTACCTCTTGGTTTCTTCCTAAATAATTGTTAGCGGGAAAATCTCCGGCGATAGTCCAACAGAATGTCAAAAAGTCCGAAGATGGATACAAGCTGAGAAATAGTACCGTTAACGAAAACAAAGACGATGATCATCCAGAATATCCAGCGGCTAAGACGGTTTCTGGTAAGCTTGCTGAAAACAGCAGTACCTTGAATAAAGCCCGCCAAGGTACATAATACATAGGCATTCAGAGAAGCCTGCTGGAGAAGCTCAATCTCCCGGGTACTGCCCCAATAAAGGCCTACCAATGCAAACCCAAAGATATAAAGCAGAGCCTTGGGGAGATGCCAATCATCCAAATCAGGCAGTGTGGTTACACTGTGTCCTAGACGGCGCAGTACCTTGCCACCCACAGCAAAATTCAGCCAAGCTGTCAGCATACCGCTAAGGAGCAGAACCACTGGCAAAAGCATGGTAATGTAGTCCATAGACTTCATAAATTCATCCTTGGTGCGCTGCAGTTCATCAGGATCCATGTCTACAGCTTCATAAAGCTGGAAGGCCGCACCAGCGGATTCCTTCATGGCACTAATCTGTTCGGACATAGCCAGTGGATTGATACCAGTTAAGGCCAGAGTCAGGGCAGAGGTAAGAAAAACACCGGCCAGGGAGGCCACCAAGCCATAGAGCAAGATACGGGATGCCGTCAAGCCTTGACGGAAGCCGTAGCCTAGAGCCAGACTGGTGGGGCCAAAGGCGGCTGCCATATGTACCGCACTTACAGGAGAGATACAGGCAGACATAATAACGCTGGCTGCGGCAATGCTTAACAGGCCATATTTCATGCCATGACGGACAATCAGCACAATTATGGGTAAGGGCCACAGCATGGTGGCGGCAATGCCCATAATAGGCATATATACTGCAATTAATGCCATAATAACCGTAATTGCCACCAAAAGGCCACTTTCCGTGGTTGATTTGACGGTAAAGCTACGCATATAAAATTTACTCCTTTATATTGTTTAATAACACATTATATCACTTTTCAACAAATCTGACCAGTGTACACCCTTTTGCCTAGGGGATATGTTTTGTCTAGGCTTCCTCATGGACTGAGTGATTGTATACGGTGCGAATAGGGAAAGGAATTTCGATGCCCTCCTGACGGTAACGCTTGGTGAGAGCCTTGATAAATTCATGCTTTAGCTTGAACTGATCCGCAAATTTGCTGCAATGGAGCACCACATTGAAATCAATGCTGCTTTCATTAAAGGTGTGGAAAAATACCCCTGGTTTTTTGGTAACAGTATTGTCAACTTTTTGCGTAATCTCCCAAGCTACCTCCAAGGTAACCTGCTCCACAAAATCTAAATCACTGTCATAGGCAACGCCGCAGGGAACCTTGATGGTCATATCCGGCTCTGGCATACAGTAATTGGTAATAATGGCGCTGGAGATTTTTTGATTTGGTACGACTACAGCGTTGCCAGAGGTGGCAATAATGGTGGTAAAACGCCAGGTAATATCTGCCACCCGGCCCTCTTCTCCGGTGCTGAGACGGACATAATCATCAATGCTTAGCTGCTTGGACATCAGCAGGTAGATACCGGCACAGATATTGGCCAAGGTTTCCTGCAAACCAAGGGCGATGGCCATACCACCAATACCCATAGCAGTTAGCAATGGGGCAATGGAAATTCCCATGGAGCTGAGAATCAGCAAAATACCCATAGCGTAGATTACTACATTAATAATATTTGGCAACAGGCTGGTTTGAGGAATATTTTTGTTTCGCTGGGCACAAAGCTCAATAAAGCCAGTGGCGGCTCTAGCCATAACCTGAAACAGGGTAAAGCTTAGCCAAGCGGAAAGTATGTAGGAAAACAAATTGGCGGCAGCCCAATTAATATTGGTGGAATTAATCAGCCAATAAAGAGTCATACCTACAATCCAGGCTCTAGGCAGGCCTCGGGCGGATTTCAAAATAATATAGCGAATGGAAATCTCATCTTCATCAAAATGTCTTTCCAGCCAGCTGGCAATCAGGCTGTTAATAAATTGGCCGATACATAGAGCAGCCAAGAAGATACAGCCGGGAATAAAAAGCATATCCCAGATTTCTTCCGGGGTAATATTTTTCATGGTGCTGACAAATTCGTAAATATTAAAGGATTCGTTCATACATTTATCGCCTCCTATAGCAATAATTTTACATTTAATTACTCATACTATGTTTGCTATATTATAACCTTTATATTATGGAAAGTAAATGTTAGCAGGTATTAGCCTATGTACTTTCCACTGTTCAGATAGTATTTTTCCTCATTTTAGTATTGAATTTTGTTAAAAGTTGTGATATGCTAACGCGTGGCAGTTGATTTGACTGTCACGGCTTGGATTCCCATGAACCGAGACCGGAAACCTTATAAACTTTGTCTGTGCTGGTATTTTTATGCCCAAAAGTCGCAGGCATGGCTAAGTGTATCTGCGTTTCCTGGTAGGCATTCAGGAAACGCTTTATTTTTCCTCAGACAGAGCTAGCTGTCTGCTTGTTACAAGGAGAGGATAATTATGAAAATTTTGCGTACAGTTGCCCAGATTACAGAGTTTGCCAAGGCTGCCCAGCAGGCAGGCAAGGTTATTGGCCTGGTGCCTACTATGGGTGCCCTCCATGAAGGTCATCTTACTCTGATGCGTACCGCCAAGGCTAAATGTGATGTGGTGATTGCCTCTGTATTTGTAAACCCTGTACAGTTTGGCCCTAATGAGGACTATGATGCATATCCTCGCCGTTTTGAAGAGGATTGCCGCAAGCTGGAGTCTGTAGGTGTGGATGCGGTATTTCATCCAGAGCCTGCTGAAATGTACCCAGAGGGTTATGGCACCTATGTTAATGTAGAATCTGCCTTTACTGGTAAGCTTTGCGGTGGTCAGCGTCCTGGTCATTTCCGTGGTGTAGCCACTGTAGTTACCAAGCTGATGAATCTCAGTCGTGCTCAGGAGGCATTTTTCGGTCAGAAGGATGCTCAGCAGGTACTGGTTATCAAACGCTTTGTGAAGGATTTGAACATTCAGGTGAATGTAAATATGGTACCTATTGTCCGTGAGGAATCCGGCTTGGCTAGAAGCTCCCGCAATGCTTATTTGTCCCCAGAAGAAAAGCAGGCAGCCCTGGTGTTGTCCAGAAGCTTGAAGAAAGCTGAAGAGGCCTACAAGACTGGGGAAACCTCTGTAGATGCCTTGAAAAATATTGTTCGCAATGAAATTGCTACAGAGCCTATGGCTGTAATTGATTATGTAGAGCTATACAGCTTTGATGAATTAAAGGAAATTTCTCAGGTTAAGGGGGAAAGCCTGCTGGCTATTGCTGTTAAAATCGGCAAAACCCGCCTGATTGACAATATTATTATCGGTTGCTAAAAGCTGTCCATCTTTGTTCAGCTGTCCTGTATTCAGAAAGGAAAAAACAATGATACTGAATCTGCTAAAGTCCAAAATTCACTGCGCCACTGTTACGGAAGCCAATTTGAAGTATATGGGCAGCATTACTATTGATGAAGCCCTGATGGAAGCTGCCCACATCCTGCCTAATGAGCGAGTACAGGTAGTTAACAACAACAATGGTGCCCGTCTGGAAACCTATGTTATTCCAGGTCCTCGCAATTCCGGCGTTATCTGCCTCAACGGCTCTGCTGCCCGCATGGTACAGCCAGAGGATATAGTTATCATCATGGCCTATGCTTTCTTTGATGAGAAGGAAGCTGCTGCCTACAAGCCAACTGTAGTTATGGTGGATGAAAAGAATGCCGTGAAGGAAATCCGCTCCATTGAATATCATGGCCAGGTGGATTAAAAACAAATAAAAAAAGCTGTCTGCGGAATATATGCAGGCAGCTCAGACTGTAGACAAATATGGCAGCGAGTTATCCACACTCGCTGCCATATTTTTGCCTTATA
>OBLI01000827.1_pt1 | contig 32212 bp, 24 predicted proteins | sample 1519701 | NCBI WGS metagenome assembly OBLI01 (sample SAMEA3663005, study PRJEB22513) | pig gut metagenome | biome: pig gut; feature: pig-associated habitat; material: faeces | place: France | collected 2012 | reverse complement strand
GCCGCCGTAACAACGTTGCCATGCCGCCGTAACAACGTTGCCATGCCGGCATAACAACGTTGCCATGCCGGCATGGCAACGCACGAAGTCCCTTTCAGGAATGGTTTCGCCTGTAAGAAAAACGAAAAGAAGGGGGATAAGAACGAGGTGACTGACCAAAAACAGCAAAAGCAACCGTGCCGCGAGGAACGCTCCCTCACGGCACGGTTGCTTGTCAAAGTTGAGTAGTTTGGATGCGAAGCTTAGCCTTGCTGGCCTTGCAGATAGGCATCGATGTCGGCAGCAGCCTTACGGCCGCCAGCAATGCATTTCACCACCAGACTGGCACCTGTGGCTGCATCGCCTGCCACAAACACGTTGGGGGCAAACTTGGGTTGCTCGGGGCGTAGGAAGCCCATGGCCAGCAGCACGAGGTCGGCCTCGATGACTTCCTTTTTGCCCGTGGGCGACATGATGGGGCGACCGCCCTCGGGATTGGGTTTCCACTCCACTTCCTCCACTTCTACGCCACACACGTGGCCGTTCTTCGTACCGATGAACTTGTTCGAGGCTAACGACCAGCGGCGTTCGCATCCCTCCTCGTGGCTCGAACTCGTTTTGAGCACCATGGGCCACTGCGGCCAGGGAGTTTGCGGGTTGTGGCCTACGGGCGGCTTGGGCATGATTTCAATCTGCGTCACGCTCTTGGCGCCCTGGCGGTTGCTGGTGCCAATGCAGTCGCTGCCCGTGTCGCCGCCGCCAATGACGAGCACACGCTTGCCCTTGGCATTCACCAAGTCCTTGTCGGCGAACTGCTGGCCGGCGAGCACGCGGTTCTGCTGAGCCAGCATTTCGAGGGCAAAGTGTATGCCTTTCAGTTCACGACCAGGAATGGCGAGGTCGCGTGCGGTGGACGTACCCGTGCAGATGCAGTAGGCATCGAAGCCCTTGGGCAACTTCTGTACGTCGACGGGCGATGAAACCTTGAAGATTACGCCCTCGTCCTCCATCACCTTCACACGGCGGTCAATCACCGTTTTCTGCAGTTTGAAGTTCGGTATGCCGAAGCGGAGCAAGCCGCCCACGTATTCGTCTTTCTCGAACACCGTCACTTCGTAGCCGCGGTGGTTCAGTTGGTTGGCAGCGGCCAGGCCGGCAGGGCCGGAGCCGATGACGGCCACGCGCTTGCCGTTGCGTTCAATCTGAGCAGGCTGAATGTAGCCCTCGCGGAAGGCGCGCTCGGCTATGGAGCACTCGTCCTCGCGTATGGTGACGGGCTCATCCATACTGAGTTTGAGCACGCAACTCTTTTCGCAGAGTGCTGGGCAAATGCGTCCTGTAAACTCAGGGAAGTCGTTGGTGGCATTGAGTATGCGCCACGCCTCGCGCCATTTGCTCTTGAAGAGCGCGTCCTGGAACTCGGGCGGACGGTTGCCCAACGGACAGGCCCAGTGGCAGAAGGGTACGCCACAGTCCATGCATCGTGAAGCCTGCAACTTGCGGTCGCTTGAGTTGAGCGTCTGCTCCACTTCACCAAAATCGGCTATGCGCTCATGAATGGGGCGATAACCAGCCTCGCGGCGGGGCACTGTAAGAAAAGCTTTGGGGTTTCCCATAGGATGTTTGTCTTGTTATCGAGCCTTGGGGCACGTGCCCTCAGGCCTGGGTGTGGGCGGCACTCCTTATTATATATAGAGGGAGCGACGGCCTATGTTTGAGGAGAGCAGCACGGCCTTAGCATTGGCACGGCCGTGCTGCCGTTCCCGGTTAATAATCTCTCTGCACCTCGGCAATCTTCTGCTGGAGTTTGCGCATCTGCTCCTCAGCAAGCACACGTTTGTACTCAATGGGCGTAACCTGTATGAAGTCGTCCACGTAAGCAGTCCAGTTGTCGAGCATCTGGCGGGCCAGCTGCGACCCCGTGTAGAGGTAGTGCTGGCGGATGAGTTCGTGCAGTTCCTTGCGCGAAGCAGAGTCCTCGAGCAGGGAGAGTTCCACCATCTCCATGTTGCAGAAGTAGTCGAACGTGTGGTTCTTGTCCCACACATAAGCCACGCCGCCGCTCATGCCCGCGGCAAAGTTGCGGCCGGTTTCACCCAGCACCACCACGCGTCCGCCGGTCATGTATTCGCAGCAGTGGTCGCCCACGCCTTCCACCACGGCGATGGCACCCGAGTTGCGCACGGCAAAACGTTCGCCCACGATGCCGTTAATGTAAACTTCGCCGCTCGTAGCACCATAGAGCAAGGTGTTGCCCGCAATGGTGTTGTTCTCGGCAGCAAAGTTGGAGCGCACGGGCGGCATCACGGCAATGCGGCCGCCGCTGAGCCCCTTACCGAGGTAGTCGTTGGCCTCGCCCTCAAGCTTGAAGTTGATGCCATGCACGAGGAAGGCACCGAAGCTCTGTCCCGCAGAGCCCTTGAACTTGATGTTGATGGTTTCGTCGGGCAAACCAGCCTGGCCGTACTTGGCAGCCACGGCGCCCGAAAGCATGGCGCCCACCGAGCGGTCGGTGTTGCCAATGGCATACTCAAGCGACACTTCCTTCTGGTTGTTGATGGCCTCGGCAGCGGCGAGCAGGATGCCCTGGTCCTTCACACTGTCGATGTCGTGACGCTGCTCGGTGACGTGGTGCAAGGCAGCATCGCCGGGCACGCGGTGCAGCATGGCACCGAAGTCGAGTAGTGCGGCCTTGCTGCCGGCTTCACGGTGGCGAAGCGTGATGAGTTCGGTGTGACCAATGATGTCGTCCAACTTGCGGAAGCCCATTTCGGCCAGATATTCGCGCACCTCCTGTGCCAGGAAGCGGAAGTAGTTCACCACATACTCGTAGTGACCGCGGAAGTGCTCGCGCAGTTCGGGGTTCTGCGTGGCTACACCCACAGGGCAGGTGTTGGCGTGGCACTTGCGCATCATCACGCAGCCCAGCACAATGAGCACCGTGGTGCCGAAGCCGAACTCCTCAGCACCGAGCAGAGCCATGGATATGATGTCGCGGCCGGTCTTGATCTGGCCGTCGGTTTGCAAGCGCACCTGGCCGCGCAGGCCGTTGAGCACGAGCGTCTGCTGTGTTTCGCTCAAACCTATTTCGGGCGAAATGCCGGCGTAACGCATGCTGCTTGCGGGCGAAGCACCCGTACCGCCCTCAGCACCGCTGATGACGATGAGGTCAGCCTTAGCCTTGGCCACACCTGCTGCAATAGTGCCTACGCCGCTTTCGGCCACCAGCTTCACGCTCACCTTAGCCTTGGGATTCACATTCTTGAGGTCGAAGATGAGCTGAGCCAAGTCTTCAATAGAATAGATGTCGTGGTGAGGCGGGGGCGAAATGAGCGAGATGCCTGGGATGGAGTGGCGTGTGCGGGCAATGATTTCGTTGACCTTATAGCCGGGCAACTGGCCGCCCTCGCCGGGCTTGGCACCCTGAGCCACCTTAATCTGTATTTCCTCAGCATTCACCAGATACTCCGTGGTCACGCCGAAGCGGCCCGAAGCAATCTGCTTGGTTTTGCTGCAAAGCGAAATGCCGTCGAAGGTGTCATGGAAGCGTTCGCTGTCCTCGCCGCCCTCGCCCGTGTTGCTGCGCGTGCCGAGCTTGTTCATGGCCAGAGCCAAAGCCTCGTGGGCTTCCTTGCTAATGGCGCCGAACGACATGGCACCCGTCACGAAGTGCTTCACGAGGTCGTCAACCGACTCCACTTCGTCAATGGGTATGGGATTTTTACGGAATTCAAAGAAGTCGCGCAAGAAGATGGGGTGCGCCTTGTCGTCGACGAGGTGCGAAAATTCCTTGAACTTCTTGTAACTGCCCAACCTCGTGGCCAGTTGCAGCGCGGCAATGGTTTCGGGGTTCCAGGCGTGCTGCTCGCCATCCTTGCGGTAGGAGAAGAGGCCGGCGTAGGGAAGCATGCCATTAAGCAAGCCGTCCTCGTAGGTGGGCGCAAAGCCTTCGTCGTGCAGCAGGGTGTAGTCGCGGGCAATCTCGTCGAGACGTACGCCACCAATGCTGCTCGTCTTGGTGCCAAAGTAGCGGCTCAGGAGTTCTTCGCTCAAACCTACAGCCTCGAATATCTTGGCACCGCGGTAGGAGCGGATGGTGCTGATGCCCATTTTCGACATCACCTTATAGAGCCCCTTGCAGATGGCCTTGATGTAGTTCTTCTCGGCCGTGTCATAGTTCATCTGCACTTCGCCGCGCTTCACCAAGTCGTCAAGTATGGCAAAGGCCATGTAGGGATTGATGGCGCTGGCGCCGTAGCCCAGCAGCAGGGCAGCGTGCATCACTTCGCGTATTTCGCCGCTCTCGACAATGAGCGCCGTCTCCACACGCTTCTGCACCGAGATGAGGTGATGGTGCACGGCACTCACGGCCAGCAGGGAGGGTATGACGGCATGCTCGGCATCCACGCCGCGGTCGCTCAGCACAATGTAGTTCACGCCATCGAGCACGCTCTGCTCGGCCTGGCGGCAGAGTTCGCGCAAGGCTTCCTGCAGACCGGCACGGCCTTTCTTCACCTCGAAGAGCATGGGCAGCTTCACCGTTTTGAAACCCTTATAGCGGATGTTGCAAAGCAGGTCGAGCTGGCGGTTGTTGAGCACGGGATGCGGCAGGCGCACCATTTTGCAATGGCTCTCATTGGGCACAAGAATGTTCATACCCACGGCGCCAATGTATTCGGTCAACGACATGACCAGTTCCTCGCGGATGGGATCGATGGCGGGGTTGGTGACTTGGGCAAACTGCTGGCGGAAGTAGTTGAAGAACAGTTGTGGACGCTGCGAAAGCACGGCAAGCGGCGTGTCGTTACCCATCGAGGCCACGGGTTCGCTGCCGTTGTTGCACATGGGCACAATGGTACGTTCGATGTCCTCGCGGGTAAAGCCGAAGACGCGGAGTTTGCAGGCAAAGTCGTCGACGGCATTTTCCACCTTACGGCCGCTCTTGAGGGCGTCGAGCTCAATGCGGTTGGTAGAGAGCCACTGGCGATAAGGCTTGGCTGCTGCCAACTGCTCCTTGAGTTCGCCATCGTAATAAATGCGGCCTTCTTGCGTATCGACCAAAAGGATTTTGCCCGGTTGCAGACGGCCTTTCTCCTTGATGTCGCCTGCCTCGAAATTTATGACGCCTGCCTCGGAGGCTACCACCATCATGTCGTTCTGCGTGATGAGGTAACGGGCGGGGCGCAAACCATTGCGGTCGAGCATACCGCCCGCATAACGTCCGTCGCTAAAGAGCAGGGCGGCAGGACCGTCCCACGGCTCCATAAGGATAGAGTGATATTCGTAGAAAGCCTTGAGGTCCTCGCTGATGGGGTTCTTGTCGTTGAAGCTCTCAGGCACCAGCATGGCCATGGCGTGCGGCAGACTCAAGCCCGACATCACCATGAACTCAAGCACGTTGTCGAGTGAGGCAGAGTCGCTCATGCCTGGCTGTATGATGGGGCGTATTTCCTTGACGTCGCCGAGCACTTCGGTGCTGAGCACGGAGGCGCGGGCCTCCATCCAGCCGCGGTTACCGCGAATGGTGTTGATTTCGCCATTATGAGCAAGCAAGCGGAAAGGCTGAGCCAGACCCCACGTGGGGAAGGTGTTGGTGGAGAAACGTGAATGCACCACAGCCAAGCCGCTGGTGAAGTAAGGCTGTGTCAGGTCGGGGAAGTACTCACGCACCTGCATCGACGAGAGCATACCTTTATATACTATATTACGCGAGGAGAGCGAACAGATGTAGAAGTCCTTGTGCTGCACGCGGTTTTCCACCTTCTTACGCACACGGTAAAGTTTGCGCTCAAGCGTTTGGGCATCGGCACCCGTAATGAAAATCTGCTTGATGTCGGGCTCTGTGGCGAGGGCATCCTTACCCAGAATGTCAGAGTTGACGGGCACGCTGCGCAAATGCATGAGCTGCAAGCCCTCGCGCTCCACTTCCTCAAGCATGATGCTGAGAATCTTGCCCTGTTCTGCCTCATCTTTAGGCAGGAACATAAGTCCGGTACCATATCGGCCTTTTTCAGGCACAGGTATGCCTTGAAGCAAAATAAATTCATGGGGTATTTGCAGCATGATGCCTGCTCCGTCGCCTGTTTTGTTGTCGGCGCCTTCTGCGCCACGGTGCTTCATGTTTTCAAGCACCTTCAAGGCGGCATCCACCAGTTCGTGACTCTTGCTGCCATGGATGTTAACAATCATACCCACGCCACAAGCGTCGTGCTCATACTCCGAACTGTAAAGTCCTTGGTTTAGCCATTCAGTTTGTTGCATCTTGTTCGGTTTTTTCGGCATCACTGCGCTTCGTTCTTTTACCCCGAAGCCCTTAGCCTTCTTGTTCTACTGCGTCGCCCCTTACAATCTCACCCTGCATGGGGAGATGTGTCGATACCTGACGCCGGCACACTTCCATGCTGTGGCGCCCGCCTTACGGTTGGCACACAGAACCAATGCAGTAAATAAAACTTGGGTAACGCTTTGTTTGTTAAATCTGAGCGCAAAAATAATAATTTATCTTTCAGATTATCGTTTTTACACGTAGATATTTTTCAAAATGCAAGTACATTGGCACATCAAACAAGCATTTGAGCAAGAAAAAAGCAGGACACCGCTCCTTGAGGCAACCTATTCTGTGCGGCCCAGCAACTACTAAGACTTAAAAGGACTCACGACTTTGATAAGTGGCGAAAACTGAAAAAGCACGAGCTTCATGAACATTTGTTTCATGTTTCACTTAACTTTGCAAGCATTATGAAAGGTTCTCACCCCCTACTCCTGCTTTGTATGTGGCTGCTGGCCGCTTCGGCGCTGGCGCAACCCTTGACACAGTCGCGCGCAGCACTGGCTTTCACTTCGTCGTACAAGAAATTCAACATCCTGCCCACCTTGGAGCCTGGCAACCGTCTGGACTTGATGGACCTATATATATATGGGAAGGAAGCCAGCACCGAAAACGCCCTCGGCGGCATCACGCGCCTGGAACGCTTCACGCCAGACTACATACGCCTACGCTCTTCAGAAGTGGGCGAATGGCAAATCATGTGCCTCGACAGTCTGCTCACACCCAGCAAACGATGCACGCTCTTCGTACGCACCCTGCTCACTGACAACGGCGGCTCCCGTTTCGCCCTCTTCGACGACAGCATTACGCACGCCCTGCCCGTGCAGTTGGTGTACGACGAGCACGACTTCTGCCGAAACTCGCTGCCGGAGCACACCGATACGACGGTCCTTTACAAAGTAACCCAAACCATGCCCATACGCATGGTCTGCAACGACTCTACGGGGCAACTCACCCTGTCGCTCAACCTCCACTCGCTGCCCCTTGAAGACCAACAGCACCTGCGCCACCTGCTGCGCGACATCGTGCTCGTCCCCGCCCGCAATCAGCCTGCCGACCAGCCCGTGCGTTTTGTCAATATGGCCAGCGACGCACGTCCGGGCAGACCTCACGAGGGCATGCAGTTCTGACAGTCTCCCCACCCTACTCCCTATTATCGGTGGGGCCACACAATAAGCACAACCTAAACAGATGAAGCAACGATGAAGATTCATCAAATCATATTCAGCCCCACAGGAGGAACTCGACGAGTGTGCGAATTTCTATGTAAGGGCATGGGCAAAGAAAGTATGGTGACAGACCTGTGCGTCAAGGCCGCTGACATCCAGTTGCCCCCTATTCATGAGGATGACTTGGCAATCATGGCGATGCCTGTCTTTGCAGGACGTGTGCCGGCTTTGGCGGTGGAACGTGTGCGGATGGTAAATCCCCGTGGAGCGAAATGTGTTGTGGTAGCCGTCTTTGGCAACCGTGCCTACGATGATGCGCTGATAGAGATGCAGGACGTGGCCACAGAGATGGGATTCCGTGTGATTGCTGCAGTGGGGGCAGTAGCCGAACACAGTATCATTAGGAAATATGGCAAAGGCCGACCCGATACTGATGATGCACAGGTGCTCCTACATTTCGGTGCTGACATCATGCGTAAGGCTGAAAGTGCTGACTGCACAATGCCGAAGGTACCAGGCAATCGCCCTTACAAGCAAGGTGGGAAAGTACCCCACCCCAAAGGAGGACGCGGATGCAATCGTTGTGGCATCTGCGCCAATATGTGTCCAGCCGATGCTATCCCACTCTCCAACCCTAAAACGGTGGATACAGCCAAGTGTATATCCTGCATGAAATGCGTGTCTGCTTGCCCCACAGGGGTGAGAAGTATTGGAATGATTATGAACTTTCTGGCAACACTGGGCCTGAAAAAAGTCTGTGCTACCAGGAAAGAAAACGAGTTGTATATCTAACCCGACTTCAACGCCAAAAACCTTTTCGCAAAAAAGTCGCCTCCCCAATCAGCCCTTCTTCTTTGCAACAAATGAGTATCAATAACTGCACGCGATGGCTTTCAGAAACGAGTATGACGGGCAAACGATAGACAGGGCTTGACTAATTATTATTTAGACCACACCGAAATACTTCTCAAAGAATATCTTCAACTTCTCTATCACGGTCTTCTTTTTCTCCTGCCTGTTGCCACCACCGAAGCGGGACATTGCTGGGAGTATCTTGTCAATGTCTGTGCCTGTTGTGCGTATTGCTCCATCACGAAAAGCATTCTCCACGAACTTGGAGGTCTCGTCTGCTTTCAGGTTCTCGCTTGCGATAATCTCATTCAAGTCATCCTGCTTACGCTGCTTCACATACGCCTCCCACGCCTCATCCACATCGGTATCAGCATTGACACTCGCCACGAAGTCCTCAATGAGTTCTTTCTTGCTTCTCAAATGCATACTTGCACTTACTGCCTTGCTGATATTAACGAGTATCTCCTTGTTCTTACAGTTGCTTTCGTGGTAATTCTTCACCAGTAGCAATATGTAGTCAATGTTTATCTCTACCTGTCTTATTAGTTCAGTTTCAAATATGATGTCATCATTGACCACCTCCTTCTCGCCCTTGTTTCTCTTTCTCCATTTATCTTTCAGGTCAAGGTAGTTGCTCTGATAATCTTGCATCTGTCCGTCTGTGAGCAATTGCTGCCCCTCAAACTGGTCAAATGACTGCAATACATTTATAGACTTCAACAAACTACCAAAGAGGGTGATGAAGCGTCTCTCCTCCTCTTCGCCCATAGGTGTGTATCCATCTGGGTATTGCTGTTGGAGTTCTTCTACCAGTTCTTTGTATCCATAACAATGCTTGCCGTTCTCGGCATCGTATCCTTCGTAGTATGACTTGAAATCTTTAAGTAGGACTATGCTCGCTGCATCCTTATCACCGAACAGAGCAATCGCATCATCGGTCTCTTGTTGGAGGTTGCGAAAACATACGATATTGCCGTAGGTCTTCACCGAGTTGAGTATGCGGTTGGTTCTGCTGTATGCCTGTATCAGTCCGTGCTGTTTAAGGTTCTTATCTACGAACAGGGTGTTGAGCGTGGTAGCATCAAATCCAGTCAAGAACATATTGACCACAATCAGCAAATCCACCTGACGGTTCTTCATACGCAGCGACAGGTCTTTGTAGTAGTTCTGGAACTTGTCGCTTGAAGTGTCGTAATTGGTAGAGAACATCTGGTTGTAATCCTTGATAGCACCCTCCAAAAAGTCTCTGCTCGGTTGGTCAAGATTGGTGGTGCTCTCTGGGTTCTCCTCCACGAGTATGCCGTCTATCTCCTCCTCGTTCGCTCCGTATGAGTAGATGGTGGCAATCTTCAATCGCTGCGCTTCTGGCAGATGTGCCTGCTGTGCCTTGAACTCGTTGTAGTATGCTTTCGCCATATCTATGGAGGCAACAGCGAACATCGCGTTGAAACCCGCCAGTTTCTGCGTCATCTTGCTCTCCTTGACCTCGCCCTTCTTCGCCTTTGCCATCTGCTCTATATTCTGGGCAACGCGATAGGAGTAGTATGATGACCTCTTGGTCTTTTGGTCAAAGTGCTCCAGAATATACTTCACCACAGCACTCACTCTTTCAGGGGCAGACATAATACGCTCTCTGTCAATAGCAGAAATCTGCTTGTCCAGTATATCCTCCTTCGTTTTGAGCGTATTCACATAGTCTATACGAAACGGTAGGACATTCTCGTCGTTGATAGCATCCACGATGGTGTAGGTGTGGAGTTTATCGCCGAATGCCTGCTGCGTGGTCTTCAATTTCAAATCTCCACCGCTGCTTGTGTTCTGGGCGAAGATAGGTGTGCCTGTGAAACCGAATATATGGTATTTCTTGAAGTTCTTGGTGATGGCATTGTGCATCTCACCAAAGTTGCTTCGGTGGCACTCATCAAAGATAATCACCACCCTCTGCTGGAAAATAGGATGGTTCTTGTTCTTCTGAATGAAGATAGAGAGTTTCTGTATGGTGGTAATAATAATACGGTAGTCGTGATAGCCGCCGTGCTTATCCTTGTTTTCCAGTTGTCGTTGAAGGACGGAAGTAGAGGTGTTGCTGTCCGCTGCACCCTCCTCAAATCGGTTATACTCCTTCATCGTCTGGTAGTCAAGGTCTTTTCTATCCACCACGAACAGCACCTTGTCTATGTATTCAAGGCGTGAAGCGAGTTGAGCGGTCTTGAACGAGGTAAGGGTCTTGCCCGAACCTGTCGTATGCCATATATAACCGCCGCCTTCTGTCTTGCCGTAATGCTTGTAATTGTTGGCAACCTCTATGCGGTTGATAATACGCTCCGTTGCTGCAATCTGATAGGGACGCATCACGAGAAGCATCCTCTCGCTCGTAAATACGCAATACTTGGTGAGGACATTTATCAGTGTATGCTTGGCGAAGAAGGTGTGGGCGAAGTCTATCAGGTCATTGATGGTCTTGTTGTTGCTGTCTGTCCAGAATGACGAGAACTCAAACGAGTTGCTGGTCTTCTTGCCCTTTGTCCTGTTTCGCTCCTGCTCCTTGATATGGTTGAAGCGTGTGGAGTTGGAGTAATACTTGGTGTTGGTGCCGTTCGAGATAACGAATACCTGCACATATTCATACAGTCCGCTGCCTGCCCAGAAACTATCCCTCTGATAGCGGTCAATCTGGTTGAACGCCTCTTTGAGTTGAACGCCTCTTCGCTTCAATTCTATATGCACAAGCGGCAGTCCATTGACGAGTATGGACACATCGTAGCGGGTATCGTGGTTGCCCTGCTCCTCTTCGTATTGGTTGATTACTTGGAGGTAGTTGTTATGGATGTTCTTCTTGTCAATCAGGTAGATGTTCTTGCTCTCGCCAGTATCTCTTTTAAGGACTTGGATATGGTCTTCCTGTATCTTGGTTGTCTTCGCTTCAATGCCTTCGTTCTGGTTGGCGATGACATCATTGAAAAAACGCTTCCATTCGCTGTCGGTGAAGGTGTAGTCGTTAAGTCGCTGCAACTGCACACGGAGGTTGTCCACAAGGTCTTGTTCTTTGTGGATAGGGAGGTAGTCGTATCCCTGCTCGGTGAGGGTCTTAATCAACTCCTTCTCTAATTGTGCTTCCGACTGGTATTTATCGCTCTTGCGGTAAATCGCCTGATAGTCGCTAACAATCGTGTAGTCTTCGTTTTCTGCAATAATGTTATATGCCATAGTCTTATGATGCCTTTTGCTTGAAGGTCAATAACTGGTCTCTATAGTATTCGTATTGCTTGCGTCTTGCCTCTATCTCTGCTGGGAGACCTGCGGTGATGTCGGTGGTCAATGAGTTAAATCTATCCAGTATATCCACTATTCGCTGCTGTTCAGATAATGGTGGGACGGGGATGGTAATTTCTTTTATCTCGCCTGCTGTAATCAGTGGTTGTCCTCCACCCTTTGCATATCTATTTAAGTTGATATTTACCAAAATATAAAAGATGTATTTGTTTATTACATTCTTCTTATCTAAATCAATAATCAGCGTATTGTCCGAGACGTCGTATTGACCCCTTGCAATATGAGTATATCCTGCATTCGCCCCAACTCTTGCCACTAAAATCAAGGGTTTATCATACTTGAACTCATCACAATATGCAATAATGCCAGTTGAACCATATACTGGATATGCTCCTTCCTTTTTCTTTTGCTTATTTTTACCAGAGGATATTCTTCCAAGTTCTCCCAACTTCTTCCACTCCACATCAGTCCTGCCTTCAAAAGAGAGAAGATTATCCCTATAATAGTCGTATTGTTGTAATCTTTTTTGCAATTCTGCTTGCAATTCTGCTTGCAATTCTGCAAAAGTATCTAATATCCTCACAATCTCTTCCTGAACAGGTAGAGGAGGGACGGGGATAACATATTCTTTTAATAACTTATTTGATATAGCAGGATAGTTTCCCATTGTCTGCTTTTGCTCTAGATATCTCTTAAAATCCTCTATTGACAAAATATAGAATAGAAAGGATGATAGAACTTTTGTATTATTAGGTCGCAATACACAATAACCAGTGCTACATATTGCACCATCGTTTTTTTGAGGTATCAAACATACTCTCATTTGTGTTGGGCGAGTAGTAGCAAAAATAACATCTCCCTGTTTAACAATCTGTTGGGCACGACTTGGAGCAGTTTCGTAGTCAATATTTGTGGTTGCAACAATTGCGTGAGTGTCAATATCAACTGATGATAAGTCAATATACTCATAATGTTCGCTTGTATTCTTCCATTTAATGTTGGATGTAGCGAAGCATATCTCCTCCAACTTCTTATACTCCACCCCATCAGGGCAATGCTGCTGAATAAGTTCTTCTAATTTGCTCATACTCTTATCCCTCAATTTCAGCAATAATCTTATCTATCTCTGCTCTCAACACATTCTCCCTCGCCACAATCTCGGCAATCTCCTCGTTGAGTTTCACAATATCCACCTGCTCACGGGTGTCCTCTTGCTCTACATAGGTAGAAACTGATAGGTTATAGTCGTTCTCCGCCACCACATTGTTCGCCACCAACTTGCAGGTATAATCAACATCCTTTCTCTCGGCGAAGAAATCAACGATATGCTGGATGTTCTCTGGGGTAAGTTTATTGTTGTTGGTAATCTTCACACACTCACGGCTGGCATCTATGAAGAGCGTAGCGTTATCCTTCTTGCTCTTCTTCAATACCATAATGCAGGTAGCGATAGAGGTTCCAAAGAAGAGGTTATCGGGGAGTTGGATGACGCAATCTACATAGTTGTTGTCAATCAGATACTGGCGTATCTTCTTCTCCGCTCCGCCACGATACATAATGCCTGGGAAGCAAACTATGCTCGCCGTGCCGTTGGTTGCCAACCACGCCAACGAGTGCATAATGAATGCCAAGTCTGCCTTTGACTTTGGAGCAAGCACGCCCGCAGGAGCATAGCGAGGGTCGTTGATAAGGGTAATATCATCATCGCCCTTCCACTTGATAGAATAAGGAGGGTTAGAGACAATCACCTCAAATGGTTCATCGTCCCAATGCTGTGGCGAGAGAAGTGTATCCTCGCAGGCGATATCAAACTTATCGTAGTCAATGTCGTGCAAGAACATGTTGATACGGCAGAGGTTGTAGGTGGTAAGGTTAATCTCCTGACCATAGAAGCCCTGACGCACATTGTCCTTGCCGAGTATCTTTGCCGCTTTCAAGAGCAGCGAACCAGAACCGCAAGCAGGGTCATAGACCTTATTGACTTCGCTCTTGCCGAGAGTTGCCAAACGGGTGAGGAGTTCGCTCACCTCCTGTGGAGTGTAATACTCGCCGCCGCTCTTACCAGCATTGCTCGCATACATACCCATCAGGTATTCGTAAGCATCGCCGAAAGCGTCAATCGTATTGTCTTGATAGTCGCCGAGGTTCATCTGCTGAATGCCACGAAGGAGTTTTACGAGTTTCTCGTTTCGCTTGATGACGGTTGCTCCCAACTTATTTGAATTGACATCCACATCAGCAAACAGACCGTTGAAATCATCCTCGCTTTCAGTTCCCTTCGCACTCGCCTCAATAGAGTTGAAAATCTTCTCCAAGGTCTCGTTCAGGTTGGCATCCTTGTCGCACACCTTGCATATATTGCAGAAGAGTTGGCTTGGTAGAATAAAGAAACCCTTCACGCTCACCATCTCTTCGCGTATGCTCTCCGCTGTGTCATCGTCCAAAGTGGCATAATCAAAATCGGTGTTGCCAGTATCCCATTCACCCTTGTTGATATAGTTGGTAATGTTCTCGCTGATGTAGCGATAGAAGAGCATACCGAGAATGTATGCCTTGAAGTCCCATCCATCTACCGCACCTCGCATCTCATCGGCAATGGCCCATATTGTTCGGTGGAGTTCTGCACGCTCCACCTCTTTCTTATTCTCTGCCATAGTGTTTTGGTTGTTATTGCGACAAAATTAACAATAATTTCCCGTCGGACCCCAAAACAGCCTCCGAAAATCTCGCTAAATAATGAAGATTGTTTTATGGATTTCGGGAGGCAAATGTAGCGTAGCATTGTGGCGTGGAATAATAATTACATCATGACCACTTGCTGAAAAAGGAGCACAAATATTTTTGTAACAAAGAATAAAGTCGTAATTTTGCGGGCAAAACAAACCATTACACCGTTGTTACCAACCTAACCAATTGGAAGAGCGCGGAAGGATGAAGGCAGAAACCCGGTTCGGGTCGCTACCGTAACCGCTGCACCGAAACCCCAAGCGTTCTGTTACAACAAACCCTAAACAAAGCTATAGCAAAAATGAAAAAAGGTATCCATCCCGAGAACTATCGTCCCGTTGTGTTCAAGGACATGAGTAATGGCGACATGTTCCTCTCTCGTTCTACCTGCAAAACCAACGACACAGTAGAATTCGAAGGCGAAACTTATCCCGTTGTCAAGCTCGAAATCTCCAGCACCTCACACCCATTCTACACTGGTAAGTCGAAACTCGTCGACACCGCCGGCCGCGTAGACAAGTTCATGAGCCGCTACGGCAAAAGCCGCAAGTAAGGGACACCAAGCGGAAGCGGCATCTCACCGCTTGCCTTGACAACATACCAAAACAGGGGGATGCTTCCAATGCGGAGGCATCCCCTTGGTTTTTCTACCTGCTTCTATACGCCACCCTCGCCACGCACCACACCCTCTCTGTGCGTACCCACCGCTTCAGCACGAAAAACACCCATGCTACCTACACCTCCCCCAGTTTCAGCACAGCACTTGCCCTTACCCGACACCCCCATCCTGCGCATAGCCCTTGTGGGACTGGGGCAGCGGGGCTTGAAGACGCTGAACCGCTACGCCTTCATTCCCGAAGCCAGCATCGACATCGTGGCCGACATCGACCCCGCACGTGTAGAGCAGGCCAACGCCCTACTGCGGCAGACCAACCGGCCCCAAGCACGCACCTACACCGGCCCCGACGCATGGCGCATGGCTTGTCAAGATGCCGACATCGACCTGGTCTACATCTGCACGCAATGGAACAGCCACTGCACCATAGCCGTGGAGGCCATGAGGCATGGCAAACACGTGGCCGTCGAGGTGCCTGCGGCCACAAGCATTGAGGAGTGCTGGCTGCTGGTGCGTACGGCAGAGGAAACGGGGCGGCACTGCTTCATGACCGAAAACTGCTGCTACGACTTCTGTGCCCTTGCCACGCTCGAGATGCACCGACGCGGTCTTCTGGGCACCATCACGCACTGCGAAGGAGCCTACATTCACAATCTCACAGTGCCATCGACCCACTACCCCGGCGGCACGACCGACACACGGCAGAACTGGATAGAGCACGCCTGCCAGCAACACGGCGGCAACCCCTACCCCACACACGCCATAGGTCCCATAGCCCAACTGCTGGGCATAGGCCGTGACGACCGCATGGTGTCGCTCGTTTCGGTCACGGCACAGGGTGTGACACAGGGCAACCAAACGCTTGGCAGGGTGAACAACACCCTCATTACCACGCAACGCGGCGTCAGCATCCTGTTACAACTTGACGTCACCACACCCCGCCCCTACAACCGTCTGCAAACGGTGTGCGGCACACAAGGTTTTGTGCAGAAATACCCCCTACCCTGCATCCAATTGCAAGGCCATGAGCCCATCACGGGCGAGGAGGCCGTCAACGAAATGTTGCGCTACGCCACGAACGAAGCCGGCAAGGCCTGGCACAAAGGACACGCCATGGGAGTGCCAAACGAAATGAATTACGCCATGGATGCAAGACTCGTGCACTGCCTGACGCACGGGCTGGCACCCGAAATTTCCGTGTACGATGCCGCCGAATGGTCGTGCCTTGCCGAACTGACACGCCAATCAGCCTTGCAGGGAGGCATACCTGTGGAAATACCCGATTTCAGAAAGCAGGCATCACGCTGACCTCTGATGGCCCAGTTCGGCCATCTGCCCCCGTCATGCACGCTCTGCGTGTCAGGCCACGCATTCTCCACCCCGTTTCATACTCATTTCGCAAAGAAGCCAGTCTGCCGTACGCCCGCATGAGGTGTACGGCAGACTGGCTTTCTTTCCTCCCCTTTGCCATTTTCAGATGCCGAGAATCCTTGTCAGGAACGCACCTTCTTCGTTGTCCACGGCCGTGTGCAACGTTGTCCATGGGCGTGTGCAACGTTGTCCACGGGCGTGTGCAACGTTGTCCATGGGCGTGTGCAACGAACGGAAGCTATTTTCTTCACGAAGGAGCACTATTCCGTCATGGATTTACGCGTTAGCAAAATGGCTTATTTTATTGTTTTTCAACCCTCTAAAAAGGGAAATACGTCAATGGCACATACTAAGTTGTAATTTTGCCTGCAAAACGCCCTCCCCTGCCATTTCCGACATGTAATCTTTTGGCAAAATTTCCACGACAGTGTTTACTACTAATTGTTCACCATTATACAAACTATTACCATGAGTACCATTCATTTTGATCTGCGCCCTATTCCACACGCCGACGACGAGGAGCCCAAGGGCTATTTTCCTGTGGTAGCCGAGCAGCGCCGCACAAACGTTAAAAGCATGCTGAGCATGATTGAGCAAGGGACATCCCTCAGCACAGCCGACATAAAAGGCGGGTTGGAAGCCCTCAGTAAATATCTTTGCGGGCATTTGGCCATGGGCTACCGTGTAGACGTGCCTGGACTGGGGACTTTCAGTCCATCGCTGGTGAGCGACCTGCCCATCACCCAGAAGAACGACATTCAAACGGCGCGACATCTGCACATAGGTGGCATAACGTTCATACCCAAGAGGGAGGTAATGGCACAACTGGCGGGCGTGTACTTTCACCGCACCCCGCGGCCACGCTACAGCCATCCCTTACACTCAGATGACGAGGCCATGAAACGCATACGCAAGCATCTTGAGGCTACCGGCAAGCCCACATTGACGCGCAGCGCATTCCAGCAGCTTACTGGCTACTCACGCCGCCACACCATCAGCCACCTCAATCACCTGGTGCAGCAAGGTCTGCTCGTTGAGGGCGGAAACTCCCGCTGCAAGATGTATTGGCTGACCGAGCACACGAACCAATCGGCAAAGTGAGGCTACGGGCTATCCACAGCGTAAGGCAAAACTGTCCGGCAAGGATTGTAAAGAAGAATACCCGACGTGCTCATCTTTTGTTCAAAGCAGAAGATTTCATCCACAAAGCACGCTCAGAGGGAGCACTTCCTTACTTCCGTTTGCCGGACAGTCAATTTTCAAACAAATGAGATTCAAAAGTCATATGACAGCCGAAACACACCTATCAGTATCATCACGTTGTGTTTCGGCAGGTCGGTATCCCTTTCACCGTTTCGTATCTTTCAATCGGTCAGCTTCGCCCATCAAATCAAGCATTTCATCGCGTAATTGGGCAGCCAGAACGAAATCGAGGGCTGCAGCGGCCTCTTTCATACGGTTTCGCAGCCACTCAATGCGCTCTTCAATAGACAGCGGCTTTCTCTTACCATATTCAGGTGCATCTTCTGCAACCAAACGTGCGGCTCCATCGATAGTTTCATACTTCTTAGCAGATGTAGGCGTCGTGGACTGCCCTTCATTCTTACGCGCCAAGTTTCCCAAAGCACCATTGCCAATAGCCTTGACAATGGGCTGGGGCGTGAGATGATGTTCCCTGTTATACTCCATCTGCACTGCACGCCTGCGGTTTGTTTCGTCTATGGTTTGCTGCATGGACTCAGTTATCTGCTTGGCATACATAATCACCTTGCCATGCACATTGCGGGCAGCGCGCCCCGCAGTCTGCGTGAGCGAGCGATTGCTGCGAAGGAAGCCCTCTTTATCAGCATCAAGAATAGCGACCAAGGAGACTTCGGGCAGGTCGAGCCCCTCACGCAACAGGTTGACGCCCACCAACACATCGTACATACCACTGCGCAGATCGTCCATAATCTGCACACGTTCAAGCGTGTCCACATCACTGTGTATGTAAGCCGTACTGATGTCGTGTTGCATAAAAAAGTCGGTCAATTCTTCCGCCATACGTTTGGTCAGCGTTGTGACCAGCACGCGCTCCTTGTCGATGATGCGCTGGCGTACTTCTTCCATAAGGTCATCCACAGGATAGTCAGTATCGCGCACCTCTATCACAGGGTCAAGAAGCCCAGTAGGGCGGATCAGCTGTTCCACTACAACACCCTCGCTCTCTGCAAGTTCATACTCAGCAGGTGTAGCACTTATATAGATAACCTCCTTTGCCATTTCACGGAACTCATCGAACTTTAAAGGACGGTTATCCATGGCCGCAGGCAAACGGAAGCCATAGTCCACGAGCGACACCTTGCGCGAATGATCGCCACCATACATGGCTTTGAGTTGTGGGATGCTCACGTGGCTCTCGTCAATTACTATCAGAAAATCATCTGGGAAAAAGTCCAACAAACAATAAGGACGCGTACCTGGTGCACGACCATCGAAGTAGCGCGAGTAGTTCTCGATACCCGAGCAATGGCCGAGTTCACGTATCATCTCGATATCATACTCCACGCGCTCCTGCAACCGTTTCGCCTCCAAGTGCTTGCCGCACTCCTTGAAGTAGGCCACCTGAGCCACCAAGTCATCCTGTATGTGACGAATAGCCTGCTCCTGCACCTCCTTGGACGTAAGAAAGAGGTTGGCGGGATAGACCTTATATTCATCGAACGAAGCGATGCGGGCGCCTGTGTCAGCATCCACCTCCTCAATGCCGTCGATCTCATCACCCCAAAAGGAAATTCGCAACACGGCATCAGAATAAGCCAAGAAAACATCGACGGTATCGCCCTTTACACGAAAATTGCCGGCGCGCGGCGCCACATCATTCCGAGTGTAAAGGCTCGCCACCAGACGCTGCAGCAAAGCATTGACTGCAAGAGTCTTGCCCACCTTTAGTTCTATCACATTCTCATAGAACGCAGAGGGGTTACCCATACCATAAATGCAGGAGACCGAAGAAACGACGACCACATCCTTACGACCGGAAAGCAAAGCCGATGTAGCCGCGAGACGCAACTTGTCAATATCCTCGTTGATAGCGAGGTCCTTTTCAATATACGTGTCGCTGGCAGCTATGTAGGCTTCGGGCTGATAGTAATCGTAGTAGGAAACGTAATATTCCACTGCATTATCGGGGAAAAAGCCCTTAAACTCGCCATAAAGTTGCGCAGCAAGTGTTTTGTTATGGCTCAACACCAGCGTAGGTTTGCCAATTTGTGCAATCACATTGGCCACCGTAAACGTTTTTCCTGACCCCGTAACACCAAGAAGCACCTGCGCCGGCAAATGCTGACGCACCCCATCCACAAGCTGGCGTATAGCCTCGGGCTGATCGCCCGTGGGCTGGAACCTGGAATGCAACTTAAACTCATTCATACAGCAAAAGTACGGCTTTCGCATTGAAATAGCCTGACATGTATATAAAAAAGACCATTACGCCTCATTATTCGGATTAAATACCTAACTTTGCGTCGCCTTAAAAGGTATCTGCACCAACTGCTTACGGGTCATCTGGCTGCGTGCACAAAAATAAAGGCTGCAAGTTTGGCTTTCGCATTCCACATGTCCAGCCAGCATGAAGAAAAGCAGTACCTGACAAAGCGCTTACACAGCACAAGGCTAAACCATTGACCAATAAACGCTTTTATCTACTGAATTTTTCCAGGTAGCTACAGCCCCTGCGGCCTGTTCAGCACCTACAAACCTTGACCGATATGAAACATACGTTCGTTGCTATGCTGTGCCTGCTACTCCTGGTTGCTACGGGTTGTAGTGAGTATGTGTCCGTGACCAAGACACAGGACTACGACTATAAGTACGAAATGGCCAAGCAGTACTACGCACAAGGGCAATACAACCGTGCTTCCCTGCTGCTGAACGATGTGCTCACCATCCTCAAGGGTACGGATCAGGGCGAAGAATCGCTATTTCTGGCTGGGACTTGCGCCATGAAAGCCCGAAATTACCAGTCGGCCTCTACTATCTTCAAGAAATATTATCAGTCATACCCACGAGGCAGGTATGCAGAAATGGCCCGATTCAATGCAGGCGTATGCCTTTATCGCATCACGCCCGAGCCCAAACTGGATCAGACAGACACCTATGCAGCCGTCACGGAGTTTCAAAACTTTATTGAGACTTACCCCGCCAGCAAATACCGCCAGCAGGCACAAGACTACATCTTCAAACTGCAGGACAAACTGGTTGAAAAAGAATATCTCTCTGCCAAACTCTATTATGACTTGGGGCCGTACATCGGCAATGGGTCCAACGGCAATTATCAAGCCTGCATCGTGACAGCGGAAAACGCTATTAAGGATTACCCCTACACCTCGAAGCGTGAAGACTTTGCCATTCTCATTCTGCGAGCCAAATTTGCCCTAGCACAACATAGCATAGAAAGCAAAAAGGAAGAACGATATCACACCGCTATTGACGAATACTACGGCTTCGTAAGCGAGTATCCCGAGTCGAAACACATGAAAGAGGCTCAGGCTCTATTTAACAAAGCCAAAAAGTACGTGGTAAGTGAAGAGGAAGAGACATCGGACGTAAGTAACGCCAACTGAAACCTACCTTCCCAAGCATCTGAAAAAAAATAAAAATCAAGATTAAACATACAGACAATGGACTACAAGAAAAGCAAAGCTCCAACCAACACTGTAACGCACAACCTCATGGACTTCTGCGAAAGCACAGGGAACATCTACGAAAGCGTGGTAATCATGTCGAAGCGCGCCAACCAGATTTCCCAGCAGATGAAAGAGGATTTGTCGAAAAAGTTGAAAGAGTTTGCCTCAGCCAATGACAACTTAGAGGAGACCTTTGAAAACCGCGAACAAATCGAGATTTCACGCTACTACGAGAAGCTGCCGAAGCCGACACTGATGGCCGCCGATGAATTTTTGAATGGCCGCGTTTACTTCCGCAACCCCGCCAAGGAGAAGGAAAACCTCAACACGGACTTATGATACAGCGCATCCAAAGCATCTATCTGTTGTTGGCAGCCTGCCTGATGATGTGCACATGGGGATGCCCCCTGTTGCAGTTTGTACAAGGCGAAAAATGGGCTACCATGACTTCCATAGCATACGATGCAGCCGTGGCACAAGAGTTTGCAGGTCGCACCCCTTGGGGATTGGCCATACTTTCAGCACTCGTGTCTGTCATGGCCTGCTACGCTATCTTCCAATTCAAGAACCGTCGGCTCCAAATCAAATGGACGAACACATGCCTGCTCCTCACAGTGGCTTGGTATGCCACTGCAGCAGCTTATGTATGGTCGCGCATGCAGGCCACAGGATTTGAAACGATAGTCCCCAAAGCAGGTCTGGCACTTCCCGCTATAAGCCTTATATGCCTGTGGCTGGCTCGCCGTGGCATCAAGAAAGACGAAGCATTGGTTCGTGCCGCCGACCGCATTCGTTAATAGGCAAAGCATGCTCAAGGTAGCCACCACAGTTTTGTCATACTCCTTATTATATATATAGGTAGAAACATTCATTCACCATAAGCCGAACATCATGTCACTGAATAAAGTCATGCTCATCGGGAATGTAGGAAGCGACCCCGACATACGCTATATTGACAGCGGCGTATGCACCGCCCGCATACGGTTGGCCACATCTACACCGGGATACACCTTGCCTGGAGGCACACAAGTGCCTGAACGTACGGAGTGGCACAACATCTGCCTGTGGAGAAGACTGGCTGAAGTGGCGGAACGCTACGTACATAAAGGAGACAAACTCTACATAGAAGGCCAACTACGCACACGTTCCTATACCGACAAAGCGGGCAACACACGCTATGTGACCGAGATTTGGGCAGACAACATGGAGATGCTGACACCCAAGGCACAAAGCAAAGCACCCAACGCCCCCGAGCCACAGGAACAAAGCAAAGCGCAAGCCGATACGCACACAGAAGCACAAGGTGGCGAGGCCACTTTCCCCTTTTAATGCATTTTAGGAGAACGTATTGGTATCATGTTTTTCAAAGGCGCAGACATTCTTCAAGCCACACCAGCAAACGCGGTTGAAAGTCACCCTTTCTTCCGCGTTTACGTATGGGAACACGATTGGAATGCTGAAAACCTGAAAGCATTTTGCAGCGAGCATTTTCCCGAAGTCATCTTCAACGACTTAGCAGATACGTACAAAGCGGACAAACGTTTGGTTGAGAAGCTCTCGGTTCGTCTTTTGCTGCACCTCATGATGCCACATGTTCCTCGACACGAGTATCGAGCCACAGGACAGCCTTTCCTACCCCATAGTCCTTACAGTATCAGCATTTCACACACCCGCCATGTTTACGCTGTGAGCATAGGCACACAGCCTCATGGTATTGACGTGGAACAATGGAGCGGTAAGGCAGCGCGTGTTGGCTCCCAGTTCCTATCAGAAAGGGAAAATGAATGGTTAGCAGCCATGTGCACAGAATGGAACGTGGCCAATTCTACCCTATCCTCTACCAAGAAACCTCCTCTTCCCCTGATGACGAACGATGCCTGGTACACTGTGCTGTGGAGTGCCAAGGAAGCCGTATACAAATGTTTCAGCGAACTTGCCCCCCGCTTGAAGGACGACATCACGTTGCACCCCAAGCATCCAAGCCCGGCAACTGGGCTATTACCCCATATCTTCGCTCATGTCAAACAAGTCGAAGGTTATTTCCCCATTACCTACGAACTGCATCCACACTTTGTTCTGACGATATGTCACTCACTGCCCCAAGCTGGATTGGCAGAATGAGGAACATATGGCAATCCTCAACAACAAGAACCCTTTAAAGAAGCAATTTTTCCTATGATAACAGTATCCAACTTAGCCATTCAATTTGGCAAACGCATCCTCTACCAAGATGTGAACATGAAATTCACCAATGGCAACATTTACGGCATCATTGGTGCAAACGGAGCAGGCAAATCAACCCTGCTTAAAGCAATTTCCGGTGAACTTGAGCCTACGAAGGGGTCTGTAGAAATGGGTCCGGGCGAACGACTTTCTGTTTTGAGCCAGGATCACTTTAAATTTGACAACGAAACAGTTCTTGATACCGTGCTCATGGGACACACCACCATGTGGCAGGTGATGCAGGAACGCACAGCCCTTTACTCCAAGGAAGACTTTACCGACGAAGACGGCATCAAGGTGGCAGAACTGGAAGACAAGTTTGCCCAAATGGGAGGCTACACGGCTGAAAACGATGCTGCCACACTCTTGAGTGGACTGGGCATAAAGGAAGCACTGCACGGAAAACTCATGGGCGAACTCTCGGGTAAAGAGAAGGTGCGTGTCATGCTGGCACAAGCCCTGTTTGGCGAGCCCGACAACCTTCTGCTTGACGAACCGACCAACGACCTTGACCTTGAAACGGTGGAATGGCTTGAAGAGTACCTCGGCAACTTCGAGCACACGGTGCTTGTTGTCAGCCACGACCGTCACTTCCTTGACCAAGTGTGCACACACACCGTAGACATTGACTTTGGTAAGGTAACGCTCTTCTCGGGTAACTACTCTTTCTGGTATGAATCTTCGCAGCTGGCCTTACGCCAAGCACAGAACCAGAAGCAGAAGGCCGAGGAGAAGAAAAAAGAATTGGAAGAATTCATACGCCGTTTCTCTGCCAATGTGGCAAAGAGCAGACAAACTACCAGCCGAAAGAAGATGCTTGAGAAACTCAACGTGGAGGAAATCAAACCCTCTACGCGCAAATACCCTGGCATCATTTTCCAGATGGAGCGTGAACCCGGCAACCAGATTCTTGAAGTGAAAGACCTCAAAGCCGTTACAGAGGATGGTACGGTACTTTTCCAACACCTCAACTTCACGGTTGAGAAAGACGAGAAAATCGTGTTCCTCAGCCACGACCCTCGGGCTATGACTGCGCTGTTCGAGATTATTAACGGTAACGCCAAGCCCGCCGAAGGCACCTTTAAGTGGGGCGTTACCATCACCACGGCCTACCTTCCGCTCGACAACACCAGTTTCTTCAACACCGACTATAACATGTTGGACTGGCTCAGCCAATGGGGCGAGGGTAACGATGTCTACTTCAAGGCTTTCCTCGGACGTATGCTCTTTAAGGACGAGGATATCCTGAAGAAAGTCAACGTACTGTCGGGTGGCGAGAAGATGCGTTGCATGATAGCCCGCATGCAATTACGCAACGCCAACTGCCTGATACTCGACACACCTACGAACCATTTGGATATGGAAAGCATTCAGGCTTTTAACAACAACCTGAAACTCTTCAAGGGAAATATTCTCTTCGCAAGCCACGACCACGAGTTCATCAACACGATTGCCAATCGCATCATCGAACTCACACCGAATGGCACCATTGACAAACTCATGAATTACGAAGAGTACATTCACGACGACCGCATCAAGGAATTGCGCCAGACTCTTTATGCCAACACAAAGTAAGTCACCTGATGCGCCAACACGCATAGCTTACCCTTATCTACTGGCATAATATTTGCTAAATGCACTGGCAAACCATTACATCACAATCATGACTACGAATAATACGACCAACGAAAGCGAAAAGCCTACGCAAAACATAGAAACTGAGGAAAATGTGCAGAGCACTGCTACAGAAGAACAGGTAACTGATGAAGAAAAGACCTCAGATGCTGACAAACTGGCGGCGGCTGAAGAAGAAATTGCAACGCTCAAGGACAAATACCTGCGTCAAGTGGCAGAGTTTGACAACTACCGCAAACGCACCCTTAAGGAGAAAGTAGAACTGATACAGAATGGTGGTGAAAAAGTGCTCTCGGCACTGCTCCCCGTGTTGGATGACCTTGACCGGGCTCTTGACAACATCAACAAGTCGGATGACGTTGCCACGCTCAAAGAAGGCGTGGAGCTCATCATCGACAAGATGTATAAGACTTTGGCATCACAAGGTTTGAAAAAGATGGAAACCATCGGTCAGGAGTTTGATACGGACTTCCACGAAGCAGTGGCTCTTATTCCAGCCACGGAGGAAGTTCAAAAGAACCATGTGATGGACTGCGTACAGGCAGGCTATCTGTTGGGCGAAAAGGTCATCCGCCACGCCAAGGTGGTAGTAGGTCAGTAACACCTCATAAGAAAGGTTTTTTATGTCTGAAGAGAAAGACTATTATAAGATTTTAGGCGTCGAACGCTCTGCTACGGCCGACGAGATTAAGCGTGCTTACAAAAAGGTGGCTATCAAATACCACCCCGACCGTAACCCTGGTGACAAGGCAGCGGAGGAAAAGTTCAAACAGGCGGCCGAGGCATACGATGTGCTGAGAGACCCTGACAAACGTGCACGTTACGATCAGTTCGGTGCAGCAGGCGTCAATGGTGCCGGTGGTTTCGGCGGTTTCAGTGCCGACAGCATGGACATCAACGACATCTTCCGCCACTTCAGCGATATTTTCTCTGGTTCTGGCTTCGGCGGTTTTGGAGGTTTCGGCGGTGGAGGCGGTGCTTCTCATGCAGTCCGCAAGGGCGATGACATGCGAATGAAGGTCAAACTCACACTTGCTGAAATCGCGACTGGCGTAACCAAACGCTTCAAGCTTCGTAAACAGGTACACTGCCCCGAGTGTGGTGGAAGCGGCTGCGAAAAGGGACACGCCCCCGAAACATGCGAAACCTGCCATGGACGCGGATTCGTGTTGCGTACACAGCGCAGCATGTTTGGCATGATGCAGACACAAGCGCCCTGCCCCACCTGTCATGGCGAAGGAACCATCATCAAGCACGCTTGTAGCCATTGCCAAGGCAACGGCGTAGTTCAGGGCGAAGAAATCGTAGAAATCAAGATTCCTGCAGGCGTTGGCGAAGGCATGATGATTAACGTACCCGAAAAGGGTAATGCCGCTCCCCGTGGAGGCATCAACGGCGACATTCAGGTAATCATTGAAGAAGCACCGCACCCCGACTTGATACGCGATGAGAATGATTTGATTTACAATCTTCTGCTCACCGTTCCCCAAGCCACCTTGGGCGACACGGTTGAGGTGCCCACCATTGACGGCAAAGCACGCATCAAGATTGAACCAGGCACACAACCAGGCACTGCCCTGCGCTTGCGAGGCAAGGGTTTGCCAGCCGTACAAGGCTATGGCTACGGCAAAGGCGATATCGTGGTCAACATCAGTGTCTACATCCCCGAGCACCTTACCCGCGAGGAGAAGGACGCAATCAGTAGCCTCAAGGATAGCGAAAACCTGCAACCTACAAGCAGCATCAAGGATAAAATCTTCAAGGCGTTCCGCAATTATTTTAATCAGTAACTACGGACCGCTACGTAAACGTTTCATACAAGGGGCGGAGCCGCATGGTTTCGCCCCTTTACCATTCCACAACGCCCCGCTCTCTTTCTGCCACCTGATGCAGCATCGCCATTTGCATGGCTCCATCCTGCTTGACAACGCATATGCTATAACATCAAGCGGCGCACATTCTCTTTTTCGGTTATGACATACGACGAAACCATACAATATCTGTTTTACGCCACCCCACTCTTCCAGCATGTAGGCGGCGCCGCTTACAAGGAGGGGCTAAGCAACACCCACCTCCTCGATGCTCACTTTGGCCATCCACACGGCCGCTACGTCACCCTTCATGTGGCAGGCACTAACGGCAAGGGCAGTTGCTCCAGCACACTGGCAGCCATCTATCAAGCAGCTGGCTACAAAACGGGGCTCTACACCTCGCCACATCTTGTCGATTTCCGTGAACGTATCCGCGTCAATGGAGAAATGATTCCAGAGCAGTATGTTGTCGACTTTGTGGCACGTGAGCGCGCCTTTTTTGAACCACTGCATCCCTCTTTCTTCGAACTGACCACCGCCATGGCTTTCCAATACTTTGCCGATTGTCAAGTTGATGTGGCCATCATTGAAGTAGGTCTGGGCGGCCGCCTCGACTGCACCAACATCATCCGTCCGCTCCTCAGCATCATTACCAATGTAAGTTTCGACCACACGCAATTCTTAGGTCATACACTTACGGCTATTGCTGGTGAAAAGGCAGGTATTATGAAAAAAGGCATACCCGTTGTCATTGGGGAGGCCAATGCAGAAACGCGTCCCGTTTTCGAAACTCATGCCCGCGACTGTGGCTGCGACATTCACTTCGCCGAAGAAGAGGATGAACTACTGGCAGCGCACAGTGGCAGCAGCTACAATGTCTACCATACGCGGCATTATGGCGAAATCACGGGGCAACTCACAGGTGCTTGCCAGATCCGTAATGCCCGCACACTCCTCACAGCCTTCCGTCTGTTGGCCGCACAGGACAGCAGACTACAGCCTTCGCATCTGGCCGTTGGCTTCGCACAAGTCTGCGACCTTACAGGGCTCCGCGGCCGTTGGGAAACCCTGAGTACATCACCACTCGTAGTATGCGACACAGGACACAATCCTGCAGGCTGGGAATACATCGCCCGTCAGTTAGCTTCATTGGCTGCTGACAAACGCCAGGGGCACGCCGTATTGGGCTTCTGCCAAGACAAAGATGTGGACGCCATTCTTCGCCTCTTACCTTCTGGCATCATCTACCACTGGGCCCGCGCCTCCGTGCCACGAGCATTAAGTGGCGAGGAACTGTTACATCGCGGCCAAGCATGCCATCTTACGGGCAAAGCCTATCCTTCTGTTGCCGCGGCTTACGCTGGAGCTATGGCGGAGGCCGAAGCAGAAGACTTTATTTTTATTGGCGGCAGCAATTTCGTGGTCGCCGACCTTTTCACCGCCTATCCTTCTTTGTCGGCACAACGCCCCGTCACGCTTCGCTAACGTATCACTCCTCCTCGCCTATCATGTCATCCACCTCACCCCGTCCCCAAACAACAGAAGTGCGTCTGGCTTACCTCATTTCGGCCTATCGCGACCCTGAGCATTTGGCCCGACTTGTTGAAGCCCTCAATTACCATGCTGACTTCTATGTGCATGTAGATGCCAACGTGGACATCACTCCCTTTCGTGCCGCGCTCCCACCTTCTGTCCATTTCGTGCCACGCCACGCTGTCACTTGGGGCGGATGGAATCAGGTAAAATATCAGATGGAACTCATGCTGTCAGCATTGCAAAGCGGGCAAATCTACTCCCATCTGGTGTGTCTGAGCGGACAGGACTATCCGCTGTGGAGCAACAGCCGCATTCACCGCTTTTTTCAGGAGAATGCAACGCGTGAATGTATCTGCGGGTATAATCTCACACGGTGTAGCGAGCCTGTACCACGCCGCAAGGTCACACTCTACCACCTCTTCCACGACTGGCCACTGCACCATCCTTGGTTGCGCAACAAACTGATTGTGGCTTCGCGCAACTTGCTGCGCTACATCGGCGTGCGTCGTCATCCGCAAGTCAGCATCAGCGGCCAGCCCTGCGATGTCTATTTCGGGTCTGACTATTGGGCGCTGACACCCCCATGTGCCCGGTATGTCTGCAACCAGTTGCTCCACGAGCCGCAGATAGCCCGCTTCTTCCGCACCACATTTGTACCCAGCGAATTGTGTTTGCAAACGCTTGTCTTTCATTCGCCCTACGCCAAGCAGGCTTTGCTCCACGAAGGTTCGTACCCTGGGCTCACAGCCCTCACCCCCCTCCATTTCATCGATTACGGCGCATGCATCAAGGAACTCACCCTCGACGACCTGCCGCGCCTGCAAGCAACCGACAAGATGTTTTGCCGCAAGGTGCTTTCAGGCAAATCCGACGCTTTGGTCAGCCACATCGATGCCCTGCGCCGCGCCGACGACATAACCTCGTCAATGCCATAAAAAAGGAGACTTTACGCCTTCTGCTGGCATTGTTTTTGATGCCACACAGACGTAAACTTAAACTACTGAGACAATGGCATTCATTGATTACTACAAAATCATGGGGGTGGACCGCAACACGCCACAGTCTGAGATGGCGGCGGCCTACAAACGGCGCTGCAAGCAATTTCACCCCGACCTGCATCCTGACGATCCTAAGGCCAAGGCCAAATTTCAGGCTTTGCAGGAGGCCAACGCCGTACTGTCGGACCCCGAAAAGAGGAAAAAGTACGATCAATACGGCGAGAACTGGGAGCAGGCAGCCGCCTTCGAACAAGCACACGGCGGCTATTACAACGGCAGCGGAGCACAGTTCCAAGACGACATGTTTGCTGGCTTCAACTTCGGCCAATATGGCAGTCAGGCTGGCGGTTTCTCCTCCTTCTTCGAGAATTTGTTCGGCGCACAAGCAGCAGCACATCAGGCTGGCCACGCGTCACGACACGATGCCAACGATGCCGAGGTTGTCGTGCACATCGACCTCTACACAGCACTGCTCGGAGGCGAACTGCTGCTGCAAACGCGCAACAGCAAACTGAAACTCAAGGTCAAGCCCGAAACGCAGAACGGCGACAAGGTGCGCTTGCGCGGCAAGGGCTATCAAATGCCCGATGGCACTTATGGCAACCTCATCGTCACTTTCCAAGTCGATTTGCCACGCAACCTCACGCCTCGCCAGAAGGAACTCCTGCAGGCCATGCGCGATGCGCAATGACTCCTCCCCAGCATTTCGCCCATTGCCCTAACGCTGGCAGCACGCCACTGCTGCCTCGAAGCATCTCCCCACCTTCCGTTACTTGCTGCATGCCGCATAGGCACAGCACCTGTAAACGAACGGTGTGCAGATGCTTCTTTTTTATGTGATCGACATACATATCGGCACGAATCGCCGCAAATTTCGCACACTTCAGTTGGCAAAACACGATTTTACAATCAAAAGAATATTAACAAGGGGCAAAAAAACACACACGATGCTTGCCACTTATGCGTGCTAACCGTACTTTTGCACTGTTTTTCATGGTATTAGATTTAAGGTTAGTAAAGATTGGTTGTCGAGAGACAATCAATTTTTTTTTGTATCTACCCCCAAGTACGCTATCTGCTTCATGCCGTCACGCGTACTACAGAGGCCATTCCCTTTTCCGAAGATCAAGTAGCCAACACAAGCAACACATGAGCCTCAAAAGGCTATTCAGTCTGTCATATTTGCAAAAAATGCGCAGACGAGTGAAAGTCTTCTTCTTTCTATTTGTACTTTTGCACAAAATGCTAACCTCTATATCACAATATAACGAACATCATGTCACAACTATTCCTTAAGTTCCGCCTCACGGTGATGAACTTCCTTGAATTTGCTGTATGGGGAGCCTATCTCACCTCATTAGGCAACTACCTCGGCTCCCACGGCTTGGGCCAGCACATCGGTTGGTTCTATGTAGTGCAGGGCCTTGTTTCGCTGTTCATGCCCGGCCTTATCGGCATGCTGGCCGACCGCTGGGTGCAGGCGCAACGTCTTCTCGGCATCTGCCACCTACTGGCTGGCGGCTTCATGACATGGGCTGCCGCCTACGCGCTACAGGCAGGCGATGCTGTACAAATGACACCTCTGTTCACACTCTACACGCTGAGCGTAGCCTTCTACATGCCTACGTTAGCATTGAGCAACTCGGTGGCCTTCACGGGACTGACGCGCAATGGGCTCGACACCATCAAGGACTTCCCCCCCATCCGTATTTTCGGCACCATCGGCTTTATATGCACCATGTTGGCCGTCAACTTCCTGGGCTTTCAGTCCACCCCTCACCAGATGCTCCTATCGGGCTGCATCAGCCTTTTGCTTTGCCTTTACGCCTTCACGCTGCCCACGTGTCCCACCAACCAGAGCACGCAAAAGAAATCGCTCTCTGAGAGTCTCGGCCTCAATGCCTTCAGTCTGTTCAAGGAACGCCGCATGGCCATCTTCTTTATCTTCTCCATGCTGTTAGGCATTTGCTTGCAGATTACCAACGGTTACGCCAATCCCTTCATCTCCAGTTTCGCCGACATTCCGATCTATGCCGACACCTTCGGAGCTAAGAATGCCAATGCCCTGATTTCACTCTCACAGGCCAGCGAAACGTGCTGCATCCTGCTCATCCCGTTCTTCATGAAGCGCTTCGGCATCAAACGGGTCATGATGATAGCCATGCTGGCTTGGGTGTTCCGTTTCGGCCTGTTCGGCTTAGGCGACCCTGGTAGCGGCGTGTGGATGTTTATCCTATCCATGATTGTCTATGGCGTGGCCTTCGATTTCTTCAATGTGTCAGGAGCACTGTTTGTTGACCAGAATACAAATGCCGAAATGCGCAGCAGTGCACAGGGGCTCTTCATGATCATGACCAACGGGTTGGGCGCCTCCATCGGCACATGGACGGCCCAGCAGATAGTAAACCATTACGTGTACGAAGCCGCAGCAGGGAGCGACGTGATAGAGGGATGGCGCACTTGCTGGTTCATCTTCGCAGCCTACGCCCTGTGCGTACTCGTGCTGTTCACATTCGTGTTCAAGGAACGAAAGGGCATGAAGCCCCTCAAAGAAAAAGCATAACACCACGCACCCCACCCCACCCCCCCCCCCCCCCTCCATTCCCCATCTGCAAGCAGGCACGCTGCCACTCATGCAGGTGGGGAATGTGTAGTACACGCCCCTTGCACACCTCCCCTCCTCGTCAGTGACACCAAGCCACACCCCAGCAAGCCTGCACACCTACCGCCCACATCAAGCCCTCGCCCACAGCGAAGAGACACGGAAACGCAGAAAATTGGGTAAGCATGTGCTATTTTTAGCCATTTGGACTTTGTTGTTTCTGCAAAAAGGCGTAAATTTGCACTCGCAAAACGGAAACAGGCACGCACTCTTAGCTCAGTTGGTAGAGCAACTGACTCTTAATCAGTGGGTCCAGGGTTCGAACCCCTGAGAGTGTACAACGGCCGAAAGCCCTTCCGATTTGCTACTTTGCACTCTTAGCTCAGTTGGTAGAGCAACTGACTCTTAATCAGTGGGTCCAGGGT
>OBLI01000826.1_pt1 | contig 32229 bp, 32 predicted proteins | sample 1519701 | NCBI WGS metagenome assembly OBLI01 (sample SAMEA3663005, study PRJEB22513) | pig gut metagenome | biome: pig gut; feature: pig-associated habitat; material: faeces | place: France | collected 2012 | reverse complement strand
ATTAGTTATTTAAAAAATAAATTATATGTTTAGAATAATGATAATTTTTATAAAACAAGATTTTTATAAAAAAATAAGAAGCATCCTTGCTTCTTATTTAGTATCAAATAAATATTTTTTATTTTTAACATAATATTGAATACCACTAATTACAGATAAAACTGTAGCAATCATTATTATTCCTTTAGCCGGATAAATATTTGCTAGTGAGAATGGTAAATCATAGAAAAATAATAATGTTATACCAACTAACATACATGCAGTTTTAATTTTACCAGCCATAGAAGCTCCAACAGCACCTGATTTTTGACCAGCTACCATTTTAATAGAATCAACTACTATATCTCTTGATACAATAACAACTGGTATAATAGGACTAATATACCCCTCAGTAGCAAATAAAATAAGTACACCATTAACTAAAATCTTATCAGCAATAGCGTCCATTACTTTTCCTATATCAGTTACTAAATTATATTTTCTTGCTAAATATCCATCAAGAAAATCAGTTAGAGATGCAATCAAGAATATAATTCCGCAAATTAAATACTTACTATCAATTACTAATTTGCCAGCAAGTTGAAACTCTGGAAAATTAATTCCTACTTTATCAACTGGAAAAATCATAATAATTAATAATAATACAGATAGTGCTATTCTACATATAGTAATTTTATTTGGAACATTCATATTCAAACTCTCCTTTCGATATTATAATAATCTATATCAATATTTTCTAATTGTTTCTCTGTAATATATTTTACTATAAATAATACCAAAAATACTAAAATTATAACAGCTAGGATATATAACACTATATATTTCATGTTACTATTCTTTCTTTGAATAGTATATGGTGAAGCAATTTTATTTTCTTCTTTTTGTTTTTCTAATATATTTATTTCTCTTGTTTGCTCTAATATATCACTAACTGGAATTCTAGAAGTATAGCCAAATATAAAGTCATTAAATTTATCAACTATTTCATCTTCATCTAGATTAAGATATTTAGCATATTTCTTAATTGTTTCTTTTAAGAAAAAAACATCCTTAAACGCATTAGCATTTCCATCCTCTAAATTATCAAGTTGACTCTCAGTTATTCCAAGGTCTTTCATAACTTCTTCTTTAGAAATACCAATAGTTTCTCTAGCTTCTTTGAAACTTTCTCCTATTTCTTTCATAATTCTCCTATAAATAAAAAATAATAATTTTTAATAAGCCATGTTCTGTACCTATAAATAGGTGGCAAACATTTATCTAAAGATTTCTCTTTCTCTTACTCCTTTGTTATTCATTCGTAAGAGTTCCCCTACCAATTTTGGGTTTCTCACTCGTGGGGTTTACCTCGTTCCACAATAGTTATTCCTAACTATCTCGTCTCTATGGCACTTTATGACTAATATAGTCAGTTCTTGACTACCTCGTCGCCGTTAATACTTTCGTATTACCTAAGGTTATTTTTTCCCTTAGCACGAACACTTTCATTCATTTCAGAATGAGTGAGCATGGACTTTCCTCTACATTAAATGCAGCGTTTGCCTAAAAAATTATTCTTCTCCATATACAACTTTTTCAAGATCACTAATTCGTTTTAATAAATCAACATTAGTTACGCCTTTATTAGAGTTAGCTATTTCAAGTGCAGATTTTAAGTTTCTAAGTTCAGCCTTTAGTTTAGCATTATCAGATTCTAAAGATTTAATTTCAGTAACCAATCTTTTAGTTGTTGTTTCAAAATCAACATAATCTTTTATGATTAAATCAAGGAATTGATCAACTTCTTGAGGTCTATATCCTCTAGCATCTATTTTAAAATCTTTATCAAGTATTTCTTTAGCTGTTAGAAATCTCTTATCATCATACATACTTTTTAGCCTCTCTTCCACAATAATTTTACCTCAAAAAATATATATTTGCAAGATAAAAGAGCAAACTCTAAAGTTTACTCTCAAAATCCAAAATACAACCATTAATTAGTAAATCAAGCTCTTTAAAACGCTCATTTAAATTTTTCATAAATATATAGTACTATTTTTAAATAATCATTTCATCAAATTCGACAAAATTAGTTTTTCTTTTCAATTAGATTATCAAAATATTCAAATTGATCTGAAAAATTATTTTTATTTATATTACTAATTCTAATCAAATAATTTACATTACTTTCATTATTACTAATTATTTTATTAAGTAATGTATAATCATAAGATATCTTTGTTATATATTTACTACTATATGTAAGATTTATTAAGAAAGTATCATATTCTTCTATTTCATAAGAAGTTTTATATCTATAATTATATTCTTTTAGATAATCAGAATATTTAATTTTACAAGTATTATTATCAATAAAATCACAGTAACTAATTAACGACTTAATAAAGTCTAAATCATATATACTAGAAGGAACTAAATTTTTAACATTATTAACTATCATAAAGTTATTATTATCTCCTGGTACAAAATATTTATCTTTATAAATAATATATCCACCTTTATCTATAGAATCACTAATATATGAAGTAAGATTTCCATCTGTATCTATTTTCAATACAATATTTTCATCATTTATATTTTGAGTTATATTAAGACTATAATTATCATTTATATTTTCAAATTTTTTAATAATATCATCTTTTGTAATAGTTACAATATTTTCATTTTTTGGTTTTGTATTAGCACTATTGTTACCTTTTTCATTAGTATTAATGAATAAAAATGACATACCAACTACCAATATAATCAAATAAATTAATGTTTTTTGTTTTAATTCTCTAGATTCTTCTTCCTTCGATTTTTCTTCTTTATTAAAAATTTCTTTTAACATAATATTTCTCCAACTAAATTTTCTTTATTTTTACCATTCAAATAATCTTTAGCTGTCATTTCTTTTTTTCCACTAGGTTTTAACTTAGTAATTATTATTGATTTGTCTTTACACATAACAGTTATTCCTTCTTTAGTAGCATCTATTATTTCCCCGGGCTTTCCTTTTTCTTTATCACTTATTTTTGATTCGCATATTTTTATTATTTCTCCATTAAATGTAGTGTATGCCACAGGAAAAGGGTACATACCTCTTATTTGATTAAAAACCTCAAGAGCTGTTTTATTAAAATCTATTTTTTCCTCTTCTCGTTTTATATTATAAGCAAATGTTACTTCATCAGAATTTTGTTTTATTCTATTTATATTACCACTAAATATATTAGGAAGTGTTTCTAAAAGTAAATCACGGCCCATGATACTTAATTCATCATGTATAATTCCAACATTATCAGTATCCTTTATTTCTATACTTCTTTGAGTAATAATATCACCATCATCCATTCCAGGAGCCATATACATAATAGTTACTCCTGTTTCTTTATATCCATCAATTATACATCTATGTAGTGGACTTCCCCCTCTTAATTTAGGAAGTAAAGAAGCATGAACATTAATAGCTTTATACTTTGGAGTATCAAGTAATATACTTGGTATAATTTGTCCATAAGCACAAGTTATAATTACATCTGGATTTTTTTCTAATATATATTCATAATCATTTCTTATTTTAATTGGTTGATATACTTCTATATTATGTTTTAAAGCACATTCTTTAACTGGAGATGCTTTTAATTCATGATGTCTTCCAACTTCTTTATCTGGTTGAGTTACTACTAAAACAACATTTGTATTTTCTATTAACATTTGAAGTACTGGTACACTAAATTCAGGTGTTCCCATAAACACAACTTTTTTATCTTTCATATTATCACCTACACAAATTATATTAAATATTTATATTTATATCAATAGATACATTTTTTATATTTATATTGTTTACTTCCCTTATTACCGGTAATAAATTATCTATTTTTTTATATTTTATCATTATGTTAAATCTATATTTATTATTAAGTCTAACTATATTTGATATAGATGGACCAAGTACTATAAATTCTTTTTCATCAAGTCTACTATCTAAATATTTTTTAATTTTAGATGCCCCTTCTCCCGCTTCATTAAATGTAGTACTTGTTATTAAAATATTACAAATGTAATAATATGGTGGATACATTAATTTTTTACGAATATTCATTTCATAATTAAAGAATGAATCAAAATCATTTTTAACTACGCTTCTATACACATAGTTAGTTGGATTATATGTCTGTATTATAACTTTACCAGGAAGATTAAATCTACCAACTCTACCTGCTGTTTGACTTAATAATTCATAAGTTTTTTCTGCACTTCTAAAATCTGGAATAGAAAGACTTGCATCACTATTTATAGTCCCAACTAAACTAACATTTTCAAAATTTAAACCCTTTGATATCATTTGAGTACCAACAAGTATACTATATTTTCCACTTGAAAATTCATTTATTAGTTTTTGATGAGAATTTTTAGTACTAGTAGTATCTGCATCCATTCTAAGTACTTCTACACCATACTTTTTAGCAATCATCCCTTCTAGTTTTTCAGTGCCAAGTCCTAAATCTTTAATTGCCTCTTCATGACAACTAGGACATATATCACTTTTTTGACATCTATATCCACAATAATGACAACTATAACTATTACTACTCTTATGATAAATTAAGGATATATCACAATTAGGACATTTATACACAAATCCACAATTAGTACAGCTTAAAAACGTTGAGTAGCCACGTCTATTCAATAAAAGTATGACTTGTTCTTTTCTATTTAATGCTTTTTTTATTTCCATATCAAGTTTATCACTAATTATATAGTTGTGTTTAGCTGCTTCCTTTTCCATATCTACTATTTCAAAAGATGGAAGTCTACCACTTATTCTAGATGGAAGATTTATTAAATGAAATACTCCTTTTTTACCTCTAGCATATTGTTCTAAAGATGGTGTTGCACTTCCCATTATTACCTTAGCATTATTATATTCACTTCTTTTAAATGCTATATCTATAGCGTTATATTTAGGTGTATTTTCTTGTTTATATGTTTGACTTTGACATTCATCTATTATGATTAATCCTATATTTTTTAAAGGAGCAAATACTGCACTTCTAGCCCCCACTACTAAAGATACTTCACCATTCATAATTCTTCTATATTCATCATATTTTTCACCTTCACTTAAAGAACTATGAAACACAGCTACATTATCACCAAATACCCCTTTAAAACGAGCGACTATTTGAGGAGTTAAAGATATTTCAGGCACTAACACAATGCCTGTCTTATTTAATTTTAAAACACGCTTTAAAAGTTCTATATATACTTCAGTCTTACCACTACCAGTAACACCATATAATAAAAATTTATCATCATTAGAATTTAATATTTCATTTACAGCTTTTAATTGACCATCAGTTAAACTTATATCTTTCTTTAAAAAGTCAGTTGCTACTTCACGATTAACTTCATATTTATTTTCTACTACTATTCCTTTTTCAATTAATTTTTTTAAAGAACTACCAAATTCTTTTTTTTCTTTTTCACCTTCTTTTAAACTATTAATAATACTAATTTCTCCAGTATTTCTTTTGTGTTCAAGAATATAACCATCTATATCTATTTCTTTATTTAATGACACTTTAGTAATGTATTTTCTATTTATATTAGTTTTTAATGATGCTTTTAAAGCCTTAGGTAACATTACTTGATAACAAGATATTAAATTACATAACAAAAAATCACTCATATATTTACCTAATTTGAGCAATTCTTCATTTAAATAAAAATCACTTTCTTGTATTTTAATAATACTTCTATATTCTAAAGCACTATCTATATTATTATGTATTTTAAGAACAAAACCTTCCACTTCTACTTTTCCAAAAGGAACTATTACCTTGTGACCTACTCTTATAATGTCTTTTAAATCTTCTGGTATTTTATAATCAAATACTTTATTTAATGATTTTACTGAATATTCTATTATTACACTAGCAAGCATTAAATTCCTCTTAAAAATGGATTATATTTAATTTCATGTTCTACAGTTGTCTCTTCATCATGACCAGGATATATTCTAACATTAACAGACATATATTTAAACACCTTAAGACTATTTATCATTGCTTGCTCATTATCTTCTTCAAAATTACCAATTGTTTCTTTAAAAACAAAATCTCCAGTAAACAATATATCGTTTTTATCAAAATAAAATGATACACTATCCATAGTATGTCCATAAGTTTCTATTACTTTAAACTCAAAAGTATCTATTTTAACGTCTCCTTTAGTTTTATAATCAACTATTTTAGCAGTAGGATATATTTCTTTAAATGTTTCTAAACACCCTACATGATCAAAATGATAATGAGTTATCAATATTCCTTTAACATGTAATCCTCTACTATTTATTTCAGTCAATATTTTCTTTTGATCATCTCCTGGATCTACTACTAAACAATCTATTCCATTATGAATAATATAGCAATTTTCTTTTAAAAATCCAGTTACTACTCTTATTACCTCTAACATTCATTCACCTCATTCTTAAACATATTAATAAGTTCATCTAAATGATTTAATACTCTATATCCATGAGATTCAAGTTCTTTAGAAAATCTAACTGATATACCACCATTCTCTTCCCATTCTTTTAAATTACCTGAATAATCATCTACAAGTATAGCTCCCTCACTATGTACTACTTTAGTTTTAGATATTTCTTTAGGAACCATAATAATAGTTATATCTTTAAAATGACGTCTTAAGTATTCAACTTTTACACAACCCTCAGTTAAAGAATTCACATGTGTTAAAAATGATATTTCAAACATTTTACTATCTATTAATTTTTTAATACAATTAATTGAATCATTAAGAATATTATCATCATTTATAATTTTAGAAAAATCATAACTAGCAAAAAATACTCTTATTTCACTTTCATTAGTTACATCAGCACCACTCTTTTGTAAAGCATCATATAATGGTGGAATAGTATCCATCACAACACCATCAAAATCAATATATAATCTCTTCATAATATTACCTCTTATTAACAATATAATATTTCGATTAAAAAATGTCAATAAATTAATAACGAATTTTTGTTTGTATTAAATTATTAAAAAAGATTTATTCATTAACTAATAAATCTTTAACTTCATTATTTTTATTTAAACCAATAAGTTTTAAATCACAACTTTCATTATACAAAGATATTTTAGAATATTCTTCCTCTAATGGAATCATTAAAAATGGTTCTCCACTAAAAAGTCCGTCTTCTTCTTCAGTTTTATATACTTTTCCATCTTCAGTAACAGCTACATATATAAGATCGCACTTATCATTAGTAGAATCAATACTTATTACTTTAGATTCAATATTATCATATTTTTTAATCACTTTACCAGTCAAATCTTCAAAAACTAAAATACCATCATCATCTATTTTCAAAGTACCTGCTTCATTTTCATTAGTATCATAATTAAACATATTATTTACTTTAATACTTCTTTTAATACTAAATTTATAAGTAGTATTATCTACATCAATACATTCATAACCTTCAATGCATTTATTAATAACTGGTGTTTCTGGCTTAACAACTTCATCATTATTATTAGTTTTATCAACAACATTTTTATATTGTTCATTGTAATAGTATACACTACCAATAACTAATACAAATAAGAATAAAATAATTAAAACTTTTTTAGTTTTCATATAACCACCTACCTATAGAAATTATATCATATTTAATCTTTAATATATACTCCATCCATTGAAAAACTTTTAGTATCTGTTATTTTAACACTAACAATATTACCAATTAATTCTTTAGGTCCATCTATATTAACAAGTTTCATATTCTCAGTATATCCACATACTTTAGTTTTATCTTTATCACTAAGTCCTGTAACTAAACATTTGACAATTGTACCATTCATTTTTGCATTTGCTTCATTACTATATTTATTTACTAACTCATTTAATCTATGTAGTCTATCCATTTTAACATCCTCATCTACTACATTTTTCATAAGAGCAGCAGGTGTATTTTCACGAGGACTAAATGCAAATGTAAATGCCCCGTCAAATTTACATTCATTAACTATTTTTAATGTATCTTGAAAATCTTCTTCTGTTTCACCAGGAAAACCTACTATTATATCAGTTGTAACACTAGAATTTTTAACTTTAGAACGAATACTATTATATAATTTTAAGTATTCACTACTAGTATATTTCCTATTCATAAGTTTTAGTATTTTATCACTGCCTGATTGAAGAGGTAAATGTATATATGGCATTATATTATCACGACTAGCTATTATATCAACCATTTCATCAGTAAAATCCCATGGATGACTAGTAACAAATCTAATTCTTTCTATTCCAGTATCACTAACATCACTAAGAAGATTAGCAAGATTATAATCACTATATAAATCTTTACCATAAGCATTAACATTTTGTCCTAAAAGAGTTACTTCTTTATAACCATTTTTTACTAACTCTTTTACTTCCTCTACTATGGCTTCATGTTTTCTACTTCTTTGAGTTCCACGAGTATAAGGAACTATACAATATGTACAAAATTTGTCACAACCATATATTATGTCAACCCAAGCACTATATTTACTTTCTCTTAACACAGGTATATTTTCAACAACATCTCCCTCATAACTAAGTACTTCTATTTGTTGTTTTTTAGTATCAATTTTATTCTTAACAAGAGAAATTAAATTATCTAAGTTATGTGTTCCACAAACAAAATCAACATATTTATATTTAGTTAATATATCTTTTACTACTACTTCCTCTTGAGCCATACATCCACATATTCCAATCAATAAATCAGGTTTACTTTCTTTTAAATGTTTTAAAACACCTAAAAATCCAAATACTTTATCATGAGCATTTTCTCTTATCGCACAAGTATTTAGTATAACAACATCAGCATTTTCAATAGAATCTACTAGTTTGAAACCAACACTTTTCATCATACCTCTTATCTTTTCAGAATCATGTTCATTCATTTGACAACCATAAGTTCTAACAAAGAAAGATTTACCACTACCAAATTTATCATAATTTTTATCATAATCTACATACTTAATTTCATTTTGATTTCTCTTTTTAGCATCTAACATATTAGGTGTTTTCATATATATCAACTCCAGCGTATATTATACCAAACATTACAAAAAAAAGAAACAATATCATTTATATTGTTTCAAAACATCTGAAATTAATTTATCAGTTTCATTTCTATCAAGTTCGCCCACATTTTCACTAACAACTTCTCCATCATACGTAATAAATGTATATGGAACATATCCTTTATATCCAGGAATACTTATACTATTTATATAAGAAATATACTCTTCATTTTCTAATTTATCGACTTCAATAAAATATAGTTTTATTTTATAATTAGAAGCAACACTTTCAATAATAGGATTATAATTATGGCAATGAGGACAAGTACTACTAGCTATAACATTAATAATAACATTTTTACTCTTTACATCATTTAACCACTTAGAAGAATCAAATTCTTCACTCTTAATTATTGAAAAATCTATATTATTATCAGATTCAATATTATTTTCTTCTTTTTCAATATTATATAATTCTAATTTTTTACCATTCTTACAATAACAATAATTATCTTTTATTTGATATTTAGCTCTATCACAATAGTAATAACATTCTTTTTCATATCCTTCTAATTTTGAACCTTTATTATAATTACTAACAATAATTAAAGCAATTAAACAAAGTAGCGTAAGGAATATTAATAAGTTATAAAAAGTTTTCTTCATTCTATAATCTTTGTCTTTATTAACAATGTAATAGATAATACCAAATAAAGGAAAAAATAGCATTAAAATCATCATAGTTAGATAGATAATATTATCTTCTTTTTTTATTATTTCATTTCCACAATAAGGACAAAATTTAGAATGTTCATCAATATCATTATTACATTTATTACATTTCATACAACTCACCTATCATAAAAATTATAACACAATAAAAAAGATTTAAAAACTAATTTAAATCTTTAAGTTCAAATATTACATCACGAAGTTCAGTAGCTCTTTCAAAATCAAGCCTACTAGCTGCTTCTTTCATTTCTATTTCAAGTTTATGAATCATATCATTTAATTCTCTCTTAGAATATTTTTTCTTTTCTATTTTTTCTTCTTCAACTTCATTAGTTATAGCTTCTTTAATATCTTTAACTACTGTTTTAGGAATTATGTTATGTTCTTTATTATATTTTTCTTGTATAGCACGTCTTCTATTAGTTTCACTAATTGCTATTTTCATAGCATCACTCACAGTATCAGCATACATTATTACTTTACCATTCTGATTTCTTGCAGCTCTACCAATAGTTTGTATTAAACTTCTATCACTTCTTAAAAATCCCTGTTTATCAGCATCCATAATACATATTAATGATACTTCTGGTATATCAATACCTTCACGAAGAAGATTTATTCCAACTACAACATCTATCTTACCAAGCCTTAAATTACGAATAATATTAAGTCTTTCAAGAGTTTTAATTTCATTATGTAAGTATGTTACCTTATATCCAAGTTCTTTTAAGTACGTTGTTAATTCTTCACTCATACGTATAGTAAGAGTAGTAATAAGTACTCTTTCATTTTTAGAAATTCTATCATTTATTTCTTCTATTATATTATCTATTTGATTCTTAGTAGGTCTAACATCTATTAATGGATCTAATAATCCAGTTGGTCTAATTATTTGTTCAACTGGTTTATCAACAAGTGATAATTCATAATCTCCTGGTGTAGCTGAAACATATATTACCTGATTAAGCTTACTTTTAAATTCATCAAATTTTAATGGTCTATTATCCATCGCACTAGGAAGTCTAAAACCATAATCAACAAGAGTTTGCTTACGCATATGATCCCCATTATACATACCTCTTACTTGAGGAAGTGTAACATGGCTTTCATCAATAACAAGTAAAAAATCATCTGGAAAGAAATCTATTAACGTAGTTGGAGTTTCACCTTCATCCCTTAAAGACATATGTCTACTATAGTTTTCTATACCATGACAAAATCCGGTTTCTTTAAGCATCTCTATATCATACATAGTTCTTTCTTTAAGTCTCTGTTCTTCAAGAAGTTTACCTTCATTATGTAACTCTTTAAGTCTACCATCTAATTCTTTTTCTATTCTCTTAGTTGCTTCTTGTATTTTTTCATCACTAGTTACAAATAAAGACGCTGGAAATATACTAATTGTTTTAACACTACTATTAACTCTACCAGTAAGTGGGTCAAATAAACTTATTTTATCGATTTCATCACCAAATAATTCTACTCTAATACCACTCTTTTTTTCACCAATTGGAATAAGTTCTATTGTATCACCCTTTACCCTAAAAGTACCACGTTTTAAATCAAATACACTTCTTTCATACTGCATACCTACTAACTTTTCAAGAATAACATCTCTATCAATAATATCCCCTATTGAAAGATTAAGCATCTTATTTATATATTCTTCTTTTTCACCAATACTATATATACAAGAAACACTAGACACTATTATTGTATCTCTTCTATCTATAATAGCGGCAGTAGCCGCATGTCTCAATTCATCTATCTCATCATTTATACTAGAGTCTTTCTCAATATATAAATCTTTACTAGGAACATATGCTTCTGGTTGATAATAGTCATAATAACTTACAAAATATTCTACTTTATTGTTAGGAAATAGTTCTTTAAATTCAGCATATAATTGTCCAGCTAATGTTTTATTATGAGCCAGTATTAATGTAGGTTTATTAGTTTCAGCAATAATATTTGCTATAGTAAATGTTTTACCAGTACCAGTGGCTCCTAAAAGCACTTGATTCTTTTTTCCTTCATTTATACCATCAACTAATTCTTTTATAGCTTCTGGCTGATCTCCACTAGGTTTATATTTAGATACAAGTTCAAACATACTTCCTCCTCAAAATACTTCTATATTCTAACACCTACATATTATCAAAACAAGCGAACATTTTAATTATTATAAATATTTTTTAAATCATTTATAAATCTATCAAATGGAAATTTATCACCAGGACAAGATGGTTTTACTATAGGATCGACATCTCTATGGCCTACTATATGATCTCTATCTATAATAAAATATTTATTATATTTTTCTTTGACATAATCAATTATTTCACACATTACTTTTAATGATGCTTGATATTGTTCTTCAGTTAACGAACCATCAAATGATTCATGTTCTATCGTAAAAGTATAAAAATTAGCATTATAACTTCTACTACTAACTAAAGGATTAGAAGAAAATTTATAATATGTATCTCTTTCTTCATCATCTATAGTCCCATTAGTCCAAGCACCATCTTTTAAATCAAGTGAGTGTGTTACTTCACCATTTCTAGAAACTACATAGTGAGTAGTAACTCTAGATTCAGGATTATATACAGTATTTACTATTCTTCCATAATCAGGACTAATATGACATACTATCATATCAGGTACATATCCATTTCTGTCTTCATACTTATGAAAACCATACTTTGGATGTTCTGATATTTCCTCTTTAGCTTCAGTTCTTTCCTTTATAAACATTTCTAAATAATTATCCTTATTTATTCCACTATATATAGAACTTAATCTTTCTATAATATCTTGATTATAAAGTTTCATAACAACAAAATAATAATATAATATTAATCCTAAATATCTATGGTCACTACTATTAATAACAAAATTAATTGCTTTAACATAATATATATCTTCTAAATCTTTAGTATCATATAAACAATAATATATATATTTTGAGTCATCATAAGAAAGAATTTTATCTAATAATAAACTTCTATCAATATTTTTAACACTTCTAAAAAAATAATGTATATATTTTTTATCATTACTATTAATTACTTTTTCAATAAAAGCATCAATATTTTTTATTTTATGAAAATAAGCATATAAAAATATATATCTAACATTATTAGAATTTAATATTTCATTTTCGAATTCTATATTTTCTTCATTAATTATTCTATCTATCATATTTATCACAAACCACTATCATAATATCATATTAAATGCAAAATTAAAACTGTCATAAGACAGTTTAATATTTATATCATATGAACACTATAATCAAATTCTGGCATATCTTCATCAGTAGGAACTTTTTTAACAAAATCTACAAGCATTAAAGGTAAGTCTTTTTTACTAACAACAAATCTTCCAGTTGTTCCAGAATGCATTGGTGCATCGCTGCTTACCTTAATAACACCTGGAAGAGCATTAACCATATCAATATTACATAGTTTAGGAATAAAATACTCAACAATTGCATTTTCTCCTTCATAAGTTATTTCTATACTAAGAGCATGCCCTTTATCTCTAACCATCATAAGCGATTTATTAACACCTGGAAGACCTATTAAATCAGTATCACCACTTCCAGTATTACTAGGAAAAGAATCAAATATTTCCTTAGTTTCAAGACTAGGTTTACCATACAAAGTTAAAGAATAACCACCTATATCTTTAGTATCTAATACATTCATTGATTGCAATATATTTTCATTATTCATAACAAAAGCATGAAGTAAATGTAATGCCTCATTTACTGTTGTACAATTACCAAAATAAGCATCAACATTTGAAAACATCGAATAACCTTTAATATTTAATTTAATATCATTAACAAACTCTTCTCTCATATAAGAAATTCTATTGTTAAAAAATCTTTTTATAGTATTTGGATCATATCTAAGATTAGATACTTCTTCAATAATTTGTTTAAAAAATTTATCAATCTTATCCAAAGTATCTTTCCCTAAACCAATATTTCTTACCATAAACTTAAATTCAGTTTTCAAATCTTTAATTCCTCTATAGAGTTTATCCATATAATCAACCATAGAATCCATAGTATACAAATCAGATTCAGTTGGTACTAAAGAATGCATATCCTTCTTAATACACATATCAGCTGCAAAAAATCTTTCTATTTTATCAGTTTTCTCGTGTCTTTTATCTTCTTCAGTTTTTTTAAATATATCGAACATATATCACCTACTATAGATATATAATACTATATTTTAAATTCTTCATCTTCAAAATAGTTAATACCTATATCACTTTTAACTTTATTAAGCATCTTATTTGTATGTTCTATTGCTTTTAATGTACCTTGTCTTAACATTTCAAATACTTCTAATTTACGTTTTTCATATTCTTCTCTTCTATTTCTAAAAGGTTCCATTACTTCTTGCATAACATCATTTAAGAATCTCTTAACTTTCATATCACCAAGACCACCACGTTCATAATGAGCTTTTAATTCTTCAAGATTTTTATATTCTGGTAAATATTTTTTAAAATGTTCATCAGTTGCAAATGCATCTAAGTATATAAACACAGTATTATTTTTAGTATCTCCTGGGTCATCAACCTTAATATGATTTGGATCAGTATACATTCCCATTATTTTTCGTTTTATTTCTTCACTTGAATCTTTAATATAAATGCAGTTACCAAGTGATTTACTCATCTTAGCATTACCATCTGTTCCAGGAAGTCTAGAACACTTTTCATTATCTGGAAGTATTGCTTCAGGTAATACTAAAGTATCAGTTTTATATATTCTATTAAATGAATTAACTATTTCACGAGTTTGTTCTATCATTGGAAGTTGATCATCTCCAACTGGAACGTATTTAGCACCAAAAGCAGTTATATCAGCGGCTTGACTAACTGGATAAGTAAAGAACCCTACTGGTAAATTATTTTCAAAATTTCTAAGTTTTATCTCATTTTTTATAGTTGGATTTCTTTGTAGTCTAGATACTGTTACTAAGTTTGAATAATACATAGGAAGTTCATATAATGCAGGTATTTGACTTTGAAGAACAAACGTTGTTTTATCTGGTTCTAAACCAACCGCTAAATAATCTAGCATTACCTCCATTACATTTTCACGAATCTTTTCTGGAGTGTCAGCATTATCAGTAAGTGCTTGTAAATCTGCAATCATAACAAATTGATTGTATTTTCCACTATTTTGTATTTCTACACGTTTTCTTAAAGATCCTACATAATGTCCAATATGTAATGGACCAGTAGGTCTATCTCCTGTTAAAGTTATATATTTTTCTTTCATAAATTTTTCTCTCCTTAAATATTAATATTTTATTATTTCAATAATATTTAACACCATCGAAAACCTTCATAATATTTTATCATTTCACACCTCTAATAAAAAAATCTTACCCTAAACTAGGATAAGATTATTATTCTTACTTTGCCACCTAAAATAGCTTAACCTATACCAACATATAGTCCTTTTATTAACGAAGATGAGTACTTCGTATTATCCTACTTTTAATTCAGATAATCTTTCATTGGCCCATTCAATATAATCAATCTTATGACTTTCCATCAACCAGTCACTTTCTATAAAGAATCATATACCTACTCTTCCAAATCAACAATTTACGAGTAAATTATAATATATTTTTATTTACTTGTCAATTATTTTAAGCACCAACGCTCATAGTCTCAGGAAGTGTACTACCACCATCTATTACTATTCCTTGTCCTGTTATATAACTTGATTCATCACTTGCAAGAAATGCTGCAAGCTCTCCAAGTTCTTCGATAGTTCCAAGTCTTTTCATTGGAATACCTATTCTTATTCCTTCAATTACACTTTTAGGATCGCTACTATTAGACTCTTTTGCTATGCCATCTACCATAGGAGTCATTATATAACCTGGCATTATAGCATTTACTCTTATATTTCTACTAACAAGTTCCATTGCTAAACCTTTAGTAAATCCTATTAATGCAGCCTTGGTAGTCGCATAAGCACATTCACCAGTATCAGCTACCATAGGTCCAGTAACACTAGATAAATTTACAATACTGCCATTATCATTAAAATATTTAAGACAAGACTTAGTTACATTCCATGTGCCTTTAATATTAACATCAAAATGAAAATCTCTTACTTCATCACTCATTTCCATAAAAGTTTGTAATTTAGCAACACCAGCATTATTTACAAGTACATCTATATTACCAAATATTTCTTTTGTCTTAAAAATTGCTTCATCTACCTTTTCTTTATCTCTTATATCAGCATGAAAACCTATAACATCATATCCTTCATTATTAAGTTTAGCCACTATAGCACTTACTGACTCATCATAATCAATAATAGATACTTTAGCTCCATATTTTAGAAATACTTTAACTATTCCAAGTCCATTACCCATAGCACCACCTGTTACTACACATACTTTATTTTTTAATTTCATAACTCACCTCTATTTTATAATAACAAAAAAGTAACTAAATTAATAGTTACTAATTACAGTCAGATGTATAATATTTTTTATTATTCCGATGACATTTCCAAGTAATCATATATACACAACATATTAAAGCTAATATTACTCATATAATTACATATATTTTTACAATAATTTTCCTAAATAATAAAATTTGAATTATTTATTACAACTAGTTAAAGTTAATGGAATTTTATATGTTGTAGTCTTTCCATCTTTACTAGCAAGTATTTCAATATATATATGATTGTTAGTGTAATTTTTACAATTAGACTCATAATCATCAACAATAAATTCTACCTCATGTAGATATTCTTCAAGAGTAACATTTTCTTTTTTATTATATTTACTTATTTTAGTAGTAACTCCATCATGAGAGTCAAATAAAATGCATTCAACACTATCATAAATATTATTATCATCTCCACCACAATATTTAACATTAGAAATATATATAGAAGATTTATCTTTATTATAAGCAATACTTCCAGAAATAGTAAAATTCTTACATGAAGCACTTAAAGTTTTAAATTCAAACTTTTCCTTATGAAAAAATATAAGTCCTATTAATACAACTAATAAAATAACTAAAACGATAATAATAGGAATATAATACTTATTATTTTTCTTTTTTTTACTTTCTCCATCAAGTAGATCATCTATATTTATATTAAAGTCTTTACTCATTTGTTTAAGAATAGAAATATCAGGTATATTTTTACCATTTTCCCACTTACTTACAGCTTGATAAGTTACCCCATATTTAAGAGCTAAATCATTTTGAGTCAAATTATTATTTTTTCTAAGTTCTCTAATAAATTTTCCAATTTTCTCTTGATTCATAACTACTCCAATCAATAATTATTATAACAAAAAAAGAATGGAATTTAAATCCATTCTATCTACTTTTAACTTGTAAAGTTCTTGCAAGTTTATCGCTCTTACTAATTCTATCAATATGTTCAGCAAACATAGAACTTGCTTCTTCTTCTAAAGTTCTTAATAATTCTTCCCTATTACCGCTGTTACAATAATTTACTGTAGCTTCTCTTAAATAGTAATAACTATAATTTGTTTTATATTCATGAACATAGACTAATTCATATCCATTATATTGACATAAAATTGTTTCATAACTATTTTTTCTTCTAGAAGTAGCATTTACCACATTACCATATTTAACAAATAAACTAAGTGGCATTAATCTAACATCCTTAGAAATTTCTTCTTTAGAATTAATATTCATACGCATACCATAATCAGATAAACTTAAGTATTGATCTATTTCTGAATTACCAAGTACAAAAGGATCTAATTTTCTAGTGTTATCTTTGTTAAATGACAAGAAAACATTATACTCCTCACGAGTAAATATAGCTAATAATAACTCATCTTTTCTAATATCACTTAATGATAAATCTTGTAATATTGATATTTGAGGTACTGTATATTTACCTTTTTCAGCATCATCTAATACTTTTTGAGCAACTTCTAAAATTTCTAATATATATTCTATTTTATCTTTATCCTTATTAGGATCTAATCTTAATAAACTAACTTTTGATTTTAAAGTTAAAGCTCTACGCATATTATTAATATATCTTTTCTTAGTAAAATACATATCAATAACTTCTTGAATCTTTTTAGATGTACTAGCAAAAGTACCACATAAAATACTATTATCCAATTCATTTGATAATTCCTCTTTAGAATATTTATTATTTTCAAATGTTTCTGGTAATTTACTTATTTGTTTTTTTAATCTTAAATAATCCTTTTTACGAGGTTCAAAATAAGCAGCAATTCTGATTACTTTAGTATTTATTTCATCAAATACTCTTTGTTCTTCACTTAGAGTAATTCTAGAATTCCATAATAATTCATAATAATTATTAATAAATGTATTAAATGCTTTAGTATTTTTTATTGATTCATCTATTAAAGATGCATCAAAAATATCTTCAATTTTATCTACTAATTTTCTTTTTCTTTCTTTAAACATTTCCTCTAAACTATTTAAGAATGTGTCAACATCACATTGATATTCAATATCAAACTTAAATGAATTTGGAATACCTCTTTCAATACGGAATCTAGTTTCATAGTTACGATAAATTAAAGTAACACCTTTAGCAAAATTATCAAGCGCTTTAGATAATTCCATTTCATTTTTAGCATTATTAATATTTACTCTACTATATAAGTTAATTATTTCTTGTTTTAATTTACTATCTTTAGCATTCTCAAAAATAGCACGTACTTTTTGATCGACTTTAGAACGTTTAGAATAGAAAAAAATTGTCTGAAAATCATCAAAAGGATCTTTCTTACTACTAACACAATCATTAACTCTAGATATATTAACCTTTAAATAATCATAAGCATTATTAATAGCTATTGTTTTTTGATGATAATGTTGTAATTCAAAATCACTACATCCTGGATGCTTATCCGGATGGAATTCCTTTATTAATTGTCTATATCTTTTAGTAATTGCTTCTATTGTTAATATTGTATCCAAATCAAATCCTAATATTTGTCTAGCATTTTCTATTGACATAATCTTAACCCCCTTTATTCAAAAGCTATTACATTATATCACAAATGATACAAAAAGTCAAATTTAAATAAAAAAGTCATTATTCATGACTCTTCTTCATCGTTAATTTCATAGGATTTTCATCTACAAAAGATATATTTGCTTCTTCAATATAAGCACCGGGCATTAAAGAACTAATTAGTAGATTTTTTACTTCTTGAAGATTTTTTCCTCTTATCTTAGCAGCAGCAGAATATTCGTTTCCACCACCACCGAATAATCTCATTATCTTAGATACATCAATTAATCCTTTACTTCTAGCACTAACACTAATAGTAATATCATCTATATAAGCCATTGCAAAACTACAATTAATATTATATTTTAATAAATAATCAGCAGCCTTAGCAATATCTTCAGGTTCATATATTCTACCACTATCTTCTGAATCAGAAGCAATCGCAAAAATATAATTTTGAAAATCAGTATTATCAACTAATCTTTGTATAGCTCTATCATGTTCAAAATCTTCTAAAAACATATTATTTGCAATAGTAGGATCTGCACCACTAGCTGTAAGTTTAGATGCAACTTCAAATGTTTTAGAACTAGTATTTTTACTCAATTTATTAGTATCAAGAATAATACCAGCAAGTAAATAATTGGCATAATCTGGAGATAATTTAACACCATATAAAAATAATAGTCTAGAAACTTCTTCACATACACTAGATATACTATCATCTACATATAAATAAGGAGTCTTAATAGTATGATCATCTGTTTTATGGTGATCAATAACAACTATATTCTTAAATTCACTTAAATAGTTCTTCGTACAAAGAAGATAATCCTTATTAGCATCAACAGCTACCATCATACTTCTAGGTGTTAAGTAAACAGGTAAATCATTACTTCTTATAAAATTAAAATTACTCTTAATACTTTCTAAAACCTTTCTAGTTTCAGGTTCTAACTTATCATAATCATCATCTATTACTATAAAACAATTTTTATTATTTTTCTTACATATTAAAGCTATACCTAAAGCAGAACCAACAGCATCAAAGTCTGGCCTAATATGTGGAACAACAAATACATTATCATTTTCTTCCAATAATCTATCCAAACTAGCCTTAATATAAGTACTATTATCCATAGCATTATCTCCTTTGAAAGAATAATACTATTTATTATAGTAAAAAAGACTCTAAAATGTCAATTATGAGTCTTTATTATCTAAATAATTTATATTAACATTTTTTTCAATCTCATCATTAACCGCATCTTCATCTATTATTAAATCATAATCTTCTTCAGTATTACTTACAGGTATTCTTATTTTAGCATCTCCAACTATTTCTATACCAAGTTCCTTAGAAATTGTATATTTAATTGTTTTATCCTCGTTTGAAACATCAATACATGTTGGATTCTTAAGACTTCTAATAATAATTTCAGAATCATCATTTAAATCACCATTCTCACGTACTTTAACTCTAACCTTTTCCTCATAAAACATTTTTTTACTTACTACATTTGTTTTTGTATTGTTATCATAACTATACCAAATATTAATATCATAACTTCCATTTATTTTGATGTACTCATCATCCTTCTTACCATGAATCTTATGATTTATTACCCAACATCCAAGAACAGTATCAACATCAGTATCAGTAGTTAGCTCATAATCATTTTTAAATGTTTTCTTCCCCTTACCAATAACAGTCTTAGTAACTATTTCTTTATAATTATTAAACATAGGCTATCCTCCTATAATAGAATATGCTTAAATATAATTTTTGATAAAATAATTTAAAAATATTATTTTTATATCAATAAAAAAACTATTATCATTTTTTCTTGATAATAGTCTATATTTTTTAATTTTAATCATAACAATTGATTATAAAAAATTATTCTTTAATATTTAGAATTACATATTCACTATGATAATCTGTTCTAACAGGCATCCCCCAACCAGCAATACCAGATGTTACAACTTTTTGAAAATTACCATCACTTTCATAACCATATATCATTTCAGATGTATTAAACGTTTCTTCAAATATCTTAACAGGAAATACTTGACCAGCATGAGTATGCCCACTAAGCATTAAATCAATATTATTATCTTTAGCACTTTTATAATCAATAGGTATATGAGCAAGTAATATTTTATAATCATCATTATTAGTATCATTAACTAGCTCTTCAATACTTTTTTTATAACCATTACTTCTACCAATTATAGTAAGCTCATCATTTATTCTATAACTAGAATCTTCTAAAATATTAATACCATATAAAAGTATATTATCTCTAAGAATATTCTTATTATAATTTTTACTATTACTATAAATATTTTCATCGTGATTACCATAACTATAAAAGATACCATAATTAGTTTTAAAATTACCCAATATTTTAAAACATTCCTTCATTTCATCTAACGTAGTATTTTCATCAACTATATCCCCTACCAAAAATACAAAATCAGGATTCAACTTATTAATCTCATCAACAACATTAAAAAGTCCTTTACCTTTAACACCAAGTCCATAATGTAAGTCCGATATTAATATTCCCTTATACTCATTATTTAACTTATTATTAGTAGAAATATTATAACTTTTACCATCTATATTATACATATTATAAACTCCATAACAAGTAAATAAAAAACTTAAAATTACAGGAATTAATAAATAATATTTATAAAACCATTTATACTTCATCAAAAGTTTATAAAACAGCATAACAACTAAAAATAATAATATAGTATATAAAATAAATACTAATACAACTGAAACATATTTATTCATCATACCAACTACTAAACTACCATAAAATATTATAATAGATATAACACATAATATATTCTTATTAATATTAATATTTAATTTCTCACACACCTTATATAAATACTTATAAAAGATAAGTGTTAAAAACATAAAAAAGATAAAAAATAAAATTCCAACTACATAAAACATAAAATACACCATAACAATTATAACATAGTATTTTTATTTTTATTAAGTAAATACTAATATTATGAATATAATAAGTAAACTACAATCCATAAAAGAACATATGCCAGATCTTCAAATAAAAGAAGTTTCTTTTGGTATAAATAAAATTTATATTGTAAACATACAAACAGTATCATCAAGCACATTAACTAATGAATTTATACTTGAATATATATCAAAACGCAGTTTACTTAAAAATGAAATAATTTCTTCACTTAAAAAAGATATTTTAAATTATACTCCTTCTATTAGTTTTATAGACATCGATTCTAAAGATGTAATGGAATACCTATTTAATGGATTTTCTATTATTATTTACCATGATGAATGTATAGCATTAGAAACAAGAGCAAACCTAGATAGAGGCGTTAATGAACCAACAAGTGAACCTACTATCAAAGGACCAAAAGATGCTTTTAATGAAAACTATAATACTAATATAGGTTTAATAAGAAAAAGAATAAAAGATGAAAATCTTTATATAAAAGAATTAACTCTTGGAACAAGATCTAAAACTAAAGTAAGTATTATTTACATGAATGATATTGTAGATAAAGAATTATTAAATGAAACAATAGAAAAAATAAGTAGTATCAGTAATGACAAAGTATTAGATACTTATTATATAAAGAGTTTAATAAGTGGTGAAAACAAATCATCATTTCCATCCATTAAATCAACAGAAAAACCAGATAGTATAGCAAAAGCTCTTACTGAAGGAAAAATATGTATAGTTTCAGAAAACTCATGCAATGTTCTTATAATTCCAACATTTTTTATAGATTATTTTCATAACGATGAAGATGTTTATCAAAAAAGTATATATATAAAATTTGTTAAATTTATAAGAATATTAGCACTATTTATTACAATATTTACACCTTCTATATATTTAGCTATTATTACTTATGATCAACAAATACTACCTACTAGTTTACTTATAAATTTTTCACTTCAAAGAGCAAGTGTACCATTTCCAGCATTAATAGAAGCATTTGCCTTAATGTTCACATTTGAATTACTTTATGAAGGAGATGCACTAACTCCATCATCAAGAGGAGCTTCTCTTTCAATATTAGGAGCACTAGTTTTAGGAGATGCTGCAGTAAGTGCAGGAATAGTATCACCTATTATGGTTATAGTAGTAGCAGTAACTGCCATCTCATCAATATTCTTCGTTTACTATGACTTTCAATCATTTGTAAGACTATATAGATATAGTATAATGATACTTTCCTCAGTTTTTGGAATAATCGGAGTACTTTTTGGATTCATATTTATAATGACAAATCTTTGTAGTATAAAGTCATTTGGAAAACCATTTATGTATCCAATAAGTCCTAAATTAAATATTAAAAATAGAAAAACATTAATAAAAAGAGGACTATTACCACAAAATAGTAATAAAGGAGAATCATGAAAAAAATAATAATACCTTTAATATTGATATTATCACTCAGTGGATGCAAAGACTACATAGAAATAAATGATTTAGCTATATTAACAGGCATAGTAATTGATTATAAAGATAATATGTATGAAGTAACCGCACAACTAATAGTTAATGATAAAGATAGTAAAATTGAAGTATTTAAAACTTCATCTAGTTCAATAAATGAAGCAATCGCAGAACTATCAAAACTAAGTAATAAAGAAGTATTTATTTCACATTTAAAAGTATTAATCGTAACAGACAGAATAATAAAAAAAGATATAGATTTCAAAGATTATTTTCTAAGAAGTTCAAAATCAAAAATGAATTTTTATATATATGTAATAGATAATGATATAAGTGATAAAATATTAAATGTATATAAAGAAAATAATGGTTCATCAATATATTTAGAGAAAATGATGAAGTTTAATCAAAATATTTTTTCTTCATCTACTCCATTAAAATTCTTAGAATATGCTTACTATACTTATGAAAAAGGTTATAACTTAATATATCCTAAAATAAAAATAGTAAAGAATAATGATAAAGAAGTATTATATTTATCAAATTTAACAACATTTAAAAATGGTGATGAAATAGAACTATCAGAAAATGAATCAATATTCTATAATATAGTATCTAACAAAGCTATAAAAACAACACTTACTATTAAATGTGATGATAATAATTTTTCAGTAGAATTACAAGATATTAAAACTAAATATAAATGGAAAAATAATAAATTTACTATATCTAATAAAACTAATTCAAAAATTATAGATTATAATTGTAATTATGATTTAACAAAAAAAACATCTATAGATAAATTAAATGATTTAACTAGTAATTATATTAAAAATAATATTAACAACTTACTAACATTTATAAAAGATAATAACGAAGATATTATTGGTATAGGAAATTATATTTATAAACACAATAAGAGTTATTTTAAAGATACTAATAAATGGAATAATTATCTAAATAATATAGAATATAAGATAAATGTTAAAACAAATATCACTTCTATAGGAGAAATTAAAAAATGAAAGAATCTAATGAAAAAATAAATAGTTTTTCGCTAAGTACTTTAGTAATAACTTTAAGTGGAGCTCCATTTTGGGGAATACTAACTAGTTATTTACTTTATAATTCAAGAGAAGCAACACCAATATCCATGATAATTGGTTATATTTTAGGATTATTAATTTCTAAAACTATACTAACTCTTAATGATAAACATACCAATTTAATAAGTTCTTTAAAATTCAAAAAAATATATGGAAAATCATCAATAATTATAAATTTAATTGTTGCTTTATTATCTATATTTCTATATATATTTTTATGTTATAGATTGTCTTCTTTTTTATCCAGTCAATATTTAACTGAAAAACCTAGTATATATTTTTTTCTATTAATATTAGGTTTAACTTTCTATATTGCAAATAAAGGAATAGAAACACTAACTAGAGTATCTATTATATCTATTTTAGTTGCTTTTTCAATATTTATATTTGATTATACTAATCTAATAAAAGATATTAATATAAATAATTTTTTACCTCTTATTACAGTAAGCTATAAAAACATTATAAAATCATCAATTATTTATGCATTATTTTCTTCAATTCCGCCTATGTTCGTAATGAGCATAAAAAAAGATGATTTAATTGATAAAAACAATTTTAATAAATTATATTATAAAATGTATACTTTATCATTTATATCATTATTTATTGCTATAACATTCACAATAGGAGTATTTGGAATAAATCTAGCAAGCTTATTTGACTATCCTCTATATACAGTACTTAAGAAAATAGAAATATTTTCATTCCTAGATTCACTAGAAAATATAAGTGTTATGCTTTGGATTTTATATTCAATTAATGCAGCCGCATCAGTATTATTATGTATATTTAATAATCTTAAAGAAGCATTAACTCTAAACAAAAAGAAAGAAAAATATATGAAAATAAGTGTTATGATAATAACACTTATAATAACTTTTATATTTTATAACAAATATAGTTATATAGAATCCTATGACTATATAAAATATCCATTCTATGTAACTTTAACTATGTTAATAATAATATGTTTAACTATTATTATTAATAAAATCAAATTTAAAAGAAGCTAATCAGCTTCTTTTATCTTACCATTCCAGGTTTTTTCATATGATCCGCTTTACTTTGGATAAAAGCTTCTAAATCATTCTTATCAAATGGCTCCATAGTTGTTTCAAAATATCTACCATCAGGATAACTAGTTTTTCTTAAAACTTGACTTCCCTTAAAAGTAAAATAATCAGTTACATCATAAGGATTTCTCTCTTCAATAGAAGGATGTAAACTTACTAGTGAACTAGTAACATATACTCTATCACCAATTTTCTTAATAACACCTTCTAAGCACTTATTTTCAGTACCATTAGAAATAGCTCCATTAAATCCAACTTCACCAGTTTCTAATTTTTTAAGATTCATAACAACAAGATCATAAGCAGTAGTAGAAGGATTACCAACATTAACTTCACTATCAGTAACTTCTTTAGTATGTCTGATTATATCAATGTAATAATCGCCTTCTTCTTCACTTAATCCTTTATATCCAAAATAAATCTCATATAAAATTCTATCTTCCCTAGTCATAAACAAATCCCCTTTAAAAAAGAAATAGTTAAACTATTTCTAAAATGAATCTATGTTTACTTTAACTTTTCTATTACCTTCATTATAAGCTTTAGCTTGTATTAAAGTTTTAATACTAGTAGCAATCTTACCTTTTTTACCAATTACTCTACCCATATCAGCTTCTGATACAAGTATTTCAATAGTAGTATCATCATCACTAGTAAACTCTTGAACTTTAACTAAATCAGGTTCTTTAACTAACTTTTTAACTATTAATTCAGAAAATTCAACTAAATTCATTATTTATTATTTTTAGATTTATGGAATTCTTCCATAACACCTACTTCACTTAAAATATTCTTAGCTGTATCTGTAGGTTGAGCTCCTTCCTTAAGCCATTTTAAAGCTGCTTCTTTATCTACATTGTATTTAGTAGCTTCTAAAGGCATATAAGTTCCTATAGATTCAATAACATTACCATCTCTTTTAGCTCTAGAATCAGCTACAACAACACGATAGTAAGGTCTTTTCTTAGCTCCCATTCTTTTAAGTCTAATTTTAACTGCCATATCTTTCTCCTCCTCAGTGATTAATAATATACACTAATTTAAAAAGTATGTCAACCTTTTTTAGTTAACATACCTTTTTACTAACTATTCTTTAATGTAAAATATCCAGGACTACTTGTTCCACCATCTATTCTTGCATATGTTTTATCTTTATAAGAAACATTATATGTTGTTCCAGCACCACCTACTAAGTTAGTAGTATTAAAAAACATATCATCTGACGATGTAACAGAATTAGTATTAAAGATATCACTTGCATATATAGTTTTTAGATTAGTATTATAAAAAAACATATAACTCATATCTGTTACTTTACTTGTATCAAAACTGCTTAAATCCAAAGTTGTGGCTGCATTTCCAGAAAACATATGATTCATATTTGTTACATTACTTGTATTAAAACTACTTAAGTCTAAGATCGTAGCTGCACTACTATAAAACATCCAACTCATATTAGTTACATTTCTTGTATCAAAATTACTTAAATCTAGAGTTGTGGCTGCACTACTTCTGAACATACTATCCATATTAGTTACTTTACTTGTATTAAAATTACTTAAATCTAGTGTTATGGCTGCACTGTTTTCAAACATCCAACTCATATTAGTTACATTTCTTGTATCAAAATTACTTAAATCTAGGGTTGTCGCATCACTTCCAGCAAACATACTACTCATATTTGTTACTTTACTTGTATCAAAACTACTTAAATCTATAGTTGTGGCTGCACTTCCATAAAACATATCACTCATATTTGTAACATTACTAGTATCAAAACTACTTAAGTCTAGGGTGGTGGCTGCACTTCCATAAAACATAGAATTCATAGAAGTTACATTTCTTGTATCAAAACTACTTAAATCTAGGGTTGTGGCTGCACTTCTAGAAAACACATAACTCATAGATGTAAGTGGTTTATTATTTATATATGTACATAATTTACTTGTTACAGGGTCTGTACTAGTTTCATCTGTAAGTTGTACTCCCCATCCATCATCACTAATATTTCTCCATGCTAAGCCAAATTCTGATAAATCTCCCTCTTGCATATATCTATAAGTATATTGTCCATTTACATACTCTGCTCCTTGTACCATTTCTCCATCAAATGTACAGTATATTGGTGTATTATCTACATATTCATTTATTCCTAAAGTACCTGTAAATTTTTTACCTTGATTATAATTTTGTTCAGCATTAGTTTCTTTGAATGTTATTGTTATATTATATTTATGAGTAATATTTGATTCTATTGAAACATTTTCTTTTATTTTAATTCTTTTAATTGGTGTGCTTGATAAAGATTCGCATGTTCCTTCTTCTACTCCACTAGAGTTTAGTCTAGTACATGTAGCTTCTATTACCATTTCATCACTAGTTATTTCATTTACTAATTCTTTCCATACTAAATTGTATGATGTATCTAAAGTACCAGTATTTTTAACACTTATTTCCTTTGTTATAGTAGTTCCTGGTTTTATATTATTCATTACTATTTCTGGTCCATCAGTATAAGTAAGTTCTAAAGTACCAGTTTGTACTATCTGATCTTTTACATTATTATTAACTAACGTTGCTGTAAAATAAGCATATGAGAAACTTACAACTGCTAAAAATAAAAATACTATTCCTATACTAAATATCATCTTTTTTTCTTTATCTACCATACTATTCACCTATTTTAAGTATATAACAAAAAAGATACTATTTCTAGTATCAATTTTTATTTTTAAATTTGTAACCTTTAACATATGGTATTAACTTATTTCCTTCAACAACATATGCAGTTTTAGCTATATTTAATATTGGTAAATCACTTTCACTATCACTATAAGAAGTAATTATTTGAGCATTAGGAATAGTACTAGCAAGTCTCTTTACCTTTTCTTCACCTTTACAATTCTTTCCAATTATATGTCCATCCTTATCAGTTTTAGTTGCTAGTACGTATTTAATACCAAGTTTTTTGCAAAATGGAATAATCCATAATTCATAAGATGCACTTATAACAATATCATAATCAGTCTTTCTAGATAAATACCAAGGTTTAATATTCTTCATATGAGAATCTACAAACTTTTCAATATATCCATTTAAATCCTCTATTTCAAATAAGAAAGATAACATTGCTTCTTTAACCCTTTCAAAAGTAATAAGACCTCTCTTATAATCACGTTCTAACTTTTTAGTTTTATTTAACGCTTTTATTACTTTAAATGGATGTTTTTTAAATGAATAAAGCAATATATCCTTATTAGTATCTCCATTATAAATTGTATTGTCAAAATCATATATATTCATATTTTTCACCTATTATATTGTAACAAATTTTAAATAAAAAATCTATTTATTTATTTTAATAGAATCTATTCCTAGCGTCATAATAATATTTCTAACTATACTAGTATACATAAACCATCTCTTAATAACTTTAAGTCTTAATTTTATTTTAAGCTTAATCGTTTTATTTCTGTATAATTTAGTTATATTTTTAATATCAGCATTCTCATTTATAATTCTAGATAATATATCAGCACTTCTAATAGCACTACTTATTCCTTCAAAAGAACTAGCACTTATAAATCCAGCTGCTTCTCCAACCAAATAAGCACCATCTTTTCCAGTAACAAAATCATTAAATTTTTTAGGCCTATAAACAAGACAAGCTTCTCGTTTAATTGGATTATTTAAATCTATATTTAAAAATCTTGAAATTCTTTCTCTTTGCTCTAAAAACTTATCTTTAGAGTTTTTAATATCAAAAGCTCCACCATATATTAAATATTCATCCTTATGTATTAGCCAAGAACAACTACTACTAGTTTTTTTATCAAAAATACAAGAATAAAAAGAATTACTTGAATCTACACACTTATACCATTCTTGAATTGCCATATATTTCATAATATTATTGTCATAAAATGTTCTTCTAACTATAGAATTACATCCATCAGCACCAACAATTATTTTGGCTTTTATTATCTTCTTCTTAGTACCATCTAGTACTTCAAGAATATAATTATCATCTTTTTTAATACTTACTACTCTTCCATTTATCTTTTTAACATTATTTGGTATTAATGATACTAAATATTTATCAAATTTATATCTATCCATATTTAAATAATATCTTTGATAGTATTTAATTTTACCACTTACTAAATCCATTGTTTTAACAGAAAATATTTGAGGACTAACTAGTATATCTTTAGGAAGAACTAAATCATAATGAGCAAATTCTTTTTGAGCATCAGGAGCAAGTAAACCACCACATGGTTTTTTATTCTTTTCATTTTCTGCATCTATTATTAATATTTTATTATTACTTTTAGATATTTGTCTTGCAAGTGTACTTCCAGCAGGACCAGCACCTATAATAACTATATCGTACATACTTTTTTCTCCTTTGTAAGTATTATAGTAAATTAACAATTTGTTAACAATTAGTTTTACATTTATTTACACAAACAAAAAAATCTACATAAGTAGATTTCTTATCCCTCATTCCTCATAAATGCTTCATATTTATCCATTATTTCAACAGGATCACCTTGATCCTTAATAACACCTTCATGAAGCCAAATAACTTTATCACATAGTTCTTTAATAGTATTACTATTATGAGAAACAATTACAACTGTTCTATCATCATTACTAATAAGTTCTCTCATCATTACTAATAAGTTCTTTCATTTTATTATAACTTTTTTCTTTAAAATGTATATCTCCTACACTAAGAACTTCATCTATTAACATAATATCGGTTTCAAGTATAGCAGTTATAGAAAAAGCAAGTTTAGAATACATACCTGAACTATAACTTCTAACAGGTCTATATACAAAGTCACCAAGTTCACTAAACTCTATAATATCATTTACTTTTTCTTCTATTTGTTCTTTTGAATATCCAAGTAACATACCAGATAAAAATATATTTTCATACCCAGTTAATTGTTTTTGAAATCCTACTCCAATTGATAATAATGAAATACTATTACCATGTAAATTAATACTACCAGAATCAGCACTAAATATTCCTGATATTGCTCTTAACATAGTACTCTTTCCACTACCATTCTTACCACATATACCAAGAATTTGTCCCTTAGGTACTTCAAAAGATACACCTTTTATTGCTTTAAATATCTTACCAGATCCACGTGCCTTTAATCCTCCTTTTTTTAAAGAGAATCTATTCATATCTCTATAATACACATGCAAATCTTTAACAGTAATTGCCATTTCTTCTTTCTTCATTATTTCATCACCTTTACATATGTATTTTCATATTTATATATTGTCTTAATACCTAACATACAAAGTAGTACACCTACTAAAAACCATATAAGAGTCCACACTCCAACAGGAGCACTCTTATATATAAGAACATTTCTCATATTATAAATAAAATTAGCAATTGGATTTAAATCTAATAACAATGTACGATATAATACATTATGAATTTTTGCACTAATGTCATAGAATATACCAGTTAAATAGAATATTAATCTTAAAGCAATATTAATTAAATTAGTTAAATCTTCAGCAAATACACCTAAATGCATAACTATTGTACAACAACCAAATGTAAATACCATAACAGATATAATTATAGGTATAAACCACAACACATTCCACGTAATTGGAACTTTATAAATTATCATAAATATTATAACTAATAAAAATGAAACAGCCATTTTAAATGCATTAACACCCATTTTAATTAATAACAATACAAATTTTGGTAAATAAACTTTAGTGACAGTATCACGATTATTTGCCACCAATTTAACACTACATGTAACCATCTTATTAAAGAAGTTCCATATTGATAGACCTATAAATACAAATACAGGAAAATATTGAACACTAGACTTAAAAACTATAATTGCAATAAATGTATAAATTAACATAAACGCAAGTGGTTCTAATATCATCCATAAAAATCCTAAATATGAGTTAATAACTTCAGTTTTAAGTTCAGCCCATGTTGCATACAAAATATAATTTTTATATTTTTTTAAATCATTTATAAATCTTTTCATTTTCTCTCCTTCGAGTACTCACTTATTTTATCATATATTTATTGCAAAAACAAATTATATAAAAAAGTTATATTCTATATTGAAAATCTATTATTATCTTTTATTTTCATTTTTTTATTTATATACCTAAACTTTTCTTCAGATGTAACTAATTTATTTAAATTATCTTCTATAATGGCAAAATTATTTATTTTATTATTTTTATATATAAATTCATCATTTGAATCAAACATATATTTTTCTGTAGTAGTATCTGTCCATTTATGAACACACTTTCCATCCCAATATATATTTTCTTTTATAAGACTTAACTTATTACCGGCATAAATACAATTAGAATTTAATTTTTTATTTGAAACTAAACTACCAGCACCTATAACAGTACCAGAACCAATAGTAGATCCTTTTAGTATTAATGTATCTTGTCCTATCCATACATGATCACCAATATATATACTTTTTGACAAATTAATTCTTTTATGAGTATTTATATCATATATTAAATGAGGATCAGCAGTTCGCATAAAAATATTAATTGAAAATAAACAATCATTACCTATAATAATATTTTTATGTTCTGACAAATATATATTTATTAAATTATTAAAATAGCAATTCTCTCCAACATAAAAAACTG